>Ga0265320_10001597_pt1 | contig 16255 bp, 12 predicted proteins | sample 4827metaG_FD_202087 | JGI IMG/M metagenome (GOLD analysis project Ga0265320, IMG submission 202087) | Rhizosphere microbial communities from Carex aquatilis grown in University of Washington, Seatle, WA, United States - 4-8-27 metaG | ecosystem: Host-associated > Plants > Roots > Rhizosphere >...
GACCGTGATGTCCGACCTGCACATCGACGCGCAGCATTATTCCTGGATCACCGGAGCATTCCAGGGTGCCATCATGCTCCAGCCGATCGCGGGCTATGTGCTCGACGCGATCGGCATGAAGAGCGGCATGGCTCTCTTCGCGCTCGCCTGGTCCGTCATCAGCATGGCGCATGGCCTTGCCTTCAACTGGCAGTCGCTCGCCGCGCTGCGCGGGCTTCTCGGTTTCGCGGAGGGCACCGTCAATCCGGGCGGCATGAAGGTGATCGCCGAATGGTTTCCGGCGCGCGAGCGCGGCTTCGCCGGCGGCGTCTACAATATCGGCGCTTCGGTCGGCTCGATGCTGGCACCTCCGCTCGTCGTCTGGGCGATCCTGACCTATGACTGGCAGAGCGCGTTTCTGATCACCGGCGGTATCGGGATCGTCTGGGCGGCGATCTGGTACTGGTTCTATGAACCGCCGCCGCGCCAGAGCCTGCTGAGCGCGGACGAGCGCGACTATATCGCGGCGGGTCAGGAGGCGGCACTGGCGCCCGATGGTGCGGCGCCGTCGATCCTGAAACTCGCCACGCAGAGAAATTTCTGGGGCATCGCCTTGCCGCGCCTGCTCGCCGATCCGACCTGGGGCACGCTGACCTTCTGGTTGCCGCTCTATCTCACCAGCGTGCGCCATTTCGACCTCAGGCAGATCGCGATCTATGCTTGGCTGCCCTTTCTTGCGGCCGACCTGGGTTGCCTGTTCGGGCCGGCTGTCGCGGCGATTCTGCAGCGCTGGGGCCTCGGCCTGATCGACGCGCGGCGCGGAGCGTTCACGCTCGGTGCCATCATGATGCTGGGTGTGGTGTTCGTCGGCCTTGTGGAGAGTCCCGTCCTCGCCGTCGCCTTGATCTGCCTCGCCGGCTTCGCGCATCAGACCTTGTCGATCACCGTCATCACCATGGCGTCCGATCTGTTCCGCCGCGGCGAAGTCGCCACCGTCGCCGGCATGGCCGGCACCTGCGGGAATTTCGGGGTCCTGGTTTTCTCGCTTCTGATCGGCGCGCTGGTCGCCCGTATCGGCTATGCACCGTTCTTCGTCGCGCTGGCCTTGCTGGACGTGGTCGGCGCTACTTTGCTGTGGAGTCTGGTACGCGCGCCGCGGGCAACGGCATGACCATCCGCAACCCCATCCTGCCCGGCTTCAATCCCGATCCCAGCATTGTGCGGGTCGGGGACGACTATTACATCGCGACATCGACTTTCGAGTGGTTTGCGGGCGTGCAGATCCATCACTCGCGCGATCTGAAGCATTGGCGCCTGCTGACCCGGCCGTTGCGGCGCGCCGGCCAGCTCGACATGCGCGGCGACCCCGATTCCTGCGGCGTGTGGGCGCCGTGCCTGACCCATGCCGACGGACAATTCTGGCTGATCTATACCGACGTGAAGCGCTACGGCCGCACGAGCGTCGGCGGCGCCTCCGGCGCGTCGCTGCGCGACTTCCATAACTACCTGGTCACCTCGCCGACCATCGACGGCGAATGGTCCGATCCCATCTTCATGAATTCCAGCGGGTTTGATCCCTCGCTGTTCCACGATGACGACGGGCGCAAATATTTCGTCAACATGCTGTGGGACCATCGCCCCGGTCACAACCGCTTCGCCGGCATCGTGCTTCAGGAATATTCGCATGCGCAGCGACGGCTGATCGGCGACCGCAAACTGATCTTCCAGGGAACGCCACTCGGCCTGACCGAAGCGCCGCATCTCTACAAGCGGGGCGGCTGCTATTACCTCGTCACTGCCGAGGGCGGCACGGGCTGGAATCATGCCGTCACGATGGCGCGGTCACGCCACATCGCTGGCCCCTACGAGCTGCATCCCGACATATATATAATGAGCGCGCGCAACCGCCCCGATGCACCGCTGCAACGCGCCGGCCATGCCGACCTGGTCGAAACACAAAGCGGCGAGACCTACATGGTCTATCTCTGCGGCCGCCCGTTGCCCAATCGCGGTCGCTGCGTCCTGGGCCGCGAGACCGCGATCCAGCCCATGGTCTGGGGCGCCGACGGCTGGCTGCGCACGCCGGACGGCGACGGCGTCTCCCACATCGAAGTCCCATCACCGAATCTTCCCGATCATCCGTTTGCCGCCGAACCGGTCCGCGAAGATTTTGACGGGCCGGCGCTCCCCGGCGCGTTCCAATGGCTGCGCACGCCATATCCAGACTCGATCTTCAGTCTCACAGCACGGCCGGGACACTTGCGCCTCTTCGGCCGCGAGACCATCGGCAGCTTGTTCACCCAGTCACTCGTCGCGCGTCGCCAGCAGGCGTTCTGCTACACCGCCGAAACGACCCTCGAATTCGAGCCCGAGCATTACCAGCAGAGCGCCGGCCTCGTCTGCTACTACAGCGGCGTGAAATTCCACTACCTGTACGTCTCGCACGACGAGGCGCTGGGCAAGCATATCCGCGTCATGTCGGCGCTGCCCGACGCGCCGCAGGCGGACGCCTTCAGCGCGCCCATCGCAATACCCTCCGGCAAGCGCATCCGTCTGCGCGCAGAGGTCGATTTCGAGCGGCTCTATTTTTCCTATCGGGTCGAAGGCGAGAGCTGGCGGCGCTTGCCGCAGACCTTCGACGCCAGCATCCTGTCCGACGAGGCGACCGCGCCCGGCAATCCGAATTTCACCGGCGCCTTTGTCGGCGTGGCCTGCCAGGATACGGCGGGAACCGCGCATGCCGCCGACTTCGACTATTTCGACTATCGCGAACGGGACTACCAACCGGGGGACACATCATGATGAGATCGATCCTGTGCGCTCTGTTCCTCCTTGCCGCCGCGCCGGCCGCCGCCGAAGAGGCGCCGCTGCTCCATGGCATGTTCGCCGATCACGCCATACTGCAGCGGGGCGCGCCGATTCCGGTCTGGGGGCACGCCAAACCCGGCGCGACGGTCACGGTTTCGCTCGCCGCCCATGCGATCACGGCGCAGGCTGGTGCCGATGGACGCTGGTCCGGCGCGCTGCCGGCGATGGACGCCGGCGGACCCTACACGCTCGCGGCGCACGCGGATTCGGGTGTCGAGCAAACCGTGCACGACGTGCTGATCGGCGACGTCTATCTGTGTTCGGGCCAGTCCAACATGTCGCTGCAGGTCGAACGCGCCCTGGATTCGTGGAACGAGATAAACAGTTCCGACAACGACGCGATCCGCATGGCGACCATCGACACGGCGGCAAGTCCGGTTCCGCGCGAGACCTTCGCCAAGCCTGTGCATTGGCTCGCGGCGTCGCCCGCGACGGTGCCGGGGTTCTCCGCAACTTGTTTCTATTTCGCCCGCGAACTGCAGAAGACCGTCAACGTGCCGATCGGCCTGGTCGTCTCGGCCTGGGGCGGTTCCTGGATCGAGACCTGGATGAGCAGCGCCGCGCTGCGCAGCGCCGGCGGCTATGATGCGAAGCTCGACATCGTCAAGCTCTATGCCGCCGATCCCATGGCCGGTGCAACGCGCTGGGGCATCGACTGGGAAGCGTGGTGGAAAAGCAAGTTGCCGGGTGCCGTCCCGTGGAGCGTGACGTTCGACGACAGCACATGGCCCATCGCGCCGCCGGTGCTCGGCGTGTGGGACAAATGGGGCGTGCCCGAATTGGTCAATCGCGCCGGCATGGTTTGGTATCGCACGCATGTCATGCTGACGGCGGAACAGGCGGCCCAGGGCGAGACGCTGACCATCGGCAAAGTCGATGAGATCGGGCAGGTCTGGGTCGACGGCCGGTTCCTCGCAGACGGCACGGACTCGACGCAGGGGCGCGTACTCCAATTGCCGGCGGGCTTGCTGCACGCGGGCGACAACAGTATCGCGGTGAATGTTCTCAACACCTACTCGCTCGGCGGCCTGACGGGCCCGCCGCAAGTGCAGGCGATCCATCTCAAGGGCGGCGGCGCCGTCCCGCTCCAAGGCCCCTGGCGCTATAGTCTGGTGCCGAAAACCGTCGGCGATCCGCCGCGCGCACCGTGGGAGCCGCTCGCCGGCATGAGCATGGCTTACAACGCCATGATCGCGCCCATCGCGCCCTATGGTTTTCGCGGCGTGGTTTGGTACCAGGGCGAGTCCAACGCCGGCCAGGCCGACGCCTATCAGCGTCTCTTGAGCGGCTTGATGGCGGACTGGCGCGGTGCGTTCGGCGCCAAGCTGCCCTTTCTCATCGTCCAGCTTCCCAGCTACGGCCCGCCATCGTCCACCCCCGTCGATCCGGGAATCGCCCGCTTGCGCGAGGCCGAGCGTCTCGCGGCGGCCGCCGATCCCAATGCCGGCCTTGCCGTCACCATCGACATCGGCGAACGCGGCGATGCCCATCCCGCCAACAAGCAGGACGTCGGCCGCCGCCTGGCACGGCTGGCGCGCCATGTCGTCTATGGCCAGGCGGTCATCGCCTCCGGCCCGGTGGTGCGAACCGTGCGCTGGGACAAGGGCCACGTCGTCGTGGAGTTTGGCGATGTTTCCGGCGGCCTGGTCGCCTACAGCGCCGACAATCCCATCGGATTTGAATTGTGCGGCGCCGCAATCGGAACCTGCCGTTTCGCCGCTTCGCATATCGCCGGCACTGCGGTCGTCCTGGTCGCGGCAAAAGGCTCCGTCCCCATTCGCCTACGCTATTGCTGGGGCGAGAGTCCCGTCTGCACGCTGTACGATCGCAGCGGCGCGCCGGCCGGTCCTTTCGAAATTGCCGTTCCGCCCGTCAAACCGCTGGCGAAAACCGGCAAGCCGCTTTACAAAAAGCGCTGATTTATCTAGTCTGATAGCGTTACCAAGAAAATCCGGCGGCCGCCCAGCGCGCGCCAGCACGGCATGAAAGGGGAGGGCAGCATGACGCTCCAACGGGCGGTTTCCAGCGCGGCCGTGGTGACGGCTGCCATCTTCGCGTTCGCGGTTTTCACCGGTGCCAAGCCGGTCGCGCCGCATCACAAGCCCGCTCACCCCGCCGCGCACGCGCCCGCCGCCAAGCCCAGCACGGCACCGCTCTACAAGGATGCAGCCGCGCCCGTCGCCGCGCGTGTCGAGGACTTGCTCAAGCGCATGACGCTGGAGGAGAAGGTCGCCCAGATCGGCACGATCTGGCAGAACAAGGACAGCATTCTCGATGCCGACGGCACGTTCGACGCCGTCAAGGCAGGCGCGCAGCTTCCCTACGGCATCGGGCAGATCGCCCGACCTTCCGATCTCGAAGGCACCAAACGCACCGGCCGCGCGCGCAACACGCGCGAGGCGACGGCGCTCATCGATTCCATCCAGCATTGGGCGGTGGAAAAGACCCGCCTCGGCATCCCCGTGTTCTTCCACGAGGAGGGGTTGCACGGCGCCGTGATCGTCGATGGTACCAGCTTTCCCCAGGCCATCGCGCTCGCCAGCACCTGGGATCCGGATCTGGTCCGGCGCGTCAACACCGTCACCGGTCGCGAACTCGCGGCGCGCGGCGTGAGCGAGGTGCTCTCGCCGGTCGTCGATGTGGCGCGCGATCCGCGCTGGGGCCGCATCGAGGAGACGTTCGGCGAGGATCCTTATCTTGTCGGCGAAATGGGCGTCGCGGCGGTCCAGGGTCTTCAGGGCGATGTGCTGCCGCTCGCATCGGACAAAGTGTTTGCGACCCTGAAGCACATGACCGGCCATGGTCAGCCGGAGAGCGGCACCAATGTCGGACCAGCGCCCTATGGCGAGCGCACCTTGCGCGAGAATTTCTTCCCGCCCTTCGAGGAAGCGGTCCACCGCACCAATGTGCGCGCCGTGATGGCGTCGTATAACGAGATCGACGGCGTGCCGAGCCACGTCAACACCTGGCTGCTGGGCAACGTGCTGCGCGGCGAATGGGCCTATAAGGGCGCCGTCGTCAGCGACTATTTCGCCATCGAGCAACTCACCGACATCCATCACGTCGTGCCCGATCATGCGGCCGGCGCTGTCCGGTCCCTGCGCGCCGGCGTGGACGTCGACAATCCCAACGGGGCCTCGTTCGGCACGCTGGTGGACTCGGTGAAGGCCGGAAAGATCACCGAGAAGGAGATCGACACGGCGGTGCGCCGCTTCCTGACGCTCAAATTCGAGGCCGGGCTGTTCGAGCATCCCTTTCACGACCCCGATGCGGCCGATGCGCTGACCGGAAATGCCGAAGCCGATGCGCTGGCGACTGAAGCGGCGCGGCGCGCCATCGTGCTCCTGAAGAACGACGGCACTTTGCCGCTCGGCAAATCGATCAAGACGCTGGCGGTGATCGGCCCCAATGCCGCCTCGATGCATCTGGGCGGCTATTCTGGCGTTCCGCGCCACACCGTGACGGTGCTCGACGGCATCAAGGCCAAGCTCGGCCCGAACGTCAAAGTCGTCACGGCCGAAGGCGTCGAGATCACCGACAGCAGCGAATGGAGCGCCGACGAGGTCAAGCTCGCCGATCCGGCCCAGAACGCGCGCCGCATCGCCGACGCGGTCAAGGTCGCGAAATCCGCCGATACCGTCATCCTGGTCGTCGGTGATACCGAGCAGACCAGCCGCGAGGCCTGGGCGGACAATCACCTGGGCGACCGCGACGATCTCAGCCTCGTCGGCCAGCAGGACGATCTGATCGACGCCATCGCGGCGCTCGGCAAGCCGATGGTGATCGTGTTGATCAACGGCCGACCGCTCTCGGTCGTGAACGCGGCGACCAAAGCCAATGCGCTGATCGAGGGCTGGTATCTGGGCCAGAACACCGGCACGGCCATGGCCGACGTCCTGTTCGGCGACGCCAATCCCGGCGGTCACCTGCCGGTGACGATCCCGCGCTCGGTCGGCCAGTTGCCGATGTTCTACAACTTCAAGCCCAGCGCGCATCGCGGCTATCTGTTCGACACCACCGCACCCTTGTTCCCCTTCGGCTGGGGCCTCAGCTACACGAACTTCGACATTTCCGCCCCACGTCTCTCCGCATCCACGATCAAGGCAGACGGATCGGTGACGGTATCCGTCGATGTGAAGAACACCGGGGCGCGTGCCGGCGACGAGGTCGTTCAACTCTATCTCCATCAGCAGGTCGCGTCGGTCACGCGGCCGGTGAAGGAACTCAAGGGTTTCAAACGCGTGACGCTCGCGCCGGGCGAGACCAAAACCGTAACCTTCACCATCGGCCCGCACGAGCTGCGCATGTACAATCAGCAGATGCAGCGCGTCGTGGAGCCCGGCCTGTTCGACATCATGGCCGGCGACAATTCGGCGACGCTGAAGACAACCGTGCTGACCGTGACGGGTTAGGGCGCATGCCGGCGATCAGGTCCGCGCGCGTCATCGTGTGTTCGCCGGGGCGCAACTTCGTCACGCTGAAGCTCGAAACCGAAGACGGCATCACGGGCTTGGGCGATGCGACGCTGAACGGGCGGGAGCTCGCCGTGGCGAGCTATCTGGCGGACCATGTCGCGCCATGTCTGATCGGCCGCGAGGCGCACCGCATCGAGGACACCTGGCAATATCTCTACCGCGGCGCCTATTGGCGGCGCGGCCCCGTCACGATGTCGGCCATCGCCGCGGTCGACATGGCGCTATGGGACATCAAGGCCAAGATCGCCGGCCTGCCGCTCTACCAGCTTCTCGGCGGCGCCAGCCGCGAAGGCGTAATGGTCTATTGCCATGCCAATGGCGAAACCATCGACGATACCATCGCGGCGGCGCGCAAATATCGGGCGCAAGGCTACAAGGCGATCCGCCTGCAATCGGGCGTGCCCGGTCTTGCCTCGACCTACGGCGTGGCGAAAGGCAACAAGCCTTATGAGCCGGCCGACGCCGATCTGCCGACCGTCAATGTCTGGTCGACGCAGAAATATCTGCGCTCCGTCCCGGATCTGTTCGCCGCCGGCCGCGCGGCGTTGGGCGACGACGTGCATCTGCTGCACGACGTGCACCATCGGCTCACGCCGATCGAGGCGGCGCGGCTGGGCAAGGACCTGGAGCCCTACCGGCTGTTCTGGCTCGAGGACGCGGTGCCCGCTGAAAACCAGGCCGGCTTTCGGCTGATCCGCCAGCACACCACGACGCCGCTCGCGGTCGGCGAGATCTTCAATTCGATCTGGGACTGCAAGCAGCTCATCGAAGAGCAACTCATCGACTATATCCGCGCCACTGTCGTGCATGCCGGCGGCGTCACGCATTTGCGCCGCATCGCGAGCCTGGCCGATCTTCATCACGTGCGAACCGGCTGCCACGGCGCCACCGACCTGTCGCCGGTCACGATGGCGGCGGCGCTGCATTTCGATCTCTCGGTGCCCAATTTCGGCGTGCAGGAGCTGATGCACCACACGGCCGAAACCGATGCCGTCTTTCCGCACGGCTACACGTTCGACAGCGGCACCATGCACCCCGGCGAGCAGCCCGGCCTCGGCGTCGAGATCGACGAGGCCCTGGCCGCGAAATACCCCTACAAGCGCGCCTATCTACCGGTGAACCGTCTCGAGGACGGCACGCTCTTCAACTGGTGAGGTCCCGATGAGCAGCGCATCCGATATGCCGGCGCCCGTGCCCGCCGCCGGCGGCACGCGCTGGATCGTCTGCGCGCTGCTCTTCGCCGCGATCGCGCTCAGCTATATCGACCGCCAGGTGCTCAGCGTGCTCAAGCCGACGCTGCAGCGCGAATACTCCTGGAGCGAGACCGGCTATGGCGACGTCGTGTTCTATTTTCAGTTCGCCTATGGCCTCGGTTACATCGCCTTCGGCCGCATCGTCGACCGCATCGGCGCCCGCTTCGGCTATGCGCTGGCGGTGACGCTGTGGACCATCGGCCATATGGCGCATGCACTGGTGACCTCGACGCGCGGCTTCGCGCTGGTGCGCATCCCGCTGGCACTGGGCGAATCCGGCGCCTTTCCCGCCTCGCTCGCCGCCATCGCCGAGTGGTTCCCGACCAAGGAGCGCACGCTCGCGATCGGGTTGTTCAACGCGGGCACCAATATCGGCGCGATCCTGGCGCCGCTGATCGTGCCCTACGTCACGCTCGCCTTCGGCTGGCGCATGGCCTTCATCGTCACCGGATTGTTCACGGTGGTGTGGCTGATCGTTTGGCTGTGGTTCTACCGCTCGCCGCGCCAGCACAAAGGCGTATCGGCCAAGGAGCTCGCCTATATCGAATCCGATCCGCAGGAGCCGCAGCGATCCTATTCCTGGCTGTTGCTCCTGGCGCGCCGGGAGACCTGGGCCTATATCGCCGGCCGCTTCCTGATCGACCCGATCTGGTGGACGTTTCTGTTCTGGCTGCCGGACTTCTTCGGCAAGCAATACGGCCTCGACCTCAAGAGTTACGGGCCGCCGCTGGTCGCGATCTACGTCCTGGCCGATTTGGGGTCGGTCGCCGGCGGCTGGGGCTCGTCGAGCCTTCTGAACCTGGGCGCCTCGCTGAACGTGGCGCGCAAGACCGCGATGCTGGCCTGCGCCCTGGTGGTCGTGCCCGTCGTCTTTGCCGTGTTCGCGCACAATTTGTGGCTCGCCGTGGCGCTGATCGGCTTGGCCTGTGCCGGCCATCAAGGCTTCTCCGCCAATCTCTACGCGCTGCCGTCCGATCTCTTCCCGCGCTGGATGGCCGGCTCGGTCGTGGGGCTCGGCGGCGCGTCCGGCGCGCTCGGCGGCATGCTGATGGCGAAATATGCCGGTTGGGTGCTTCAAACCGTCGGCAGCTACAAGCCGATCTTCGTCGTGGCGGCTTGCGCCTATCTCGTTGCGCTGCTGGTCGTGCACCTTCTGGTGCCGCGCTATGCGCCTGCGATCGTCGATGCCGAATCGGCGTAATTGCGTACGCGAATCTCCCTAACCGCGCGACGCGCAAGTCCTCGTCCCATTTTGACAATCGGCAATGCGATGCGAGTCTGAAGGCGCTTTCATGCGATTCGCGAAGCTGCAGAAGCGGCTTCGTCAATCGCGAAGGACCCGCAGAATGCGCGCACTCGGCACAGAAGGATCGGCCGCCCCACGCAGCTTGCGTGCCGGCTTGTCGCCGCGGCTCCGCATAGCAGGTGACGGACAGCCGCGCGGTGGTCTTTATCGCCGGCGCCGCGGCAGTCTGACGGCGCCTCCCGCCACATGGCGGCGCTGCGAGATGGGAACCAACCATATCGCCTGTTTCGGCATCTGGCGGCGCGGCACGCGCCGGCAGGCCGAGCGCCGCAACCGGGCCGGCCTGACGCGATGGCACATGCCTCATCGAGGCGCCACCCAGATCGTCCTGCCGGGAGCCACCCGTGAAGCCGTCAACGAGGATTGAGCTGATCGACCGCCAGGCCGTGGTCTCCGTGCCGCTGCGGCTGCCGGCGATCTACGTGCCGCATGCCGTCCTGATCGCAGCCATCGCGTTCGCCTGGGCCGCCGACGGCGTCTACCAACTGGTGTCCTGGATCGTCGCCTGACGCGCGGTCGCTGAGGCGCTATAATGCGCCATGAGCGATTTGTTCGAAGCCGGCGGACTGGACGCGGACGCGCCGCGCCCGCTGGCGGACCGGCTGCGGCCCCAGACGTTGGCCGAGGTGGTCGGCCAGGACCATATCATCGGATCCGAAGGACCCATCGGCCGCATGATCGCGGCGGGGCGGCCGCACTCCATCATCCTGTGGGGCCCGCCTGGCACCGGCAAGACGACGATCGCGCGGCTGCTGTCGACCGCGTTCAAGCTCCACTTTGAGCAACTCTCGGCCGTATTCTCCGGCGTCGCCGACCTGAAGAAGGCGTTCGACGCGGCGCGTCAGCGGCGCAAGATCGGGCAGGGCACGCTGCTTTTCGTGGACGAGATCCATCGCTTCAATCGCAGCCAGCAGGATTCCTTTTTGCCCGTGGTGGAGGACGGAACCGTCGTCCTGGTCGGCGCCACGACGGAAAATCCGTCCTTCGAATTGAACGGGGCGCTTCTGTCCCGCGCCCAGGTTCTGGTGCTGCGCCGCCTCGACGATGCCGCGCTCGAGGAACTGCTCAAGCGCGCCGAAGCGCACTACGGCGAGCCGCTCAAACTGACCGAAGACGCGCGCGCGTCTCTGCGCGCCATGGCCGATGGCGACGGCCGCTATCTGCTCAATCTTGTTGAAGAGATCGCGACGATCAAGGCGGTGAAGCCGCTCGATCCCGCCGGCCTCGTCAAGGTCGTGCAAAAGCGCGCGCCGCTCTACGACAAGTCGCGGGAGGAGCACTACAACATCATCTCCGCGCTGCATAAGTCGATCCGCGGCAGCGACCCCGACGCGGCGCTCTATTGGCTGGCGCGCATGCTGGTCGGCGGCGAGCAGCCGCTCTTCATCGCGCGCCGCCTGGTGCGCGCCGCGGTCGAAGATATCGGCCTCGCCGACCCCCAGGCGCTGGTCCAGGCGCTCGCCGCCAAGGACATGTTCGATTTCCTCGGTTCGCCCGAAGGCGAGATCGCGTTGGCGCAGACCGTGCTCTATCTCGCCAGCGCGCCCAAATCGAACGCGGTCTATGTCGCGCTGGGCGCCGCCAAGCGCGCCGCGCGCGAGCACGGCTCGCTGATGCCCCCGGCCCACATCCTCAACGCGCCGACCAAGTTGATGAAGAATCTCGGCTACGGCGCCGGCTACGAATACGATCACGCGACGGAGGAAGGCTTCTCCGGTCAGAACTATTTCCCGGACGGCATGGCGCGCGAGCAGTTCTACAGCCCGAAGGAAACCGGCTTCGAACGCGAGATCGCCAAGCGGCTCGACTATTGGGCGAAGCTGCGGGCGAAGAAGGAGGGTCAGTCATAATTGTCATCCCGGCGACCATGGCGCGCGCCGCGCGCGATGCGAGGGAAGGGGACCCAGGTGCCTTCGAGCCTCGGCGGCTGCAACGCTTAGGTCCCCTGCACGCTGTCGCTACGGGGTCCCCTCGCTTCGCTCGGCCGGGGATGACAGCTACGGCTTGGAATCTGCTATAGCACCTTCAGATAACCAGCGGTTTTGAACATGAATTTCGGCATCCTTCTTTCCGTCGCCCTGGGCGGCGCCATCGGTTCTCTGCTGCGCTATTTCGTGGCGAGCGCGATCCAGTCGCCCGCCTCGGCCGGATTTCCCTGGGGCATTTTCATCGTCAACGTCACCGGCGGCTTCGCCATGGGCGTGATCACCGAGCTGGCGGCGCTGAAATTCAACATGCCGCAAGAGCTGCGCGCCTTCCTGACTGTCGGCATCCTCGGTGGCTACACGACCTTCTCCACGTTCTCGCTCGAAAGCGCGTTGCTGATTCAGCGCGGCGCGTACGGCTTGGCGACGGCATATATCTCCGGCTCGGCATTGCTCTCCATCGCCGCGCTGTTCGCGGGTCTGTGGATCGTGCGCGCGCTCTGACATGACCGAGACCGCCCGCATCGCCCATGAGGAAGACGGCATCCGCGTCGACCGCTGGTTCAAACGGCACTATCCGGCGCTGACGCACGGCCGATTGGAGAAATTGCTACGCACCGGCCAGGTGCGGCTCGACGGCAAGCGCGCCAAGGCGGCGGATCGCGTGAGCGCCGGCCAGACCGTGCGCCTGCCGCCGCAGGTCGTGCACGGCGCACTGGAGGAGGCGCCGGCGCGCCCCAAACCGCCGCAGCGCATGGACGGCAGCCTCCAGGACTATGTCATCTACATGGACAAGAACGTCATCGTGCTGAACAAGCCGCCCGGCCTCGCCACCCAAGGCGGCAGCGGCCTCACCGCGCATGTCGACGGCATGCTCGACAGCCTCGCCTTCGAGAAGAACCAGCGGCCGCGCCTCGTCCACCGCCTGGACAAGGACACCTCCGGCGTTCTCGTCGTTGCACGCACCGTGCCGGCCGCCGCCGAGCTGTCGCGCGCGCTCGCCACGCGCGACGCGCAGAAGATCTACTGGGCCCTCGTCAAAGGCGTGCCGAAGGTCAAGCGCGGCACGATCAAGGCGGCACTCGCCAAGGAAGGCGGTCACGGCCCGCGCGGCCGCGACGAGCGGATGACCACCGTCGATGCGGCGGATGAGGGTGCCAAGGACGCCGTCACCGACTACGTCGTGCTGGGAACTGCGGGTGAGGAATTGGCCTGGCTGGCCGTGCGCCCCAAGACCGGGCGCACGCACCAGATCCGCGTGCATCTGGCTTCGCTCGGCACGCCCATCGTCGGCGACTTCAAATATGGCGGGACCGACGTGCGCGGGCGCGGCGAGATCGAGAACCGGCTGCACCTGCACGCCCGCTCCATCGACATCGCGCGGCCCGATGGCGGCCGTCTCCATGCTGACGCGCCCTTGCCGCCGCACATGCTAAAAACGTGGGAATTGCTGGGTTTCGACGCGAATGCCGGCGCCAACCCCTTTGAACCCAAGAAGAAACGCAAATGAAATCCCGTCCCTCCTTTATCCGCAATTGGCGCGAGATCGAGAGGCTCGCCGCGCCGCCGGCCGCCACGGAGGACTTCGGCTTCGCGTCCGAACTGTCGGATGCGGCAGGCCTTCGTCATCTGCGTGTCGCGCATCTGCGCATTCCGCCCGGCCGGCGCGGCTACCCGCCGCTCGCGATGGACGATCTGGAGATTTTCGTGTTCGTCCTCGAAGGCGCGCCCGATCTATGGGCCGACGGGCATCTGCACCGCTTGCGCGAAGGGCAGGAGGTGGCGCTCCGGGCCCGCACGGGGATGGCGCATACGCTGATCAACAACACGCAAAGCGGCGCGCGCGTCTTCGTGATGTCGGAGGCGTTCCGGCGCAATTCGCGCGTAATGCACCCGGTCGATCCGCAAATGCATGCGGACCTCGAAAAAGCGGGCATGCAGTGGCGCGACGCGCCCAAGCGCAAGCTCGGTCCGAACTCCGGCAGGCCCGGCGATCTTAGCGGTCGCAAGCGCATCCGGCCGGACTATGTGAACGATTGGCGTGACATCCTCGACAAGGACAAAGGCGGCTATCCTGGCAGCACCGAGAAGCACGGCATCGATGCGCGGTTCGGGCGCCGCGCACGCTTTTCGCGGATCGGCATCCATTTCGAAATCCTGCCGCCCGGCCGGCGCACCTCCTGGCCGCACGCCGAACGCGACGAGGAGGAGTGGGTCTATGTCGTCGCCGGTCAGCTCGAGACTTGGCTGGACGGGAATCTGCACCGGATGGCCGAGGGCGATTTCATCGGCTACGAGGCTCGGACCGGCATCACGCACGTCTCGATCAACAACAGCGACGAAGATGCGCTTCTCCTCGTGGGCGCCGAGGCGGGGCGGACGAAGAATCAGTTCTGGTATCCGATGCATCCCCATCGCGATAAGGAGGTCGGCGATCTTTTCTGGCACGATCACCCCAAGGTGAAACTCGGTCCGCATGACGGCCTGCCGGATGCATTGCGCGCGCGTCTGCCGAAAGCGGCGTTAAAATCGCCGATCGCCGCCAACCGCGCCGCGATGAAGCTGAAGCCCGCCAACGCGAAACGATGAAACGTTTCTACAAATCGGTCGGCGTGAGCCGCGTCGGCGGCGCCTTTGGCGTGACCCTTGATGGCCGCGTGGTGAAGACGCCGGCGGGCGCGCTTCTCGCGCTGCCCACATCCGCCCTGGCCGACGCCATCGCCGCCGAATGGACAGGGCAGGGTGACGTCATCGATCCGCGCGCCATGCCGCTCACAGCGCTCGCCAATTCCGCCATCGACCGCGTGCAGGCCGACCGCGTGCATGCGCTCAAACAGCTCGAAGCCTTCGGCGGTCACGATCTGGTGTGTTACCGCGCCGCCGAGCCGGCCGCGTTGGTCGCGCGTGAAACGCTCGCCTGGGATGCGCCGCTTCTCTGGGCCAGGACGCGGTACGGCCTCGATCTGCGCGTCACGCAGGGCATGCAGTCGATCCCGCAACCGGCGCTGTCCTTTGCCCGGCTGGAGGACGTGCTGTCGCGCCGCGACGCCTTCGCGCTGACGGGGCTCGTCACGGCCGCCGCGATCATGAAGTCGCTGGTGCTGGCCTTGGCCCTGGCCGACGGCCGCCTGGATGCCGCCGCGGCACACGCCGCCGCGCATGTCGACGAATTCTTCCAAGCCGACAAATGGGGCCGCGATTCCGAAGCCGAGGCGCGGTTGAAGGCGCTCAAATCCGAACTGGACGCCGCCGACCGTTTCATGCGGCTTGCGCGCGCTTGACCGCGTGGGCGCCGCCCCACACTCTGCCGCCCATCGCCATTTCCAAGAGCATCGCCCCATGAAACATGTCCTCACCGAACTCGAATCCCGCCGCGCCAAGGCCCGCCTCGGCGGCGGCCAGGCCCGCATCGAGGCACAGCACGCCCGCGGCAAGCTGACCGCCCGCGAGCGCATCGAGCTTCTGCTCGACCAGAATTCCTTCGAGGAATTCGACATGTTCGTCGAAGCCCGCAGCACCGATTTCGACGCCGAGAAGAACCGCTTCCCCGGCGACGGCGTGGTTACCGGCTGGGGGACGATCAACGGCCGCATGGTCTATGTCTTCGCCAAGGACTTCACCGTGCTCGGCGGCTCGACCAGCGAATGGCACGCGCAGAAGATCTGCAAGATCCAGGACATGGCGATGCAGAACGGCGCGCCGCTGATCGGGCTGTTCGACTCCGGCGGCGCCCGCATCCAGGAGGGCGTCGGCTCGCTCGCCGCCTATGGCGAGGTGTTCAAGCGCAACGTGCTCGCCTCGGGCGTGGTGCCGCAGCTTTCCGTGATCATGGGGCCCTGCGCCGGCGGCGACGTCTACTCACCCGCGATGACCGACTTCATCTTCATGGTGCGCGACACCTCCTACATGTTCATCACCGGCCCCGATGTGGTGAAGACGGTGACGCATGAGGACGTCACGCCCGAAGGTCTCGGCGGCGCCAAGGTGCACACCACCAAATCGTCGGTGGCCGACGGCGCCTACGACAACGACGTCATCTGCCTCGAAGAGATGCGCCGCCTCTACGACTTCCTGCCGCTCAACAACCGCGACAAGGCTCCGCATTGGCCGACCCAGGACGATCCCAAGCGCGAGGAATTGTCGCTCGACACCTTGGTGCCGGAAAATCCCAACAAGCCCTACGACATGAAGGAGCTGATCCACAAAATCGCCGACGAAGGCGATTTCTTCGAGATTGGCGAAGCGTTCGCCAAGAACATCATCACCGGCTTCGGGCGCATAGAGGGTCACACGGTCGGCTTTGTCGCCAACCAGCCCATGGTGCTGGCGGGCGTGCTCGACAGCGACGCCAGCCGCAAGGCCGCGCGCTTCGTGCGCTTCTGCGATTGCTTCAACATCCCGCTCGTTACGTTTGTGGATGTGCCCGGCTTCTTGCCGGGCGTCGCGCAG
>Ga0265320_10001598_pt1 | contig 16251 bp, 13 predicted proteins | sample 4827metaG_FD_202087 | JGI IMG/M metagenome (GOLD analysis project Ga0265320, IMG submission 202087) | Rhizosphere microbial communities from Carex aquatilis grown in University of Washington, Seatle, WA, United States - 4-8-27 metaG | ecosystem: Host-associated > Plants > Roots > Rhizosphere >...
GTACTGCGCCCCGACCGCGATCCGGGCGTTCATGAAGCAGGGCGAGGCGTATCCCGCCCGCCACGACCTGTCCTCGCTGCGCGTCCTCGGCTCGGTCGGCGAGCCGATCAACCCCGAAGCCTGGCTCTGGTACCAGCGCAACATCGGCGGCGGCACAGCCCCGATCGTCGACACCTGGTGGCAGACCGAGACCGGCTCGATCCTGATCAGCCCGCTGCCCGGGGTGACCACGACCAAGCCTGGCTCGGCGACCTTCCCGCTGCCCGGGATCGTGGCCGACGTGGTCGATGCCGCCGGCGCCAGCGTGCCCCTCGGCGGGGGCGGCTACCTCGTCCTGAAGCAGCCCTGGCCGTCGATGCTGCGCGGGATCTATGGCGACCCCGAGCGCTACCGATCGACCTACTGGAGCCGCTTCCCGGGGATGTACTTCGCGGGCGACGGCGCCAAGCGCGACGACGAGGGCTACTACTGGCTCCTCGGCCGGGTCGATGACGTGATGAACGTGGCCGGTCACCGGATCAGCACGATCGAGGTCGAATCGGCCCTGGTCGATCACCCCAGCGTCGCCGAGGCCGCAGTGGTGGGCAAGCTTGACGAGATCAGCGGCCAGGCGATCTTCGCCTTCGTCACCCTCAAGACCGGCGTCGAAGCCAACGACAGCCTGGCCGTCCAGCTGCGCGAGCACGTCGCCTATGTGATCGGCCCGATCGCCCGGCCCAAGTTCCTGATGTTCACCCCGGACCTGCCCAAGACCCGCTCGGGCAAGATCATGCGCCGCCTCCTGCGCGACATCGCCGAGCACCGGGTGCTGGGCGACACGACCACCCTGGCCGACGCCGGCGTGGTCGAGACGATTCGCGACAACAGCGGCTCGGCCGAGGAGGAGTAGGTGCCGTTCGGCTTTGGCAAGCGGGACGCCAAGCCCACCGAGTCTGGCGACGCATCAGCGCCGGGGGAAGCGGACCAATCGGCCGTCGTCCTGCCGCCGGCCGGCAACGGGATCGCCTTCGACGGCCTGACCGAGGAGTGGCGCCTGGTCGGCGTGATGGACGTGACTGGCCGGCTGTCCGACGCGCTGAACCGGCGCGACGCGATCTCGATCCATGATGTGAGCTGGGCCCCGCTCGATGGCTCCGAGCCGTTGAGCCCGGTGCCCGGGCTGCGCAGCATCGACCCGTACGACCTGATCGTGGTCCTCGCCGGCGAGGACTCGCTGCCCGACTTCTCGGACGATGAGAAAGCCGCCCATCGGGTCCACAAGGTCGGCTACGAGGTGGCCCTCGAGATCCCGCCGTTCCGGGTCCGGGGCACGGTCCACCTCTTCCCGGGCCACGAGCCGGATCGGCTGCTCGATCGCTCGAACGACATGTTCTTCGCGGTGACCGGGGGCCAGGTGACGCTGAACGACGCGCGCATCGGCGACGGGGCGACCGACACGATCCTGGTCAACCGGCAGTACCTGCGCCGGGTGGAACAGCTCGAGAGCAATACCGGCGACGACGGCGTGCGGCGCTGATCCGGCGGCCGGGCCGCCGGCGCTGATCAGGCCCGGGCGGGTTCCTTGGTCCGATTGAAGATCCGGAAGGAGGGCTTCGCCGGGGCGGTCTTGTCGGCCACCTGCATCTCGGTACCGACGAGCTTCTGGGCGAGGATCTCGAAGTCCTCGGTCACCTTCTCCTTGGGATACTGCTCGACGACCGAGCGACCCTCGTTGGCGGCCCGCACGAAGAGCAGGCCGCCGGAGCGGATCAGGGCCAGGGCGGGCATGCCCACGGTCTTCTCCATGTCGGCCACCGAGACGCCGCTGTTGGCCCGGTTGACGACCAGGGCCAGCTTGTCCCGGACACCCAGCTCCTGGGCGACGTCGCGCATCTGGACCGCTGCCCGCAGGGCGGGCACGTCGGGCGTGACCGGCACGAGGATCCGGTCGCTGCGCTCGAAGATCTCCTGGTTGAGCGGGCTGTACGACGGGTGCATGTCGACGATGATGAAGTCGAAGCCCCGCCGCGCGGCACGGATCGCCTCGCCCACCCGCTCGGGGACCAGGATCTCGGTGTTGAGCGGGGATGCCGTCAGGACGCACACCGTCAGGCCGTTCTGGTGCTGGGTGGCGATGTCGATCAGGCTGCGCTCCGGGCGACCTTCCTCGACGTCGTCGGTCCAGGCGTCGACCACCGTCGTCACCGACTCGAGGCCGAGCGACGTGGCGATGTGGCCGGTCACGGTGTCGGCGTCGATGAGCATCACCTTGAGGCCCATCCGGACCTGCAGGGCGGCCGCCAGGTTGAGCGCCGTGGTGGTCTTGCCCACGCCACCCTTGGGGTTGAAGATCGAGACGATGGTGGCCCGCTTGGACCACGACTCCGACTCGAAGTCGCCACCCGACTGGAGGATCGGACCGCTGCCGTCGTCGATGGTGACCGAGCGGATCAGCATCGCCTCGATCCGCCAGCGGAGCGAGTCTGTCGAGTACGGCCGGGTGAAGAACTCGTCGTTGATATCGGCCTTCGTCGCGGCGCCGGCCAGCCGGTCGAGGGCGCGCGGCGAGACGACCATCAGGGCCGGTACGTCTCGGTCGGAATCATGGAGCAGGGAATAGAACTCGAGCGAGCGATCGAAGTCGCTCTCGCCGTCGAGAATCGCAACTCCCACCTCGCGGCGGGAGTTGAAGATCGTCTCCAGCTCCTCGGGGGTGGTGACCGCGAGGGCCTCGAAGCCGGCCTCGGTGAGCTCCCTGATGACCGCAACCTGCTCGTCGCGGGGTAGTGCGACGACGATCGCCTGGCGGCCCATGGCTGGCTTAGCTCCCCGACTCAGGATCGTGAGCCGTCACGTTGACGACTCCGTCGGCGGCGTTGGTGACCCGCGCCCGGAAGCCGGGCAGGGCCGGGACGACCTCGCTCAGGTTGACCGCGTCGTCGTGATGGACGGTGAACACGAACTCGCCATCCGGTCCGGACGAGACGCCGACCGACTGGACGCCACTCACGCGACCGAGATGGCGCTTGAAGCTGGCGATGCTGGCCACGCTGACGAGGCCGGACACGATGACCTTCGAGGTCTGGTCAGAGGCTGCCCGGGCCGGCCGCGCCTCGCCCTCACCCTCGGCCGGCACAAGGCCAGCGAGACGGGCGGCGAGGGCGTCGTCGCCCATTGTCGGGATCTCGTCGTCGGCCGACGTGGCCTCGGCGGCGGCTTCGGCCTCGGCGGTGTCGAAGTTGGGGGCCAGGCCGAGGGCGGCCAGGCGGGGATCGTTCTCGTCTGTTGCCGGCTCGCCCGATTCGGTTTCCTGGCCGGCAGCGGCGCCGGGCTCGGCCTCCTCGGCCGCCTTGTGGGCGGCCTCGATGGCGGCCATCGCGGCTTCGGGGCTTTGGGCCTCGGCGGCCGGCGCATCCGACTCGCTTGCCTCGGCCTCGGGCTCGGCGCTCGCCGGGCTGGCGCTGGCGTTGACCGGCGTATCCCCGATCAGCTCGGCAACGGCGGCCGACGGCTGCCACGGGACCGACGCGTCGAACGACGGCGGCTCGGGCAGGGTCTGGGCCATGACCGCGATCTGGGTTGGGTCTTCCTCGGTCACGAGCTGCTCGAAGAAGCGCTCCATCTCGAGCTCGAAGCCGGCAACCCGGCTCTGGACCCGGTCGATCTCGTATTCAATCTGGCCGGCATGCTCTTCGAGCTCGCGCTCGAGGCCCTGCTTGCGCTCGGCGATCTTGCCCTGGGTCTCTTCGCGGATGCGGGCGATCTCGGCCTTCGACCATTCCTGGATCCCGGAGATGTCGTCGTCCGAACGCTTGCGCAGTTCGGTCGCCTCGACCGCCGAGCGCGAATGGATCCCTTCGATGAAGGTCTTCGCATCGGCCTGGAATTGGGTCATCGTCTGGGCGCGGGATTCCTCCGCGGCCTGCTGCATGGCGCGGGTCAGGTCGAGCACGAACTTGGTCGGCTTCTTGGCGACCGAAGGCGCACTCGTCGGCCGGGTCGGCGCCTGCGCGGCTGTGGCGGTGGAGTCCACGGAGGCTTCCTTCAGGCTCGAATCTGATGCGGTGGGCTGAACGGTCTCGCTGGTCGTGCTGGGATCGCCGGCCGCCTCGCCGGTTGCGTCGATTGCGCTCGCCTCGCCGGCTTCGGGGGCAGCCTCCTCGGTTGTCTCGGGCGCGGCGCTCGTTGCCTCGGTCACGGCGTCCGGGGCGTCGTCAGTGGAGGTTGCCTCGTCGGTCCGGCCAACGGGCGCCTTGTCACTCCGCTCCTCCGAGCTCCACGGGAGTCGGAAGCCGGTGCGTGATTCGGTCGTCGCCATGGATCGTGCGGTTCCCTCCAGGTGAAAGCTCGGGTTGCAGTCTCTGAGGACGTGTGGGCATCGTAGGAGCGGGTGGCGGTCCGGTGGACTGCGCTAGTGGTACCAATCGGTCGATCCGGTGGTACCGGAGGTCCCGCACCGGCCTCGCCTCGTTGTCCGCGGTCACCGCGACTTCGGTCACTCCGTTGTCGACGTGCACCAAGGGCCGTGGCTCCCGCCGGACGCGCGGGTTTTCGGGTGAATCCTCCCGATTCCGACGCTCAACACCCTGTTGGGCCCCGGTCTCCACAGGGTCCCCGATCCCACCGGCGTTACCATGGCCCGATGGTCCCGCCCAGCACGCCCGCCCCCGGCTCATCGGCCACGGCCGCCGATCCCGGTGCCCCGGTTCGCGACCGCCTGGGCCGGCGCCTGCACGACCTGCGGATCTCGGTCACCGATCGCTGCAACTTCCGCTGCACGTACTGCATGCCCCGCGAGATCTACGGCCGCGACTTCGCCTTCCTGCCGCGCTCCGAGGTGCTCAGCTTCGAGGAGATCGAGCGGCTGGCACGGGTGTTCGTGGCCGAGGGCGTCGAGAAGCTCCGGGTCACCGGCGGCGAGCCCCTGGTCCGGCGCGACCTGCCCGACCTGATCGCGATGCTGGCCGCCCTGCGCCGGCCCGACGGCGGGCCGCTCGACCTGACCCTGACCACCAACGGCTCGGCCCTGCGCCAGTTGGCCCAGCCACTGCGCGACGCGGGCCTGGGCCGGGTCACGGTCAGCCTTGACTCGCTCGACGACGCGACGTTCCGGGCGATGAACGGGGTCGACTATCCGGTCGACAAGGTGCTTGACGGGATCGCCGCGGCCGGCGAGGCAGGCTTCGGCCCGATCAAGGTCAACATGGTCGTCCGGCGTGGGATCAATGAGGCGAGCATCCTGCCGATGGCCCGCTGGGCTCGCGCGGCAGGCCACATCCTGCGCTTCATCGAGTACATGGACGTCGGCCATTCGAACGGCTGGCGGCTGGACGAGGTGGTGCCGGCTTCGGAGATCCTGGCCATGCTCGATGCCGAGCTTGGGCTCGAGCCGGTGCCGCCCAACTATCCGGGCGAGGTCGCCGATCGCTGGCGCTACCGGGATGGGGACGGCGAGGTCGGCGTGATCGCCTCGGTCAGCCAGCCCTTCTGCAGTGCCTGCACCCGGGCCCGCTTATCGGCCGACGGCAAGCTGTACACCTGCCTGTTCGCCCTGGATGGGGCGGACCTGCGCGGGCCGCTCCGTGCAGGCGCCACCGACGCCGAGCTGGCCGAGGCGATCCGGGCGGTCTGGCGGGTGCGCGCCGACCGCTACTCGGAGCTCCGTTCCGAGGCGACCGCCAACCGGCCCCGGATCGAGATGTTCGCGATCGGCGGGTAGCTCGCAGACGATCCCTCTTGCGCCGCTGCGGCCCATCCGGGACCTGGCCCCCACCTTGTCCACCGCGTGTCCACAGCGACGGTGGATTGGTGGAAACGGTTCGAGCATTCTCCGATAACTCGTGGATAACGCCGTTGCCATCGGGCGTTGATCCGGCGATGATTCGTCTTGCCCGAAGGGGCCATCGGAAAACGGAAGCTCGAGATCACATCAAGGGCATCCGCGGACTGACCGGTCGCTTCGGGCGCTTCTCTACCCGCCACGCGGCCTTCGGGCCCGCGCTCGACGGGGATCGCCCGAATGGACGTGATCGGCATCCCGGTGTCGATACTCCGCTCGGGCGATCGAAGCGTCCGGGCCCTTTTCTTGGGCCCGAGCGCGGTCGCGTGCCGGTCGGCCCATCCCTTTGGTGCACTCAGTACACCAAAACGCCGTTTTCAGGGAGGTGGGCGGCGTCCGAGCTGCTGATTTGCGCTTGTCTGAGCGTGGCTCGGGATAACTTCGGATCGCTCAGCGACGAGGCGGCCCCGAAAAGGCCGTTTTGTTGTGCTGGGTGCACATTCCGGCGCGGCCCCCTTCCCAGCCGCGGCCACGGATCCAGGTGACGACCACGCCGCCCAGCCGCCGCTAGACTCAATCGATGACCGAGATCGATCGTGGCCGGCCGATCCCGCCAGCCGAGCAGCCGGCCCGCCTGGCGGCGCTTGAAGCCACCGTCCGGGCGCGGACCGGCCTCGTGCCGCGCGTCGGGATCGTCCTCGGCTCGGGGCTCGGCAGCCTCGCCGACGGGCTCGAAGACGTGGTCGCCATCCCGTTCGCGGAGCTGCCCGGCTGGCCGGCGGCGACTGCCCCGGGCCACGTCGGTCGCCTCCTCCTCGGCCGGCTTGACGGCGTCCCGGTCGCGATGCTCCAGGGCCGCTTCCACATGTACGAGGGCAACGATCCCGGGCTCGTCGTCCAGCCGGTCCTGCTGATGGGCCGGCTCGGGGCGCGGACGGTGGTCCTGACCAACGCCGCCGGCGGCCTCAACCCGGCTTACGGCGCCGGCACCCTGATGGTGATCTCCGACCACCTGAACCTGACCGGCCGGACGCCGCTGCTCGGCCCGAACGCGGACGCGATCGGGCCGCGCTTCCCGGACCTGACCGACGTCTATGATCCGGCCCATCGCGCGCGCCTCCACGCGGCGGCCAGCGCGGAAGGAACGCATCTCGAGGAGGGCATCTACGTCGGCCTCCTCGGGCCGACCTACGAGACCCCGGCCGAGGTCCGGATGTTCCGCGGCCTGGGCGGCGACGCGGTCGGGATGTCGACCGTCCTGGAAGCGATCGCCTGCCGCTGGGCGGGGATCGAGGTGGCCGGTGTCTCGCTCGTCACCAACCCGGGCGCCGGCTACTCGGGCGAGCCGCTCAGCCACGAAGAGGTCCTGGCCGCCGGGGCCGCCGCCGGCCCAGCCCTCGCTCGCGTGATCCGGCGATTCGTCCGCGAGCTGCCCTGAGCGCCGGGCACCGGCCGCCTGCCGCGGCCCGGGTCGCGATGCGCGGACTACACTTCCGGGGATGACCGCCGAGACGACTCCGGCTCCAGCCCAGGCCCGCGAAAAGACCGGAATCCCGCGCAATCCGGGCCGCCACGAGCTCGGGATGAAGGCGACCCTGCTCTTCCCGGACCGCGACATCGTCGAGAAGTTCTACGTCCCGCTGATCTACACCGCCTGCCGGACGTGCTACTCCGAGCTGGCGCCTGACGAGATCTTCCGGCGGGCCGTCGATGGGCAGATCGACCCGGCCAAGCAGCGCAAGCTGATCCAGGGCGTGATCGAATCGGGCCACGGCAGCACGATCGAGCACATCGTCTTCACCTTCGGGATCAGCGGTGTCTCGAGGACCCTCAGCCACCAGCTCGTCCGCCACCGGGCGGGCGTCGCGTTCGACCAGCAGAGCCAGCGCTACGTCACGTTCAAGGGCGCCTCGACGATGCTGCCCAGCACCCTGGCCGAGGCCGAGCCCGACCTGCGCGAGCGGTACGAAGAGCAGATCGAGGGCTCGATGGAGCTCTACGGCGACCTCGTCGCGGCGGGCATCCCGGGCGAGGACGCCCGCTTCGTCTTCCCCAACGCGACCCGAACCAACCTGGTGATGACCACCAACCTGCGCGCCCTGATCCATATGTCAGGCCTCCGCCTGTGCACCATGGCCCAGTGGGAGATCCGGCGGCTCTTCCAGCTGATCCGTCACGAGATCTTCGACGTCAGCCCGTTCCTGGGCAGCTTCCTCGCCCCGAAGTGCGTCGCCCTCGGCTATTGCGACGAGATGGGCAACCGCGACGAGCATTGCCCGATCCGGCCGCACAAGGACAACGTGCTCGGTGCCTGGGCCGACAAGGCCAAGGCCGCCCGTGCCGCCGGCCGGGACCTGCCCGTCAGCTGAGCTTCATCGGGGTCCGGGGTCCGGTTCGCGTGGCTCGTCGCCGGAGTCGCGAAGGCGCAAGGTCCGGCACCTGGCTCGGGTCGAGGGCCGTTGTTGCACCCAGATCGACAAACGGCGCAAATGCGGCACGAAGCGGCTCGGCACGCGACCGACTCGACCTGAATCTGTCTGATTCCTGCATTGCGAGACGGAATCCGGTCTCTCCCAGGTCCATCGAGCCTGTCGGAATGCCTCGTCATCCAGGAAGTCGACCCGTTTGTCGCTCTGGGTGCGACAACTGGTGGCCCAGCCGATGGCATCCCGATGCGTGTGCCGCTGCCTCGTGGGGCGTGACAAAACGGGGTTGCGAGCGACGGGACGCAGCCCTGGGCTGCTCGGAACCCGGGGACTCATCCCGGGCCACGCCCAGGCCGAGCGAATTCCTGGCTGTTCGCCCAGCCAGGAAGCCCGGTCGAACGCCGAACGCCCGGTTTTGTCACGCCAGGCGGGACAACGTACGCGACGGGGGTTTGGACACATGGGTCAGGACCTGCGGCCCGCGCCCCGCGGGACAGTGGCGGCGCCTAGGGCCGGGGCAGGGGCTCCACCGAGACGAGCTCGCGGCGCCAGGCGGGCGGCTCGAAGGCCGAGCCGAAGCTGTCGGTCTTGGCCACGATCCGGCCCGCGCGGAACTCGAACAGGCTGATGTTCCGCCAGGGCACCCCGTCGCCATAGTCGGCGGTCCACACCGCGCCGACCAGGTCCGGCCCGCCCACGACGCGGTGAACGAGGACGCGGGGAAGGTTTGGGGTCCGGCCGACCACCGCCTCGATCGCTGCCCGGCCGCGGATCACCTCGCCGCTGCCCGGCCAGGACCACTCGGCATCGTCGGCGAGATCGGCCAGGATCAGGGCCAGGTCGCGGGCGTTGACCGCGGCGAAGTAGCGCTCGACCGCAGCCCGCTCGGCCGCGCCATCGGCGCTCCGCCTGGCGGGCTCGCTCGGGTCGGACATCGGATCGTCCTCAGTAGTAATCGGAGCAGGACAGGAAGTAGCCGCAGCGGCAGATCAGCTTGCATTTTCGTTCGTCCATCGCCGCCCCGCAGTTGGCGCAAGTGAGGATCAGCCGGGCCAGGTCGTCGGCCTCGAGCGCCGGACCTGCAGGGACTGCTCGCTTGGCCGCCGCCTCGGCCACGCGAGCCGGGGACGGCTCGTCGGGCAGGATCCGGAGCCGCGTCTCGGACACTGCCCCAGGCATCGTCTCGGCCATCGCGTCAGCCCGCCTCGAGGGCGTAGGCGACGGCGTCGCTCAGGCTCATCGCCCGGCCTTCCGCGGCGAAGCGCTCGACGTCCGCCGCGCTCAGCAGCGCGTGCGTCGTCTGGACGGAGTTCGCCTCGTCAAGCTCGTCGACGAGATTCGAGAGGTTCGCCCCGGTCGTCAGGGCCAGGGCCCGGGCGGCGCCATGGAGGCGGGCCGAGCGGGGCAGGTCGCCGCGGGCCGCAGCCAGGGCCGAATAGTCGTCGAGGACGAGGGTCAGCGCCGTGGCATCGCCGGCGGCTTCGAAATGGAGCATCGCCGCCTTCACGTGCCCGGCCGCCTCGTCGACCTCGTGCAGCCGCAGGAGCGCGGTCCCGAGCATGTGCTGGGACCAGGCCACCATCGTTTCGTCGTCGGTCGCCTGGAACAGCTCGAGCGCTTCGCTGAAGCTGGCTCGGGCAACGTCGCTCTGGAGGTGGAAGTGATACCAGTTGCCCACCGCCCAGGTGGCGTTGGCGGCCCCGTGCCGGTCGCCGAGCTCGTGGTAGATCGCGAGGGCCTCCTCCATCAGGGCCAGGCCCTTCCGATCCGGATCGAGGTTGGCGACCTCCATCGGGCCCTCGATGAACACGTACGAGAACGAGGCGTTGTACAGCGCGTTGGCGATCTCGGCCCGATTGCCGGTCGAACGCCACAGCTCGAGGGCCTCTTCGTAGAAGCGGGTCATCGCCGGGATGTCGGCCTGCCACCAGGCGATGCCGCCCATCGCCTCCAGCAGCCGGGCCCGCTGGGCGGCATCGTCCCTCGACCAGGGCACCGCCGCGATCCGTTCCAGGCGGCGCCGGCCCTCGACCAGGTAGCCCCGCTTCTGCCAGAACCGCCACAGGGCAAAGCCGAGGCCGATCGCGACCTCGGGCAGCGGCCGGTCCGTGGCCCAGTCGATCGCGGCGCGCAGGTTGTCGTGTTCAAGGTCCAGGCGGTCCAGCCAGGTCCGCTGCTGGGCGCCGGGCAGCTCCGCCGCGGCCTGGACGGCCAGGGCCAGGAACGCCCGGGCATGGCGCTCGAAGATCGGGTCGGCTTCATCGCTCGCGCCGAGCTCTTCGGCCGAATACGCCCGGATCGTCTCGAGCATCCGGAAGCGCGCCTCGCCGGCCACGTCCTCGGCCCGCAGCAGGCTCTGGTCGACGAGCGCCTCGATCCCATCGAGGACGTCGATCCCGAGCTCGGACGCGGGCCCGCAGATCGTCTCGGCCATCTCCAGGCTGCAGCCACCGGCGAAGACCGACAGCCGGCGCAGGAGCCGCCGGGCCGGCTCGTCGAGGAGGTCGTAGCTCCAGGCGATCGCGCCGCGCAGGGTCTGCTGGCGCTCGGGCAGGTCGCGCGCGCCGCCCCCCAGGGTGGCCAGCTGGTCACGCAGCCGCTCGAGGATCGTCTCCGGCGGCAGGAGCTTGATCCGCGCGGCGGCCAGCTCGATCGCCAGGGGCATGCCCTGCAGCCGGACGACGATCCCGGCCACGGCCGCGGCGTTGTCGTCGGTCACCCGGAAGGCAGGCTTGACCGCCCGCGCCCGGGCGACGAAGAGGCGGACCGATTCATAGCGGTCCAGCTCGTCCGGGTTGGCCTTGTCGGCGGCGTCGGAGAGCTGGGCCTTGTCGAGGGCACCGACGGCCCCCGGGTCGGGCGGCGTGGGCAGGCCCGGAACGGGGTACTCCTGCTCGCCTGATACCCGCAGCGGCGAGCGGCTGGAGATGATCAGCTTGAGCTGGGTGGTGGTTCGCAGCAGCTCGCCGACGAGCGGTGCGGCGTCGATCACCTGCTCGAAGTTGTCGAGGACGAGCAGGATCCGGCGGTTCGCGATCCACTTCGCCAGGCGCTCGCCGATCGGCACCCGGCTCTCCTCGACCAGCCCGAGGACCGCCGCGATCGTCGGTCCGACCAGGGCCGGCTCACGAATCGGCTCGAGGGCCACGAAGTAGACGCCGTCGGGGAACGCCTCGGCGACGCTGGCAGCGAGCTGCAGCGAGAGGCGGGTCTTGCCCGTGCCGCCCGGCCCGGTGAGGGTCAGCAGGCGCGCCTCGGCCAGCCGGGCGGTCGTGTCGGCCAGCTCATCTTCGCGGCCGACGAACGAGGTCACCTGGGTCGGGAGGTTGTTGGGCCGGTTGTCGAGCGAGCGGATCGGCCGGGGATCGTCCGCCAGCCCGTCGATCTCGAGGATCGCCAGGTGCTCGGGCCGAAGGTCCTTGAGCCGGTGCTCGCCGGCGTCGCGCGTCCGGACGCCCGGCGGCAAGTCGCCCTCGACGAGGGGCACGGTAGCCGACGACAGGACGACCTGGCCGCCGTTGGCCGCCGCTGCGACGCGCGCCGCCCGGTTGACGTCATTACCGACATAGGTCCCGGCGCTGACGACGCCCAGCCCGGTATGGAGGCCCATGCGGACCTTGACCGAATCGACGCCGTGGGGAAACGCGCCGGCGGCCAGCGCGCGCTGGGCGTCGACCGCGGCCGCGACTGCGGCCGGTGCCGACGCAAAGACGACAAAGAACGAGTCGCCCTCGGTGCCCATCTCGATCCCGTCGTGCGCGGCCCAGGCCGCTCGGAGCAGGTCGCGGTGGCGGGCGAGCACGTCGCCGTAGGCCTCCGGACCGAGCTCCTGGACGAGCCGGGTCGAGCCTTCGATGTCGGTGAACAGGAAGGTCAGGGTGCCACTGGGCAGGACCGCTGCCGTCGTCTGGGCCATGGCTCGGGGCGGGGCTCCGTCGTTCGCGTTCAGGACCGGCCTCCCGGTTCGAGGTCCACCGTATACGATGCTAGAGCACGGCTGGTAGCCCTACCTGTCCGGCGGCCGGAGGGTCGAATCAGGCGATGGCCGATCGAGATCAGATTGCCGATGAGCTGGCCGGGTTCGCCCTGTTCGCGGACCTGACCACGCCCCAGCTGCAGGGCGTCGTGCACGCCTTCGAAGAGGCCCTGTTCCAGGACGGCGAGCGCGTCCTGCGCCAGGGGATGACCGGCGGCGGGCTGTACCTGATCCTCGAGGGCCAGGCCTCGATCGTCGTCGACGGCGAGGAACGCGCCCGCCTGTCGCGGGGCGAGTTCTTCGGTGAGGTGTCGATCCTGCTGGGCGAGCCCCCGGTTGCCGATGTGGTCGCGGTCGGGACGCTGCGCTGCCTCGTGCTGGCGGCGCCGGCGGTCGAGAAGTTCCTGCACGCCCACCCGAGCCTGATGTACCGGATGCTGCAGGCCTCGGCACGACGGCTTCGGAACGCGAACCGTTGGCGGAGCTGACCGCCCGCCCGTTCCCGCCGGGCGACTATCCCCTGATCGTCGTCGGGAGTGGACCCGGCGGCCTGCAGGTCTCGTCGGCCCTGCGCGGCCACGGCATCGCCCATGCCGTCCTGTCGGCCGACCAGGAGCCTGGCGGCATGTTCCGGCGCTGGCCGTTCTTCCAGCGCCTGCTGTCATGGACGAAGCCCTATGCCCCGGTGCCGCGCGGCACGCGCCCCTACGAGCGCTACGACTGGAACAGCCTGATTCCCGAGTCGGACGAGCACCGGGCGGTGATGGTCGGCCTGATGGACGGGACGTCGTATTTCCCGAGCCGGCCCGAGATGCAGGCCGGGTTGGAAGCGTTCGCCAGCCGGACCGAGCTGCCGGTCCGCTTCGGCTGTCGCTGGACCGGGACCCGCCGCCTCGACGACGGCCGGTTCGCGCTCGAGACGAGCGACGGCGAGTACACCGCCGGGACGCTCGTCTTCGCGGTCGGGGTGGCCGAGCCGTGGCGGCCGAGCAGCCCGGGCATGGAGCTCGCCGCCCACTACGCCGACACCCGGCCGGTCGAGCAGTACTCGGACCGCCGGATCTTCATCATCGGCAAGCAGAACTCGGGCTTCGAGCTGGCCAGCGGGATGCTGCCCTGGGCAAAGCGGATCGTGATCGCCTCGCCCTCGCCGGCCAAGCTGTCGGTCAACACCCACTCGCTGGTCGGCATCCGGGCGCGCTACGTCCAGCCCTACGAGGACTACGTCCTGGGTGGCGGCGTGGCGATCCTGGACGCGGCCATTGAGCGAATCGAACGCGGCGAGGCCGGCGGCGCGCCGTTCCGGGTGATCACCCGGCGTTCGTCGGACTCGGTCGAGATGGACTTCGAGGCCGACGACGTGATCGCCGCGACCGGGTTCGTGGCCCCGCTGCTCGACCTGCCCGACCTCGGGGTGGTGACCTTCGGCCAGAGCCGGCTGCCGGCCCAGACACCGTTCTGGGAAAGCGCCACGGTGCCCGGGATCTATTTCGCGGGCACGATCGGGCAGGGCTCGGCCGGGCTCAAGAAGCACGGCATCCCGTCCAATTCGGGTGCCGTCCAGGGCGCCCGCTACAACGCCCGGGTGCTGGCCCGCCAGATCGCCGAGCGGCGCTTCGGCTACGTCCGCGAGCGGCCCCGGATCGAGGCCGCGAAGGTCGTCGATTTCGTCCTCGACGAGCTGACCCTGGGCCCCGAGCTGTGGCACCAGCGCGCCTACCTGGCCCGGGTCCTGACCGTCGATCCGGCCGACGGGATCCGCGACGAGGGGATCCTGCCGCTGGCCTGGTTCGTCGACGCGGGCGGACCGGATGCGATCGCCGCGACCCTCGAGACGGACGGTACCGGGGCGGTCTACCCGGTGATCTACCTGCGCCAGGCAGGGACGGTCAGCGAGCACGCCATCGAGGCCCATCCGCTGCTTGACTACCGGACCGCAGCCGCGCGCCGTGAGCTGACCGCCCTCCTCGCGCCGATCCTTGGGCGGAGTTAGCCGTAATCGGCTTCTTCTGCCATGATCAGCCGTTGACGGCTAACCGGACATCGATTAGCCTCTGGCGGTGAACTCCGCGCCGGCCATCGTCGTCTTTGGCGACGTCATCCACTCGCGCACGGATCCGGCCGGGTCGTCGGCCTGGCTCCGCGCCCTGTGCGCCGGCCTGCAAACGGCGTTCGAGCCGCAGGTTCTGGCCGAGTTCGGCTTCACACAGGGCGATGAGCTCCAGGGGCTCCTGCGCCCGGCCGCCGATCCGCTCGGCGTCGTCCTGCGCGCCGCCCTCGCCCCGGACGCCCGGCCGATGCGCTGGGCGATCGCGCTCGGGGTCGTGGAGCCCGGCCGTGGGCCGGCGACCCAGCGGACCGGGGAGGCCTTCATCGCGGCCCGGGCGGCCCTCGACGAGACGCGCCGGCGGCGGACGAGCCTCCAGATCGTCACCGGCAATCCGGCCGTCGACCCGCTCCTCGACGACCTCGGCCCGGTCCTCGGGACGGCGCTCGAGGCGCTCAGCCCCACCCAGCGCCGGGTCGCGGGGATGATCCTGGTCGAGGGCCTGCGTCGCTCGGAGATCGCCGATCGACTGGCCGTCAGCCGGGCGACGGTGTCGGTCGCGGCCACCCGCGGCGGGGTACCCTCCCTCGAGCGGCTGGCCAGGGTCATCCGGACCCTGATCGAGCGCAGCCGGCCCGCAGAGCCCAACCGACCCACGGAGCCCAGGACCTGATGTCGCACTCGGCGATCCTGCTCGTTGCCCTCGCGCTCCTCGCCCACCTGCTGGCCGATTTCGTGTTCCAGACCGATGCCATCGCGGAGGCCAAGGCAGCGCCCGGCGCGCGGGCCTGGCGCGGGCTGGGGATGCACGCCGGGATCGTCGCCGTGTGCCTGCTGCCCTTCATGCTGGCCTACGGCGCCCGGGGCCTGGAGTACCTGGTCATCGTGGCCGTCGCCCACGGGTTGATCGACCGGGCCAAGATCGTGCTCAATCAGCGCGCCGTCGCCAGGGCCCAACCGACGCCCGTCGGCGGGCCCGCGGCCGCTGCCGGGGTCGCTGCCCCATCCGTCACGCAGCCGGGAGCCACTCCCGACGCAGCCCCAGCCGCTGATCCTGGCGCCGATGCGCCGGGCGACCGGGCCTGGACGCCGTTGCCGGCGGTCCTGTTCCTGGCCGACCAGGCCGCCCACCTGGCCGTGCTCATCGGCGGCGCCGGCGCGCTCCTGTTCAACCAGCCGACCCTGACGGCCTGGAACAGCGCGACCAACGGCGTGCTGGGGCATCTCCTGCCGGTCGCCGACCCGGGCGCCGGGCTGACCGTGCTGGTGATCCTGCTGGACCTCGTGATCATCAACATCCGGGGCGGCTTCTTCCTGGTCGGCACGCTCCTCGCCCCGCGCGGCTTCGCCGCCGGCTCGGAGCCTGGGCCGGAACGGGTCGGCGCATCGATCGGCATCCTCGAGCGCCTGATCGTGTGCGTCCTGGTCCTGGCCGGCCAGGCCGCGGCGATCGGCTTCGTGATCGCCGCCAAGACGCTGGCCCGCTTCCGCCAGCTCGACGACCGGCATTTCGCCGAGTACTACCTGGTCGGCACCCTGGCCAGCGTCACCCTCGCCCTGTCGACCTCGATCGTGGCCGAGGCGGCGATCAGCGCCGCGACGCGCTGAGCCGGCCCAGCCGTTCGGCCGCCGCCTCGAGGGTCTCGTGCCGCTTCGGGAACGCGAAGCGGAGGTTCGTCCGGCCGAGCTCGGGCCGCGAGAAGAACGACGAGCCCGGGACCGCGGCAACTCCTGGGTCGGCGATGAGCTGCCGGGCGAAGGTGACGTCGTCGAGGTCGGTGATCGCGCTAATGTCGGTCATCGCGTAGTACGCGCCGTCCGGGATCCAGACCCGGAAGCCGGCCGCCTCGAGCGCCGGCAGGAGCAGGTCGCGCCGGGCCCGGTAGTCCGCGGCGAGGCGCTGGTAGTAGCTGTCGGGGAAGGCCATCGCGACGATGGCGGCCTGCTGGAGGGGCGCCGCCGCGCCCACCGTCAGGAAGTCGTGGACGCGGCGGATGCCGACCGTCATTGCCGGGCTGGCGATCGTCCAGCCGACGCGCCAGCC
>Ga0265320_10001599_pt1 | contig 16249 bp, 26 predicted proteins | sample 4827metaG_FD_202087 | JGI IMG/M metagenome (GOLD analysis project Ga0265320, IMG submission 202087) | Rhizosphere microbial communities from Carex aquatilis grown in University of Washington, Seatle, WA, United States - 4-8-27 metaG | ecosystem: Host-associated > Plants > Roots > Rhizosphere >...
CGTTGATGTTCTGGTCCATCTCATCCCGGTTGGGGAGGCGGACGACGGCGGACTTGAACTGCTCGGCGTTCAGCGAGAGCCAGCCCGGGACGGTGCGGATGCGGTTCTCCTCGAGATTGCGGGTGGCCATCTGGCGGGAGGCCGGGGTGTTCTTCACCTCGATCTCGTCGCCCGGCTGCACGTTGTAGCTCGCGATGTCGACCTTGTGGCCGTTGACGCGGATGTGGCCGTGGTTGACGAACTGGCGGGCGGCGGCGCGGCTCTTGGCGAAGCCCAGGAGGTAGATGACGCTGTCGAGCCGGGTCTCGAGCAGCTGGAGGAAGCGCTCGCCGGTGACGCCGCGCTCGCGCTTGGCGATCTCGAACATGCGGCGGAACTGGCGCTCGAGCAGCCCGTAGGCGTAGCGCAGCTTCTGCTTCTCGTTCAGGCCGACCGCGTACTCGCTGTACTTGCGGCGGCTCTTCGGGCCGTGCTGGCCCGGGGGATAGTTGCGACGCTCCAGCGCCTTGCCGGAGCCAAGGATATGCTGGTTGAAACGCCGGCTGATGCGGGTGCCGGCACCGAGATAACGAGCCATGTTGGGAAGAGTGGAGGGTGAAGGTTGGGATTAGACCCGGCGGCGCTTGCGCGGCCGGCAGCCGTTGTGGGGGATGGGCGTGACATCCACGATCGAGGTGATGTCGAGGCCGATCGCCTGCAGGGCGCGGATGGCGCTGTCGCGGCCGAGGCCGGGACCGGAGACGCGGATGACCACGTCCTTGAGCCCGTGCGACATCGCGTTGCGCGCGGCGTCCTGCGCAACGACCTGGGCGGCGTAGGCGGTGGACTTGCGCGAGCCGCGGAAGTTGCACTTGCCGGCGCTGGACCAGGCGATCACCTGGCCCTTGTGGTCGGTGATGGAGACGATCGTGTTGTTGAAGGAGGCGAGGACGTTGGCGAAGCCCGAGGTGACGTTCTTCGAGCCCTTGGCCTTGCGGACCTTGATCGTGCCCAGTTCCTCCTTGAGGAGGTCCTCGGCCGTGGGCTGCTTGGCCACGCCGCCGACCATCTCCACCTTGGCGGCAGGGGCGGCGGGCGCGGCGCCCTCCTTGGCGGGGGCGGCGTCGCCCGCGGGGGCGGCGGCGCCCTCCTCGCGGGGCTCGCCCTTCGGGGCGCGGGGCTTCTTCTCCGCCCTGGGGGCGGCGGGAGCCGGGTTGTCGCCCTGGGGGGCGGTCTTGGAGGGTTTCTCCTTCTTCGGTGCGGACTCGTCGGCCATGTGAGATTATTCCTTGGTTTTGGTGACGCCCACGGTCTTGCGGGGGCCCTTGCGGGTCCGGGCGTTCGTGCTGGTGCGCTGGCCGCGGACCGGCAGGCTCCGCCGATGGCGGACCCCGCGGTAGCAATTGATGGCCTGGAGGCGCTTGAGATTGGCGGCGTGCTCGCGGCGGAGGTCGCCCTCGACGACCCACTTGCGCTCCGTGATGACCTGCAGGATCTTGTTCAGCTGCTCCTCGGTCAGGTCCTGGGCCCGCATGTTCGGGTCCAGCCCGACGTCCTTGACGACCTGGTCGGCCCGCGTGGGACCGACGCCGTAGATATAACGGAGGGAGTACGCGACTTTCTTCTTCGCGGGAATTTCTACGCCGAGGAGACGGGGCATGATGGGCTAGGAGTTGGGAACGGGCGGCTGAGGATTAAGGTGTGAAACGAAAAGTGGTGGGGGGCGGGGAATCAGGCGGGCGGCAGCGTGAGGATCTCGGGGCCCTGCTCGGTGGTGAGCACGGTGTGCTCGAAGTGGGCGGAGGGGGAGCCGTCGGCGGTGACGACCGTCCACCCGTCGGCCAGCGTCTTCGTCCGGTAGCCGCCGAGGTTGACCATCGGCTCGATCGCGAGGGTGAAGCCGGGCCGGATCCGCTCGCCGGTGCCGCGGCGGCCGAAGTTCGGGATCTCCGGCGGCTCGTGCATCGAGGCGCCGACCCCGTGGCCGACCATGTCGCGGACGACGCTGCAGCCGTGGCCCTCGACGAAGGCCTGGATAGCGTGCGAGATGTCGCCGATGCGGTTCCCGACCTGGGCGGCGCGGATGCCGGCGTCGAGGGCCTCGCGGGTGACCCGCACCAGCTGCTCGAGGGCGGGGGCGACCGGCCGGACCGGGACGGTCAGGGCGTTGTCGCCGATGAAGCCGCGGTATTCGACGACGATGTCGAGGGAGACGATGTCACCCTCGCGCAGGATCCGCCGGAGGGACGGGATCCCGTGGACGACCTCCTCGTTGACCGAGATGCAGGTGTGCGCGGGATAGCGCCGGTCGTGGTGCTGGTAGCCGTAGCAGGCGCTGCGGGCGCCGAGGCGCTTGATGGCGTCCCGGCCCGCTTCCTCCAAGTCTTGGGTGGTGAGGCCCGGACGAACGAGGGGCCGCAGGGCGGCGAGCACCTGCGCGGCAATCGCGCAGGCCTCCCTCATCCGGGTGATTTCCTCCCCGCTCTTGGCGCGAATCATCGGGCGGAGCGGGGATCCCCCGCGGCGCCCTCCCGCGCGGGCGGGAGGGTGAACGGGGAGGCGGCGTCGGCGGTGAGGCCGAGGCCGCGATAGTGGGCGACGACGTCCGCGGGGGCACCGGGACCGGCCCGGACCGCGTCGAGACCTTCGTCCCGGGCGTCGAGCCATTCGTCGAACACTTTGGCTTGGAGCAACGTAGCCGGGAAGTCCGTGAGGACAAAACCCGCATCAGGTTTGCGCGCAAAAAACCACCGGCGCAGGGGCGCGAGGACGGATTCATCCGTCCCGGGGTGACGCGAAATCCCCCGTCGCATCAGGCCGACGGAAGAGACGTGCTCAATGTGCAAAGAACGCGCCCGGCGTAGCAAATCTTCCCCATGGGAATCGGCTCCACCGAGCAGAAGGAGCTTCGTTTTGACGGCAGCGTCAAAAGACGAAAAGGGTCTATTGATGGCGACCGTGGCCACCGGAGTAAAGAACTTATTTGAGGAAGGTCCGGTAGAGCCATATCGTCATGCCCAGGAGGAACATGCCGAGGAGCGGCCAGACGATTTTCATGACCGCATCGAGCGCGAGGGCATCCCCCGTCGACCCCTGCTGCGGATTGGAGCTGCGGGCCCGGATGCGGCCCTTCTTGAGGAAGCCGTCGTAGTGGCGCTGCAGGAGGAAGGTCTCGATCTGGCGCATGGTGTCGAGGATGACGCCCACGGTGATGAGCATGCCGGTGCCGCCGAAGAAGTAGCCCACCTGCGGGGGGACGTTCAGCTTGAACTCGACGATGTTCGGCATGACCGCGATGGCGGTGAGGAAGACCGCGCCGGCCAGGGTCAGGCGCGTCATGATGAAGTCGAGGAACTGCGCCGTCGGCTCGCCCGGGCGGACGCCCGGGACATAGCCGCCGTACTTCTTCAGGTCGTCCGCGATCTGGATCGGCTTGAACATGACCGAGACCCAGAAGTAGCTGAAGAACAGGATCAGCATCGCGTAGCAGGTGTAGTAGATCCACCGGCCGGGCAGCAGGTTTTGCGAGAACTCGGTCAGGAAGCCGAGCGGCTTGAAGGCCGCGCCCAGCTGCGAGAGGATCTGCTGCGGGAAGAGGAGGATGGCGGCGGCGAAGATCACGGGCATGACGCCCGAGTAGTTGACCTTGAGCGGCAGGAAGGAGCTCTGCCCGCCCATGACCTTGTTGCCGACGACCCGCTTGGCGTACTGCACCGGGATCTTCCGCTGGCCCTGGACGACCAGGATGATGCCGACGGTGACCGCGAGGAACAGGAGGAGGAGGAGGATCGCCAGCGGCACGCCGGCCAGGCCGCCCGTCGGGCCCGAGCCGACCGGATGGATGAACATGCGCTTGGTCGCCATGGCCGCGCTGGGCGCGCCGGCCAGGATGTTGACCGTGATCAGGAGCGAGACGCCGTTGCCGATGCCGCGCTGGGTGATCTGCTCGCCGAGCCACATCAGCAGCATCGTGCCCGCGGTCATGAAGACGACGGAGGTGAGCAGGAAGCTGGCCTTGTCGACGATGACGATCGGGCCGTAGACGTTCGGATCGTAGCCGGAGAAGAGCCGGCCCGGGTTTTCCAGCGAAAGGATGAGGATCGTGCCCTGGACGAGGCAGATCAGGACCGTGGCGTAGCGGGTGTACTGGGTCAGCTTCTGGCGGCCGACGTCGCCCTCCTGCTGCAGCCGGCTCAGCATCGGCACCACCGCGGTCATCAGCTGGAAGATGATCGAGGCGCTGATGTAGGGCATGATGTTCAGCGAGAAGAGCGCGCCCTTGAGGAGCGCGCCGCCGGTGAACATGTTGTAGAGGCCGAGGATGGCGCCCGCGGCCCCTCCCCCGCCCTGCGTGCGGAAGAAGTTCAGCAGCGGGTTGGGATCGATCCCGGGCAGCGGGATGTTCGCGCCGACCCGCGCCACGAAGAGCAGGGCCAGGGTGTAGAAGATCCGCGAGCGGAGCTCCGGGATCTTGAGCGAATTGGTGAAGGCGGAGAACATCAGCCGACGATGGCCTCGCCGCCGGCCTTCTCGATCTTGGCCTTGGCCGCGGCGGAGAACTTCGCCGCCGTGACCTTGAGGGCGCGGGTGAGCTCGCCGTCCCCGAGGACCTTGATCGCCTTCTCGTCCTTGCGGACGAGCCCGGCCTGCGCCAGGACGAGCGCGTCGATCGCCGTGATCTTGGCGTCGACCTTCGCGAGGTCGCCGACATTGACGATGACCGGCTCGGTGCGGAAGGAGGCCTGGTTGAAGCCGCGGTGGGGCAGCTTGCGGTAGAGCGGCATCTGGCCGCCCTCGAAGCCGGGCCGGATGCTGCTGCCGGAGCGGGCGCTCTGGCCCTTGCCGCCGCGCGTGCTGGTCTTGCCGTGGCCGCCGCCTTCGCCGCAGCCCACGCGCTTCTTGCGGTGGATGGCGCCGGGGACGTTGACGAGTTCGTGAAGTTTCATCGGAGTTATTTGCGGATGGCCGCGATGTCCTCCGCCGAACGCAGCTGCAGGAGCGCGGCGAGCGTGGCGTTGACCACCGCGATGTGGTTGTTGGAACCCATCGACTTGGTGAGGATGTTCTTGATCCCGGCCGCCTCGAGGACCGCGCGGACGCCGCCGCCGGCGATCAGGCCGGTGCCGGGCGAGGCCGGGCGGAGGAGGACCCGGCCGCCGTCGCACTTGCCGAGGACGTCGTGGGAGATCGTGTCGCCGCGGAGCTTGACGCGCACGAGGCTCTTCCGCGCGTGCTCGGTGCTCTTCTTGATGGCGTCGGGGACCTCGTTGGCCTTGCCGTAGCCGATGCCGACCTGGCCCTTCTGGTCCCCGACCACCACGAGGGCGGCGAAGCTGAAGCGGCGGCCGCCCTTCACGACCTTGGCGCAGCGGTTCACGAAGACGACCTTCTCGACCATGCCGTCGGCGGCCGGGCCGTCACGGTTGTCGCGGCGGGAGGGGGAGGAAGTGGGTGCGGAGCTCATGGGCGATTAGAAGGACAGGCCGCCCTCGCGGGCGGCGTCGGCGAAAACCTTGACCTTGCCGTGATAACGGGCGCCGTTGCGGTCGAAGACGACCACGGTGAGACCGGCGGCCTTCGCCTTGGCGGCGAAGGCGTTGCCGAGGGCCTTGGCCCCGGCGAGATTGGCCGCGAGCTTCTGCTTGCGCAGGCCGGCGTCGAGGCTGGAGAGGAAGACCAGGGTGGCGCCGCTGTCGTCGTCGATCGCCTGGGCATAGACATGCTTGGTGCTGAACTTGACGCTCAGGCGCGGGCGCGCGGACGTGCCCTTCACCTTCTTGCGGATGCGCCAGCGACGCTTCTGCAGCATCCGGGCCTTGTGAATGGTGTTCATGGGTAAAAGGGGGCGCCTTAGGCGACCGTCTTGCCTTCCTTGCGGCGGACGCGCTCGCCCACCAGGCGGACACCCTTGCCCTTGTACGGCTCGGGCGGGTAATGGCTGCGGATCTCGGCCGTGATCTTGCCGACCAGCTGCTTGTCGCAGCCCTCGACCTTGAGGCGGGTGCCCTCCACGACCGTGATCTTGATCCCGTCGGGGATCTGCATGAGGATCGGGTGCGAGTAGCCGAGGGCGAGGTCGAGCTGCTTGCCCTTGAGGTTGGCCTTGAAGCCGACGCCCTGGATCTCGAGGTCCTTGGCGTAGCCGAGGGTGACGCCCTTGACCATCCCGGCGATGATCGAGCGGGTCGTGCCGTACATGGCGTTGGCGAAGCGGGTCTCCTCCGTCGGGGCGACGGTGACCTTCTTGTCGGCCTGGGAAATCTTGACCACGGGCGCAAAGGTCTTGTGGACCTTGCCCTTGGGGCCTTCGACGTGGACGGTCGTGTCCTTGATGGTGACCGTGACCTTGTCCGGGACGGGAATGGGCTGTTTGCCGATGCGGCTCATGGGTGCGGGTTCCTTACCAGACGTTGCAGACGAGTTCGCCGCCGGCCTTGTGGCGGCGGCAGTCGGCGTCCTTCATGAGGCCGCGCGAGGTGGAGATGATGCCGATGCCGAGGCCGTTCAGCACGCGCGGGATCTCGGAGTACTTGAAGTAGAGGCGGCGGCCGGGGGTCGAGACCCGGGTCAGGCCGGTGAAGGCGGGGGCGCCCGCCACGTATTTCATCTGGACGATCAGGGTCTTGTGGCCCTGGGCGTCGGCGCCGGAGCTGATCTCGCCGACGTAGCCCTCGTTCTTGAGGATGACGGCGATGCTCTCCTTCAGCTTGGAATGGGGGATGACGCACTGGTCCAGCCGCGCCTTGGCGGCGTTGCGGATGCGCGTGAGGAAGTCACTGATCGGGTCGGTCATGGCGGATGATATTTTTGTCCCGGGGCCGAATCATATCCGACTTTCGGCCGGGAAAGGAAAAGGGAGGCGGGAAGGGAGGACGGCGCGGCTTACCAGGAGGACTTGATGACGCCGGGGATCTTGCCGGCGAGCGCGAGCTCGCGGAAGGTGATGCGCGAGACGCCGTACTTGCGCTTGTAGCCGCGCGGGCGGCCGCTGAGCGAACAGCGGTTGCGGACCCGGACCGGGGAGGAGTTGCGGGGGAGCTTCTGCAGCTTCACCTGCGCGGCGAAGAACTCCTGGTCGGTGGTGGCGGGATTGATCAGGGCGGCCTTCAGCTCGGCGCGCGACTTGGCGAACTTGGCGACGAGGCGCTGGCGCTTCTTGTTGCGTTGGATGGCGGAGGTCTTGGGCATGGCGCGAAGGGGGCGGGTTAGGCGGCGTGGGTCTGCGCCTTGGGGGCGGTGGGCTCGGTGCGGCGGAAGGGCATCCCGAGGAGCCGGAGCAGCTCGCGGCCCTCGTCGTCGTTCACCGCGGTCGTGACGATCGCGATGTCGAGGCCGAGGCTCTTCTTGACGTTCTCCACCGTGATCTCGGGGAAGATGGTGAAGTCGGTGATGCCCAGGTTGTAGTTGCCCTGGCCGTCGAGCTTCGGCGAGACGCCGCGGAAGTCGCGGATGGTCGGGAGGGCGACCGCGATCAGGCGGTAGAGGAACTCCCACATGGCGTTGCCGCGGAGCGTGACGTGGCAGCCCACGACCTGGTTCTCCTTGAGCTTGAAGTTGGAGATGGCCTTGCGGGAGCGGGCCAGGACCGGCTTCTGCCCGGCGATCAGGGTGAGGTCGCGCTGGACATCGGCGATCTGGTTCTTGTCAGCCTCGGCATCGATGCCGGTGTTGACCACGACCCGCACGAGCTGCGGGACCTGGTGCTTGTTCTTGTAGCCCCGGCTCTTCACGAGCGCGGGCGCCACCTGCTCCAGGTAGGTTTTCTTGAGTGAGGGGACGTACGACATGGCGGGCAAACTTGGGCGGAAAAGGGTCGATTAACGCACGGGGGGACGGTCTTGGCAAGCGCCGGCGTCAGGCCTTGGCCGGAACCGCCCCACCCCGGCGGGCGCGGCGGGCGTCATGCCGGGATTTCAGCATGAGGTTGGAGAGATGGATGGAGCCCTCGCGCTCGATGATGGCGCCCTGGGGGTGGTCCTGCGACTTCTTCATGTGCCGCTTGAGCATGGCCACGCCCTCGACCCGCGCGCGGCTCTTCGCGCCCAGGATCTCGAGGACCTTGCCCTCCTTGCCCTTGTGGGAACCGGCGATGACGAGGACGGCGTCGCCGCGTTTGATGTGGAACTTCTGCATGGTCAGAGTACCTCCGGGGCGAGCGAAATGATCTTCATGAAGTTCTTCGCGCGCAGTTCGCGGGCGACGGGGCCGAAGATGCGGGTGCCCTTCGGGTTGCCGTCCGGCCCGATGATGACGATGGCGTTGCTGTCGAAGCGCAGGTAGCTGCCGTCGGCCCGGCGGACCGCCGTCTTGGTGCGGACGACGACGGCCTTGGCCACCTCCCCCTTCTTCACCGTCGCGTCGGTCGTGCTTTCCTTGATGTGGACCGTGACGATGTCGCCGACGCCGGCCGTGTCGGTGTTCTGGCCCTTCTTGCTGATCATGGCGGCGCGGCGGGCGCCGGTGTTGTCGGCCACCTCGAGGATGGAGCGAAGTTGGATCATGGTGGTGGGGGCTTAGGCTGGGCCGGCGGAAGAGCCCGCCGGCGCTGAAGCTGCGGCGGGAGACGAAGCCGACTTCGTCGTCTTCGTCGGGACCTGGGCGGCGACATCGGCCTCGGAGATCGCCACGTCGCTGGTGCCGACGGCCTTCTCGGTGACGCGGATGACCCGCCAGCGCTTCAGCCGGCTGAGGGGGCGCGTCTCCATGATCTCGACCTTGTCGCCGACGCGGGTCTCGTTCTTCTCGTCGTGCACGTGCACGACGGTCTTGCGGTTGATGACCTTGTGGTAAAGCGGGTGCGGCGTCTTGTAGGGCACGGTCACCTTGACCGACTTGTCGCCCGAGCGGCTCGTCACGAACCCGAGGATGGTCTTGCGCGTGTTGCGCGCGGTGGAGGCGGGAGAGGACATGAAATTTAGGCGGCGGTCGCCGGGGAGGAATTTTTCTGGCGGAGAACGGTCTCGAGGCGCGCGATGTCCTTGCGGAGGGAGCGCAGCTCGTGCGTCTTCTCGATCTGGCCGGTGTGCTTGCGCAGGCGGAGCTGGAGGAGCTGGTCGCGGGTGTCGCGGAGCTTGGTGACCACCTCGGCGGCGGAGAGTTCGCGGGCTTCTTTGGCTTTCATGGCAAAAAGGGAAAGGACGGGGGCGCTCAGACCGCCATGCCCTCGCGGGCGATGAAGCGGCAGTGGAAGGGCAGCTTGGCGTCGGCCAGGCGGAAGGCCTCGCGGGCGACGCGGGGCGGGACGCCGGCGAGCTCGAAGAGGACGGCGCCCGGCTTGATCACGGCCACGTAGAACTCGACCGGGCCCTTGCCCTGGCCCATGCGCACCTCGGCGGGCTTCTTGGTCACGGGCTTGTGCGGGAAGACGCGGATCCAGAGCTTGCCCTTGCGCTTGAGGTGGCGGGAGATCGTGACGCGGGCCGCCTCGATCTGCTGGCCGGTCATCGGGCCACGCGTCAGCGACTGCAGGCCGTACTCGCCGAACGCGAGCGTGTTGCCGCGCTTGGCGTTCCCGGCGCGGGAGCCTTTCTGGACTTTGCGGTATTTGGTGCGGGCGGGGGCGAGGGCCATGGTCGTCTTAGGTCGGGATTATTCGAGGGGAGGCCGGCCTCAGGTGGCGGGCTCCTCTTTTTTGCAGATCCAGCATTTGACGCCGATCTTGCCGTAAAGGGTCAGGGCCTCGGAGAAGCCGTAGTCGATGTTCTCGCGCAGGGTGTGCAGGGGCACCCGGCCCTTGCGCTGCCACTCGCGGCGGGCGATGTCGGAGCCGCCGAGGCGGCCGGAGCATTGGATGCGGATGCCGTCGGCGCCGAGGGCCATGGCCATCTCGACCGCCTTCTTCATCGCGCGGCGGAAGGCGATGCGGCGCTCGAGCTGCAGGGCGACGTTCTCGGCGACGAGCTGCGCCTCGATCTCGGGCTTCTTGACCTCCTGGATGTCGAGGAGGATCTCCTTGCCGGTGAGCTTGGTCAGCTGCGCCTTGATGTTCTCGACCTCCTGGCCCTTGCGGCCGATGACGATGCCGGGACGGGCGGTGTAGATCTTGACGCGGACGCGGTTCGACGCGCGCTCGATGAAGATGCGCGGCACGGAGGCCTGCTTCAGCTTCTCCATCAGCATCGTGCGGATGATCTGGTCCTCCTCGAGGAGCTTGGGGAAGTCCTTCTTGCTCGCGAACCAGCGGGACTGCCAGTTGCGGCGGACGGCGAGACGGAAACCGATCGGATTGGTCTTTTGGCCCATGGTGGAATCAGTTTTGCACGCCGTCGGAGACGATGATGCGGAGGTGGGACATCTTCTTGCGGCGGGGCATCGCGGTGCCCTTGGCGCCGGCCTTGAAGCGCTTCAGCACCGGGCCGTTCTCGACCAGGGCGCGCTTCACCACCAGGGAGTCGGCGGAGAGGTTGTTGTTGTTCTCGGCGTTGGCGATGGCGCTCGCCAGGGTCTTGGCCAGGAGGCGCGCGGACTTGCGCGGCACGAGCGCCAGGTACTGCAGGGCCCAGGTGGCCTTGCGGCCCTGGATCGTGCGGGCGACTTCGCGCACTTTCTTCGGCGACATGCGCGCGTTGCGGGTGAGGGCTTGGACGTCCATGGCTAGATCTCCTTGCGGGTCATGCCGCCGTGCGCCTTGAAGACGCGGGTCGGGGCGAATTCCCCGAGCTTGTGGCCGACCATGTTTTCGGTGACGTACACGGAGACGAAGAGCTTGCCGTTGTGCACGTTGAAGGTGTGGCCGATGAAATCGGGCGTGATGGTCGACCGGCGGGACCAGGTCTGGATGGGCTTCTTCGCACCGGACTTCACCGCCTTCTCGATTTTCTCGAGCAGGTGGTAGTCGACGAAGAAACCTTTCTTGATGGAGCGGGCCATGGTGCTACTTCTTCCGGCCGCGCGGCTTGCGGCCGTTGTGATGGACGATGATCATGCTGTTGGAGAGCTTGGAGCGCCGGCGGGTCGGGAAGCCCTTGGCGAGCTGGCCCCACGGGGAGACGAGCTGCTGGCGGCCGCCGCCGCCCTTGGACTTGCCCTGGCCGCCGCCGTTCGGGTGGTCGACCGGGTTCATCGCGACGCCGCGGACGTGCGGGCGCCGGCCCAGCCAGCGGGCGCGGCCCGCCTTGCCGAGGGACTGCTTGGAGTGGTCGCCGTTGCCGACGATGCCGATCGTGGCGCGGCACTTGGCGTGGACCACGCGCAGCTCGCCCGAGGGCATGCGGAGCTGGGCCGCGCCGTGCTCGACGCCGACGAGCTCGAGGGACGTGCCGGCCGAGCGGGCGATCTGCGCGCCGCGGCCCGGGACGAGCTCCACCGCGTGGACCTTGGTCGACGGCGGGATGAGCTCGAGCGGGAAGTTGTTGCCGACGAGGAAGTCGTTCGTCGTGGCCTGGTTCGAGGCCACGATGGTCGTGCCGACCAGCAGGCCGTCGGGCGCGAGGATGTAGCGCTTCTCGCCGTTGGTGTAGGCCAGCAGGGCGATGTGCGCGGTGCGGTTCGGATCGTACTCGATCGCCTGCACCTTGGCCGGCATGTCGAGGATCTCGCGCTTGAAGTCGATGATCCGGTAGCGCTGCTTGTGGCCGCCGCCGCGATGGCGCGAGGTCAGCCGCCCGTAGGCGTTGCGGCCGCCGGTGCGGTTCTTGGCCTCGGTCAGGCTCCGTTCCGGACGCTTCTTCGTCAGGAGGGACGTGACCTTGTTCAGCGAGGTGAAGCGCCCGGAGGGCGTCAGGGGACGGAAGATCTTGATGGGCATGGCGGGAGGGGGCGGGCGCGGTTCAGGCGAGCTCGATCTTGTCGCCGGCCTTGAGCGTCACGATGGCCTTCTTGTAGTCGGAGGTCACGCCGGGCTGGCCGCTGCGGCCGCGCTTGTTCTTGCCGCGGTAGTTCTGGATGTTCACGCGGCGGACCGTGACCTTGAAGACCTGCTCCACCGCCTCGGCGATCGCATGCTTGTTGGCCTTGGGGAAGACCTCGAAGGTGTACTGGCCCAGCTCGGCGGAGAGCCGGTTGGATTTTTCCGTCAGGTGGACGGTTTTGAGAATCTGGTCGGCGTTCATCCGTTTTTGTCCTCCCGGGCGCGGGACAGGATGGTCACGAGCGCCTTGCTGCTGACGATGATCTTGCGGTACTGCGCCAGGTCCCAGGGATTGAGCTGGGTGGCGTCCTGCATGAAAACGCGGCTGAGGTTGCGCGTGGCGCGCGTGGCGTCGGCGGTGAACGGGGCGTCGACCAGGAGCACGCGCCCCTTGGGGGCGATGCGGCCGACGACCGTGTTGACGACCTTCGTCTTCACCGGGCTGGCGGTGAAGCCGTCGATGACCGCGATCTCGCCGGCCGAGGCCCGCTCGAAGAGGGCGCGCCGGAAGGCGAGCGACTTCACCCGGTCGTTGATCTTCTTGGAGTAGTCGCGGGGCTTGGGCCCGAAGACGACGCCGCCGCCGCCCCACAGGGGGGAGCGGGTGGAGCCGGCGCGGGCGCGGCCCGTGCCCTTCTGCTTCCAGGGCTTCTTGCCGCCGCCGCGGACCTCGCCGCGGGTCTTGGTCGAGTGCGTGCCCTGGCGCTTGTTCGCGCGGATGGCCACGATGACCTCCTTGAGGGCCTGCCGGCCCTTGTCGCCCTCGAAGACGGGCAGCCCGGCGAAGTCTTCCTCGCGGCTCGTGGTCCCGTCGGAACTGAAAATGGTGAGTTTCATGTCGGCAGAGTTTAGGCGGCGGTTTTCGGCTGGCCCTTGATGGCGGTGCGGACGATGACGTCGTCGCCGTTGGCCCCGGGGATCGCGCCCTTGACCAGGATGAGGTTCTTTTCGGCGATGACCTTCACGACGCGCAGGTTCTGCGCGGTGCGGCGCTCGCTCCCCATGTGGCCGGGCATCGACTGGTTCTTCCAGGTGCGGCCGGGGGTCTGGCGCATGCCGATCGAGCCGATGCGGCGGTGGAACATCGAACCGTGGGCGGCGGGGCCGCCGCCGACGCGGAAGCGCTTCACCACGCCCTGGAAGCCCTTGCCCTTGGTCACGCCGATGACGTCGACCAGCTGGCCCTCCTTGAAGGACTCCACGGTCACGACGTCGCCGACCTTCTGGGTCGGGGCGTCGACGAGGCGGACCTCGCCGAGGACGCGGGGGGCGAGGTCGAGGCCGGCCTTCCTGGCGTGGCTCAGCTCGGCCTTGGCCGTGTTCTTGGCCTTCTTGGTGGAAAACCCGATCTGGACGGCGTTGTAGCCGTCGGTCGCGACGGTCTTCACCTGCACGATGGCGCAGGGGCCGGCTTCGACCACGGTGACCGGGATCAGGACGTTTTGCGCGTCGTAGACCTGGGTCATGCCGATTTTTTTGCCGAGGAGGGAGGAGATCATGGGGCTAAGCGGTAGGTGGAATGAATTCCGTTTGGGTACCTACATTAGGAGGGGCCCGGCGGTGCCGCGGGGGGCACACGGGCAACTGCTAACTGTGGACTTTAGACGTTGATGGTGATGTCGACGCCCGAGGGCAGGTTGAGTTTCTTGAGCTCGTCCACCGTCTGGGCGGTGGGCTCGATGATGTCGATGAGCCGCTTGTGGGTGCGGGTCTCGAACTGCTCCATCGACTTCTTGTCGACGTGCGGGGAACGGTTGACGGAGAGCTTCTCGATCCGCGTGGGCAGCGGGATGGGGCCGGAGACGCGGGCGCCCGAGCGCTTGGCGGTCTCGACGATGTCCTGGGCCGACTGGTCGATGACGCGGTAGTCGAAGCCCTGGAGCTTGATGCGGATGCGCTGGCCTTTCATGGGATCGGGAAAAGAACGGGTTTAGGTGCGCGCCGGAGCCTTGGAGGAGCTCTCGACGATCTTGGCGAGGAGCGAGTTCGGAACCTGCTCGAAGTGCGAAGGGGTGATGGAGGCGCTGGCGCGGCCCTTGGAGAGGGAGCGGATGTCGGTGACGTAGCCGAAGAGGAGCTCGAGGGGGACGGTCGCGGTGATGATGCAGGCGCCGGCCTTGTTCTCCATCGCGCTGACGGCGCCGCGGCGGCGGTTGATGTCGCCGATCAGGTCGCCCTGGTACTCCTCGGGGGTCGTGACCTCGACGCCCATGATGGGCTCGAGGAGGATCGGGTTGGCCTTCTTCATCGCGTCCTTGAACGCGAAGATGCCGGCCATCTTGAAGGCGAGCTCCGAGGAGTCGACCTCGTGGTAGGAGCCGTCGACGATCTTCACGATGACGTCGACCACGGGGTGCCCGGCGACGGTGCCGTTGTTGCACGCCTCCTTGATGCCCATGATCGTCGGCTTGATGAATTCCTTCGGGATCGTGCCGCCGACGATGTCGTCGATGATCTCGATGCCCTTGCCCTTCACGTTCGGCTCCAGCTTGATCACGGCGTGGCCGTACTGGCCCTTGCCGCCGGACTGGCGGATGAACTTGCCCTCGCCCTCGGCCGCCTTGGTGACGGTCTCGCGGTAGGCGATCTGGGGCTTGCCGCAGGTGGCCTCGACCTTGAACTCGCGCTTCATCCGGTCGCGGATGATGTCGAGGTGCAGCTCGCCCATGCCGGAGAGGATGGTCTGGCCGCTGTCCTGGTCGGTGGAGACGCGGAGGGTCGGATCCTCGGCCACCAGGCGCTGGAGGGCGGTGCCCATCTTCTCCTGGTCGGCCTTCGAGTTCGGCTCGATCGACATCGAGATGACGGGCTCGGGGAAGGACGGCGGCTCCAGGCGGATGTCGAAGTCCTCGTCGCAGAGGGTGTCGCCGGTGATGACGTCCTTGATGCCCACCAGGGCGCAGATGTCGCCGGCGTAGGCGACGTCGATCTCCTCGCGGTCGATCGCGCGCATCAGCACGAGGCGGGAGACGCGCTCGCTGCGGCGGGTGCGCGGGTTGTAGAGGGACATGCCCCGCTTGACCTGGCCGGTGTAGACGCGGAAGAAGACGAGCCGGCCGACGAACTGGTCGTTCCAGAGCTTGAAGGCGAGGCCCGCGAGCTTGCTCTTGTCGTCGACCACCGCGGCGACCTCCTTGCCGTCGTCGTCCTGGCCCTTCATGGCGGGGACGTCGATCGGGCTCGGCAGGTAGTTGACCACGCAGTCGAGCAGGCGCTGGACGCCCTTCTTCTTGAAGGCGGAGCCGGGGACGACGCCGCAGAACTTGAGGGAGATCGTGGCCTTGCGGATCGCGAGCATCAGCTCGTCGACCGTGATGTCGCCGCCGCCGAGGAACTTCTCGGCGATGACGTCGTCGAAGTCGGAGACCGCCTCGACCAGCTTCTCGCGGTAGTCCTGGGCCTCGTCCAGCAGCTCGGCCGGGATCGGGCTGGTCACGGGCGTCAGGCCGAGGTCGGCATCGCGCTCCTTGTCCGAGGGGAAGACGTAGGCCACCATCTGCACCAGGTCGATCAGGCCGTTGAAGTTCTCCTCGGCGCCGATCGGCAGGAACAGCGCGTGGGCGTTGCCCTTGAGCTTCGTGCGGATGTCGTCGATCGAGCGGTGGAAATTCGCGCCGACCCGGTCCATCTTGTTGATGAAGGCCAGGCGGGGGACGTTGTACTTGTTGGCCTGGCGCCAGACCGTCTCGGACTGGGGCTGCACGCCGGAGACGGCGTCGAAGACCGCGATGGCGCCGTCGAGGACGCGGAGCGAGCGCTCGACCTCGGCGGTGAAGTCGACGTGCCCGGGCGTATCGATGATGTTGATGCGCTGCTTGATCCCCTTCCAGGGCCCGCAGGAGGCGTTCCAGGCGCAGGAGATGGCGGCGGCGGTGATGGTGATGCCGCGCTCGCGCTCCTGCTCCATCCAGTCGGTCACCGTGGTGCCCTCGTGGACCTCGCCCATCTTGTGGACGGCGCCGGAGTAGAAGAGGATGCGCTCGGTCGTCGTCGTCTTGCCGGCGTCGATGTGCGCGGCGATGCCGATGTTGCGGGTCCACTCGAGCGGGAACGGCCGCGCGGGCGCGTTGGCCGGCGAGACCTTGGCCTTGTCGGTGACGACGGTAATCTTGATGTCGGAATCGGCCACGGCGGACATGGGTCGGATCCTTACCAGCGCAGGTGCGCGAAGGCCCGGTTGGCCTGCGCCATCTTGTGCGTGTCTTCCTTCTTCTTCACGACCGAGCCCGTGTTGTTGTAGGCGTCGACGATCTCGGCGGCCAGGGCGTCGCGCATCGTGATGCCCTTGCGGCTGCCCGCGGCGTCGACGATCCAGCGCAGGGCCAGGCTCTCCTGGCGGTCGAAGGAAATCTCAATCGGGACCTGGTAGGTGGCGCCGCCGACGCGGCGGCTCTTGACCTCGAGGCGGGGCCGCGCGTTCTC
>Ga0265320_10001604_pt1 | contig 16231 bp, 14 predicted proteins | sample 4827metaG_FD_202087 | JGI IMG/M metagenome (GOLD analysis project Ga0265320, IMG submission 202087) | Rhizosphere microbial communities from Carex aquatilis grown in University of Washington, Seatle, WA, United States - 4-8-27 metaG | ecosystem: Host-associated > Plants > Roots > Rhizosphere >...
GCCGGGCTCGCTCGAGGAACGAAGACCTACTGCGGCGCGAACTGTACCGTCAGCTTGATGCTCATGGCGCTCCAAGGCCTATTCAAGGCTGGTCACGTCGAATGGCTCTCCAGCATGACGTACCAAGCGGCCTCGGGCGCCGGAGCGAACAACATGCGCGAGCTCGTCGCGCAAATGAGCGTCCTCGCCGGGCTCACGAAGCCGCTCCTCGACGACCCCGCGTCGACGGCGCTCGAGATCGATCGCGTCGTCACCCGAGCGCAGCGCGACGGCAGCTTGCCCACCCAATATTTCAAGCACCCGCTGGCGGCGAGCCTCCTTCCGTGGATCGACAAGCCGGTCGAGAACGGACAGAGCCGCGAGGAGTGGAAGGGGCAAGCCGAGACGAACAAGATCCTCGGCCTGTCGCCGCAAGTGCCCGTCGACGGCCTCTGCGTTCGCGTCGGCGCGATGCGGTGTCATTCGCAAGCCTTCACCGTCAAGCTCCGCCAAGCCGTCCCCCTCGACGAAATCAACGAGCTCATCGGCCGAGCGAACCCCTGGGTACGTCTCGTCGAAAACACGCCTGAAGCGACCCTGTCTCGCCTCACCCCCACCGCCGTCTCGGGCACCCTCGAAGTCCCCATCGGCCGCCTGCGCAAGATGAAGATGGGCCCCGAATACCTCACCGCCTTCACGGTCGGCGATCAGCTGCTCTGGGGCGCCGCGGAGCCGCTGAGAAGAATGCTCCGCATCATCGGCGCACGCCGCGCGTAGAGCGAAGGCGCGGCGAAAAAACGGGCGCGCGGCCGCGGTAGACCCGAAAGAGAGAGCCGAAAGGGGAGCACCAGCCAGGGGGCTGCCTCGCGGTAGATCGTGTGCACCAGTTCTGTTCGTCGCTCGACCACGCGTCGCGACTTGAGCGGATCGTTCCAATAAGATGACGCCTTCTGAGCGCCCCGCGACCGGGGTTGGGGCCCCGGTCGCCGCCACGACTCATTCAATCTCGGCAGACCAGATCGCGATCCACCAATGAAGCGCGAGTGAAACTACCGGCGAGCCCGGCGCGGGTCGTTGGCATCACGCGAAGGTCGAGCGACACCGCAAGCGGATCTCAAGAAATCCCGCGAGTGAGACTACCGGCGGACCCGGCGCGGGTTGCCTTCAGCCCGCGCCTGTCGCCAAGCGCATCTCGCGGATCTCCCCCACTCAATTGAACGACGTGACGCTGCAGTAACCCGCGATGCAAACCAGCGGATGGCCGGCGTCGTCGGTGGGGCAGCAATCGCTGTCGACTTTGCATGCGTCCTCGGCTTTTGCGCAGGTCTTCGGCGGGCGAATGCCACAGGATCCGACGTGCGTCGTCGGGTCGATGCCGGAGCAGAAGCCGTTGCAGCACTCCGTGCCGCTCGTGCACGCCGAACCGTCTTCCTTGCACGGCTCGAGCGCCGCGAACGCGCGCATGTTGCCGGTCTCGAACTCTTGACCCGGCAAATAGAACGCCGGGTGGCTCGTGTCTCCGGTGCCGCCGATCGAGAGCGCCGTGACCCAGATGGCCTTGGTCCGCGGGTCGTTCACGTCGAGCGTTTGCAGATTGCCGTACGTGCGCCGGCTCGTGAAGAAGACCCAGAAGAAGCCGCCCGCCGCGACCGGGCTCACGGTCGGATAGAAGTCGCGCTCGTTGTCGCGATCTTTGCCGGCAGGAAGGTAGCTCTGCCCGTTCAGGTAGCCGTTCGCGGTATCCAGCGGCACGGGCGTGAGCGCCTGCGTCGTCACGTCGATGGACATGAGGTGCGCGTTGAACGCGTTGGGAGCGGTCGGGTCGGGATAGATCGCGCCGGTGCCAGGATTCGGAAGCTGGCTTCCGAAATTCTCTTGATCGCCGAGCGTGAAGATCACGAGCTTGCTGTCGGGCGTGAAGAACGGCCAACCCGCATAGTTCATGTCGTCTTCGAAGATCTTGTGGATGTTCGAGAACGTCGTCGACGGCTGGTCGAAATCGGCCATGTAAAGGGTGTGGCCTTTTCCGTCGTCGTAGTTGTTGTAGACGATGTGCTTTCCATCGGGCGAAAACATCGGCATCTCCGCGTGCAGCTGGACGCCGTCCCAGCCGTTCGCGGTGACCTGCATGCCCGTCTTCGGATCGACGAGCTTCGACGGCGGAGTGCCGGTCGCGTCGAGCGCGCCGGGCTGGCCCGGTTCGACGGGGAAGAACGCGGAGAGCGACATGTTGTCCGCGAGACCGTTCGTCATGATGAGCGAACCGTCCGGATAGATCCCGGAGAAGCCCGCTTCGGGGAGATTCCCCATCATCAGGGTCGGGGACATCGCGCCTACCTGATACGAACGGCTCTCGAAGCTTCCGACGATCGGCGTGTAGTTGTGCCGGTTCGCGGTCATCACCGCGCCGTTCGCCGAGAGCGAATGGCACGAGATGCACGGACCGAACGGCGGCCCGCCGCCCATCGGATCGGTGAGATACGCCGTCGGCTGGTTGGGCTGCCCGGGAAGAATCTTCAACACCGCGCCGACGTTCGCCGGGTTGGTCAGCGTCGAGTTGTAGGTGTTGTAGTAGATGGCGCCGGTGAGCGATGCGAGCGCGAAGTAGACGGTCTCGGTCACGGGACCGACGACGTTTCCGCTCGCGAGCGTGGTCACCGTAATCGTGACGGGGTCGGAAGTGCCTTCGCTGTATTGCCCCGCCGCGAGCCAGGCATCATTTCCCTTCGCCGAATCTGCCGGCAACGTGGCGCGCTGATCTGCCGTCGCGCCGAAACACCCCTTGTAGGTGAATTTCTTGGACGTCATCGTGACGAGCACGCCGTCCGCCGCGGTGCCGCCCTGATCCCACTGGATGATCGGCGCGAGAATGCCACGCGGGAACACCGTGCCGTCGTACGGGTAGACGAGCTTGAGCCCCGCATTGCTGCCGCCCTTTTCGAGCTGCGCGACCTGCGCCGCCGAGAGCGGTCCGTTCGTACAATCGTCGATGAGTGGTGGCTGCGAGGGCCCACTCACCGAGTTGATGCCACCGTCGGGCATGCCAGGTGCGGTCGTCCCGCCCGTGGACGACGGACCCCCCCCGCCGAGGATGAGCGCGCCGCCGGCATTGTTGCCGCTCGTGCCGCTCGTGCCGCTATTGCCGAAGCCGCCGAACGACCCGCCGCCGCCACCCTGCGGCTGGCCGCTGCCACCCTGATTTCCGCCGGGGCCGCTGCTCGCCGACGCGCCCGAGCACGCAGCGAGAATAGCGCTGCTCAGAATTCCTAGGGTGAACGCAGTACTCAGCCCGAACCGAGAGAATTGTTCACGATCCATCTTCGACACCAATTTTTCAAACGTAAGGGGCCAGCCGCAAACAGACCGTTCTGGTTATTGAGGTTGCCATTTGGAAAGCGCACTGTCACTCTCCAGAAGTCGCTTCTGGTGACGAGGATTGCTGTGCAATTGGAAGATTACAGGCCTTCCGAACTTCCCTCTCCCCGGCGAACTCAACAAGAGCGTCGCGCCACAACGCGTCGAAGGCTTCTGGATGCCGCCGTCGACGAACTCGTCGCATCGGGGTACGCGCGGTTCACGACAGCGGAAGTGGGACGCCGTGCTCAGCTCTCGCAGGGCGCACTCTTCAAACACTTTCCGACGAAGGCCGTCCTCGTAGGCGCCGCGGCCGAGCATTTGTTGACGCTGCTCTTGGACGACTACCGCCACGTCCTCAACGAGACCCAGAGCGCCGAGGACCCCGTGATCCGCGCCGTCGAGGTCCTCTGGGAGATGTTCAAAACGCCGCGAGCGAGTGCCGCGCTCGAGCTGTGTGTCGCGGCGCGTACCGACCCCGACCTTCGCGTCGTCCTGGCGCCGGCGCTCTCCGGGTTCCGCGACAAAATGCAGCAGCAGGCGCGAGACCTCTTCCCTGCCATATCGGCGCACCCGAACTTCGAACGCTATATTCAGATGCTCTACGACGCGATTCAGGGCGCGGCGTTGTGGCAGCTCGTCGACCCCGCGATCGTGGGTGACGAACCGCTCAAGTACCTCGTCGAGCTGACGCGAAGATTGCTGTCGCAGCCCGCCGGCAAGTAAGAATCCGTCCCGTGCCGAACTCGTCCCGCCCCGACGTCGTCGAAGTGCGGAAGAAGCTGCTCATCCTCGTCAGCGTCATCGTCGTGAGCGTCGTGGGGCTCATCCTGCTCACGCTCTACCTCTACGCTCGATTCACGCGCGGGATCACCATCGCTACTTAGTGCACCGCCCGGTGCGACCATCTCGGTGGTCGCTGAAAAGGTGGAACGCGCGGGCGCGCGAGAAGCGTCGTTCGGGGGCTGGACGAACGCGGGGAAAAGTGCCATGTCTTGGGTCGTGACGTACGACGTGTCCGCTTTGCTGCACGCGCAGCCGGCCCATCGAGGTTCGCTCCTCTGGGACGTGCAGATGCTTTCGAGCGTCTGCGTCTGTTCGTACGTCCTCATTTCGATGGAGGAACGCGCCTAGGCGGCTCAATTCAAAGAGCATTTCGAGCCGCCCGGGCATTCAGCCTCGGCGGCTTTCGTCATTTCCGGGCTCGATTTGGCCCGGTGAGTAGTTCGCGTCGTCATCGTTCGGCGCGATGAAGGGAGTGGTGTGTCCATGTCCGAATGGTTCGAAAATGAACGGCTGTGGGAAGCGAGCTTCGACTCGATGTTTCCGGCACGTCGGATCGACGAGACCGACGCGGAGGTGCAATCCATCCTCGCGCTGATCGAAGGGTCGCCGCGCGACGCGCTCGATCTCTGTTGCGGTCCCGGGCGCGCGTCGATCGCGCTCGCACGTCGTGGCTTCTCGGTCACCGGAGTCGATCGCAGCCCGTTCATGCTCGGCAAGGCGAAGGAGCGCGCGTCGATCGCCGGCGTCACCGTCGAGTGGACGCTCTCCGACATGCGCAGGTTCGTGCGCCCAGCATCGTTCGACCTCATCGTGTCGTTGTTCACGTCGTTCGGATACTTCGACGTGCCGGACGAAAATCTCCGCGTGCTCCAGAACGCGCGCGCGAACCTGCGCCCGGGCGGCGCGATGGTGCTCGAGCTCGTCGGCAAGGAGTGGTTGGCCGCCTCGTTCGAACCTACTGGCGCGCAAGACCTCGAGGGCGGCCGCATGCTCGTCCAGCGCCGTCGCGTCCTCGACGGCTGGGATCGCGTCGAGACCGACTGGTACTTCCTCGACGACGGCCGCTACGAGCGCTTCACCTTCCGGCATTTCATCTACAGCGGGCAGGAGCTGAAGGCGCTCTTGCTCACCGCCGGCTTCTCCTCCGTGGAGCTCTACGGCGGCTTCGACGGACGGCCGTTCATCGGCACGTCGCGCCTTCACCTGGTAGCTCGCGCGTAGCGTCCTAGCGAACCGCGCCGCATGCCTCCGTCCCGCCGGGATCCCTCGGCGGGATGGGGGCCGCCAAACACACGCCGACGTTCGCGCTAACTCGAGCGAAGCGAATAGTCACGCCCGCAATCAATAATGCCAGGGGAACTTCGAGTAGTCCCTCGGGCGTTTTTCCAGGAACGACTCGCGTCCTTCTTTTGCCTCTTCGGTGCCGTAAGCGAGGCGCGTCGCTTCGCCGGCGAAGAGCTGCTGCCCGACGAGGCCGTCGTCGGGAAGATTGAACCCGTATTTCAGCATGCGCATCGCGGTCGGACTCTTCGAGTTGATCTCGTCGCCCCACTCGAGCGCGACGTTCTCGAGCTCGGCGTGAGGAACGGACAGATTCGCCATGCCCATCGCGACGGCCTCGTCGGCGGAGTAGTTCCGGCCGAGAAAGAAGATCTCGCGTGCGCGCTTCTGGCCGACCTGTCGCGCGAGGAGCGCCGAGCCGTAGCCGCTGTCGAAGCTCGCGACGTCGGGGTCCGTCTGCTTGAAGAGCGCGTGCTCCTTGCTCGCCAGGGTGAGATCGCAGACGACGTGCAAGCTGTGACCGCCACCGACGGCCCAGCCCGGCACCACCGCGATCACGATCTTCGGCATGAAGCGGATGAGCCGCTGGACCTCGAGAATGTGTAGCCGTCCGAGCCGCGCGGGGTCGACGGCGCCATCGCTCTCGTACTGGTAGCCGTCCTTGCCACGAATGCGTTGATCGCCACCGGAACAGAACGCCCATCCCCCGTCTTTCGGCGATGGGCCGTTACCGGTGATGAGGACGCAGCCGACGTCGGACCACATGCGGGCGTGGTCTAGCGCGCGGTAGAGTTCGTCGACGGTGTGCGGCCGGAAGGCGTTCCGCACCTCCGGCCGATGGAACGCGACGCGTACGGTCCCTTGATCGACCGCTCGGTGATACGTGATGTCCGTGAAGTCGAATCCTTCGACGGCTCGCCATCGCGACGCGTCGAACAGAGCAGAGACCATTGAAGCGCTCCTTCGTCGGGCTGAGGCGCCCGTGTGTAGCAGGAGACCGTGCGGCCGCGCCCCCGTTTTGATTCCAGCGGAAACGCAAGGGAATCGAACCCTCCAGACGCCGCTCATCGCGACGCCTCACCGGTTTTGAAGACCGGGGACTGCACCAGCTCGCCGCGCGCTTCCACGAGGAGGCATAACAGAAATGCTTTGGCGTCGCGGCGCGTCGCAACGGGGAACAGGCCCACGGACCGATAAGTGGTGGAAGTCCCGAGATTTCTTGCGTATGAGAGCCGCATGCCCCTCCCCCAAGAGAGCCTCGACGAGCTGGTTGCCGCGGTCGCGCGGTTCGTGAAAGAGCGCCTCGTTCCGATCGAGAACGAGACGGCGGAAAATGACAAGGTCCCCGACTCCGTCATTCAGACGATGAAGGAGATGGGGCTCTTCGGAATGTCCATTCCCGAGGAGTACGGCGGGCTCGGGCTCACGATGGAAGAAGAAGTGCGCGTCGCGTTCGAGCTCGGACGCACGTCGCCGGTTTTTCGCTCGGTGCTCGGCACGAACAACGGCATCGGATCGCAGGGCATCATCATGTTCGGCACCGAAGCGCAGAAGCGTCGCTACCTTCCCGGGCTCGCTTCGGGCGAGATCATCGGGTCGTTCGCGCTGACCGAACCGGAAGCGGGCTCGGACGCCGGCTCGGTGCGCATGACGGCGAAGAAGGACGGCGATCACTACGTGCTCAACGGCACGAAGCGCTTCATCACGAACGCGGCGAAAGCGGGCGTGTTCACGACGTTCGCGCGCACCAACCCGGACATCCCCGGCGCGAAGGGCATGAGCGCCTTTCTCGTGCCGAACGGCCTTGCCGGCATCGAGATCGGGAAAGCCGACAAGAAGATGGGCCAGCACGGCACGACGACGAGCGACGTCGTGTTCAACGACGTGCGCGTCGATGCCGACGCGCTCCTCGGCGGCGTCGAGGGCCAGGGCTTCAAAGCGGCGATGCAAGTGCTCGACCGCGGACGCCTTCACATCTCCGCCGTCTGCGTCGGCGTCGCCGAACGGCTCATCGCCGATTGCGTCCGCTACGGCTCGCAGCGAAAACAATTCGGCAAACCCATCGTCGAGTTCCAGCTCATCCAGGCGATGCTCGCCGACAGTTACGCCGAGAGCTACGCCGCCAAATCCATGGTCCTCGAGACGGCGCGCGACCGCGACCGCGGAGCGGACGTGAGCATGAACGCCGCGGCGTGCAAGATGTTCGCGTCCGAGATGGTCGGCCGCGTCGCCGACAAGGCCGTCCAGATCTACGGCGGCGCCGGCTACATCGCCGACTACGGCATCGAGCGGTTTTACCGCGACGTCCGCCTCTTCCGTCTCTACGAAGGCACGACGCAGATCCAGCAAATCGTCATCGCGCGAGCGTTGCTCCGAAACGCTGCGGGCTGAGGATTCGGGGACGCGCGCTGAACGCCGGCATCGGTGAGGCGCGCGCTCGCTCCGGCGCGGAGGCGCCTAGGCCTCGGTCGTCTCCGTTGCGGATTTCGGCGGCCAGAGGATCGACCACGCCACGGTGATCGCCAGGACGAGCGCGATGATGCCGAGGGAGATCGCGGTGTGGAGGTGGAACCAGTGCTGGGCGATCATCTTCACGCCGACGAAGGCGAGGATGACGGCGAGGCCGACCTTCAGGTACGCGAAACGGTGCATGACGCCGGCGAGCAGGAAGTAGAGCGAGCGGAGCCCGAGGATCGCGAAGATGTTCGACGTGTAGACGATGAACGGATCTTTCGAGACGCCGAAGACGGCGGGGATCGAGTCGAGCGCGAAGAGCACGTCGGAGGTTTCGACGAGGACGAGCACCGCGAAGAGCGGGGTCGCGAACGTGCGCGCGCCTTGCTTCACGAAGAAGCGGCTACCGTGAAATTCCGGCACCGCCGGCACGACGCGGCGGAAGAGCCGGAAGGCGACGTTGCGATCGGGGTCGAATTGGCCGTCGTCGTCGCCCCCCCGGAGGAGCTTGTACGCGGTGAAAACGAGGATCGCGCCGAACACGTCCATCACCCACGCGAAGCGCTGCACCAGGGCCGACCCGAGCCCGATGAACACGCCCCTCAAAAAAACAGCGCCGATAATCCCCCAGAAGAGCACTCGGTGTTGCTCCTTTTGGGCGACGCCGAACGCCGAAAAAATGAGGACGAAGACGAAGAGGTTGTCGACGGAAAGCGCCTCTTCGAGGAGGTAGCCCGCCGTGAACTCGAGGCCGGCCATGGTCCCGCAGACCACGTAGACGCCTGCGTTGAAGAGCGCCGCCAGGCCGATCCAGCCGGCGCTCCGGAAAAGCGCCTCGCGGAGGGTCATTTCCCGCGCTGCTTTTCGAAAGACGCCGAGATCGGCCGCCAGCATCGCGAGCACGAGCGCCGCGAAGATCGCCCACATCGCGGGACTGCCGGTGGTGCGCATGGACGGTTCGGGGATCGACGGAACCCCAAACGATTATCTCCGACGACGCCATGCGTAAAGCGTTCGCTCGCGAAGAGGCGGCCAATTCGAGAGGCGCGGCGGCCGGGCCGCGCCTTCGGGTTCGAATCAGCGGGTCGAGTGACGGGGCGAGGAGAACACCGGGGGTAGCCGAGTGCTCTCAGCCCAGGATGCGAGCCCTCGGGTTACGAGGGCACGTTCCTGTTCCGCAAGCCGCAATCCTGTCGAAGCCGCGGCGCCGGGATCTACCGGTGCATCGACGATCTTCGCCTCCGACGATCCGTGGTGCGGATCCGACGGAGTGGACGTGTGCAGCATGTTCATCGGTAGAGCAATGGTCGTGCCGTCGAGGGCGTACGAGTGTGGCGGACGCCGTCGCGCTGCGTTTCGAGCCGGAAACAGCGATGGAGACTCGCTCACGGGCCCCCTGCCGTCGTGCGTCACCCCACGAACTGTCCGTGCAGGGTTCGTACAGTTGTGAACGCATCGAGCGGCACCCCTATCGCACCTCGCCGACGCCTGGAGCTCGCGTGGTAGCGTGCCCGAGCGTGACGCGCCTCGGCACCCGTCGCGCCGTGTTCGCCACGGCGGGCCACGTCGATCACGGCAAGACCGCACTCGTGCGCGCCCTCACCGGGACCGATACCGACCGGTTGCCGGAAGAGAAGCGACGCGGGATCAGCATCGAGCTCGGGTTCGCCGAGCTTCCGGACGACGCGATCAGTTTCATCGACGTCCCGGGCCATCGACGTCTCGTCCACGCGATGATCGCCGGCGCGTCCGGGGTGGACGCAGTCGTGCTCGTCGTTGCCGCCGACGACGGCGTCATGCCGCAGACCCGCGAGCACCTGCACGTGACGCGACTCCTCGGGATCGACCGTGTCGTCGTCGCGTTGACGAAAACGGACCTCGTCGACGCGGAAATACGCGCCCTCGCCGAAGCCGACGCCCGCGAGCTGTGCGCCGAGGTCGGGCTCGAACCGATTTCCGTCATCGCAACGTCATCGACGACGGGCGCGGGCATCGACGATCTGCGCCGCGAGCTCGCCAGAGTCGCCCACGGACTCCCCTCGCCTCCCTCGACACGCTCGGTCTTCCTCGCGGTGGATCGGGTGTTTTCGATCCGCGGCGCAGGAACCGTCGTGACCGGCACGCTCGCCCGCGGGCGTCTCGAGGTGGATCGGCCGGTGTACGTCGTGGGCCCGGCGGGCGTCCGTGAGTCGGCGTGCCGGGCGCTCGAGATCCACGGGCGCGCGGAGCCGTTCGCGGTCGCGCCGACGCGCGTCGCGGTCAACTTGAGCAAGCTCGACAAGAGCGCCGTGTCGCGAGGCGACGTGCTCACCGTCGATGCGGGGCTCTCGATGAGCTCGCGCCTCGACGTCGCGCTCCGCGTGTTGCCGAACGAGACCGTGGACGACGGCGACCCCGTGGTGGTGCATCTCGGGACGACGCGGGCCTCGGCGCGCGTCGTTCGACTCGGCGGCACGGTCGCTCACCTCGCGCTGGAATCGCCCGTGCCGTGCATCGGCGGTCTCGGTTTCGTGCTCCGTGGCTTCGCTTCGAGTCGCGAGCGGGGCGCGGTGCTCGGCGGCGGCCGCGTGCTCGACTCGGCGCCCCCGCCCTTGCCGCCGAGACGCGATGTTGCGGCGCGAGCCGCCCGCGCGGAGATGCTCGCGTTCGCCGAAGCCGGCGATATGGAACGAGCGGCCCGCGGCATGATCGAGCTCGCGGCACCGCGCCCGCTCGAGCCCGGGGAGGTCGAGCGGCGCCTCGGCATCGAACCGGGGTCGCTCACGGAGCCCTTCGCCGCACTGGCACGAGCCGGCACCCTGGTCTCGATCGCCGGCGGCCGCGCCTACACGACCGAATCGGCGCTCGAGCGCCTCGAGAACGACGCGCTCGACGTCGCGACGCTGCATCATCGAAACGCGCCGCACGAGTTCGGGATCTCGAGCGAGACGGTCCGCGCGAAACTCCGCGAACGCTCGAGCCGCGACGCGAGCGACCTCGTCCTCGAGCGCCTGCTCGCCCGAGGGCGACTGATCCACGTCGCAGGCGGGCTCGTGTGCACGCCCGACGTCGCCGCGAAGCGCGAAACCGACGGCGCCGCGCAATCGGAGGTCGTCCTCGGACTGCTCGACGCCGCGCGACTCGAAGGCGCCGAAGAGAAAGACCTGGTCGCGCGGAGCGGCCTCTCCGCCGAGACGGTCCGGACGACGCTCGCGCGGCTCGGTCGCGATGGGGTCGCTCGCGGACTCTCCGGGCTCTGGTTTTCGGAGCGCGCGCTGGACGAGCTCCGGCGAATAGTGAGCGAATACTTCCGCACGAACGGAACCCTGACGCTTCAAGCGTTGAAGGATCTGAGCGGCGTTTCGCGAAAACAGGCCATTCCGTTGATCGAGCAGCTGGACCGCGAGGGAACGACGCGGAGGGTGGGAGACGTGCGTACCGCCGGGCCGCGGGGGAACGGCCCTTGAGACCCTTGCGCGGGCGGGTTAGCCATGCCGCCTCCTATGTCTAACGCTCGCGTTTTGGTCACGGGTGCACCGGGGTGGCTCGGTTCGAGTTTGGTCGAGGCGTTGACCTCGAGCGGCCGGTTCGGCCCCGTCGAACAGACCCCGGAGCGGGTCCGGATCGTGTCCTTGCCGGGGTCCGACGCACGCTCGCTCACGAAGACGGGCAACGTCGACGTCGTCACGGCCGATCTGCGCGATCGCCGCCTCCCCGACGGCATCTGCGACGGGATCGACACCGTGTTTCATTGCGCCGGAGTCATCCACGCGAAGCGCATCAAGGACCTCTACACGATCAACGTGGACGCGACGCGGAACCTCCTCGACGTCGCCATCAAATCGAAGGTCCGGCGCTTCGTCTTCGTGAGCTCGAACTCGCCCGCGGGGCTGAACGCTTCGCCGACTCAGCTCATGATGGAGGACGATCCGCCGCGGCCGTACCTGAACTACGGGCTCAGCAAGCTGCAGAGCGAGTGGCTCGTGAACGACGCCCATCGCGCTGGCAGAATCGAAGGCGTCATTCTTCGCCCTTGCTGGTTCTACGGTCCGAATCAGCCGCTCCGCCAGACGACGTTCTTCAAGATGATCAAGGACGGGCACCCTCCGGTCGTCGGCAAGGGCGACAACCTCCGCAGCATGAGCTACGTCGACAACACCGTGCAGGGGCTCTTGCTCGCGCGGAACGTCCCCGCGGCCGCCGGGCAAACGTACTGGATTACCGATCGCCGGCCGTACTCGTTCATCGAGATCCTCGAGACGGTCGGCAAGCTGCTCAAGGTGTCGATCCGGCCGCGGTATTTGCCGCGACTCATGGGCGACGTCGCGCGGCTTTCCGATTCGCTGTTGCAGATGACCGGCCTCTACAACCAGGAGATCCACGTGCTCGGCGAGCTCGGCGAATCGATCGCGGTGTCGATCGACAAGGCGCGCCGTGAGCTCGGGTACGACCCGGAGATCGACCTCGAAGAAGGCATGCGCCGCTCGATCGAGTGGTGCCGCTCCATGGGCGTCGTTATCTGATGAGCACCGACGGGATCACCCTCGTCACCGGGGGCTCCGGCTACCTCGGCGAAACCGTCGTGGCGAGGCTTCGCGACCGCGGTGCCCGGGTCCGGGTGCTCGACATCGTCGATAACGAAGATCGCCCCGCCGACGTCGAGTTCGTGGAAGGCGACATTTGCGACCGCGACGCGCTCCGGCGCGCGCTCGACGGCGTCACCGTCGTGCACCACAACGTCGCTCAGGTGCCGCTCGCGAAAGACGCGAAGCTCTTCTGGTCCGTCAACGTCGAAGGCACGCACCTGATGCTCGACGAGTCGTTGCGGGCGAAGGTCCGGAAGGTCATCGCCGTTTCCTCGAGCGCCATCTACGGCATCCCCGAAAGGAACCCCGTCACCCTCGAGACCGTGCCGCACCCGAGGGAGTCGTACGGCGCCGCGAAACTCGAGGGAGAAAACGCCGTCCGCGAGTTCGTCGAACGCGGCCTCGACGTCTCGATCGTCCGCCCGCGCACGATCCTCGGACACGGCCGGCTCGGCATATTCCAGATTCTCTTCGAGTGGGTGCGGCGCGGGCGCCCGGTCTACACCCTCGGGTCCGGCGAGAATCGGTTTCAATTCGTTCACGCCGACGACCTCGTCGACGTGTGCTTGCGCGCCGCGGATCGACCGGGCCCCGCGACGTTTCTCGCGGGAGCCGACCGCTTCGGCACCATGCGACAGCTCCTCGAAGGCCTCGTCGTACACGCGGGAACGAAGAGCCGGGTGCGGAGCCTGCCCTTCGACGCGACCGCGCGCGCCATGGCGTTCACGAGCAAGCTCGGGGTGTCTCCGCTCGGCGAGTACCACACGCTGATGTACGGTCGTGAGATGTTCTTCGACGTCTCCGAGACGAAGCGAGTGCTCGGTTGGTCGCCGCGCTACTCCAACGCGGAGATGATCGCCGAGTCGTACGACTGGTATCTGAGGAATCGCGACCGGGTGCTCGCGAGGACGGACGCCTCGCACCATCGCTCCGCGGTAAAGCTCGGCGTGCTGAAGCTCCTGGAGCTCATCCCTTGAACGCCGTCTCGGCGTCGTTCGCCGTCGTCACGGTTCTGCTCAACGGGAGCGCGCAGCTGCTTCTTCGGAAAGCCGCGCTGAGCGGCGCGACACCATCGAATCCGCTTTCGCTTCTGACGAACGTCTGGTTCGTCATCGGGCTCGCCGCGTACGGGTTCAGCGTGCTCACCTGGCTCGTCGTGCTCCGCCGCGTCCCGCTCTCCATCGCCGCGCCCTTCATCGCGCTCGTCTACGTCCTCGTCCCCATCGCGAGCCGCACGCTGTTCGCCGAAGCGGTCACGACGCGCATGTGGCTGGGAATGCTCCTGGTCGTCGTGGGCGTCACGCTAGTGGCCGGCGGCGCGCCGGCGCAGTAATGTTTTTGGGTGAGATCGAGAGCCGCGTCACGCGACGGCTTCGGCGAGATTCTTGAGATCCACCTGCAGGGTTGCTCGACTTTCCAGCGCTGCAAGCGCTCGCGCCGACTACGACAACTTTACGAGCACCCGCGACCGGGCGAAGCCCGGTACGTTCCAGCGTCGCGTCCGTTCTGCGCTCGGACCGACCGCGATAATCAAGCGAGCACCCGCGACCGGGCGAAGCCCGGTCGCTGCCAAGACTCGCTCAGTCTTTGGAAGAGCAGATCACGATCCACCAATGATGGGCGAGTGAGACTACCGGCGGACCCGGCGCGGGTCGGCTGCAGCGCGGCAAAGGCGCCCAACTTCACATTCGGATCTCAAGAAACCACACGAGGCCGGCGGGCGCCGCTTACTGGCCGCGTGAGTCGCGACGAGCCTGCGCGCGCCTCACAACAAATCTCTCAATCCAATCCTATCGCACCATCCCGTGCTTCTTAACCAATCTATACAAATGCGCGCGGGCGATGCCGGCGTGCTTCGCGGCGAGGGTCATGTTGCCCTCGGTCCGCTCGAGGACGGTGCGGAGGTATTCGCGTTCCCAGCGTTCGAGGATCGCTTCCTTCGCTTCCTTGAACGTCTCCGCGTGTCCCTGTGAGGACCCGGCGAGACGTTCTCCCGACACGGGAGGCATCGTCATCGGCGGGTCGTGTGAGTCGGCGTCGAGCTCATGCAATGCTTCGACGGAGGAGAACGAGGACGAGACGTGGAGCGCCTCGTCACGGGCCGTGTAGTCGCGTGATGTCATAGTGAAAGTACGAATTGAACGAGGGTGTTTTGGTCGCGTGAGCTGAGGCGTCCGAAGGCCGTCGCGGCGCTTGCGCCCTGCCCGGCGTGGTCGGCGATGGCCGTCGGGATGCTGGTTGCCCGTCCGTCGTGGAGCAGCTTGTCTCGGAACCGAACACCCCAGAGCGGCGCCGTTCGCATGAGCCGAGTCGTGGCTTGCGAATCTCCGGCGTTGCCGATCTGGTCGCCGAGGCTTCCCATGTCGTGGACCAGGAAGTCCGAGTACGGCTTGAAGGCGAAGCTGCCGGGGACGCCATTGGCCGGATGCCTCGGGGTCGTGAACGTCTGGCGCGTGTGACAGCCCCCGCACCCGATGTTGTCGTAGATGTTCTGACCCGAGCTGTTGTTGTTGCTCGTCGTGCGCGTGCCGCCCGACGGTGGAGGCGCGAGGAACGTCATGAACTGCGTGAAGTCCGACACGTCGTCCTGAATCGTCGATTGGCCCCTCGCACACGCGCCGACCTGGTCGTCGACGCCGGGCACGTTGTCTTCGCAATTCGGCGTGACCGGGACGCCGTTCGGCGCCGATTCGGTCGAGAACGCCGTCACCGACGTCCCGTTGATGCAATGTTGCGTCGTGATGCCCATCTCGTTCATGTAGGCGTCCGCCGCGAACTGGACGAGCGTGGGAACCCCACCTTTCCAGCCGAATCGGCCGACACGCTGCGAGCCGATGCTCTGTGACGAGTCGCTCGGGTTCGGCAGAACGATGTTCACGACGTTCGCCGTGCCGCGGACGCTCGACGGCTCGTTCCTGGCGAGGCCGGTGAAGAAGGAATCCGGCATCGCGTCGACCAAGCCGAGACCGAAGAGCGGCGTCGTCATCCGCCCCACGTTGTGAACGGTGGCGTCCGCCGGCTCGACTTCGAGGGGGACGTTGCACGCTTGTCCTTTGTTGTTCGTCCACATCCCGAGTGTCTGAAGCTGGCGCAAGGAGCCGCCTTCGTTGGCGAGAGGATTGAAGACGCCGTTGTCGAACCTGCCGAAGCGCCGCTCGATCGCGTCGCCCGCGCCGCCGACCGCTCCCAGGTCGTGACAGTTGCCGCACGCGCGATCGTTGAAGATCGGCCCGAGGCCGTCGTCGACGGTTTCGACGTTCGCGAACGAGGTCTGAAAGTCGGCGAAGTCGGCGTCACTGATGCCGCTCAGATGTCCGCCGAGACTCACCTCTTGTGCCGTCGTGTCGACTTGATCGTCGAGCACCCCGTTACCGAGACTCGCGTCGTCGGGCGACCCGCACGCGGCGGCCCCCGTCAGCGACAGGGCCCAGCATACGGATGCGAGACCAGCATTTCTTCGTTCCATGATGCACCTCGAGTTGTTTCGCCCGCCCTCGAATCGAGATTCGCGGGGCGCACGAACGCTTGCCGGAGCGACACTGCGAATCCGCGAGCGTCGTCACGTCGTTCGAGAGCTCGCTCGCCGTGTCCGGATAGCGACCTCTCCTCCGTTCAGAGTGCGCGCACTGACCTCCGACGAGCGGAGCAGCGACGCCCTCATTCGAGACAATGAATCAACAAGGCTTGGTTCGCGCCGCCACCTCCTTGCCCTGCGCTGAACGCAGGCTCGAGAAACGTCAGAGACACGTTCCAACGAAGATCGTGCCGTCGCGCGACTGCCCAGCTCAGTCGGAGTACGCCGCGCTATTGGT
>Ga0265320_10001605_pt1 | contig 16214 bp, 17 predicted proteins | sample 4827metaG_FD_202087 | JGI IMG/M metagenome (GOLD analysis project Ga0265320, IMG submission 202087) | Rhizosphere microbial communities from Carex aquatilis grown in University of Washington, Seatle, WA, United States - 4-8-27 metaG | ecosystem: Host-associated > Plants > Roots > Rhizosphere >...
CCGTCCTTGATGGGATCCAGGACCGCCTGAACAACATCCTCGATGTCAGGGGCCGCGGCCCGGCGATCATCGTCTTCCACGACAAGGCCCCGCCGAGTCCCTCACCCTCGGCCTCTCCGAGCGCTTCCGGCTCGTGCCCCACCCAGTGGCCGGCCGGTATGGACCAGGGCAGCCTGACCCTCAAGTCGACCACGATCGTCCCACCGGGCCAGATCGACCTGGGCGAACATGGCGGGGAGAACGACTCCGGCCAGGCGCCGCTGAGCGTCGTCGTCGGCGCCGACGGATCACTGAGCGGGCAGTTCACCGTCACCTCGCTGAACCACTTCGAGGCCCAGGGCCTCAGCGCGGGGACGACCGACACGACGCTGGTGGAGATGGGCGCCATCGGCGGGACGGTGTGCGCGCTCACTCTGCAGTTCCTCAAGGAGACGCCCACCGCATGTCAGGCGACCGGCTACGGGACATGCGGCGGCGTCGGCCAGACGATCGACCTCAGCGGCCTCGTGCCGACCCTGCCCATGGGCGCTCCGACCGTGTCGGGCAAGACGCTCACCTGGTCGATCTCCTCTGAGAACAGCGCGGACGCCGGCTTCGGCGGGCTGACGGCCGAGGTCCAGTCGACGACCACGGTGACCCTGACCGCGCCATAGGCGATGATGCGGGCGTGCGCACCCGCCACGAGCCACCAGACGGCGAGTTCCGCTACCAGCACGCCATCGAGGTGCGTTTCAGCGACACGGACGCCATGGGCCACGTCAACAACGCGGTCTACCTGACCTACTTCGAGCTCGCCCGGGCGGGCTACTACCGCGCCGTGACGGGCCGCGTGTTCGAGACGCTGGCGGAAACGGATCGCTCCATGATCATGGCCCACGCCCGCGTGGAGTACCGCGCGCCGGCCTTCTTCGGGGAGACCGTCATCGTGGCCTGCCGCGCCGCGTGGGTCAGCCACTCCTCGTTCTCGCTCGAGTACCGGCTCGCCGCCTCGGACGACTCGCCGCGCGGTGGCGGGCGGCTGCTGGCCGACGGCGAGACGATCCAGGTCGCCTACGACTACGCCAGCGGCCGGGCGACCCGCCTGGACCGGGAGATGGTGCGAGCCCTGGAGGCGTACGAGGGGCGGCCCATCCCGCCTCGGCCGGACGCCTAGGTCGATTCGCTCGGGCGAGCCTCTAGGGCCTTCTCGAACGCGGCCAGCTCCTCGTCAGGCAGGCCGTAGGTGTGGCGCTCTTCCGGGAAGGCCCGGCTGCGCACATCGGCCGCGTAGGCCTCCAGGGCGGCGAGCGTCGACCCGGCGAGGTCGGCGTAGGCCTTCACGAAGCGCGGCGCCTGGCCCTGGGTCATGCCGAGCAGGTCGTGCCAGACCAGCACCTGGCCGTCGCATCCGACCCCGGAGCCGATGCCGATGGTGGGGACCTTGAGGAGCCGGCTGATGTGCTCCGCCGCCGGCGCCGAGACCGCCTCGAGCACGATGGCGAAGCAACCCGCGGCCTGCAACGCCAGCGCGTCGTCAAGGAGCCGCATGGCCTTGGCGGCGGTGCGGCCCTGGGCCTTGAAGCCACCCAGCATGGTCACGCTCTGGGGCGTCAGGCCCAGATGGCCCATGACGGGGATGCCCGCCTGGGCGAGTGCCCGCGCCCGATCCACCGACGGGCCGGCCCCCTCCAGCTTGACCCCGTCGGCGCCGGCCTCCTTGACCAGCCGGATGCTGTTCTCGATGGCCTGCTGGTCGGACACCTGGTACGAGCCGAACGGCAGGTCGCCGACGAGGAAGGCATGCTTGGTGCCCCGCCGGGCGGCCCGGGTCAGCATGACCATCTCGTCCATCGTCACCGGCGTGGTGCCGTCGTAGCCGAGCATGTTGTTGGCGGCCGAATCGCCGACCAGGATGATGTCCACCCCGGCCTCATCGGCCAGGCGGGCGCTGGGCGCGTCGTAGGCGGTGACCATGACGATCGGTTCGCGCCGCGCCTTCAGATCGCTGAAGGCCGTGAGCTGCAGGTGCATGGCCCGGGCGGCGCTCATGGCCGAGGCGTCCGCGCGGGGCCGGGCGGTGGTCGTCATCGCGGCTGGGTCTCCCGTGGCGGCGGATCGAGGGTCACATTATCGATGAGGCGTGTCGAGCCGACCCGCACGGCCGCCGCAAGCACGCGCGGCTCCAGGTCGGCGACCTCCACGTAGTCCGGCTCGAGGCCGGCCGCCCGCAGGACCGCCAGGGCGGCCGCGCGATCGCCGGTGGCCAGGGCGTGCGGCAGGGCCAGGGCCTGTGCTCGCTCGGCCGGCGAGAGGCGGGCGTTGCGGGACGAGAGGGCCAGGCCGTCGGCATCGCGAACGGTCGGCACGACACGCAGGCGGATGGGCAGGTCCAGGTCGCGCAGCACGGTCCGGATGACGGCCACCTGTTGGGCGTCCTTCTGGCCGAAGTAGGCCACGTCGGGGGCCACGATGTGCAGCAGCTTGACGACGATGGTGGCCACGCCGCGGAAATGCCCCGGGCGGTGGACGCCTTCCAGGATCGACCCCAGGTGTTCCGCCTCGATCCAGGTCTGGAACCCCGGTGGGTACAGCTCGCCGGCCTGGGGGGCGAAGACGAGGTCCACGCCTGCCGCCTCGGCCGCCGCCAGGTCCTGCGGCTCATCGCGGGGATACGCCGCGAGGTCGGCGCCTTCGCCGAATTGCGCCGGGTTGACGAAGAGGCTCATGACGACCGTGGCGCATTCGGTCCGGGCCGCCTCAAGCAGGGCGCGATGACCGGCATGCAGGGCGCCCATCGTGGGCACGAGGCCGAGCATGCCGCCGGGCGTCCGCCGCCGCGCGGCGACCGCGGCGCGGGCCTCGGGGATCGTCCGGACGACTTGCATGGGTTGGCCGGCGTCAGGCCTCGAAGCGCCTGAAGATCGCCACCGCGTTCTGGCCGCCGAAGCCGAAGCCGTTGATCATGGCCGTGTCGACGCGGTGCTGGCGGGCCACGAGGGGCACGTAGTCCAGGTCGCATTCGGGCAGGTCTGGATGCTCCAGGTTGGCCGTCGGCGCGATGACGCCCTCGCGGATCGCGCCGAGCGCGGTGAGGGCGCTGATGACGCCTGCCGCGCCGAGCAGGTGCCCGACCATCGACTTGGGTGAGCTGATGGGGCGCCCGTAGGCGTGCGTTCCGAAGGCGGCCTTGATGGCCCGGGTCTCGGTCACGTCGTTGAGCGGCGTCGACGTCCCGTGGGCGACGATGTAGTCGATCTCGTCGGGGGCCACCCCCGCGTCGCGCATGGCCATCGTCATGGCCCGTGCCGCGCCCCGTCCGGTCGGTTCCGGGGCGCTGATGTGGAAGGCATCGGCGGTGAGGGCCGCCCCGATGACCTCGGCGTGGATGGTCGCGCCACGCGCCAGCGCGTGGGCTGCGCTCTCCAGCACCACCGCGCCGGCTCCCTCACCGAACAGGAAGCCGTCGCGGTCGCGATCGAAGGGCCGCGAGGCATGGGTGGGATCGTCGTTGCGCTTGGACAGGGCGCCCATGTTGCCCAGCGCGGCGAACCCGATGGGCAGCAACGGCGCCTCGGAGCCGCCGGCGAGCATCACGTCGACCTCACCGCGCTGGATCAGGCGCAGCCCATCCAGGAAGGCGATGACCGAGCTGGCGCAGGCCGCGACCTGGGTGATGACCGGACCGGTCAGGCCGTACTCCATGGACAGCTGGCAGGCGGCCATGGAGCCGGAGAGGGCCGGGATGGCGAAGGGGCTCACGAACTGCGGCCCCCGCTGCTCGACCGTGTGCGTGCCGTCCACGATCTGCTCCAGGCCGCCGCCGCCGGTGTTGAAGGCGACGCCCGCGCGGTCGCGCTGCTCCGGGGACCAGGTCGTGAAGTCGAGGCCGCTGTCGGCGACCGCTTCCTTGCCGGCGGCCATGGCCAGGTGGATGAAGCGGCTCATGCGGCGCGCCATCTTGCGGTCCATCACCGTGGTCGGGTCGAAGTCCTTGACCTCGGCGGCGATGCGGACCTCGTAGCGGCTGGCGTCGAAGCTGGTGATGGGTCCGCCACCGTTCACGCCCGCGACCAGGTTGCGCCAGAACGTGGGGTGGTCGTTGCCGATGGGCGTGATGGCGCCCAATCCGGTGATCACGGCGCGACGGGCGAGGTCCTGCTCAGGCACGGCCGGCTTCACTCCTGGGGTGGGGACCCCGATCGTACTGCGCGGGCCGACGGCCGCGAGCGGCCCTGGCGTCGGCCGCCCTGGCCTGCGGCATGGCCCGCCACGCCGGCGGCATGAGGTGGACCCACAGGCGGACCGCGCGGTCCAGGCCGGCGGCCAGCCGCGCGCGACGCGGTCCCCACGCCAGTCCGTAGCCGTCGCGGATCGACGCCGGCAGCAGGGCCACCGCCGGCAGGGTCATGAGGGTCGCTAGCGGCCCGGGCAGGAAGGGCAGGGGGGCGCGGACGACGAGGCGCCCGAGGCGCCGCCCCACCGCCGTGACGCGGACCGGACCGGCGGGTCCCAGCATGCGGGCCATGTAGGCCTCGAATGCCGGCCAGTCGGCGGGACTCTCGTCGAGCGGGATGCCCAGGCGCGCCCCCACCTGGCGCGCCTCGCCCCAGAACGCTTCGCGATCCTGCGGCGCGAGCGGCCCCACCCATCGCTCGTACGCCTGGACGCTCGTCCAGATGAGCGTCGCCTGGACCCACAGCAGGAGCGCTGGGTCCAGGGCTCGGTACCGTACCGCGAGCGCGCGGGCGTCCGGGTCGGCCGCCTCACCGCGCACCGTGGCGTGGACCCCGTTGAGGTGGCGCACGGCCGCCTCGGCCGCCGGGCCGTCACCGAAGACCAGGGCGAGCGTCGTGCGCAGGGTGCGGCGCAGGCGGCCCGCCGGGTCGGCCTCGAAGTCGCTGTGGGCAGCCACGCCCTCGGCGACCAGGGGGTGCGCCAGCTGCAGCAGGAGGGCCGTGGGCCCGGCGCCGAGCAGCACCGCCTCGCGGTTGATGCGCCACATGCGGCTCCCCGGCCCGTAGAAGCCCAGGACGGGGTCGGGCTTCAGCGCGGCAGGGCCCGTGGTTCGAGGGGCACGTCCCAATGGGCCTCCAAGAGCTCGAAGCGGTGGCGCTCCTCCGCCTGATAGCGCGCCTGGTCGGGGAAGAGGCGGGCGGCGATGGCCGCTTCGCTGTGGGCCTCCATGGCCGACCAGTCGCGGTAGGTGATGGTCACCATGACCGTCCAGTCCGCCCGGCCATCACCGTGGAAGCGCGGCACGTAGGCCTGGACGTCAAGGAAGCGACCGGCCGCCAGCTGCTCCCGGAGCAGCGGCCAGTGGTTGCGCTCGAAGAGCTCCAGGAACTCCTCCTGGGCACCCCACCGCACGCGGTAGAAGTAGGCGACGGTGACCGGTGCGCCGGCGTCAGCCATCTTTCAGTCGCCGTCGTAGTGCTTGAAGATCACCGCCCCATTGTGGCCGCCGAGGCCCACGTTGTCGCTGATGGCGTAGCGGATGGGCATCGAGCGCGACGAACCGTGGACGACGTTCAGGTTGATCTCCGGGTCGGGGTCGCGGTAGTTGAGGGTGGCCGGCGCGCACTGGTGGTAGACCGACAGGACGGTGAAGATCCCCTCGACCGCCCCGGCGGCCCCCATGAGATGGCCGGTCATGGACTTGGTGCCGCTGATGGCGATCTCCGGCGTGCGATCGCCGAAGACGGCCCAGAAGGCCTGCGCCTCGCGCAGGTCGCCCAGCGGCGTGGACGTCCCATGGGGATTGATGAGGTCGATCTCGTCGCGCGGCACGCCGTGGCGCTCCAGGGCCATCTCGATGGCCCGCCGCGTCCCGTCGCCCTTCTCCACCGGCTGGATGAGGTCCCACGCGTCGGCGGCCGAGCCGAAGCCCACCACCTCGGCGTAGATGCGGGCTCCGCGCGCCTTGGCGTGCTCGAGGTCCTCCACGACCATGGCCCCGGCGCCCTCGCCGAGGACGAACCCGTCGCGGGTGCGATCGAACGGCCGCGAGATCGTCTCCAGCGGCTCGCCCTCGCGCGGCGTGCCCATGCCGCGCATGTTGGAGAAGCCGATGTAGCCGACCTCGAAGAGGGGCGTCTCCGTCGAGCCGCAGATGGCGGCCACGAAGTCGCCCCGCCGGATGCCCTCCGCCGCCTCGCCGATGTTGTGGGTGCCGGTCGAGCAGGCCGTGACGATGCACATGTTGGCGCCGCGGGCACCCGTCTCGATGGCGATCTGGCCCGACGCGGTGTCGGGCAGCATGTTGGCGATGAAGAACGGGCTGACCAGGCGGGGGCCCTTCTTCTCCCACGTCTGGATGGCCTCCATCATGAGACCGGGGCCGCCGACGCCCGAGCCGAAGACCACGCCCACGTCCTCGCTGTTCTGGGGCGTGATGGGCAACCCGGCGTCGGCCACGGCCTGCTTGGCGGCGGCGACGCCGAAGACGACGTTCTTGTCGGTGCGGCGCACGGCCTTGAAATCCATCCAGGCGTTGGCATCGAAGTCGTGGACCTCGCCGGCGGCCTGGCACTCCAGCTTGGAGGGGTCCCAGTAGGTGATGCGGCGCAGGCCGCTGTGCCCTTCGACGAGGTTGTGCCAGGCGGTCGGGATGTCCTGACCGACCGGGCTGATGATGCCGAGGCCGGTGACGGCCACGCGGCGGGAGAAGTCGGGTCGACGCATGGGCGGGCGGTCTCCTAGGTGGTCGGCTGGGCGAGGATGGCGGTGCTCGGATCGGGGGTCAGCGCCTCGGGCGCGAGGCCCTGGGGCGCGGCGGGGTCGTCGAGGGCGATGGTCGCAGCCTCGGGGGCGATGCGGCGGATGAGGCCGGTCAGGACCTTGCCGGGGCCGACCTCGATGAAGGTGGTCACCCCGGCCGCGCGCATCGCGCTCACCGCGGCGACCCAGTCGACGCCGGTCGTGAGGTGCTCGACGAGCTCGCTGCGGCAGGCCTCGCCGCTGGTCAGGGGGCGGGCATCCGCGTTGGCCAGCAGCGGCGCGCGCGGGTCGGCGAAGGGGACCGGCGCGAGGGCGAGCCGCATCGCGGCGGCGGCCGGCGCCATGAGCGGGCTGTGGGCGGCCACGCTGACGGGCAGCAGGATGGCCCGCCGCGCGCCGAGTCCGCGCGCCGCCTCGACCGCCGCCTCCACGGCCGGGCGCTGGCCGCTGACGACCACCTGGCCAGGCGAGTTGCGATTGGCCACGCCGAAGACGCCGTGGGCCTGGCCGGCCTTGACGAGCTCGGGGAGCCGCCCGTCGTCGAGGCCGATGATGGCGGCCATCGCGCCGTCGCCGCCGGCGGCCTGCATCTGGCGCCCGCGCTCGCGGACCAGCTCTAGCCCCTCCTCGAGGTCGATGACCCCGGCCGCCACGAGCGCCGAGTACTGGCCCATCGAATGGCCGGCAAGGAAGGCTGGCACCAGGGGTGGCACGCCGGCCTCCGCACGGGCCGTCTCAAGGGCCCGCAGGAAGGCGATCGAGGCCGCCAGCAGCGCCGGCTGGGCGTTCACGGTGAGGTCCAGTTCGTCGGCCGGGCCGTCCCAGGCCAGGCGGGTCAGTGGTTCGGCGAGGGTGGCGTCGGCGGTCGCGAAGGCCTGCGCCGCGGACGGGCAGGCTTCGGCCACGCGACGCGCCATGCCCACGCTCTGCGAGCCCTGCCCCGGGAAGACGAAGGCCACGCCGCTCACGTGCGGACCACGGGCGCGTACATCGCCCCAGTTGTAGCAGGCCCGAGCGGCGCGCCCCGCGTTTCGTGTGCAAGATTGCATAGATCTCGCTGCCGGGATAGGCTCGCGGCGTGGTCGACGCCCCGCCCCCGCAGAATCCGCGACAGCTGTCCGACGCCATCGCGATGGGCAAGGCGCTGTGGCGCGACCTGGTCATCGGGTTCGCTGGCCAGCTCGGCACCCTCGGCCTGGGCTTCACCCAGCTGGCGGCGCTCTATGCCATCGCCGGCAGCTCGTCGCTGACCGTGGGGGACCTCGCCGAGCTCCTCGGCCGCTCCCCGTCCGCGGCGAGCCGCGTGGTGGCCTCGCTGCGCGCGCGGGACCTGGCCCAGGGCCTGGAGGAGGTGGCCGATCGCCGTCAGCGCGTCCTCCGGCTGACGCCCGAGGGCGCGGCCCTCGTGGCGGCCATCGACCGCTCGCGGGCGGACCAGTTCCTGGCGGTGGTGCGGCCGCTGCCGCTCGACGACCGGGCCCTGGTGGCGATGGCCGTGGCGGTGCTGGCGGACCGGGCCATGACGCCGCGGGGCCGGCTGATCAAGGCGCCGCCGGGCGGCTGACGCGACGCGCGGCTGCCGGTGCGCGGCTTCAGATGGTGGCGAGGTTGCTCAAGGCCCCGACGACACCCACGAAGATGCCGAAGGCGAGGACCCCCCAGGCCAGGCGCGGGTGGTCGCGGACCAGCACCGCCACGATCGCCGCCACGAGCGCCCAGACGGTGATCTTCGCGACGAGGGCGTAGAAGAGGCCGTGCGCCTGGAGCGACACGGCCAGGGGGTTGAGCTCCGCCGCGGCGCCGTGGGCCGCGAGCATCGCCCGATAGGTCAGGAAGTCGGTGAGCTGGGCGATGCCGAGCAACGTCAGCCCGAACGGCGACAGGAGCAGGCTGCCCCGTTTGGCGGCCGATCGGGTGGACTGGGTCACCTGCGCGGACACCCCCGCACCGTACACCCGGGCGGCCCGTCGCGCACGCGAGCGGCCCTCAGCCGCAATAGCGCCGCACGGCGTCGGCGAGGACCGGATAGCCCCATCGCAGCGCGTCGACGGCGACCCGCTCGTCGTCACCGTGGAAGCGCTCCAGGAAGGGTTCGTCGGGATCAAGGCGCAGGGGCGAGAAGCCATAGGTCGGGATGCCCAGGCGGATGGTGTGCTTGGCGTCCGTGGCGAAGGGGGCCAGCAGCGGCACCGGCACGGCGGCGGGGTCGTGGGCCCGCAGGATCTCGCCGAGGAGGGCCAGCAGCGGGTGGTCGAGCGGCTGTTCGACCGGCTCGCCGTGGCTCAGCACCTCCGTGGAGCAGTGCCGCCACAGCTCGGCCTCGACCTGGGCCGCCACCAGTGCCTCCACCTGGGCGGCGGTAGTGCCCGGCAGCTGCCGGCAGTCCACCACCACGTCCGCAGTGCCGGGCAGCACGTTCTCCTTGACCCCCGCATGGATGATCGTGGGGCTGATCGTGTCGCGCAGGAGGGCCTTCAGCGCACGGCGCTCGGGTTCGCGGCACAGATCGTCGATGGCCGCCAGGGCGGCGACCCCATCAGCCGCGTGGATGATCCGGGCGACCAGGGTGGCCGTCGACGGGATGGCTCCCGCCACCTGCTCGAGGGCCCGCCGCATGACCGGCGTGATCCGTTGGGGCGTGGGCACGGCCAGCTGCTCCACGAGCCGCGCGGCGCGGATGGCGGCGCTGTCCGCGCGGGGCATGGCCGCGTGCCCGGCCGCGCCACGCACGGTGATCCGCACACGGTGGTAGCCCTTCTCGGCGACCTGGATCGGGTAGAGCCGCTGCGCGCCCACCTGGACGCTCACCCCGCCGGCCTCGGTCAGGCACGCGTCGGCGCGGAGGAGGTCCGGTTCGTGATCGACCAGCCAGCCCGCGCCGAACAGGCCGCCCGCCTCCTCGTCGGCCGTGGCGGCGAAGATGAGATCGCGCCGCAGCCCCGGGATGGCGTCGTGTGCCGGGTCCAGGCCGGCGGCCACGGCTTCGGCGGCGAGATCCAGCACGACCTGCAGCGACATGGCCACCATGCCCTTCATGTCCACGGCGCCACGCCCGTAGACGTAGCCGGCATCGAGCTCACCGCCGAACGGGTCGTGCGTCCAGCGCTCGGCATCGGCGGGCACGACGTCGAGATGGCCCAGCAGGAGGAGCGGGCCGCCGCCCGTGCCGTCACCGCGCAGCCGGGCCACGACGTCGCCCCGCCCCGGGAAGGGCTCCAGGATGCGGGATGGCACGCCCGCGGCCGACAGGATGCCGCCCAGGTAGCGAGCGGCCACGATCTCGTCGCCCGGCGGGTTGACCGTCCGCAGGCGGAGCAACGCCTGGAGATGGCCGACCAGGCTGGAGATGGACCCGTCCGCGCCAGGGACGCGCTCGGCGCTCACGCCGCGGCCCATTCGGTGACGCGATCGACGGCCATCCGGATGAGGGGCCGGTCGGCCAGGTCGTGGGTCCGGTACTGGGGATAGCGCGCCCGCAGGCCGGCCACGGCCAGCTCGTGTTCCGCAGCGTCGGCCACGCCCGGTCGGGCAGGCCCGAGGACGCGCGCCGATCCGTCGAGGCGGACCCAGGCCAGGCGGCGCCAATCCTCGTCCCAGCGGTCGATCAGGAGCGACACGGCCGGCCGGGCCAGGAGGTCGCGGACGCGGCCCAGCTGGAGCGGGTCGGCCACCGTCTTGGGCTTCTCGTCCAGCGCCGAGTAGACGAGGAGCGGGTGGTCGGCGTCGTCCGGACCGGAGCGGAGGTCAGGCATCCAGAAGCAGATGGGCACGAGCCGTGCCCGCCCGTCGCGCGTGATCGTGGCCAGGACGGCGTGCCGCGCCGCCCGGATGAGCTCGTGGCCGGAAGGGCTGAGGCCGCTCATCCAAGCTCGGCGCGGAGCGGCTCGGCGACGTCACGGGCAAGCCGCTCGAGGGCTGCCGGGCCGCCGGCCGCCGGCATGCCCAGGATGATCTCGGTGGCGCCTTCGCGGGCGATGCGGCGGGCCTGGTCCAGGGCCACCCCGGCATCGGCGCGCGACGGGCCGACGTGCACCTGGCCGACGAAGGCGAAGCCGGCCGGATCACGGCCGATGGCCCCCATCGCCCGTATCACGTCCGCCCGGCGGCCGGCGAAGTACGCGGCGTCGCCCGCGTCGGTGCCCGGCTGCAGCCAGCCCGCGGCGGCGCGAGCCGCAAGGGCGATGCCCCGGCGGCGTTGGCCGCCAAGGTAGAGCGGCGGGCCGCCCGGCGTCAGCGGCGCGGGCAGGGCGATGGCGCCCTGGAGCGGGTAGTACGGATCGGGGCGGGTCACGCCTGGGGGCTCGGCCGCCGCGGCGGAGAACAGGGCCTGGATCACCGCCACGGCGCTCTCCAGGCGGTCGATGCGCTGGCCGATCGGCGGCAGCGGGATGCCGAACGCGGCGTGCTCGCCCTCGTGCCAGCCGGCGCCGAGGCCCAGGATGAAGCGGCCACCCGTGGCGTGGTCCATGACCGCAGCCGCCTTGGCCAGGACGGCCGGGTGCCGGAACGTGTTGGACAGGACCGCGTGGCCGATCCACTTGCCGGGCACGAGATGGGCCAGGGTGGCGGCCAGGGTGAGGGCCTCCAGGCTTGGCCCGGGGGGCTCGGCCATGTCGGTCAGGTGGTCATTCATCCACACGCCCTCGAAGACGGCCAGTTGACCGCCGAGGGCCCAGGTGTCGCGCAGGGTCGCCCACTCGACGTGCTGGGGCGACGTCTTGAAGCTGAGGCGCACGTGGCCCTTCAGCACGGGCCCGCCGCCGACCGCCGGCTCAGGCCGGGCGGGCCGCGTCGCGCGACCCGGCCGGGACCTCGGTCACGGCGCCCTCGCTGGCCGAGCTGACGAGCGCGGCGTACTTGGCGAAGACGCCCGTGCGGTAGTGCGGCGCTGGCGGCCGCCAGGCGCCCCGGCGGCGGGCCAGCTCGTCGGGCGCGACCTCCAGGTCAAGGCGCTTGCCGTCGACGTCGATGACGATGGGGTCGCCTTCGTGGACCAGCGCGATGGGGCCGCCCAGCGCCGCCTCCGGGGCCACGTGGCCGATCATCAGGCCGTGCGTGCCGCCGCTGAAGCGGCCGTCGGTGAGCAGCGCCACCGACTCGCCGAGGCCTTCGCCGACGAGGGCGGCCGTGACGCTGAGCATCTCCTGCATGCCCGGCCCGCCGACCGGCCCTTCGTACCGGATGACGACGACATCGCCGGGCTTGATGGCCTGGGCCCGCACGGCCTCGTAGCAGGCCGTCTCCGAGTCGAAGACGCGGGCCGGCCCGCGGTGGTGGCGGCGTTCATGGCCGGCGAGCTTCACGACGCAGCCGTCCGGGGCGAGGGAGCCGCGCAGGATGGTCAGGCCGCCGGTCGGCTTGAGGGGGTCCTCGATGGGGCGCACGACGCGCTGCCCGGCGGTGGCCACCGCGTCCCGGCCCACCTGGCCGAGCGTGCGGCCGTCCACCGTGGGCGAGTCGCCGTGGATCAGGCCGCCCCGGTCGAGCTCGTGGACCAGCAGGCCCAGCCCGCCGGCCTCGTACAGGTCGGCCGCTGTGTAGCGGCCGCCGGGCACCATGTCGGCCACGATCGGCGTCCGGTCGGCGATCGTGGCGAAGTCGTCGAGCTCCAGCGGCACGCCGAACTCGCGGGCGATGGCCAGCAGGTGCAGCACGCCGTTGGTCGAGCCGCCGCTGGCGGCGATGGCGGCGATGGCGTTCTCCAGGGCGCGCCGGTCGACGATCGAGCTGGGCCGGCGATCCGCCCGCACGAGGTCCATGACCAGCTCGCCGCAACGTCGGGCTGCGTCGTCCTTGGCCGGATGCTCGGCCGGGATGGCGTTGAGGCCGCCCGGGGAGAGGCCCAGGAATTCCAAGGCCATGCTCATCGTGTTGGCCGTGAACTGGCCGCCGCACGCCCCCGGCCCGGGGCAGGCCGCGTTCTCCACCTCGTACAGCCGCTCGGCGGTGATCTTGCCGGCGCGGTAGGCCCCGATGGCTTCGAAGACGGTCACGACCGTGGCGTCGCGCCGGCCGTCCAGCACGCCCGGATAGATCGTGCCGTTGTAGAGGATCACCGCGGGCAGGTCCAGGCGGCCGACGGCCATAGCCGCGGCGGGGATCGTCTTGTCGCAGCCGACCAGGCACACCAGACCGTCGAACAGGTGGCCGCGGGTCACCAGCTCGATCGAGTCGGCGATGACCTCGCGGCTGACCAGGCTGGCCTTCATGCCCTCGGTGCCCATCGACACGCCGTCGGAGATGGCGATCGTGTTGAACTCCATGGGCGTGCCGCCGGCGGCCCGGATGCCGGCCTTGACATGCTCGGCCAGGCGCCGCTGGTTGTACGTGCAGGGCATGGTCTCGATCCAGCACGTGGCCACGCCGATGATGGGCTTGGCCAGGTCATCATCCGTGAAGCCGATGGCCTTGAGCATCGCCCGCGCCGCCGCCCGGTCCGGGCCGTCGGTGAGGGCCGCGCTATGCCGCTTGGCCGGGTCGCTCACCCGGTCGTACGGCAGGATCGGGGCGGCCGGCGCGTCGTGCTTGGCCATGCCCCGAAGCGTAGCAGCGCGACGCTCCGCTGCGTCGCTGGGTCATGCGCGCGGCTTGCGGCCTCTCCGCGCGCCCATCCCACGCGTCACCAGCCTGCATGGTGCTAGGCGTGATCGCGGCCATCTGGAGCGACTTCGGATCTCTGGTGGGGGCCCGTTTCGAACGTGGATCATGGGTAGCGCATGGCCCAGGCCCACGCCGACGCGCATACCACCAACCAGGCTGGTGCGCGCGAGGAACCAGGCGGCCGCGTTGCCGTCCAGCGAGCGAGGAACCAGGCGGCCGCGTTGCCGTCCGGGTCGCGCGGCGTTAGAGCCGGCAAGAGCTCGCCAAGACACGCGCGCCACCATGGCGTCTCGTGGACGACATGCGCGTCGGCGCCCTCTTCCGGGTGGTCCGGCTACGGCGCGGCCTGCGCCAGGTCGACGTCGGACGGTCGAGTCGGACAAGCCAGCAACTGGTCTCCTTGCTCGAGCTTGGGCAGGTCGAGCGGGTCGGACTCACATCGGCTCGGAGGGTCGGCGCTGCTCTGGGGATCCATCTGGACCTCGAGCCACGGTATCGCGGCGCCGATGCGTACCGGCTGCTCGATGCCGGGCACGCCGCCGTGGTCGAGACGATCGTGCGACGCCTGCAGGGCCTTGGCTGGGCGAGCGAGGTGGAGTTCACCTTCAACCACTTCGGCGAACGAGGCAGCGTCGACGTCCTCGCCTGGCGTGAGCAAGGGTCGGTGGTCGCCGTCATCGAGGTCAAGACCAGGCTGGTCGACGTCCAGGACACCCTCAGGGCGCTCGACCGGAAGGTGAGGATCGTGCCGCAGCTGGTGCGCGGGCAGCGCGGCTGGCGACCTCGGGTCGTCGGACGGATCCTCATCCTGCCCGACACCACCTCGAATCGATCGGCGGTCGCGCGGCACTCGGCCACTCTTCGGGCCGTGATGCCCGCCACGAGCCGCGAGGTCCTCCACTGGTGGCGCGACCCGGGCGCGTCGACCGGCGGCATCTGGTTCCTCTCGGGCACCAGCCACGTTGGTGGTAAGCGACTCACCGCCGGTCGGCGTCGGGTGCGGCCTCGTCGTTCACCTTCAGGCGGGGCCCCATGAGGCCTGGAGCGCCGCCCGGGACGGCTTCCAACACGCATAGCACCACGCACCGTGGTGAGACGGGGGATCGGCGATAGCCGGGAGATGGCCGCTGGACGACCCCTGCGGGCCGGCTCCGCCAGCGCCACGGCCACGCCTACGGTAGGCTGCGCGACGACCCAGATGACCCTCGTGAGCCGGTCCGCCGGCTCGCCGCCCACCGCCGGAAGAGGTTCCCATGCCTAAGCAATACCCCGCCCCGCCGCCGCTGACGATCGACCCGCAGCGCACCTACACGGTCCAGATCGAGACTTCGGCCGGGCCGATGACCGCCGAGCTGCTGCCCAAGGAGGCACCGCTGGCCGTCAACAACTTCGTGTTCCTGGCCCGCGAAGGCTTCTACGACGGGGTCATCTTCCACCGCGTCATCCGCGGCTTCATGATCCAGGGCGGGGACCCCACGGGCACCGGCCGGGGCGGCCCGGGCTACCGCTTCAACGATGAGGCGGTGCGCCTGCCGTACCGCCGGGGCACGCTGGCCATGGCCAACGCCGGCCCCAACACCAACGGCAGCCAGTTCTTCGTCATGCACGCCGACTACGGCCTGCCGCCCAACTACACCATCTTCGGCCGTCTCACGGCGGGCGAGGAGACGCTCGACGCGATCGCCACGGCGCCCGTGGGTTCCCAGGATCGCCCCGCCCAGCCGGTGAGCATCACGTCGGTGACCGTCACCGAAGCGTGACCCGCCGCCCGAGCGGCCTGATCCTGCGCGAGGAGCGTCCCGCCGACGCGGCCGCCATCCGGGCCGTGCTGGAGGCCGCGTTCCCCACCGGCGCCGAGGCGGACCTCGTCGAGCGCATCCGCGCGGCGGGCGCCTTGCGGCCCGACCTGTCGCTGGTGGCCGAGCTCGACGGGGCGGTCGTGGGCCACATCCTGCTCAGCCCGGTGACCCTCGAGACGGGCGGGGGAGATGAGCCGGTCCTGGAGCTTGCCCCGCTGGCCGTCGTGCCGGAGCGCCAGCGGCAGGGCATCGGCAGCGCCCTGGTGATCGCCGGCCTGGACGCCGCGGAAGTCCGCGACGAGCCGCTGGTCCTGGTCCTCGGCCACCCGTGGTTCTACCCGCGGTTCGGCTTCCGGCCCGCGTCCGCATTCGGCATCCGGGCGCCTCATGACGTCCCCGACGCCGCCTTCATGGTCAAGCCGCTGACCACGTACCGCCGTGAGTTGAGCGGACAGGTCGTCCTGCCACCCACGTTCGACGGGGTCTGACGCTCAGCTGGCGCACTCGCCGGTGCTCACCGCAGTCGTCCGCCCCAGGACGCCCTGGATGTCCGCCGCCACGGCCGTCGGGTCGAGCGCGTAACCGATGTCGGGCTCGGTGCGGGACGCGGCGAAGACGAGCCCGCCGATCGTCCCGTCGCCAAGCACGAAGGGCCCGCCCGAATCGCCCGGCTGGACCGCCGCGTTGAGCTCGAGGACGACGCGAGTGACCACCGCCTGGCCGTAGATGTCGGTGCCGCGGGCGGGCAGCCGGGAGTCCACCGAGGCCGGGATGACGCTCAGCGGCGCGCCCTCTGGATGGCCCAGGGCCGCGCCCATGGCGCCGCGGTCAGGGGCCCGGCCGCTCCACCGGAGGGCCGTCAGGTCCAGTCCGGGGGCGCGCAGGACGGCCACGTCCAGGCGCGGGTCGAAGAAGATGACGGTGGCGTCGCGCCGTCGCCCGTCGGCGTCCACGCGGATCGACACCTGGCTCGCGCCGGCCACGACGTGGGCGTTGGTCACGATGTCCTCCCCGCTGACGGCGAACCCAGTGCCCACGAGGAACGCCCGGCAGGCGCTGGCGTCGATGCGCACCGTGCTGTTGCGCGCCTCGGCGGCCACGGCGTCCGCCTGGGCCTGG
>Ga0265320_10001606_pt1 | contig 16210 bp, 15 predicted proteins | sample 4827metaG_FD_202087 | JGI IMG/M metagenome (GOLD analysis project Ga0265320, IMG submission 202087) | Rhizosphere microbial communities from Carex aquatilis grown in University of Washington, Seatle, WA, United States - 4-8-27 metaG | ecosystem: Host-associated > Plants > Roots > Rhizosphere >...
ACCATCGCCACCCTGGTCGGGCCGGCCGACCGGCTGCTGGTGCTGGTCAACGGAGCCTATGGCGAGCGGATGGCCGCCATGGGCCACCGCCTGAACCGGCAGGTGGAGACCCTGTCCTGGAATGAGGATCAGCCGGTCGACCCCGCCCGCGTCGACCGGGCGCTGGCCGATGATCCGTCCATCACCCATGTGGCGGTGGTCCATTGCGAGACCACGACCGGACTGCTCAATCCCCTAGCCGAGATTGCCGCAATCGTCCTCGGTCACGGCAAGGCGCTGCTGGTGGACGCCATGAGCAGCTTCGGCGCCCTGCCCATCGATCTTAGGCGCCATCCGGCCACCGCGATCATGGCCTCCAGCAACAAATGCCTGGAGGGGGTGCCGGGGCTGGGCTTCGCCCTGATCGACAGGCGGGCGCTGGCCGCCGCCCGGAATGTCTGCCCGTCTCTCAGCCTCGATCTTTGCGACCAGTGGCGCGGCTTCGAAGCCAGCGGACAATGGCGCTTCACCCCGCCGGTCCAGGTGGTGGCGGCGCTGGTCGCCGCATTGCGCCAGCTGGAGGCCGAAGGTGGTCCGCCGGCCCGGCTGCGGCGCTATCAGGAGAATTTCGCCACCCTGGCGGCCGGCATGACCGGGCTCGGATTCCGGCTGTTCCTCGCCCCCGCCGTGCAGGCGCCCATCATCGCCACCTTCCACAGCCCGGCCGAGGGCTGGTTCAGGTTCGAGGATTTCTACCGGGCCTTGGCAGGGCGGGGATTCCTGATCTATCCCGGCAAGCTCAGTCGGGCCGACAGCTTCCGTATCGGCTGTATCGGTGCTATCGATCCGGCCGATTTCCAGCGCCTGCTGGCAGCCGTCGCGGACATCGTCGGCGAAATGAAGGCCGCGTGAAGAGGGGTTCACATGAGTTTCAGCGATAACACGTCGAAATCTTCTCCGGCCGTCATCCTGCTGGTCGCCGGTGTCGGCCGCAGACTGGATGGCGCGATTCCCGGCCCCAAGGTGCTGCTGGAATTCGGGGGCAAGACCCTGCTGGAGCGCCATCTGGACGCCCTGCTGGCCCATGGCGTCGAGGATATCGGGCTGACCGTCGGCTATCAGAGCGACGCCATCCGGCGGGAAGTGGCGCGGCTGGGCCTGGAAGACCGGGTCCGCCTGATCGAAAACCCCGATTTCCGGCTGGGTAGCCTGGTATCGTTGTGGGTGCAGGCCGAACGGCTGCGGTGCGGCCGTCCGGTGATCCTGATGGATGGCGACGTGCTGTACGATCCGGCCATGATCGGCCGCTTGCTGGCCGCTCCGGCCGAAAACGTGCTGCTGCTGGACCGCGAGATCGAGCCGGGCGACGAGCCGGTGAAGATCTGCCTGCGGAACGAACGGATCGTCGACTTCCGCAAGAAGCCCGAGCATGCCCATGACTGGCACGGGGAATCGGTCGGTTTCTTCCGCTTCTCTCCCGCCATGGCGATTCTGCTGGCCGACCGTTGTGCCCGGTATGTGGAACAGGGGCAGACCGGCCTGGAATACGAGGAAGCGATCCGCGACCTGATCCTGGCCGAACCCGAGCGGTTCGCCGCCACCGACATCAGCGACCTTTCATGGACCGAGATCGATTTTGTCGACGATGTGACCAAGGCTCGTGAAACCGTCCTGCCACGTTTAGCGGCGCTGTCGCCTGACTGATGGCTCGTGGCGGCTTCGACAATTTTGGTTCGGGGCATGAAAGGTCATTCCCCCTTCTCCATTCAGTCGGGCGGCAACCTGATTCCGGCCAGGAAAATCCCCACCGCCAGCTTGGTATGGCGCTGAATCTCGTCGTCGTCCCAGGTTGGGTCCAGGCCGATAGTATGCCGAACGTGGAAGTCGGCGAGGACGATCCCGACGAAAAGGCGCGTCAGGTCGTCGGGGGAAATGTCCTTGAACCCCCCGGAAGACCGCGCCTGCCGGAACCAGTCGGATAGGCGGCTCTTCTGTTCCTGGACGCTCGCCTGATAGAACAGTTCGGCGATGCCCGAAACCCAACGGCCTTCGCTGGCCACGATCCGATAGACCGCGACGACATCCGGCGCCAGGACGGCGCGGATGAAGCGAACCCCCAGTTCGACCAGCCCGGCTTCGGTCATGCCCTGCGCAACGCTGTCGATGCCGACGTTCTGACGCATCATGGCGGCAGTGTCCTCGACCATGGCCCGCAGCAGGCCTTCCTTATTGCCGAAATACTCATAAAGAGTACTGCGGGACCCCTTGGAGCGATCGACGATATCGCTCAGGCTGGTGCGTTCGAATCCCTTCTCCAGGAACAGTTCCGTCGCCGCCCTGAGCATGGCGGCCCTGCGGGCAATTCCACGTGCCTGGGGTTTACCGGGGACCGCTTTCCGCTCGTCTCTCATGGATGCCTTTCCCTGCCGCCGAAAACCGCATTACTAAAGCCAAAACTGTACGATACGGTACAGTACGTGCGGGCCGTCGTCCAGAGTTCGTGAGCCGGCCCCGCCAAGCCAGGGATACCAAGATGCCCATTCGATCCAAACACCTTTCTCTGCCCTTCGTCATATCTCTTGCGCTTATCATCGCGGCATGTGACGACACGTCGCCAAGGCGCTCGGCACCACCATTCCCCAGCGGGAGGTGACCACCCGGCGCATCGACGGCTACCTCACTGTCTTCGACTCGCATGACCCTGTAGAAGGTGCCGGGCGGTGGGCGGGCGTAGGCCCTCCGCCATGGTCCGCGCGATTCCCCCCCCTGGAGCATGACGGTTCCAGGGGGGGGCCGTTTCAGAGGTCCGGGGTGTCGCCAGCCAATCTATTCCGGACCGTCTTGATGATGATCTGGAGGTCGAGGGCTAGGGACCAGGATGCGATATATGCCATGTCCATCGCCAAGCGATCCTCGATGGGCCTTCCAAGGTCAACAGGGCCACGGCATCCTTTTATCTGGGCCAGTCCGGTGATCCCCGGCTTCATTTCAAAGCGCCTCGTGTAGCCCGCGACCGCCGCCGACCACTGCACGTCGTGGGGAAGGGCATGGGGGCGGGGGCCGACCAGAGACATCTCTCCCTTCAGTACATTGAAGATCTGCGGCAGCTCGTCGAGGCCCGAACGGCGGAGGTGGTGGCCCAACCGGGTGATGCGGTCGTCTCCCTTCCGGGCCTGTGGCGCCTCGGCCTGCAACGACGCATCGTCCAGCATGGTCCTGAATTTGAGAATGGTGAAAGCCCGCCCTCCCAGCCCCAGGCGACGCTGGCGAAAAAGCACCGGCCCAGGACTGTCGAGACGAATCATCAGGGCGATTGCCGCCAGAACGGGCAACAGGACGGGGAGGGCAAGGAGGGTCAGCACCAAATCCTCCAACCGCTTGATCATGCGCTGCCTCAGGGGCTGAATTGGCGCCAGCGGTACCGTCAGCTCGCCCAGGGGGGTGTTGGCCCATCCCTCGGGAAGGAGGCCCCCAAGGTCGACGCAGTAGCGCAAGTCCACCGGATTCCCGTGGAGGGCAAGAATCAGCGCGGACCGCACCGCATCGTCCGGCACCGGGCCCACCACGATGATTTCATCGACCAGGCCGTCAACCGTTTCGTGGCGGTCGAGCCACCGGACCAGATCGGGCAGAGGCATGAATTCCATGTCCGCGACCGCACCCGAGGTGAGGCGGGCCTTGATCGGCTCGGTGAACGCGGCCGGTCCCGCCACCACGATCCGCCGGGGTGCCCTGTACCGCTCCCAGACGGCGTCGATGGCCGCCAGGAAGAACCACGAGGATGCCATCCAGTAGACCGCCCACAAGCGTGAAAAGCCGGTCGATACCTTCAACGCGAAGGCGGCCGTGACCAGGATGGCGGCGATGCTCGCCACGGCTTCGGCATGACGCCACAGGTCAGCTGACGGGCTCTGCCGGGGGAAGCGGGAGAGCAGCCGCTGGGCTCCCATCATCAGCAGCGATCCGGCGGCGATGGCCACGCCATAGCGTAGCGGCATGGCCAGCGTGGCGTGCCGGATCAGATAGGCCAGGGTGCCGCTGGCCACCATGGCTAATCCCTGGATCAGCCGGATGCCGTTGGGCGTCACGGCGCAAGTCCGGCGTTGCTGATGCCGGCTTCGATCTCGGCCGGGACCACGACGAAGCGCTTGATTCCACCGTCCAGGGCCTGACGCAAGCGGATCAGGCCGGCCCGCCGTTGCCCGGCATCGGCCCCGGCGATCATGCGCAATCCCCGAAACCACTGAACCACGGGATGGTCGGGAAAGCGGCGTTCCAGTTCGGGAAGAACGATCGTGTCCTCGCTTTCGCGCCCCTGCTGGACAAGCCAGTTGAGGTGGATGGCGGCGATGTCCTGCCGGCCCGGTGCCACCTCCAGCAATCGCAGGACCTCATCGCGCCACAGGGTTTCGTCCTCGCGGGTCAGCGCGCCGAAGCGCGATGTCCGGGGCAGAAACGCCGCCCGTCCGAAGACGTGGCACAGGGCGAGGGACAGAAGCGCTGATGGCGGGCGGTCCCGTCGCAGAGCCATGCGCCGGACCAAAATGGCCAGGGACTGATTGTTGAATGCTCCCGTTCGGCCTCCCACCACCGTATTGATCAGGGCCGCGATCTCGCTGCCGCCGCCGATGAAATGGTCGGGAACCGGGGCCGACGGGCATTGGTCCGCCTTGATGCAGGTTATGAGTTGGCGCGTCGCCTGGGCATGGATGAGCAACAGCCCCGAAAGGCCGCATCCGACCAGGGCCGAGGCCAGGGCGAAGATGCGGGCGGCGTCTCCGCCACGCCCGGCGGAGGCCGGTGCGGGCTCCAGCGGCGGCGCCAGGGCGGCAATGGCCAGGCCCAGATAAGCCAGGCTGGCTGCCAGCATGAACCAGGTGGCCTCGGTCAGGGTCAGGCAGACGGCGAAGGCCGTGGCCATGCCGGCGGCGGCGCCTGCCGCCCCCCAGACAATGGCGACGCGCGACAGCAGCATCAGCAACGCACCCGGCAGGCCGATGGCGAAGGCGGCCTGGATGACCCCGTTATGGGCGTGGAATTCGTCGCGGGTCAGATCCTTCCATTGCCCATCCACCAGCGAGATGCCGGTCTCCGCGATGCCCCGCGCCAGGAATTCCTGGTAAGCGTGCCAGCCGTGCCCGAACAGCGCCGCCGGGGCGCCGTCGAAGATCAGGCCATCCACCGCGCCCAACAATATGGATCGGGACCATAGGGAGAAACTGCCGTGGAACCAGTCGGCATGGCGGAGCACGACGTAGGGCAGGACGGCCGCCGCCGTGACCGCCAAGGCGCCAAGGGGCAGAACGAGGCGGCGGCGATCATGATGGGCAGGGCCGCTTATCGGGAACAGGAACAGGGCGGCCATCAGAAGCCCGCTCATGGCCGAGCGGTTATCCGACAGCAGCAGGCCGGCGACCCCGGCCGACAGCATGGCAACCCAGCCACGCCGACCTTGGGCCCGCAGCAGCCACGCCACCGGGAACAGCCCCAACGCGCTGAAGCCGAGGAACTTGGGAAAGCTGAAGAAGGATGGCAGCGCCCCCAGGATGGTGGCCGAGCGCAGGATCGGGGCATTGACCAGTCCGACCGCCAGAACGGCGACGGCTCCGCCCCAGGCCAGGCGGCGGAAGGCGGCGGGGCGGCAATCCCTCAGCCACCAGGCCGCCACCACATAGGCGGCGGTATCCAGGCTCCACAGCGCCCCCTCGCCACTTTGCGGCGGTCCCAGGATGGAGCGCAGCGGGTGATCGGACCACAGGGCCGCAAGCGCTCCCCACAGGGCCAGGGCCAGCAGCGGCAGCACCAGGGGCGAGCGCAGCCGCTCGGCCAGCGCGGTGGGGGGGCTGGCGAGGGCCAGGCCGAGCCAGCACAAGGCCGCGCCGGCATGGGCCGCCACCACCATCGGTTCGGATTGCTGCCAGACGCCCAGGGCGAAAACGGGAAGGGAGAACGCCACCGAGCCGAGGCCGAGCCCCAGTCCCGCCACGCATGCGACGATCCCCGCGATCATGGGGACCGCCGTCCCTGGGCCGCCATGGCTTTGTTCACCGCCTGGGCCAGCGCGTCACGGAAGCGCTGCGGGGCGAAGCGCTCGGCATTGGCGCGGCACTCATGGGGCGAAAACCGGGCGGCGTTGGCTTCGAACCGGTCCAGTCCGTCCCGCAGGGAGGCAACCGTCGGCTCGGCGAAGAAGACGGCGTTGGGGCGTGAGTGGTCCAGCCCGTTCATGCTTTCCAGGGCCCCGCCCCGCCCAAGGGCCACCACCGGCCGCCCGGCCGCCTGGGCCTCCAGCGGCGCGATGCCGAAATCCTCGGTGGCGGCCAGGATGAAGGCCCGGCAGCGGGCCATGTGATCGGCCACCACCTCGTCCGGCTGCCAGCCCATGATGCTGACGTTGGGGCTCGCCATCCGGCGGAGCCGCTTCAATTCCGGTCCGTCGCCGATCACCACCAGGCGGCGGTCCGGCATGGCCGCGAAGGTCCGCACCAGCAATTCGATCTGCTTGCCCGGCACCAGACGCGAGACACTGAGATAGAAATCCTCGGGGCTCGCTCTGGGCTCGAAGCGCCCGCATGCCACCGGGGGATGGATCACCTCGGCCTCGCGGCGCCAATACTTGCGGATGCGGTCGGCGACGAAGGCGGAATTGGCGATCAGGTGGTCGGGACGTTGCGCCGAAATCTGATCCCACAGGCGCAGCCGATGCAGCAGCCAGCGGGCGATCCAACCTCCGGGGCGGCTGAGGGCAGCCTGTTCCAGGGACTCGTCTTGCAGGTCCCAGGCGAAGCGCATGGGGGTGTGGATGTAGGCGATGTGGACCTGCCAGGGGGTGGAGATGACGCCCTTGGCGACGGCATGGCTGGCGGACAGAACGAGGTCGTAGCCGCCGAGGTTCCATTGCTCCACCGCCAACGGCATCAGAGGCAGATAACGGCGGTAGTGGCGGCCGGCTCCCGGCAGCCCCTGCACGAAGCTCGTGGTCACCGGGCAGCCGTTCAGGATGGCGCGGTCCTGCAGATGATCCACCACGGCGAAGAGGTGGGCCGAGGGATAAAGCGCCGTCATCTCGGCCAGGACCCGCTCGGCTCCACCGATCACCGACAGCCAGTCGACGATGATGGCGACCTTCATCAACTCCACCCGTTTCCGTGATCCGCCGCAGATGCCGCAATCGTAAGAAGAAAGGCGCATCCGCCGGGCGAACGCGCCTCTCCTTTAAGAAGGTAGTCCCGGACGCTCAGAATGCCAGACGGATGGTGCCCGAAAGTCCATCCATGCCCAGGTAGCGGCGGAACTGGCTGGTGGTGCCTTCGAGGGTGACGGAGCTGTCGTCACCAATGTTCATGCCCAGGCCCAGGCCGAACGTCGTCCCGAAGCGGTCGCCGGTGGCCTTGGTGCTGGTCGCGGCGTCGAGCAGGGACGCCGGAGTCTTGCTGACGTCATACTCGGGGCGCACCAGCAGATAGGGCATGATCGAGCCCCATTCCGTCTTCTCCAGGTAGCCGATCTTGTTGACCGAGCGCAGTTGCCCGAGGCGGATGTTCACCGCCGAGACCGCGTTCCCCCCGGCTCCCACTTCGGTATAGCTGCCTTGGTGCTCGAGGAGATACAGATAGCCAAGCCCGGAGCTCAACTGCCAGTTGTCCAGGCTGGTGTGCGCCGTGATATTGGTGGACGAGAAAACACGGCCGCCATCGGTGCTGCCCTTGATCGCGCCGCTGTTGCGGGCCAGCCCGTAATTGACGAAAGCGTAGCCGACCGTGGCATCCAGGCTCAGATAGTCGTTGAACGAATAGCCGAAATAGGGGGCGATCGCCGCATTGTCGGCGGTCATGGCGCCGTTGTTGAACGTGGTGGTGATGCGGGCCATTTCATAGCCGACCGCCATTCCCACCAACATCTTGTCGTTCACGCGGTAATCGGCGCCGCCCACGAAGGTGGCGATGGTGCCGTGGAACGACTCGAAGGCGTGAGTGTCGCTGGCCCGCGCCGTTCCGACATTGAACCACAGCCCGAACGCCTTGTCGGCGGAACCGGCCGAGCGGCCGATCACGCCGTCGTCGAGGGAACTGCCCTGGGACGAGCCTCCAACACCACTTCCGCCACCAGTACCGCCGGTACCGCCACCGGAACCGAAGCCGCCCGTGCCGCCACCGGTGCCGCCGCCGGAACCAAAGCCGCCGGTGGCGCCGGTACCGCCCGTCGCGCCGGACACCGCCTGACTGATCCGCGACGAAATCTGCGTCGCGGTTTGGGATGACGACTGCTGCGACACCTGGGGTGAAGCGACCGAGTTGGTGGAGTTATAGGTGCCGGCAGCCATGACCTTTGAACCGGCCATGCTTGCAATAGCCACTACAAGGAGCGTTAGCTTCTTCAAATTTGCCCCCACAGCGGAGTCGTCGGACATAGACTTGAATTATTATTAATGAAGCCGTGCGGCACTGGCAATGGCGTTTCGATCCCGGATCGGTAATATCTTGTTCCAACTTGTAGTGAGCTGCGCCGTTATCGATGGGCCTGTCGTTGTTTCAAATATGACCCTGGGTTGATTGTCGTATATATAATAAGGTTGCTTACGGTGTGGTGGGTATCACTCGGTCGCACCGGGAAGCGGGCCGGTCATGGCCGATGACGGCGCCGCAGAATCCATCCCAGCGGCCGCAACGCGGGGTATAGCCAGAACAGGGAATCGGGCAGGCGGATGACCTCCCAGTCGGGCGGCCAGATCAATGTCGCGACCAGCTCCCATGCCCGGTAACGCCACTCGGTCCGCAGCGACAGACGGTGGAGGCGCCCCCACAGGGATTGCCGCCGCAGCCATTCCAGGTCACCCGGGCGAGGGGAATGATTCCAGCGGTTGCCGGCGAAGAAGCGGCGGATGAAGGGGGACAGGGATTCAGGTGACGGCAGAAGGGATGCGTCGACCGGCAGGCCGAGCCAATGATGGCATAGGGTAAGGGCGTCGCCGAACGGCCTTGCCAGGCCCATCTCGCGGGCGGTGGCGAGCGCCTGCTCCGCCTGTCGGCCGGGGCGCAGAAGATCCGCCAGATCGGCAAGCCAGCGCAGGCGCTCCCAGCAGTGGCCGGCGCCATGAACGGCCAGATAGACCGGCAGGAGGTGGGCGGGCATCACCGGGACCGCCGTGCCCTCGACCTCCACGAATTCCCTCTGCCGCCAGAGGTCCTCATGCGCCCAAGGCAGAAGGTGGGGGTTTTCCGTCAGGCGCTGATGCAGTTCGACGACCACCTTGGTGTCGCCATGGACGTAGCAGATGTCCTTGATGCGGGCATGTCGGGGACCGGCGGGGCACTCGATGAACGCCGCGCCCTTGCGCCGGTATCCGGCCTGGCGCAGCACCCTGTCCGCCCTTTTCAACTCGGCTGGGGCCACCAGGAGATCGATGTCGCCGAGCCCGCGGCTGGCCGGCGCTCCATAGAGATGGATGGACAGGGCGATGCCCTTGAGGACCAGGACCGGGATTGCGGCGGCCTCGAACCGCTGGACCAGCACGGTCAGCTCGGCGGCCAGCTTGCGGCATTGCAGGCTCTCGACGATCACCTGCCGCTGGAGGTCCTGCACCAATCCTCTGGGAACCACGCCGGGGGCCGCCCGGCCGATGGTGGCTTCAAGCGGGGCGACAAGCCGATGAAACAGCGCTCCCGACCACACCGCGCCCCAATCCCCGACCTTGGCGCAGGTGGCGGCGAATTCCTCTGGTCCCGCTGCCCTCGCCGCCAGGCACAGCAGCCGGAATTCGGGGGCCATGGGGGCGAGCAGGTCGGCGCGATCCATGGCGTGGGTCACGGTGATCGCCAGCCGGGCAACGCGGTGATGGCCGGCAGGCGGGCGAGACGGCCCCAGTCGTCGGCCCAGCAGCAATCGTGCCCGAATTCGGGCAGTTCCATGGCGGGTGTCGCTCCCGGTCCCATCTTGGCCAGAAACGAGCGCATCACATAGGGCGGAACGACCTCGTCGCGGCCCCCCACCAGGTGGACCTGGGGAAGCCCCCGCAGGGCGGCGGCCTGGGTTGCCGGGTCTTCCGAGCCCCATAGCGGCGTGAGCCCCTCGCGCCGGGTCCATTCCCCCAGGTCCAGATTGGCGGCGATGGTGACCAGGGCCGCCACGTCGTCCCGTCTGGCCGCCAGCAGCGCGGCCAGGGCGCCGCCGCCGGAATACCCCACCAGGATCAGCCGCCGCGCGCCGGTTCGTCGCTTCAACTGCGACAGCGCATCGCCGACGGCCGCGATGACTTCGGGGGCATAGCGGTGGCTGGTCCAGTACCGGGGGGTACAGGCCGCGACCAGGGAATATTGGCACGGCCGGCCCAAATAGGCGGCCTGTCCCCCGGGATGGGACAAGGCCAGTCGCAGGCCATAGGGATCATTGGGGGTGGGATCGGGGGAGCTCCGGCCATTGCCCAGAAAGGCCAGACCGTCGCCCTCGAGATAGACGGTCAGGGTCTGGCTGCCCTGGGCTGATGGACCTGTGGCGCTGGCCAGGGCGAACGGCCCCGCCGTCAGGAGCCGGTAGTCCCAGCCGGCCGCCGCCGCCATGGCCGAGGCCTTCTGCTGGCGCGGCAGGAAATACGCGCCGCAACCGGCCAGCAGCAGGCAGGCCGCGCCGAGACCCGCCGTCATCGCGGCCCAGACGCCCGATCGCGGCACCATGGCGCTCATCAGCCGATTCTCCTTCCTACGCCACCAGCATGATTGCAGCATCGTCTTGGAGGCTGCACATTCGGGGGCACGACGGAGGGGGCATGGAAGAATACGGTACGGACAGGGTCAAGGTGTTTCTGGCTGGTGATCCGCTGGCCGGCTACTTCGTCGAGCGGAAAGACCTCCATGCCGCCTGCCTGATCCGGGCGGCGCGCCGGCGGGGTATCGATGGCCCAAGACTGGACGCGGTCACGGATTGCGAGGGCGAGCCCTGGCTGCGTCTGGGCCTGGACGACAAGGTGGCCTATTTCAAGCAGGGACGGCTGATTGTCGGTCCCCCCGGCGTCGGGCGGGAGGATTGCCGGCACATCAACGGCATGCTGGTGCCCGTCACCAACCACAAGCAGGTCTCCAAGGATCTGTTCACCATCCTGGGCTTTCCCGTGCCCGAGGGGCGCCTGTTCCGTGCCGAGAACGAGGAGGATGCGATCGCCTACTGCCGGGGGCTGGGCGGTCCGATCTGCATCAAGTCCAACGGGCGGGGCAAGGGCACCGACGTTTTTCCCAATCTGAGCGAAGAGGCGCACTGGCGGCGGGCATTTCGCCAGGTGACGGCGCGCGGGCGTGTCGTGCTGGTGGAGCGGTCCTGGGCCGGCGCCGCCGTGCGCTTCCATTACATCCATCCCCGGGTGGCCGGGGTGCGCATGGACCTGCCGGCCAATGTGGACGGCGATGGCGTGTCCACCATCGGGCAACTGATCCAGGCGAAAAATATGGAGAAGGTGCGCCGCACCGGCCATGTCCCCATCGCCATCGATGACGACCTGATGTTCCACCTGGAGCGTCTGGGGCTTGGGCTCGACCATGTGCCGCCGGAGGGAGTCCGGCTGTTCCTGCGTTCCGTGTCCAACGGCTACAGGGGTGGCGACGGCATCAATTGCCGCGACCTCCTGCACCCCAGCTATGTCGAGAAGATCGAAGGCCTGTGCAACGCCATCGCCGGGCTGCGGGTGACCGCCGTGGACACCAAGATTCTGGACCCCACCGCTCCGGCCGCCGACGGCAATTACGTGGTTCTGGAGGCCAACAGCAGTCCCGGAATGGTGCCCTTTCACTTCCCCTGGCAGGGGGAGCCCCAGGATGTGGCCGGCGCCCTTATGGATGGGTTGCTCCTCCCCGACTGGGCGGCGCCCGCCCCCATTGTCGCCTGATGACGGTTCGCCCGATCCTGTCGGCCTTCCAATCCGATGGGCTGGCCCTGGACTTCGCCCGCAAGGGCGACCTTCAGGTCGCCTGCCTGTGTCAGGCGGCGCGTGCCCTGGAGCTGCCGGCTCGGGCTCTTCGTCACGAGGCCGCGCCGGGCGGCGCGGTCAACCCGGGCTGGTGGCTGGCCGTCGACCTGCCCGACCGCATCGCCCATTTCCAGGCCGGAAGAATACTGGTCGGCCCGCCCGGCGCTCCCCTGCGGGACTGCCGTCACCTCAACGCTGGCTGCCGGCCGATGACCATCGACAAGCTGGCATCGAAAATCGTGCTGGGGATTCTCGGTTTTCCGGTGCCCGAAGGCATGGCTTTCCCCCCGCATGAGGCCGGGGCGGCAATAGCCCACGCCCTGTCGCGCCGCCGCCCGGTCTGCCTGAAGCCCGTGGACGGCAGCCTGGGGGAAAAGGTCTTTCCCAACCTGACGGATCCTGACGCCATCGGGGACGCGGCGGAGCGCATCGCGGCCGCGGGGAAGCGCCTTCTGGTGGAAGACCATGTTCCCGGCCAGGCCGTCCGTTTTTTCTATATCCGTCCCCGGGTGGTCGGAATCCGCGTCGACCGCCCCGCCCATGTGGAGGGTAACGGCCGGTCGACAATCCTTCGGTTGCTGGCCCGCAAGAACCGGCTGAAATACCGGAAAACCGGCCAGGGGCCGGTGACCATCGGCGAGTTGGAAAGAGGAATGCTGGCCCGTCAGGGACTCGACGAGACGAGCATTCCCGCCCTGGGCCGGCGGGTGCACCTGCGCGAGGCGTCGAACGCCGCCATGGGAGGGGACAGTCTGGTGGGGATCGTCGGACAGCACCCAGGCTACGCCAGCCACATCGAGCGCCTGTGTCAGGCCTTGCCGGGAATGCGGATCGCCGCGGTGGATGCCATCCTGTCCCGCCCGGACGAGCCTCCGGGCGTGGGCAACTGGGCCATCCTCGAGCTCAACGGCAGCCCCGGCATGGTCCAGTTCCGCTTTCCCTGGGCGGGCGAGCCGCTGGACCTGGCCCCGGCGATCCTGCGATCACTGCTTCCCGGCGGGGGGTGTCATGACGGGGGGTGAACTGCGCTTTCGACTGCTCACCCATGAGGTGGAGATCTCGTGCGATTCGTCCGAGTTGCTCCACTCGCTGCGCTTTCTCGCCCAGGATGCCGAACAGGGCGGAGACGCCATCGCCCGGATACATTTCGCGGTCGAGACGCGGTCACCGGGACGGCTGGTGGTGTCGGCCGACGGGGCACCGGCCGGTATCGCCCTTGATCCCGACGGTGCCCGCGACCTGATTTACAGCGTCCTGCACCAGGCGGTGCACGATAGCCTGGCGCCGCACATGCGGGTTCATGCCGGCCTGGCCACCCTGGATGGGCGCCGCGTGCTGTTCGTCGGCCGCAAGGGGGCGGGAAAGACCACGCTGATGCTGGGCCTGCTGGCTGACGGGGTGGAGGTCCACGCCGACGAAATGGTGCTGATCGACGACAGGCTGATGGCCACGCCGTGGCCGCGTCGCTTCCATGCCCGCGAGGGCACGTTCCGGCTGATTCCCGGCCTCGCCGCCCTGCGGCCCCACCTGCCGGCCCAGCCCGATCCGGACGGGAAGACCGTGCGGGCCATATCTCCCCGCGATCTCGGCCGTCCATGGCGGATTTCCACCGCCTTGGTGGACGACATCGTGTTCATCCGGCCGGCCCATGGGCAGTCATCCAGGATCGCCCCCCTCGAGGCGACCAAGGCGGTGCGGCGCCTGACGCGCCGAACCACCTTTCCCGACCGGTCCATCACCTGGCTTTCGGCGCCGTTTCGCCTGATTCATTGCTCGAGGACGTTCCTCTTGTATAATGGCTCCCTTGAGGAATCGAAGACGCTACTGTTTGATCTGTTCCGTGGTTCTTGTCGGGCGGGAGATTCAGCGAATGGATGACGAGAAGGTGCTTGAACGGGTCGACCCCAAGCGGCGCAAGTTCATGAAGCGTCTGCTGGCCGGTTCGGCCTTCGCGGTGCCGGCCATGGTGTCCTTCGACATGGATTCCATCAACGTCCATGTGGGCAGCACCGCCTATGCCGCTGGATCGGGCGGGGGCGGCGAGGGGTGACGCCAGGGCTTCCGCGCAGGCGTGACGATCTGGAAGTCGCCGAGGCGGCCGGCGGCATCGTGGTGCACGATGCCGGGCGTGGCCGGGTACACTATCTCAACCCTATCGCCATGTTGATTTATGAATTGTGCGACGGCGAGACGGCGGTGGGCGACATCGTCCGCTTGCTTGCGGAGGCCTATGGCCCGCAACCGGCGCTGGAGGAGCAGGTTGAACGCTATGTCACCCTCCTGCGGAACGAACACCTCGTCATCTGACAGCACGGTCATCAGCCTTCACAGGGTCAGCAAGAGCTTTCCCGCCAGCCGGAAGGGCGGTGGCGTCAAGGCCGCGCTGTACTCCCTGCTGCGGCGACGGCCGGAGCGGATTGCGGCCCGCCACGTGGTGCTGGAGGATGTCTCCCTCGACATCGGCAGGGGCGAGGTGGTCGGGATCTTCGGCCCCAATGGTTGCGGCAAGACCACCCTTCTCGCCCTGATGGCCGGCGTGACCCGGCCCTGCGCCGGCCAGATCCGGGTGAGCGGACGGGTCGTGCCCCTGCTGAAACTCGGTGCCGGCTTCCATCCCGACCTTTCCGGCCGCGACAACGTGCTGCTCAACGGCGTGCTGCTGGGGCTGCGGCGCCGCGAGGTGGCCGCGCGCTTCGACGAGATCGTGGAATTCGCCGGGCTGGAAGATTACATCGACGAGCCCGTCTACACCTATTCCTCGGGCATGGTCGCCCGGCTGGGTTTTTCGGTGGCCGTCAACGCCGATCCGGGCATCATCTTGCTGGACGAAACCCTGGCGGTGGGGGACGTGGAGTTTCGCCGCCGCTGCGAGGAGCGGCTGCGCCGCCTCAATGCCGACGGGGTCACCCTGGTCATCGTCAGCAATCTGGTGGATGACATCCTGGCCAATTGCCGGCGGATGATCGCTGTGGGCCGGCACCGCATCACCCATGACGGGCCGCCGGGAGATGTCCTGGCGGCATTGGGCCTGCTGCCGCCGGCGGCGGATTCCCTGCCATGACGGGAACAAGCAGCCGTCTGGCCGAAATGGGCCTTGTCATCGCCGCCATGCAGATCAAGGTGCGCTACAAGAATTCGTGGCTCGGCTATCTTTGGTCGCTGGGCCATCCGCTGGGCCTGACCCTGGTCTTCGCCTTCGCCTTTCATGTGGTGCTGCCGCTGGGCCGGGAGGATATGGTGGCTTTTCTGGTGAGCGGCCTGTTCGCCTGGCATTGGGCGGGCAATTCGGTGGTGGCGGGGACGAGGGCCTTTGCCGGCAACCGCGACCTGATCAAGAAAGTGCGGTTTCCCCACTGGCTGCTGGCGGCCGGGCAAGTGCTGCAGGACGGCTGGCAGTTCGCCGCCTCGCTGCCGGTGGTGGCGGTGATCCTGGCGGTGTACGGCATCCATCCCCAATGGGACTGGCTGCCCGGCATCGTTGTGCTGTTCACCATCCAGGCCGTCGTGCTGCTGGGCCTGACCCTGCTGGTGGGCAGTCTGAACATGGTGCTGCGGGACATGGAGCATCTGGTCCGCGTCGTGCTGGCCTTCCTGCTGTACTGCACGCCGGTGATCTACCGGCTCGATCAGGTGCCCGCCGGATGGCGGGGCATGATGATGCTCAATCCCCTTGCCGGCCTGATGGAGGCCTGGCGAAGTCTGTTGCTGGAGGGGACGCTGGCCTGGCCATTGATGATGGTGGCCTCGCTGCATGGCTTGGTGTGGTTGCCGGTGGGAATTGCCGTGTATCGGCGGCTGTCTCCCCATTTCTACGACCATGCGTGAGGCGGGCTGACCATGCGGGTCCTGGTGGATGCCTCCTGCCTCATGCCGCCCCTGACCGGGGTCGGGCACTATGCGAGGGCCATCATCGAGCGCCTGCCCTCGACCCTCGGACATGCCGAATGGCGCTATTTCACCGGATTGGGCTGGAACCGGAACCTGCGTCCGCCGCCCAACCTCTCCGGCAGCCTGCTGCGGCGGGTGCCGGGGGCGAGACTGGCCTGGCATGCCGTGCGGGCCGGATTGTGGCGGCTGGGCAAGCCGGTTGTGCCGGGCGGGCGGGCGGTGTGCTTCGCGCCCAATTTTCGCCCCACCTATTCGTTCGAGCCCTGTGTGCCGGTGGTTCACGACCTGTCCTTCATTCGCCATCCCGGCACCCATCCTCCCAGCCGTCTGGCCTGGCTGGCCGGTCTGGGCGCCGTGCTGGAGGCCGCGCCACGGATCATCGCCGTTTCC
>Ga0265320_10001608_pt1 | contig 16183 bp, 10 predicted proteins | sample 4827metaG_FD_202087 | JGI IMG/M metagenome (GOLD analysis project Ga0265320, IMG submission 202087) | Rhizosphere microbial communities from Carex aquatilis grown in University of Washington, Seatle, WA, United States - 4-8-27 metaG | ecosystem: Host-associated > Plants > Roots > Rhizosphere >...
GCATCGCTTCCTTTTCCACGAGCAGGTTGACGCCCGGTTTGAAAAACAGCGCGCCGCTCATAAATGTTCCTTGCGGCACGACAACCACGCCGCCGCCGTCACTGGCGCAGCGGTCAATGGCCGACTGGATCGCCTTCGTATTGACCGTCTGGCCGTTGGTGACCGCGCCAAAATCAGTGATGAGGTAACGTTGGGCGGCGGCCCCGGCGGTTTCGGTAAAAATCCCCAGCGCGGCCATTGCGAGCAGGATAAGCCAGATGGGTTCGGAAGTTTTGCAGTTCACGATTCAACCGACAAGACGCAACTGCGGCGCTCCGGGTTTCGTCAATTGAATGGGCGGTTCTCTGGATTGGATGTGCCATCAATGTGGTGGACCCGTTTCACCTGCTGCCTGAAACGACTTCAAAACCACCGTTCAGCCGGATGTCCGCCGAGGAACTGCCGACCATGATCTTGAACGCGCCGGGTTCGACGCCGCGCTGCCCCTTGCGGTTGATCAATTCCAATTCCGAGGCGGGCAGCTTGAAGGTCGCGGTTTTGGTTTCACCCGGTTGCAGTGAAACGCGCTCGAAGCCGCACAGGTTCATTTCGTAAGTCGTGACGCTGCTGGTTTCCTGGCGGAAATAGAGCTGCGCAATCTCGTCGCCCGCGCGGTCGCCGTTATTTTTGATTTCACACGTCACGTTTAATTCGCCATTGGTCGGGATGGTTGCCGGTGAAATTTTAAGATTGGCATATTCAAATTTCGTGTAGCTCAAGCCGAAACCGAACGGATACAGCGCGCCTTCCGCCAGCGAATTGCCAAAGCCGTTCGGGTCGGTCTGCCGGATTTGCGCAACCTGGCTGGCGGGTTTGTAAGGAAAGTTGAACGGAATCTGCCCGACGGTTCTGGGAAAGGTGACGGTGAGTTTGCCGCCGGGGTTGTAATCGCCGAAGATCGCCTCGGCGATGGCGGTGCCGCCCGCTTCGCCCGGAAACCACGCCTCCAGCACCGCCGGCACGTAGCGATTGACCCAGTTGATGGAAGTTGGTTTGCCTGTCAGCAACACCACAACCACCGGCTTGCCGGTCTTGACCAGCGCCCGGGCCAGATCCGTCTGATAGCCCGGCAAATCCAGGCTCGTCCGGCTCTTCCCTTCGCCAATCGTCGCCTTGGAATCGCCGAGAAACACGACGATGGCATCCGCCGTATTTCCCAACTCCACCGCTTCCACAATTTGCGCGGCCTCGGCTTCGGTGGGCGGCTCGGGAAACAATTCCGACTCCGGCCAGCGTTTGTCAGTCGCTTCGCAGCCTGATGCGAACAGGATTTCCGTGCCGGAATTTTTCAACAGCGCCTCGATGCCTTCAAATGGCGAAATGACTTCGCCGCCGTTGGAGCCGTAACGGTCCAGGGAAGTCTCCTTGATTTTTGCGGTCGGGCCGCAAACGAGCAACCGCTTGATATTCTTGTTCAACGGCAGCGCGTGATCCGCGTTTTTCAAAAGCACCAGTGACTCGCGCGCAGCGCGCAGGGCGACCGCCTTGGATTCCGGCGCGCCGATTTCCTTCGCCGCCACGTCGGGATCGCGATACGGCGAATCGAACAGGCCTTCGATGAACTTCACGCGCAGCACATCGCGCACGCGGTCGTTCACCACGTCCATCGAAAGTTTGTCCGCGGCAATTTCCCGGCGCACCGGCAGGACGAAGGTCTCCGGCGGTTTGAAGGTGGTGCGGACGTTGCCGCCTTCGCGCAGGAACATCGCCGCTGCGTCATCGGCTGAGGCCGCGACGTGATGTTTGCTGTAAAGATATTCCACCGCATCGCTGTCGGAAACAATGTAACCGTGAAACCCCCATTGCCGGCGCATCCGCTCAATCATAAAATCCGAGTCGCCGGAAATCGGGATGCCGTCATAATCGTTGTAGGAACTCATCGCGCCAAGGAGTCCGCCTTCGCGCACGTCGCGTTCCCACGGACGCAGGTGCAGCATCTCCATTTCACGCGACGCCACGTGCGGGTCGGTGCGGTCGTTGCCGTCGCGACCGCCTTTGGGTTCGCTATAGACGGCAAAATGTTTGGCGGTGGAAACAATCCCGCGAGCCTGAATCGCGCGGGTCATGCGAATGCCCATTTCGCTCACGAGATAGGGGTCTTCGCTGTAGCAATCCAGCACCCGCCCCCAGCGCGGATCGCGGGCGAGGTCAAGAATTGGCGCATAGACGTTGCGATAACCGACGGCTCTGGCTTCGCGGCCTACCACGTCGCCGACGAGAGTGATCAAATCGCGGTCCCAGGTCGCGCCGAGGCCGATGTCGGCGGGGAAGTTGACCGTTTTCCGGTAGTTGAGTCCGCGGATGCCTTCGTCGGTAAATTCCGCCGGAATGCCAAGGCGCGTTTCCTCGATGAACCAGCGCTCGACTTCATTCAAAGCCTTGACCGTCGCGGCGGGCGTGGCGATGTGGGGGTTGCTGGCATTGCCCGAAGGGCCGTTCCCGTTGTGCATCTCGTCAATGTTGGCGACGCCGTCCTTCCAAATTTCGTTTTTCCATTCGGGCGTGGGCAACGGATCTTTGAGCACGCGTCCGTAGCCGTAGAGCGTCGCGAGCTGGCAGGTTTTTTCCTCGACCGACATTTGCGAAAGCAAATCCTCGACACGTTTATCAACCGGCTGGCTTGGGTCTTCAAAAACGTCCTCCCGCCCGTTCTTGTTAAAATCAATCCAGCCGTCGTGGTAAATGGCCGGGCGGTTGGTCTTGGTTTCAACGAACCAACCGGCTGGCGGCGCGGAGGTTTGGGCATGGAGCATCAAGCCCGTCAGGGCAAAAACAATCGGGGCAAATTGGCGTCGATGCATGACTGTATCTTTGGCGAAAAGTTTCGTCCGGTCAACTGTCGCGTTCCGCTTGTCGCGCTCTGGTTTTCGTCAATTGAATGAACCGCCAAGACGAGCACCGCCCCGGCGGGATGGAAATGATTCAACACTGTCTTCCATCCAATGCCATTACGACACGAACAAGTTTGTTTTGTCTGGAAAAACGTGGCGTCCGCATTTATTCACCTGTAAGATGAAAGTCTCCAACATGAAGATCAAATTCGCAGCAATCACGGCCCTGTTCTTTGCTTTCGCGGCGACCTCGCGAAGCCAGACTTCCTGGACCATTTCTTCCCCGAATGGTTCGGTGCGAGCCACGATTCAACTGACCAATCTGAACGGCACGGCGGACTACCCGGATTCAACGCGGCTTTATTATTCGGTGAGCCTGACGAAACCGTCGGTCGCGCAAGTCGTTCCTGCATCGCCGATGGGCTTGGCCCGGTCGGACGCGAATTTTGTGGATGGCTTGTCGTTCGTTTCCGAAACGCTGCAAACCCAAGTGGACTCGACCTACAACATGGCCGCCGGCAAGCGGAAGGTCTGCCGCGATTTTTGCAATGAGAAGACCCTCACCTTTGCCTCAACCAACGGCTCGAAACTGGAAATCGTCCTGCGCGCCTACAATGAAGGATTTGCGTTTCGATACCGTTTCCCCGAAACCAATACGAACGCTTTTACCGTCACTAGCGAGGAAACCGGAATCAGGATGCCGGCTAAATCCACCGCGTGGATGATGGCTTACGACCAGTTCACCGACGGCAAATATCAGCCGGCTTACGAGAATTACTGGAACAACGCCATCCCCGCAGGCACGCTTTCCACGGCGGTTCCCACCGCCTCAAGCCCGCCGTCCGGTTGGGCGCTGCCCGCACTGTTCCAAACACCTTCCGGCCAATACGCCCTGTTTTTTGAAACCGATGTCACCGAAAGCTACTGTGGCTCTCATCTGGGCGAGCCGACAAACAACGTCTATCGGATTGCGCAGCCGCTGGCTCCCGAGGGAGCGGGCCGCGGCTCCGTGAATCCGTCGTATTCGCTGCCGTGGTCAATGCCGTGGCGCGTCGTCGTGGTGGGCGCGACGCCGGCACCGGTTTTGGAAAACACGCTGGCCTTCGACCTGGCCTCGCCGTGTGTCCTTGCCGATGTTTCCTGGATCAAGCCGGGGCGTTCCTCCTGGTCCTGGTGGTCGGACAGCAATACGCACAATTACAAAACGCACATCGCGTTCGTTGACCTGGCGCAGCAAATGGGCTGGGAATATTGTCTCCTGGATGGCGGCTGGCAAACCATCACCAACGGCGGAAACTGGCAATCCGTGTTGAAGTATGCCAAGGACCGCAACGTGGGCATCACCGTCTGGTTCACGTCCGGCGCGAATGGCGCTCCGTCGGTATTGATGGACCCGGCGACGCGCAAGGCGGAGTTCGACAGGTTGAGCGCCGCCGGAGTGAAAGGCGTCAAAATTGACTTCTTCCACAGCGACAAGCAGTGGACGATGAAATACTACCTGGACATCCTGAAGGACGCGGCGGCCGACCATCTGCTGGTGGACTTTCACGGCTGCACCATTGCCAGAGGCTGGCAGCGCACCTATCCCAATCTGATGACGATGGAGGCCGTGCGCGGGGCGGAATATTACAAATTCAACGCCACCTACCCGGCCGGAGAACCGGTTCGGCACACGATTCTGCCGTTCACCCGAAATTCCGTGGCGTCCATGGACTACACGCCGGTGACGTTCAGCAACAACCGGCGTGCGCATATCACGACCTACGGCCACGAACTGGCACTGTCCATCGTCTTCGAGTCGGGCATTCAGCATTTTGCTGATCGGGTTTCCGGCTATTCGACCAATACCATTTCCCCGGCCGCCCAGACCTTTCTGCAACAAGTTCCCGTCACCTGGGACGACACCAAATACCTGCTCGGCACGCCGGGAGCATTCGTCGTGCTGGCGCGGGAGAAGGGAAACGACTGGTATATCGGCGGCATCAGCGGTGAAGAGACCGGCCGCACCGTGACCGTCCCGCTTTCGTTTCTCGCGCCCGGAACAACCTACCGCATGACGCGCATCGCTGATGGTGCGTCGGGTAAACCGTTCGATGAACAGGCCAGCTCGGTCGCATCAACAGATTCCATCACGGTGCCGATGTTGGCTCGCGGTGGATTCGTGGCCCGGCTCACGCCCAACCCTGGGGCTAAAGCCGGATTGAAAAAATGAATAACACGGACGACGGGAACAATTTCATGGACAGGGACGGAATTTTTGGCATATCCAATTCCAGCAACCAAATAGAAATGAAAAACACACGCCACCTTATGAAACGATTTTATCCACTTTACGCCGCCGTAATTTTGTTGGCGGGCTGTTCCGGCCTTTCGCAAATGAGCGGAACTGCCGCCGCACCGCCGCCGGACAAACTCGCTTCCAAGCCGCTTTACCGCGATCCGATCATGGACGGCGCGACCGATCCGACCGTCATCTGGAGTCCAGCCGACAAGAAATGGTTCATGTTTTACACCAGCCGCCGTTCCAATGTGCCGGGACTGGGTGGCATCGAGTCAATTCACGGCACGCCCATCGGCATTGCGACTTCGGAAGACGGCGGCGCGACGTGGAAATATCTCCGCGACGCGAACATCATTTACCCGGACGCCGTCACCAACAAAACCTACTGGGCGCCCGTCGTGGTTGAACACGCCGGCCTTTTCCACATGTACCTCGTCTATGTTCCCGGAATCTTCGACAGTTGGAGCCACCCGCGCTTCATCCTTCACCTCACGAGCAAGGATTTGATCAACTGGCAGTATGAATCCACGCTTGCGCTCTCGCATCCCAAGGTGATTGACGCCGGCGTGCTGCGCCTGCCCGACGGCACCTGGCGTTTGTGGTATAAGGACGAAGCCACCGGTTCCTCGTGCAATTACGCGGACAGCACCGACCTCTATCATTGGACGGATCACGGCCGGGTTCCGGGTCTGTCCGACCGCGGCGGCGAAGCCCCGGTGGCGTTTCATTGGCAGGGCCATTACTGGCTGTTCCGTGACATCGGGCGCGGCCTCGCGCTGTATCGCTCCGACGACGCGCTGGACTGGTCGCGCGTGGGCACGCTGCTCGCCGACAGCGGCACCGGTCCCGACGATACGGGAGTGGGCCACCATTCCGACGTTATCATTTCCAACGACCGCGCCTATATGTTCTATTTCGTCGGCCGCGGCCGGCCCAGTAGCATCCAGGTCGTCGAACTGAAATTCGACGCCACGAACAAAGTCCTTACCGCCGACCGCAACGCGCCAACGATGATCAATTTACAGCCGCCGAAAGAACCGGAAACGCAGTCCAAGTTCAACTGAAAGGGTCTTTCCCAGTTGCGCGGGTGATTTGTGCCGCGCGCGCGTTTTCGCCCGACCAATCCATGTCTTGCTATGGCGCGTTCAGTTGTTCGAGCGCGATCTTTGCGCCTAGATGATCGGGCGAATCCGCGAGCGCGGCGGAAAATTCCGCGCGGGCTTTTTCTTTTTCGCCAAGGCCGGCGTCGCCGAGGCCCGTGACATAATGAGCCGTCGCCTTGCGTGAGTTCGCGGGCTGCCGCGCGAATGAACCCGCAGAACCCGTGTCGTCGCCGGTGGAATTGAGTGCGGCGGTTCCGGCGTCAACGAGTTCGTGGAAAATCACTTCAGCCTTTTCGTTCTGGCCGAGTTTTTGGAATGCCAGCGCCTGGAAATAGCGGCTGGCACGGGCGGCGAGCGCGTTGCCGCCGCGACGATTGCCGGTGGTGGGCGCGTTTGTGGCTGTCGCACTTGTCCACGATTCATGGGCTTGCCCCGAATTGCCGAGCGCGGCGTTCGCGCAGCCGATCCAATAAGCCAGTTCCGATTGAAGGTTTCCGCCGCGTTGTTCGGCGCGCAGATTTGCCGGAGGGTTCGGCGCGGCGTCGAAATCGGCGAGCGCGGCGCGGAATTGTTTCGCGTCGAAGCGTTGCAGGCCGCGCACGAGATGCGCGTCCGCCCAGGCTTCGCCGGTGTTGAAGCGCGTGCCCCCTTCCCACAGGCTGAACGTCCGGCTTTCGAGGAGCGCGATGGCCTCATCAGGTTTTCCGACAAAGGTTTTGAGGCCGATCAACGCCGCCAGCCCTTCGTCCTTCTTCACGACCGTCTGCCGGTGTTGCTCGAGCAGCGCGAGCCGCTTTTCCACGGGCGCGCCGGCGGCCTGATAAAGCGAGTCAAGTTCGGCAAAGTGGTCCGGGTAGGGATTGGGCAGCGCCACGGCTTTTTCGAGATATGAAATCGCCTTCGCGCTCGAGGCGTCATCGTCCTTGTGCGACCAGGGCTGCGCCAGGTTGCGCCAGACAATCGGGAAGTTCGGGTCGAGCGCGGCGGATCTTTCCCACAGCACGACCGCCTCATCCGGCTGCCAGTCGAACAACAAATTGCCAAGGGAATAGGGTGCGCGGGCGTCCGCAGGATTCGCGACCATCGCGCGCCGCAGCACGCCGATGGCTTCGGATTGGAATGGGAAGACATATTCCGGCGATTGCGCCATGGCCTGCTGGCGATAGGCGGCGGCTTTGGCGGCGTCGCCGGTTTTTTCGGCGAAGTCGCCGAGGTAATAATAAATCATCGGTGAAATCTTGGATTTGTCGGGCGCGGCGGCGATGGATTGAGCGAGAACCTCAGCGCCGTCGCTCCAAAGACCGGCGCGGGAGAATTCAGCGGCGATTTCCAGCGCAGTGGCGGGAAATGAATTGAGCGTTGTGAATAACCGGCTCGCGGTGGATTTGTCGCGGGTGAGCAGCCATCGCTCGGTCATGAGCCGGACGTCGAGCGGGTCGGTCTTTTGTTGCGCGAATTTAAGAATTTCTTGCGCTTCCTTCACATGACCAAGATGCCGCAGTGCGGCAATTTTAAGTCCATAGGCGCGGACGTTGAAGGCGTTGGCGTCGAGCGAACTGTTCAAGTTATTCAGCGCGGCGGTGAAATCACCGCGCCCCGAAGCGATCTCCGCGAGCGAAAAATACGCGGGCGATTTCCATTGCTGGCTCCATGCGGCTTTGTAAAAGGCGTCGAAGGCTTCATCAGTCTTGCCCTGCGCGGCGAGCGCGACACCGAGGTAATAGAACGGCTCGGCATTTTTCGGCGTGGTGTATTTGGCCGTGAGCCGTTCCAGCGCCTTGCGGAAATGCTGTTCGGCCTCGGTGAATTTGGCGTTGCGCAAATCAAGCAAGCCGAGGCCGGTGTTCGCCTCAGTGTCGCCCGGATCGCGTTTCAAGACTTCATTCCAATACGGATCGGCATCCAGCTTCGGGTCATGGAACTGGTCAATGCGCAGGCCGGCGAGATACAGTTCTTCGTCGTTGGTGAAGGTATCCGGCGCGGGCGGCGGCGTGACGATTGCCGGCCGCGGCACGGGCGTCAGCCGCACCGGCGAATACGCGACGAGTTCGCGTCCATCCGCGGAAAGCGAGGCGCGCACGTCGTGTTCATCCACGCCGGCGGGGACGGCAATTTCTTTCAGGAACGGTTTAGCAGGATTGATGGAAATGTTTTCTTCCAAAACCAATTTGTCCCCCGCCATCAACCGCACGATCGCGCGTGAAAATTCCTTCGTCGCGCAGAAGCCGAACTTTGCGGCGCCGTTGGTCACCTCGAGATTCACGGCGGCATCGAGGTTGGCGCTTTTCACGCCGCCGATGCCGCGGAACGGATACCAGTTCATCGTGAAGGAACGCTCCTCGAAGGGTTGCATCCACGAATAATCCGGCTGGTTGTCCGAGTAGGCGCCGACCATCAATTCGATGTAGGGGCCGTCGGTGTCGGTAAGGATGTTGTCCCACATCTTGCCGCGCGGGCCGTTGCCCCAGGTCCAGAATTTCTTGCCGGGCACGATGTGATGGTCGGCGATGCTCATCGTGCCGGCTTCCTTGCCGTGGTCGTAGCCGGCGTAAAAATCGTCCGAGTAATTCCACGCGAACATGGAATTGGCGGACTGGTGGTTTTTATACCAGCTCACGTCGGTGCCGTCGCCGAAATCAACGCCGTTGAAGCGTCCGCTGGCAACCGGCCACGCGGCGAAATCGCGCTTGAAATGATACGTCACCCACTGCGTGTCCGGCGGGAAGATGATCTGATAATTGTCGTTGGCGTTCACGGCGACGTTGGCGAAACAGAGCATGGAGTTCGGAAGCGGCGTGCGGTTGATGATGCGCACGGAGCATTCGAGAATGGAACTGCCCGGACGCAACGTGTAGCCGACGGCCCAGCGCATCCGCTGACGGATTTCCAATTCGCCGACCCAGACGGTCTTGCTGCCGTCGGCGTTTTCCTCCGTGCGATATTGCACCGGCAGGAACGTGCTGGCGCGATGATGATGCGGGATGTTCCACTCGATGCCGCCGGAAATCCACGCGCCGATAAGCCCGATAAGTGCGGGCTTGATGACGTGCTGGTGATAAACGAAATCGTAATTGTCCGTCTTGTCCAGCGCGGAGAGAAGCCGTCCGCCGATTTCCGGCGCGATGGCGATTTTGACATATTCATTTTCGAGATAAACGAGGTGATACGACTGTTCGCTACGAACATTGGTGAGATTGTCGTAGAGCGGATACGGATAGGTGCGGCCTTCCGCGCCCTGCGAGTCGCGGCCAAAATAGAACATCGGGTTCGGCTCGGGCGGGCCGGATTTGTAGGTTGGGATGATTTCGTCGCGTTCGTAAAGTTTCACGGAATCAGCGGAAACAATTTGTGGCAGCAGCGAGATGGTGGCGCTGAACAAAATCGCGGCCAAATAAGATGAGCGATGGTTCATGGCATTCATAATTGTGATCAGTTGCTTTTCAAATCACTCGCGAGATTCAATTCAGCGAGCGGAACGGCTACCGGAATGGGCCAAACTTGAGAGCAGACGGCGGCACGCGGGGCGGCGACTGGCCGTCGGTCCGATGCATCGGGCGCGTGAATGGCAGGAAGGCATCAAGGACGGGCTGCGCATTGTGATCCGCGTCGAAGTAGCCTCGCTGCACCAAACCGCGTCCGGCGGCTGGTTCCCACCAGAAGACACCCTTGCCGCGTCCATCGGGCGTGGCCATCACGGCTTCGTTTACGGCCACGAGCCATTGTTTCTGGCCCTCGGGCGACTCGGGAAACGGCGGCGGGCTGTTGGTAAAATACCGGCTGGGGCTGTAGTAGTAACCAGTCTCCACCAACATCACATCCTTCTTCAGTTCCTCGGCGGCGTAGCGCAGGTTGGCTCGCAAATCCAGGAGCGTGCCGTGCGACCACGGGTAGAATGAGAACCCGATCACGTCGTAGGGAATGCCGTAGTTGTTGAGCTTGTCGAAAAACGTCTTTGTCAAAAACGGGTCGCCGCCGTGGTCAACGTGGATGAGGATTTTGGGTCGCCGCGTGTTTCCCCGTCCTGCATCCACGCCGTTGATGCCCGCATAGATGAGTGCGGCGAACGTGTCCCAGTTCTCCGGCAGCTTGCCCTGCGGCATGAAGAAGCCGTTGGAAACTTCATTGCCGATGCCGACCATGTCCGGCATCACGTCCGCGTCGCGGAAAGCCGCAATGGTGTCGCGCGTGTAGGTGAACACCTGCTCGACGAGCGCGTCGGGCGCGAGATCGCGCCAGGCCGCAGGGGTGGGTTCAATGCGCGGGTCGGCCCAGCCGTTTGCATAGTGGAACGTGAGGAAAAACTTGAAGCCGAGCTTCTTCGCGTCCTTCGCCATTGCCAGCGTGTATTCGAGATTGTTCGGCAGGCCGTTGGAGAGCGGCTCGATGCAGATGCGCAGCCGCATCCAGTTGTAACCGTGGTCGCGAAGGATTTGCAGGCCGGGCTTCTCGACGCCGGCATCTTTGAACTTCGTTCCCCGGTCTTCCATCTGTTTGAGAAAGGAAAGGTCGGCCCCAAAAGCATAATCGGAATGCTCCTGGGCCTTCAGCCAGCCGCAGAAGGAGAAGCAACCGGCGAGCAGCAATGCGGCGGCGAAACTGGTGCGGCGGGACGTTGCGAAGTGTGTTTTACATTTCATGGCAGTTGTTGGTTTTTATTGAATGGCCGGGACGCCCAGTTTGCTGGTTTCATCGGGCGTGCCGACTTCGGAGGTTTTGGGCATGCGGCTGGTCGGCGGAATTTTTCCCAGATGAATGTCAAGCAGGCGCGCGTGCGTGACCTTGGCGGCGGCGACGAGTTCGTCGTAAGGCCGGTCGGTCACGTCCACCCAGCCGATGTTGTAGTTCTCGCCGTCGTTGCGTCCGAGCGCGGGCTGGTCAATCCACTGAAACCAGTGCGTGCCGATGACTTCCGGGTGGGCGGCGGCGTGTTCGACATAGTAGCTGTAGGCGGCGCCGCGCTCCGTCTGATTCATCGCCTGCACCAGTCCCGGCGCCATGCCGCGACCGGGAACGCCGATGTGAAATTCGCCAAGCAACATCGGCCTGTGGACGAGCGAATAAATTTTCGCGAGATAATCGGCGGGCGGCTCCCACCGGTATTTGTTCAGGCTGTAAACATCGAAATCCTTCGCCAGCGCGATGACGTAATCCGGCGGCGTTCCGCCGAAACGGATGCCGAGGTTCAGGTGATTCGGGTCCGCCTTTTTGACGGCGGCGTTGATGACCGCGAGGTAGCGGGCGAAGGCGTCGAGCACGAGCTGGCGGCGAAGCACGGGCGTGTCGCCCTTCGCGAGTCCGGCTTTGAAATGGTTCTGCAATTCCGATGCGCCGCCTTCGAGAACGAGATCAACGAACTGGCTTTCGCGACCCGGCCACGGCGGTTCGTTGCCGATGAAATAGCCGAGCAGATAAGGATCATCCTTGCGCGGCGCGAGCTGGCGCGCGGCTTCGGTTTCGACGTGTGGTTGAAAATCCGCGGCATACACATCGGGCAGGCCCATGATGAGGGTGCCGGTCTGAAAACCGCGCAGCGTGATGACGTAAGGTTTGTTGAGGGGAGTCTTGTCGAGCGCCTCGCTCAAGCCTGTGCCGTAGGAGGTGTTCAGTCCCCAGGCATCCATTCGCTGCGCCGTCAGTTGCGCCCACGGGGTCCGCCAGTCGTCACCGTAACGGCGTTGAATGTTCGCGCCGTAAAAATTCGCCTGCCTGCCGCCACGTCCGCCGCCGAAATTGTTTGTGGCGCCGGGCAGCGGTTTGGGAATGGCGGCGAACAAATCCTCGCGCCCCGCGACGCGCGTGCCGGCCCCCGTGCCGATGCCGTTGACGCCGGTCGAATAAAACAAATGGCCGTCGGGATCAACGAACCACCAGCGCCCGTCAATCTGTTCGACGCGGAAAAATCCCGTGGCCTGTGCGTGCGTGGAAGCGAAGCCGCCGTAGGCATCGCGGTCGGGAAAGGCGGCGCTCTGTTTGAGCGCGTCGGCTTCGGCAGCCCATGATTTTTTCAGGTCATCCTCCGAATGCGCCTTGTCGGGCCAGTCGGCGTGGATGTATTGGCCGAATTCATCAATCAGCGGCTTGCCTTCCAACACGGCGTCACCAGGATCGTTCGTGGCGAGCGTGACGGAACGGATTTCAAGTTTTGGCGAGCCGGTGGGATAGCGCATGGTGACGCTCATGCCTTGGACGTTGGTTGTCGGGCCGTGGCTGCCGGCCTCGATATTGATCCAATATGAATTGCGCGGCTGGTTCACCGTCGCGGCCAGATCGGAGGCGTTGCCCAGCCCCTGCCGGTAGAAGCGAAGAGGAATTGAAGCGCGCACCCAGACGCCGGGATACGGATGGATGCGTTTGGAGACGGACTTCGGCGACATCTTCAGGCCGAGTTCAAATCGTTGATTGGACGTCGCACGAAATTCAATGACGAGAAAATCGTAGCCCGTCCAGTCGGACGGCAGGTCGGGATTGATTTCTTTCAGCGTCCATTCGTAAGTGGAAACGGGTTTGTTGAAAGTTACAGTTTTGGATTTGGCGCTTGTGTGAATCCCAGCCGACTGGCAACCCGCGCCGCCGATGGCGAGCAATGCCGCAAAGATAAATGTGACAAGAATGGAACTTTTCATAGGTAGGGATGGTGCCGGTGATTGTTTGCGGTTCCGTTTAACAAAGCAAAGGATTTTTGAAAATGCCGAGGCATTGGGCGCCGTTCTATTTGACCGTTGACGGCAATGATTTTGGCCCGCCCGGCGCGGGAAATTTTTTATCGGCGTCGTCCAGCACGAGAACCCAGTCGTCGTTGGTGCCGCTGGACGGCGTGGTGAATTCGCGTGCGTCGGTCTTGGCAAATCGGTCGAGTGGTTTCGCTTCTCCGATCCGCGGGTCATACCACCACGCGACAAGTTTTTTGCCGGAGAGCTTGCCGGTGTTGACGGTGACATTGGTTTTACCGCTGGGGAAATAGACAAATGCGTAGCCGCCGTCCGCGCCGCGCATGGCCTCAACCCGCTCGACGGCGCGCGTGCTGACGTCGCCGGCGATGAGCGATTGATCGGGCATGCGTTCAAGCATGGGGCGGGATTCGATGAGGCGACGGATGTATTGCATCTGACCTGAGGCGGGCAATTTCAGGGCTTCCTGCCAGGACATCTCGGTGCCCCAGCGGGTGATGACCCGTCCACCAGCATTGAATCCATAAACTTCGCCCTGTCCATATGTGAGGCCCGCCGCGCCGGCGAACACGTTCAGATACGCGGTCCGCCGGACATCCACGGCCTGGAGCCGCCGGGCGTCGGGATTGCCGGACAGCCGGTCGGTTATGTTTTCGTAACCGGGTTCCATGTCCAGCACCGGCTTCACCGGGGTCTTGGCGTAATCGTCGCCGACGAGTTGGAAGCTTGTCGTGTTGATGAAATGGCCCGACTGGATGGAATCAAAATCGAGCCACGACCGGTCGTGAAACCAGAATGACGAACTTTGCTCGCCGGTGGGATGGTAGCTGATCATGATTTTGTCAACGCGCGCAGCCTTGGCGCCTTCGATGAGTCCCTGGGCTTCCAGATCGGTGACGCGTTGAATTTTTTCACCGGCCTCGTCAAACGCCGTCGAGTCGCCGCCGAGGATCCAGAAGATGTTTTTCCTCGCGTAACGCTGCGCGAGAAACTTGCAGTAGGCCTGCATCTTTTCCGGGTTGCCATTGGTTCCGAGCCGGTTCCCGGCGTTCTTGTGCCAATATGGAAGGACGGCCATATACATCCCGTGCGCCTGGACTTTGTTGAGGATGGAGTCCACGTTGGTGAAATACGCCTCGTTGATCCGGCCAAGATCGCGATCGATAAAGGGAAGCTGGCCGTCGCAATTGGTGTGTCGGGCGTAGTCCCAGAGGGCAACGACGCCTTGAATGACGTTGAAACCTTTGGCCTTGCGATCATCGAGATAGGCATCCACGTCGGCGGGCGCGGCGTGATTGAAAATGCCCCAGGCCGTGTCCGCCTGCCAGAAAAACGGGGTGCCGTCAGCTTTGGCGAAGTAATGAGCATTGGTGGAAACGCGGATCGGCGGCAATGGATTCGTTGCGCAGCCGGTAGCTGCCACACAGCACGCCAGCGCCGCGAACAGGAGGAATTCTTTCATGGATTGTCTGAACCAACAGACGCGAATTCACGAAAATGGTTTCAACCAAGAGGACGCGCGGTGGCAACTCCCGTTCGGCCGCGCGCAATGGGTTTCGCAGCACACGGCCAAAACCGGCGAAGGAGATTTCCATCACGTCGCCATCCGCGAGTTACACCCCGTCGCCGAAACTCAAGGCGCACGCGCCAAAAAATGAACGTGCAAGTCGCCGGGGCGGCGCACTCAGGGTCGCAAGCCAGGAAGGCGCGACTTTCTACTTCAAACAGGTCACCTTTGAAACCCTCGTGGACAGTCCGATCTTCGCCGGCGCAAACGTTAAGCTTGTACCGCTAGCAGCCCGTAAGAAAAGCAGCAGCCGAAGTAAGAAGGCTCTGAATAAACCAATGTTTCCGAAGAAATTTGAGCCTCCTCACGTCGGCTGCTACGTACAAAGGGCTTTATTAACGGACTGCTAACCCCAGACGTAAGACTTCACATGCTCGCCGATCAGCCCGAGCAACTGGCCGCCAGCGCGGAAGAGATCAAGACTCTCAGCAATCTGGTGACGCAAACCGTCAAACTTTGCGGTGTGCAACACTTCGACTTCTATGACTTCCTGCTGGCTTTGAGCGACTGTTAGGGCACGATTGGACTTGAGCACCATCGCAGCTCCGAGGTCGGCGTCGCAGCCGACGATTTCAGTGAACCGAAAGACAATCTAACCCGCCGCTACGTCTTGGCGCACGAATATTTCCCTAGCTGGAACGGCAAGTTCCGCCGCCCCGACGATCTTTGGACGCCCGACTACCGCACCCCAATGCAGGACAGCCTGCTTTGGGTTTACGAGAGACAAACCCAGTTGTGTGGCTACGTGCTGGCCGCGCGCTCGGGAATGATTGCGCACGATGAAACGCTCGGCGCCCTTGCCAGCATCGCCGCCCGCCTCGACACTGCGGCTGGCGGAGCGAAATGAGCGCAGTCAACCGCACGCACGGGCCAGCGCGGGGATAATGTGGCGATGAATCAATCAGATTTGTGATGTTTTTAGTGCCAGTGAAAGTGCCAGAGAATGGGTGATGAATGAGTAATTGGTGAGTAGTTGATTGGTATTGGGTACGTAATCGCTGGTGCTTGACAAACGTGCAAGAATGCCTGATTCTATTGGCGTTCGTTAGTTATGAGGTTGTTCGCCTATGATGGTGGGGTGGTAATTGCGGAGTAGTGGATTTTGAAAAAATCCACTTACCTCGTTCGAGTCCCACCACCGGCACCACGTCAATAATAACCAACATAATCAATTCATTTGTGATTTTATAGAAATCCGAAGACTGACTGAATAACGTCAGCGCATAACGTGTTTGCCTGTGTTAAAGGCGTTTTGGGGTGTTTTGTTTCCGGCTTGCAATCGCTTCCAAGAGGCGCAAAATCGCCCTGAAGACGGCTGACCATGCCTCACTTTTCCAGTCAAGCCCCTTTGATATGCGAGCATTCTTAATGTGTCTGGTCATGGTTGCTTGTTTAGTCTCTGGTTGTGCCACGACCAGCCAAGATTCATATTCAGCTACAAGCGATATGAAAGGCATTGAGAAGAAGCAGCCATCTCCAACAGACGATATGAGCGCAATTCAGAAGACCGGTTATTATCTCGGTTGGTATTCTCTAGCCAGTCTTTATGTCTGGGCTGGCGGTAGCGCCCCACTTTTACCACCATAGCGAATAGCGATGTTTATAATTCCGTGATCTAACAAATCGCAGGCAATGCGGGATGACCGTTCCAGTTCCACTTCAACCGCAGAAAAAGCATTGCGATGTTGGGGAAC
>Ga0265320_10001610_pt1 | contig 16164 bp, 12 predicted proteins | sample 4827metaG_FD_202087 | JGI IMG/M metagenome (GOLD analysis project Ga0265320, IMG submission 202087) | Rhizosphere microbial communities from Carex aquatilis grown in University of Washington, Seatle, WA, United States - 4-8-27 metaG | ecosystem: Host-associated > Plants > Roots > Rhizosphere >...
GTGTTCGTGAGGTCGAGGGAATGGGTTGGGGTGGCATCAAAAACGGCATGTTGCAGGCGCTGGCCCAACTACACATTTACAAAGTCGGGTGCAACAAGACTGCACCTTCAGATTCGATCCAGTTACGGCCAACCCTTGTAGGGGCGCAATCTTGTTGCACCCTTTTCGCAGTCCATACCGCTAATCAATTGCCGACTTAAGTCTTAATATCTTTAGGCTCTTTCCGTCCGACACGTAAAAACAGGATAACCGTTGCGGCCGCGGCGATGCAGCCGCAGAGGAAATAGATGCCGCCGACAAATGAGCCGGTGCTGGCCTGCAGGTGGCCGAGCACATAGGGGCCGACAAAGCCGCCGAGCTGGGCGACGGAATTGATCAGGCCGATGCTGCCGGCCGCCGCCAGGTCGGTGAGAAACATGCTCGGCAGCGCCCAAAAGGCGGGCTGGTAGCCTTTCATGCCGCCGAAAAACACCATGAAGCAAGCCACGGTCAGCCCCAAGTGCCCGCGCGTGAGCGGCGCGAGCAACAACGCCGTCAGGCCAATGAGAAGGGATATCACCGCATGGCGGCGGTGGTCTTTCAGCCGGTCGGAACTCCAGCCGACAAACAACTGGCTGCCCACGGCCACGCAGGGTGGCAGGATGACGAGCCAGGTAAGATGGTCCAACTTGAGCGAATACCACGAGTCGAGAATGCTCGGCAGAAAAAATTCATACCCATAGTTGGCGGTGACGCCGCAAAAGTAGGCCAGCGTCAGCCACAGCACCGCCGGATGGCGAAAGGCCTCCAGCACCGTCAGGCGGCGGCCGGAGACCTGCGATTTTTCCAGCGCCAACTGCCCCGCCAGCGCCTCTTTCTCCTCCGGGGTCAGCCACTTGGCGTCGGACGGACGGTCCGCCAGCGTGAAATAAACGACGATGCCCAGCAGCACCGCCGGCACGCCCCAGAATATATAGACCCACTGCCAGCCGGCGAGGCCGAGCAGGGCGGGATGATGGATGATTTTCCCGGCCACGGTTTCATCGCCGCCAATTTGCATCAGCGCGCCGGTGATTTTCGGGCTGAGCACCTGGGCCGCGGGCGTGGCAATCAGAAACCATGACAGCGCGCGCGCGCGGTCCCGCCGCGGAAACCAATGCGTGAGGTAAATCAAAATGCAGGGGAAAAACCCGGCCTCGGCCATCCCCAGCAAAAAGCGCACAACATAGAGCTGCATGGGCGTGCGCACCGCCGCCGTCAACGCCGCGATGATGCCCCAGGAAACCATGATCCGGAAAATCAGCCGGCGCGCGCTCCATTTCTCGATGGCCAGCGAGCAGGGAATCTCGAGCAGGAAGTAGCCCCAGAAAAACACGCCGGAAGCCGTGCCGATCACGGCGTTGTCCAGCCCCAGGTCCTTGAGCATCGTCAATTTGGCGAGGGAAATATTCGTCCGGTCGACGTAGGAGACGACGTAGCTGAGGAACAGCAGCGGCAGCAGGCGCCAGTAGGCCTTGCGGCGAGCGCGGTCCAACGCGGCGGGGTCAATCGGGTTGTTCAAGGCGGCATCTTTAGAATAAATTCGACGCAGGGCAATACGGGAGATGGCGGATACACTTGCCTGCCGCGCCGCAACCCGCTATCGCCTCCCGCCATGCGCATCACCGATCTGCGAATCCACCCCATCGCCATCGCCGACCCGCCGCTGCGCAGTTCCTACGGCCTGCACGCGCCCTACGCCCTGCGCACGATTGTCGAACTCGTGAGCGACGACGGCGTCATCGGCATCACCGAAACCTACGGGGGCGACGCGCAAGTGAAGCAGATTGAGGCCCTGCGTGCGCAAATTATCGGCGCCAATCCTTATCGGCTGACAGGGTTGCTCTTCCCGCTCGTCGAGGGCGGAGGCGCCGGCGATGCCCGTTCGCAGACCCATCACGTGCCGGGTGAAAATCCACTCGACGCCACCACGCGCACCTTTGCCGCCATCGAGGTGGCGTGCCTCGACCTCATTGGCAAAACCGTCGGCCAGCCCGTCTGCGACCTGATTGGCGGGCGCGTGCGCGACGAAGTTCCCTTCTCCGCCTACCCTTTCTACAAACACGCGGGCGGCGGCGGCGAGGGTGCGGACGCGCGCGCGGATGAATACGGCGAGGCCCTGACGCCCGAGGCGCTGGTGCGGCAAACGCAGCAAATGATTTCCAACTATGGCTTTGGCTCGATTAAATTCAAAGGCGGCGTGCTGGCGCCCGACGTGGAAATTGAAACCATCCGGCAGCTCTACCGCGCCCTCGGCCCCGATGTCCCGCTGCGCATCGACCCAAATTCCGCCTGGACGGTGGAAACCTCGGTGCGCGTGGGCCGCGCGCTCGCCGTGGAACTCGACCGCGGCGGTTATCTCGAAGACCCGACCGCCGGCTTGGAGAATATGGCGGAAGTCCGCCGCCGCCTGCTCGCGGAAGGCATCTCGACGCCACTCGCGAGCAACGTTGCCGTGACTTCATTTCCCGATATACCGCGCTCGGTCAAAATCGACGCCGTGCAAGTCATCCTCTGCGACCATCATTACTGGGGTGGCATGCGGCAGGTGCAGCATCTGGCGCGCCTGGCGAAAACCTTTGGCCTCGGCCTCTCCATGCACTCGAACAGCCATCTCGGCGTCTCGCTGATGGCGATGGCTCACGTCGCCGCGGCCACGCCGCACCTCACCTACGCCTGCGACACGCACTACCCGTGGCAGTCGGCGCAGGATGAAGTCGTGCTCGGCGGACGCATTCCCATTAAAAACGGCTGCGTGCGTATTCCGGAAAAACCCGGCTTGGGCGTGGAACTCGATTACGATCAACTCGCCCGCGGACGCGAACGCTACGCCCATTGCCCCTACCGCAAGCGCGACGACGAACTCGAAATGCGCAAGCACGTGGACCCAACCTGGCGGCGTGTTTTGCCGCGTTGGTAATATTGATTAACGGAACCACTCATCCAGCAGTTTCCACAGCAACAGCAAATTGCCCGGTTGGTGGCGGCCCAATCCTTCGCGCAACTGGCCTTCCGTCTGCACTCGCCGGCCACCGGCCGCCAGCTCATGGCCGCAATTATTGATCAAGGCGTCGAGTGATTCCGCGTTGGCTTCGAGATGGAATTGCAGACCCAGCGCCAGCCGCCCCCAGGCGAAGGCCTGGTGCGCGCAATCATCCGACTCCGCCAGCCATTGCGCGCCGGGCGGCAAACTGAACGTGTCGCCATGCCAATGCAGCGGGGTTGAACCCGTCGGCAAAAAATCCCACCCCGGCGCGGAGCGCGCCGCCTCCCGCCAACGCACCGGCCACCAGCCGATTTCATGCGCGGGATTTTGATATACCCGCCCACCCAGGACATCCGCCAGCAATTGCGCGCCCAGGCAGACGCCCACCACGGGCCGCCCGTGTTCCAGCGCGGTGGCGAGAAATTCCTTTTCCGCCCGCAGCCACGGATGTGAGCGATGCTCGTAAATATTCATTGATCCACCCATGACAATCAGGCCGTCCACATCCGCCAGTTCTGGAGCGCTGGCACCGGAAAACCAAGGCGTCGTCGTCAGCGTATGGCCGCGCTCTCGCGCCCACCGGGCAATTTCACCCGGACCTTCAAACTCGACATGCTGGAATACTTGCAAACGCATGGCCGGAGAATTCGAGCAAATGCCGGGCCAAAATTAACCCGGGCTAACCCTTGTGGCCTAACGCGGCCCGGGCAGTCTGCGCAAAGGCGCTGCACTGTTGTCTCAGCCACACCCAATCATTGGCCGCAATCCGCTCGGGGCGAAAGAGCGGGCCGCCCACCCCGAACGCCTCCGCTCCGGCCTTCGCGTAAGCCTCGAGTGTGGTCAAATCCACCCCGCCGGTGGGCATCAAACGCAATTGCGGATACGGCCCTTTCAAGCTGCGAATGAAACCTGGCCCCACACTGTCCGCGGGAAATATTTTCACCATCGTGGCGCCCATCTCCCACGCCTGGACAATTTCCGTCGGCGAAAACGCCCCCGGGAAAACCGGCACGCCCAGTTTCACGCACCGTTCAATCACGGGGGCCACCAAAATGGGCGTGACAATAAAACTGGCTCCGGCGGACAGCGCCGCTTCCAGCAATTCAAGACTGGTCACAGTGCCCGCGCCGATGTTGAGCGCCGATCCTGCAACCTGGCCCGCGGCGCGAATTTGCTCCGCCGCCCCGGACGTGTTCATGGTGATCTCCAGCGTGGTCAACCCACCCTCCCGCGCCGCCTCGACCACGGGCCGCAGTTTGTCGGCGGACAGACCGCGCAAAATTCCCACCACGGGAACTTGCTGAAAGAGCTGGGTGGAGAACGTCATGTTCATGTCACGGATGAGGCGACCCATCTGGTTTTAAATAGGCGCGCAGAAGCATAAGTTGTCCGCGCACGGAAGCCAAAGCCATTTCGTCGGGTGGCACGACGGTCGTGCGATTCGCCAGACCCAAAGTTTGAAAGGCCAGATCGTAGGCCGGGCGCAACGCGTTGGGGGCGGCCAGCAAAATGGGCAGGCTTGGTTCACGCGTCGTCAAATCCACCACTTCCGCCCCGATGAGCAACCCGCTCAAAAACCAGCGATTCACCGCCGGTGTCACCGACTGGAGCACGGTGCGCACCCGGGTCTGAAACAAACTTTGCGCCAGGCCGTCCCCGGCCGCGGCGCGCACGCCCTCCGTGAAAGCCGTACGTGCCGCTGCGTCAGTCAAGGTCGGTGCGGTCTCGTTAACCGCGACTGAAGCAGCCAAGAGACTTTGCTTCGCCAACACCTCGAAAAGCTCGCCGGTCATATAGGTGTGAAACTCCGTCAATTGCCCGTGACGCAAACGCACGTGCTTGGAGTGCGTGCCCGGCAGAACCACCCAACCTTTTTTTGCCAACTCCGCATGACGGCCCCCGGCGAACAACCCAAGAATTTCCGTTTCCTCGCCGCGCATGATTTCGTTCGCGGAACGCACGCCCGAAATTAAATGTATCTGCGCCGTCGCGCCGCCTTCCAGCGACAAGGGAAAAATCTCCTGGTGGATGCGCGAGCCATCCAGTCCGACCGGGAGGGTTGCATAGGGCAACTCCCGCCAGCCGACCGACGACGAGGCCATGCCCGAAATGGCGACGCGCACCTCATCATGCTTCGAGAAATTTGCCCCGAAGAGTGCGTGCAGCCGCTCGCGCATGAAATCCGCGAACACTCGTTCCCGTTCACCCGCCCGCCCGCGTGCGAGTAGGGTCTTGACGCCGGTGTCATCGTGCTGCGCCGCCACGACGCGCCCGTCTGCCGCGTCCACCCTACGCAGACGGAACGAACTGGTGCCCCAGTCGCAACTGAAGAAATGTGTCACGCAATCGTCAGCCTGGCGGCTTACCAGTTGGTTTGCGAGCCATCCGGACGCTGGTAGGTGATGCGACCGCCAACGAATTGGTTGTGTTCGGCCAACGGCGTGAGTTTGCTCATGTCCAGCGTGCAGCCGAGACCGGGCCGTTTGTTCGGCCAAATTTTGCCGTCCTTGAAATCCAAGCCTTCCGGCAAATATGGGAAGGGATGGGTGTTGCCGCCAATTTCGATGATGAGCGGCCCGGAGAACGGCCCGATGGCGTGCACCAGCGCGGCGGTGGAAATCGGCCCCGTGAAGTGCGGTGCCATGCCGACAAAATGCAATTCGCACATCGCCGCGGCCTTTTTCATTTCCGTGATGCCGCCGACATTCGGCATGGTGGCGCGCAGATAATCAATATCATGCGCTTCGACCAGTTTGTTGAAGTCCCAGCGCTGGCCCCACTCCTCGCCCGCCGAGAGGGGCACGGTGGTCAACTGGCGCAATTTCGGAATGTCCTCAAGAAACGCCTCGGTGCGCACCGGGTCCTCGACATAATACGGCTCCAACTCCTCCAATTGCTTGCACGCGCGCATCGCGTCGCAAAAGTCGAAGCGCTGGTGCAAGTCGATGATCCAGTCGCCGTCCGGGCCCACGCCTTTGCGGACATTTTTGCAGTCCTCAATCACCTGCCGCACGCGGTTGTGCGATTCGTAGGTCGTGTTGCCCCCGGCCAGGCTGGCCGCGTCGATGCGAAAGCAGCGGAAGCCCGCGTCCATCGCCGCCTTGGCGTGGTCCGTCAACACGGAACCTGTACCGCCGGTGGAAAAATAAGTTTCGCAATAATTGCGGGCCATGCCGCCGTGCAGGTCGTATATCGGCACGCCGAGCGCCTTGCCCTTGATGTCCCACAACGCCATGTCGAGCGCGCCGATAGCGTGAATTTTTTCCCGGCCGGCGGGATAGAAAAACGCGCGAGCCATGTCCTGCCAGCAACGGTCGATGTCGAAGGGATTGCGGCCAATCAGGCGACCCGCGCATTGTTCCAGCGTGTCTTTTGAACCGCCTTCGCCAACGCCGGTGATGCCGATGTCGGTCTCAATGGTCACCACCAGGTTGCTTTGGTTAAAGAGCGTGTTGATGGTCGGCGGCGCATAGACGCGCACGCGGGTAATCTTGGCCGTGGGCAGCCCGCTGGTCGATGGTGCTGGAGCGGGGGTCGCGGCCGGAGCGGCGGCGGCCACAGCCTCGGCCGCGCGGGCCTGACCCACGCCAATGACGCTCGCGCCGGAGGCCATGGCGGCGGATTTGAGAAAAGTGCGACGATGCAGGGGGGAATCACTCGGGGTCAATTCGTTGTTCATTTTAGAGCGGGGTTAGGGGTGGTTGATAAGTTAATCGAACAGCCTTGGCCGGTCTTCTGTCAACCCATTATGCCGGGGCGTCCAGGCGCGCCGGCTCCAGTCGCGGGGCCAGCACCTGGATGACTGCAAAGGCCGTCAGGTAGGCCAGCCCGGCGCAGAGAAAGGGAATGGTGTAATTGTGCTGCTTTTCCACCGAGTAGCCCACCACGAGTTGAAAAAGCGACGCGCCAAAATATCCCCACGTTCCGCCAAAGCCCGACACGGACGCCACCGCCCGGCGGGGAAACATGTCGCTTACCAACGTATAAAGATTCGCGCTGAAACCTTGATGGCTGGCCGTCACCAGCCCCAAGGCCAAAATCGCCGGCCAGACCCCGGTGATGCTTTGCGCAAAAATGATGGGCACCGCGCCGAGGGCGCACACCAGCATCGCCGTTTTCCGCGCACGATTCACCGTCGCGCCGCGTTTGATTAAAACCGACGACAGCCAACCCCCGCCAATGCTGCCCATGTCGCAAATGAGATAGATTACCACCAGCGGCAGTCCGACCGTGAGCAGATCCAGATGATACGCCTTGTTCAGGTATTTCGGAAACCACGTCATGTAAAACCACCACATCGAATCCGTCAGAAACTTTCCCAGCGCAAAGGCCCAGGCCTGGCGGCAGCTCACCAACCTCCACCAGCCGATTTTGGTCGCGGGCTCCGGCGGGTCGCTGTTGATGTGTGCCAGCTCGGCGGGCGACACTTTCGGATGGTCGGCCGGATTTTTATAAATCGGAATCCAAAACAGCAGGGCCACAAAACCCAGCGCGCCGGTCGCAATAAACGCCCACTGCCAGCCGTAATCCGTCGCCAGCCACGGCACCAGCAGCGACGCGCCGATGACACCCATGTTCGTGCCCGCATTGATAAATCCAAACGCAAACGCCCGCTCCCGGCGCGGAAACCACTCCGCCACCGCCTTGGTCGCTGCGGGAAAGGCCGGCGACTCCGTCACCCCAAACAACGCGCGAATGCCACAAAAACTCCAGACCCCGGTCACCAAGGCGTGCATCATCGAAGTGATGCTCCAACCCACGAGCGCGATCGCGTAGCCCAGCCGAGTCCCAATCCGGTCGAGCCAGTTGCCCGACGCCATCTGGCCGAACGCATAGCAAAACGAAAATGCCGCTTGGATGTAGCTATATTGTATGTCGCTAATCAGGTATTCCTTTTGCAGCCCCGGCGCCAAAATGCCCATGACCATCCGGTTCATGTAGTTCAGCGTCGTGCCGAAAAAGAGCAGCGAGAGAATCCACCAACGCACGCGACTCATCCGTCCGGGCGCGGTCGAAGGCGGGGTCGAGTCAATCATGCGGGGCAGCCACCGCCGACGAGCCGGGGGTAAACGACGGGAGGCGTCCGCGAGCATCTCCTCCCGCTTAAATGTTGTAAAGCGATTTAAGCGCAAATCACCTGCTCCCAACCCCCGCCGCTTCCCCCTACCCGCCTAGGGCTGCACTCCGTATGGTAAAAAAAGTGCCGGACCGGGGACTTGAACCCCGAACCAATTGATTAAGAGTCAACTGCTCTACCATTGAGCTAGCCCGGCAAAAAGGGAACGGTCAGCCTAAAAAAAATCGCGCGCCATTGGCAAGCGGAAACAGACCCTACGGGCTGACCGTCGATGCCGTTGTCGCTGCCGGTTGGGGGCCGCCGGTCTTGACCGGCAACTCAGCGTTCGGATTGAACACTTTCACCTGCTGGCGAAATTGCTGCTCGTTGATGTCGCCGTTGAGGTAATGCCGGTCCATGCTCTGCTCGCCGAGTTCGCTGGTGTCGTCCACATGCTGCGCCTTATACCACGCGTTGTTAATGGTCTCGCAGCCGGCGAGCAGCAGCGCGCCGGCCAGCAGCACGGCGGCGAGGGGGCGAAAACGGGGGGAAATTAACGGCGACTTGCTCATAGGGAGTGGCGAACGGCATCACGGCAGCCAGGGATACTGGCGGAAATTCGGCGGGCGTTTTTCCAGAAAAGCGCGTTTGCCCTCCGCGCCTTCCTCGGTGAGGTAATAGAGCAAAGTCGCGTTGCCCGCAAGCTCTTGCAGGCCCGCCTGGCCGTCCACATCGGCGTTGAAGGCCGATTTCAGGCAGCGAATGGCGAGCGGACTTTTGGCCAAAATTTCCTTTGCCCACTGCACGCCCTCCGCTTCCAACTCGGCCACCGGCACCACTTTGTTGACGAGGCCCATGTCGAGTGCCTCCTTCGCACTATATTGGCGGCAGAGATACCAAAGTTCGCGGGCCTTTTTCTGGCCGACGATGCGCGCGAGGTAACTCGAGCCGAATCCGCCGTCAAAGCTGCCGACCTTCGGGCCGGTTTGGCCGAAAATCGCATTATCCGCCGCAATGGTCAGGTCGCAGATAACGTGCAGCACATGCCCGCCGCCGATGGCGTAGCCCGCCACGAGCGCAATGACGACCTTGGGCATGGAGCGAATAAGTTTTTGCAAATCGAGGACATTGAGTCGCGGCGTGCCGCGCTTGTCCCGGTAGCCCGCCGGGCCGCGCACGCTCTGGTCGCCACCGGAGCAAAAAGCATACTGGCCGTCCGTGTGCGGCCCCGCGCCGGTGAGCAGCACGACGCCGACGGCCGGATCCTCGCGCGCATCGGTGAAGGCGTCAATCATCTCGAACACCGTCTCGGGCCGGAACGCGTTGCGCTTGTGCGGACGGTTGATCGTCACTTTCGCAACGCCGTCGGCCTTGTGGTAGAGGATGTCCTCGTAATCGCGGACTTTTTGCCAGTTCATAAGCAAGGCGGGTTCCTACTCCAAAGTCGCGGTCGGCGCAAAGGTGTTTTTGAAAAAAACCGTCAGCCAAAAAATTGCTGGGCCAAATTCGCGCGAAACGCCGCGTCGCGTTTCCGATTCGTGCGCAGTTCAATCAGCCGCACGCCGCTCTTCGGCAAGGGCAGCAACACCCGTGCAAAATCCCGCCAATGCTTCGGGCAGTGGTAATCGAGCCGGTGCAGCGCGGCGAATTTCTTGAAATCAACTCCCTGCGGCGTGGCAAAGAAACGCTCGAACGGCGGATTGAACTGCGCGATGGGCAAATGCTCGAAAATACCGCCGCCGTCGTTGTTCACGCAGACGATGGTGAGACTCGCGCCGTCGGGCAATTCCCGCGCGGCCAGCAACGCGTTCTGGTCATGCAACAACGCGAGGTCGCCGGTATAGAGAACCGTCGGCTGGCCCGTCGCGTGCGCCACCCCGAGCGCCGTCGCCACGGTGCCGTCGATGCCGTTCGCCCCACGGTTGAAGTAAAGGTGCTGGCCGTGTCCGGCCTCCCAAAAAAATTCGCAATCGCGCACCGGCATCGAGCTGGCGACAACCACCGGCGTTCCCTCGGGCAATTGGCGCGAGAGCAGCCACGCCGCCTTGCCCTCAAAGAGCGTCTCCAGTGCGCCAAAATGTTTGGCCATGGCCTCCGCCGTCGCGCGTTCCACTTTTCGCCAGCGCTCCCGATAGGCTTGGTCGAAAGCCAGCGGCGAGGCGTCGAGCAGGGCCAATTGCGCCACCGCCCCGCGCCAGTATTGCGCCCCGCGATGCAACGGATCCACATTGTCCGGCCCATCGTGGATGATCAACGTCGGCGCGTGCAATTGACCCAACCAGCCGCGCAAAACTTTGCTCGTCGGCAGCGGCCCGAGTTGAATCACCGCTTCGGGCGCCAAGTTGGCCAGATGCTTGGGCGAACGCAGTATCAAATCGTAATGGCCGACAATCTGTCCGGCCAGTTCGCGCGCATGGCGCAACGGGCTGAGCGCATCGGCGAGAATGGGCCAACCCCGTCGTTTCGCCCACGCCGCCACTTGTTTTATATACAAAGCGCGGTTGGCCGGTTGGGCCGGGCCGGCCACGATCACCCCGATCCTGGCGGCGAGCACCGCTTTGGCCCCGGTGGGTAAAATTCCCCCACCCGCACCGCTGACCGCCGTCACCTTGCGATCGGTGCCAAGGATTTCCTCCAAATCCACCCGGGCCGGCGCGGTAAAGCCCGGTTGCGCCACCGGCGCCAGCGGTTCGCGAAAGGGAAAATTCAAATGCACCGGCCCCGCCCATGGGTATTGCGACCGCACCCAGCCGTGAAAAACTGTTTCACGCAAGTAGCGCAAAAGCTCCAAGCGATTTTCCGGCAAGGCCACCTCGTGCTGCCAGCGCGGATACTGACCGTAGATTTTCGTCTGGTCGATCGCCTGCCCGGCGCCGCAATCCCGCAGTTCCGGGGGGCGGTCGGCGGTAAGCACCAACAAAGGCACTGCGCTGAGACTCGCCTCGATGACCGCCGGGAAAAAATTGGCCGCCGCCGTGCCCGATGTGCACACCAGCACCACGGGACGGCCCGAAGCTCTGGCCAACCCCAAGGCGTAAAACGCCGCCGACCGTTCATCCAACACCGATATCGACGCGATACCTTCCTGTTTGGTCAACGCCCACACCAGTGGCGCCGAACGCGACCCCGGCGCAATGACCGCATGCCGCAGGCCAAGACGTGACAACGTCCCGGCGACAATCTCCCCCCACAAACAATTGACATTGGGGATGGCAGGGATGGCAGGCATGGGGGTAGGCCACCATTACCGCAATTCCCGCCTCCAAGGCAAAGAGATTTACTCCATTCGCCCCAAGGCATGGCCGAACCCCTCGTCCACCCCTTTTTTCCTTGCTTTGCCCTCCGAAAGTCGGTTTCTTCACCGTTTCCACGTATCTCCTTCATCTCCAACCGACTTCTTCTATGTCCCGCATCTGTTCCGTCACCGGCAAAGGCCCCACCAAGGGCAGCATCGTCCACCGCCGCGGCGTGGCTAAAAAGGCCGGCGGCATCGGCACCCACGTCACCAAGCGCACCCGCCGGGCCTTCCGTCCCAATTTGCAGCGCGTCCGCATCAAGCTCCCCAGCGGGCAGATCAAGCGCGTGTGGGTCTCCGTCAAAGTCCTGAAGGCCGGTCTGGTCCAGAAGGTGTAAGACCAGGCTGAAAGTGTTTTTTTAACACAGTTTACGCCTAAACTGTCGCCGTCCGGCCCTCGGTCGTATTTCAAACAATCGTTTGATTTCGCCTTGACTCCAACGCCGCCGAGCATAGACAATCACGGCTTCACCCGCCCGTCTTATCCGCCCCGGCCTACTCTTTACCGCCGCCGATATTTTATGAACGCCCCTTGTTTTATTTGCCCGACTCCGGCCCGACTCGCGGGGGTGCTGCTCGGCGCGGCTGCGCTCGCGGCCTTGGCCGGCTGTGAAAAGCCCAAGCCCATGTCCCTGACCATGCCGGCGCTGCCGCCCCGCTCCGTCTCGGCGGCCACGGTGGTGGCCCGGGACGTGCCCCAGTATTTGGAAGCCGAGGGCCAGACCACCGCCTCCCAGTCGGTCAACATTGTCGCGCAGGTGGATGGCAAAATTGTCGACATGCCTTTTCAACAGGGTGCGATGGTTAAAAAAGGCGACTTGCTGGCCAAGATATTTGCCAACCCCTTCGAGGCCGCCGTCAAAAAAGCCCAAGGCCAAGTCGCCACGGACAACGCCAACCTTAAGCTGGCCCAAGACACCCTGGATCGCAACAAGCTGCTGCTGCCCGAAAAGATGGTCTCCCAGCAACAAATTGACACCTTTACCGCCCAGGTCGATGCTTTGAAAGGCCAGTTGGAAGTGGATGAAGCCCTCCTCCAAACCGCCCAAATCAATCTGGATTACAGCACCATCACCGCGCCCATTGACGGCATGGTTGGCACCTATCGCATCAATGTCGGCAATGTGATTAAGGCCAATGACCTGCCCATCACCACCATCCAGACGATGTCCCCGATTTACGCGGACTTCGTGGTCTCCGAATCCGATTTTCCGACGGTGCGAAAATACTATGACGCCAACGGCGGCAAATTAAAAGTTCACGTCGCCAGCCTTTCCGACGCCAAGGCCGAGGAGGACGGCGAACTTTCCATCCTGGGCAATGCGATCGCCGCCCCGACTGGCACAGTTTCGCTGCGCGCGGTCCTGCCCAATGACCATTTGGTCTTCTGGCCCAACCAACCCGTCCATGTCCGCATCCTGCTGGACACCCTGCATGATGCCGTGGTGGTGCCTGAGCCTTCCGTCCTCATTAGCCAGCAAGGCGAATTCGTCTTTGTGGTCGGCACGCCCGCCAAACCCGGGGACATGCCGCCAGCGGAAATGCGCCTCGTCGAAACCGGGCAAACCCAGGATGACGGCATGAAGGTCATTACCTCAGGCCTCAAACCAGGCGAACAAGTCGTCGTGCAAGGCCAGGTCTTTCTGGCCCCGACCATGCCGCTCATCGTCACGCAACTCGATGGCAACCCCACCGCCGCGGCCCAAACTGCCCCGGCCACGGCCGGCGCGTCCGCCAGCGCGTCCGCCAAACCATAATTTTTAGCCCCTGCTGTTCCGCTTCCTCCTTTTCGCCGCCGATGAAAAGCCTGTCTGAACCGTTTATCAACCGCCCGGTGATGACCATGTTGGTCTATCTGGCGGTGGCGGTATTTGGCGTGTATTCCTACTTGGCGATGCCGGTCAGCGATCTGCCCACGGTGGATTACCCGGTGATTAAAGTGTCCGTCAATTATCCCGGCGCCAGTCCCGAAGTGATGGCCCACAACGTCGCCTCGCCACTGGAACAACAATTTCTGCAAATTCCGGGAATCGATTTGGTCACGTCCAATAATTCCCTCGGCAGCACGCAAATCACCCTGCAGTTCCACCTTAATAAGCCCATCGACGGCGCGGCCTCCGACGTGCAAGCCGCCATCCAGGCCGCCTCCGGCAGCCTGCCACAGGATCTGCCCTCGCCCCCGACGTTCAAAAAGGACAACCCCAACGACCTGCCCGTCATATTCTTTGGCATGATCTCCTACACCATGAAGGAGTCCGACCTTTATGATTATGCCTACACCAACGTCGCCCAGCGCATCCAGACGGTGCCCGGCGTGGCCAGCGTGCAGGTTTACGGCGCGGCCCGCGCCGTGCGCATCGAAGTGGACCCGCGCAAACTTTTCTCCCGCGGCCTGACTTTCAGCGACATCAACGCCGCCGTCCGCGCCAACACCACACTCCAGAGCGCCGGCCAGCTCAAAGGCGGCACCATCCAGTTGACCGTGAAGCCGCAGACCCAGCTCGAAAAGGCTGATGACTACGGCAATCTGATTATCGCCTATAAAAACGGCGCGCCCGTCTTTTTGCGCGACATAGCCGAATGCGTCGATTCCGTCCAAAACGAAGACCTCAAACTCGCCTACCAGGCGCGCGGCCTCCAGCCTGGCTCGGTGGGCGTCGTGCTGGCGGTGAGCAAAATGAGCGGCGCCAACAACGTCGATGTCGCCAAAGGCGTGCTGGATTTGCTGCCCGCCGTCCGCGCCAGCATGCCCCAGTCCGTGCAAATTATCCCCATTTACAACCGCGCCATCAACATCGAGAACTCAGTCAAGGACGTCACCATCACGCTCATGATTGCCTTTGTGCTGGTGGTGCTGGTGGTGTTTCTGTTCCTCGGTCGCGTGCGCGACACGCTCATCCCCGCCGTCGCCCTGCCCATTTCCCTGCTGATGACGTTCATCGTCATGAACGCCCTGGGGTATTCACTCGATAATCTTTCCCTCATGGCGCTGACCCTCTCCGTCGGCTTCCTCATCGACGACGCGATCGTGTTCCTGGAAAACATGGTGCGCCGCATGGAAGCGGGCGAGTCGGTGTGGTCCGCCGTCTACGCCGGCGCGCACGAAATCAGTTTCACCATCATGGCGATGACGCTCTCGCTCGGCTCGGTGTTCATCCCCCTGATTGGCATGGGGGGCATGATGGGCCGCGTCTTCCGCGAATTTGGCGTGACCATCATCGTCGCCGTTTTGGCCTCCGGCATCGTGTCACTCACGCTCACCCCGATGATGTGCTCGCGCGTGCTGAAAGAATACAACGAGGCCGGCCGATCCTGGCTCGAGCGCACTGCCCACAACATTGAAGCTGCTTTCCTCCGCATTTACAGTCCAACCCTCACCTATGCCCTCAAACACTGGTATTTTTCCGTGCTGGCCTATTGCGCCTGCTTCTTCGGCGCCTGGTGGTTTTACCAACAAGTGCCGAAGTCCTTTCTCCCCGAGGGCGACAGCAGCTTCATCTTCGGCGCCTGGATTGTGAAGACCGACACTTCCCCCACGCAGATGAAAAAGGTGCAGGATGGCGTCATTTCCGCCATTAGCGACAACCCGTATGTGGCCGGCTTCGTCACTGTCAGCGGCTTCAGTGCGCGCACCAATTCCAACACCGGCATCACCTTTATCGCCTTGGACGACCCCAAAACCGGCCGCCCGTCGATTCAGGACGTGAATAATCAAATCATGGGGAAAATCAGCAAGGTGCCCGGCGTCATTCCGGCCCTGCACCCGCGCGCCAGCTTGCAAATCAGCGCCGGAGTCGTCGCCAACACCACCGGGAAATACGCTTACATCATGTCCGGCCTCGACAAAGATCAGGTCTACGCCAGCGCCGTGACCATGATTAGCGCCATGCGCCAGCGCACCGATCTCTTTAAAATTGTCAATTCGGACTATTTTCCGGACAACCGCCAGGTCGAACTCAACGTCAACCGCCAGCAAGCCTCCGGCTTCGGCGTGGGCGCGACAGGCATGGCGCAAAACATCGCCAGCGCCTACGCGCAAAATTATTCCTACCTCATCAAGAGCGACTACCTCCAATACTGGGTCGTGGTCGAGGCTGCGCCGCAGTATCGCGCGAAGGTCAGCAATTTGAGCGATGTTTATTTTGATTCGCTCGTCAACCAAAACCCCCTTTTCTCCCAGGACCAAGGAGACGCTTTGAGTCAATTGACTTACAGCCGCATGGTGCCCTTCCGTTCCGTGGCCACGCCCAAAGTCACCGTCGGCCCACTGGCTGTCAACCACTTCAACGGCTTCACCTCGGTCACAATTTCGTTCGACACCAACCCCAACGTGCCCATTGGCACGGCGACTGATTTCATCGACCAGACCGCGACGAAATTGCTTCCTCCGGGCATCATTGGCGGATTCCAAGGCGATGCGCTCGTATTTCGCCAAACCGTCGTGCAAATGGGCCTCATGTTCATCGTCGCGCTGTTTGTGATGTTTATCATCCTCGGGATTCTCTACGAGAGCTACGTGCACCCCATTACGGTGCTGCTGTCGATTCCGCCAGCGGTGGTCGGCGGCTTTGCCACCCTTTACGTTTTCCACCAGGAACTGTCCCTCTACGGCATGATTGGCATGTTCATGCTCGCCGGCATTGTCAAAAAGAACGCCATCATGATGATCGACTTCGCCATTCAGCGCCAAGCCGAGGGGCGCACCCCGTTGGACGCCGTGCATGAGGCCTGCCTTGAACGCTTTCGCCCAATTTTAATGACGACTTTGGCCGCCTTTTTTGGTTCGTTGCCCTTGGCCGCCGGTTATGG
>Ga0265320_10001612_pt1 | contig 16156 bp, 11 predicted proteins | sample 4827metaG_FD_202087 | JGI IMG/M metagenome (GOLD analysis project Ga0265320, IMG submission 202087) | Rhizosphere microbial communities from Carex aquatilis grown in University of Washington, Seatle, WA, United States - 4-8-27 metaG | ecosystem: Host-associated > Plants > Roots > Rhizosphere >...
ACCCTGTTCTTCGGCGAGGAGAGCCCCCGGGTCAACAGCTATGGCGAGGCCAAGTATTTCAAGGTCTTCGACGCCGGCCGCGATCTGGCGAAGCTGATCACCTCGGTCAAGGCGCTGGTCTCGGTGGCTCCGGTGGCCTCCCGGCCGGCCATCGGGCTGAAGGAGTTCGAGGCCGTCGTCCGGGTCATCCGCGACAGCGACATCCGCGCCATGATCTTCAATCAGCCGGTCTATCGCTGGGCCGGGAAGAAGCCGGGGATCGAGTACCTGGAATTCTTCGCCTCCCTGGACCAGATGCGCAAGGCCGCCTGCCCCGAGCACGACATCGCCGGCAATCCGGCGCTGTTCCACCTGATCAAGGCCGAGCTGGACCTGCGTCTGATGCGGATCATCAGCCGCGAGATCGGCGAGTACCGCCACAAGGCCTTCTCCATCAACCTGCTGGGCACCAGCCTGCTGTCCAAGGAATTCGAGACCTTCATGGACGGCATTCCCGCCCGACTGTCGGGCAAGATTTTCGCCGAGATCGACCGGGGGGATTTCCTGCAGCATTCGGCCGATCTGGACGCCCTGACGCGCCGTGCGTCCGAACTGAACGTGCCGCTGTGCGTCGACGGCCTGTCCCTGAGCGATCTGCGGGTGTTCCGCCTGCCGGCCGGGGCCGAGTTCGCCAAGATCAAGTGGTCCGAGCAGATCACCACCCTGCCGCGCCGGGATCTGGAGGTGGCCATCCGCGCCATCAAGGAATACGGCCCGGAGAAGGTGGTGCTGACCCGCTGCGACAGCGAGCGGGCGCTGGACTTCGCCCAGGCCATGGGCATCCCCTTCGTGCAGGGCTATCTGGCGGACAAGATGTTCCGCGCCGGCATCAACTTCAACGAGGGGCGCAGCCAGGAGGAGCTTCCGGCCGCGGCGGTCAGCCCGCCGCGCCGATCAGCTCCAGCCATTCCTGCTCAGAGAGCGTCGGTATGCCCAGCTTGACCGCCTCGGCGGCCTTGGAACCGGCATCGGCGCCCACCACCACGTAATCGGTCTTCTTCGACACGCTGCCCACCACCTTGGCGCCCAGCGCCTCGGCGCGGGCCTTGGCCTCGGGCCGGGTCATGGTGACCAGGGTGCCGGTGAACACCACCGCCTTGCCGGCGACGGGCGAGGCGGTGGCCTCGATGACCTTGGCGTCCTCGACGGCACCGCCCAGGTCCCGCATGGCGGCGACCAGATCGTCCACCGCGGCGACGTTGTGCGCTTCCTTGAAGAAATCCAGCAGGTCCTGGGCCACCGAGGGGCCGATATCCTCGATGCTGGTCAGTTCCGCCGCCGCCTCGTCCGTGCCGGCCAGCATGGCGGCGCGCCAGGCGTCCAGGCTGCCGTAATGCCGCGCCAGGCGCTTGGCGGTGGCCTCGCCGATCTGGCGGATGCCCAGGGCGAAGATGAAGCGTTCAAGGCCCATGCGGGCGCGGGTGCGGATGGACTCGAACAGCTTTTCGGTGGAGCGTTTGCCCCAGCCCTCGAAGTTCTCGAGCTTTTGCAGAGGCTCGCCGTCGTTGCGGTCCCTGAGCTTGAAGATGTCGGCGGGGGCGCGCACCCAGCCGCGCTCCCACAGGAACTCGATGTTCTTCTCGCCCAGTCCCTCGATGTCGAAGGCGTTGCGCGACACGAAATGCTTCAGCCGCTCCTTGGCCTGGGCCTCGCAGGTCAGGCCGCCGGTGCAGCGGCGGATCACCTCGCCCTCGGGCCGCACCGCATGGGCGCCGCACACCGGGCACACTTCGGGATAGACATAGGCGGCGGGGCCGCGCGGCTTGCCCGGCACCACGCCGACGATCTGCGGAATGACGTCGCCGGCCCGCTGCACGATCACCGTGTCGCCGATGCGCACGTCCTTGCGGGCGATCTCGTCCTCGTTGTGGAGCGTGGCGTTGGACACCACCACGCCGCCCACGTTGACCGGGGTCAGGCGTGCCACCGGAGTCAGCGCTCCGGTGCGGCCCACCTGGATGTCGATGGCCTCCAGCACTGTGGTGGCCTGCTCGGCGGGGAATTTATGGGCAATGGCCCAGCGGGGGCTGCGCGACACGAAGCCCAGGCGCTTTTGCAGTTCCAGATCGTCCACCTTGTAGACGATGCCGTCGATGTCGTAGGGAAGCGAGGCGCGCGCCTCGCCCAAGGACTCATAGGCGGCCAGCAGTCCCGCCACGCCGTCGCAGCGGCGGATCAGCGGATTGACCACGAAACCCCAGGCCCGCAGGCGCTCGAGATACCCCCAATGGCTGGAGGCGGGCGGGCTGGACGCCTCGCCCATGGCATAGGCGAACAGCGACAGCGGCCGTGACGCCGTGACCTTGGGGTCCAACTGGCGCAAGCTGCCGGCGGCGGCGTTCCTGGGATTGGCGAAGACCTTCTCTCCCGCCGCTTCCTGCCGCTGGTTGAGCGCCAGGAAGTCGGCCTTGGTCATGTAGACCTCGCCCCGGATCTCGATCACCTGGGGCGCGTCGGGACCGAGAGTGCGGGGCAGTTGGCTCTCCGGGAAGGTTTCCAGGTTGCGGGTAACGTCCTCGCCTTCCGTCCCGTCGCCCCGCGTGGCGGCCGAGACGAACTCGCCCTTCTCGTAACGCAGGTTGATGGACAGGCCGTCGATCTTGGGCTCGGCCACGTAGGCCAGTTCCGCGTCGTCCGCAAGGCCCAGGAAGCGTCTGACCTTGGCGTCGAATTTGGCGACGTCCTCCGCCGAGAAAATGGTGTCGAGAGATAGCATAGGCACCGCATGGACCAGCGTGCCAAAACCCTCGGCCGGGGCGGCGCCGACCTTGTCCTTGATGGGGCTTTTCGCCGCCAGCTCGGGGAAGCGTTCCTCAATCTCGGTTAGGCGCCGTCTGGCCCCGTCATAGATATCGTCGGTGACCTCGGGGGCGTCCTGGCCGTGATAGGCCTGGTCCCAGCGGGCGATCTTCTCGGCCAGCTCGGCATGCTCGATGCGGGCTTCGAACGGAGTCAGGGCGGCGACGGGAATGGGGGCTCGGCTCATGGGCCGGTTATACGGCCGGTGCCCCAGGAAATAAAGGGGGTGGCCGAAGCCACCCCCTTTCCCGGACGGGTTCAGAAAGCGTAGCGGACGGTGGCGTCCAGGCTGTAACTTTCCAGGTTTTCGCGGAACTGGGAGGTGCTGGCTCCGACGTTCACCTTGAAGTCGCTGACAAGGAAGTCGAGGCCGACGCCGAACACCACGCCGTCGGGATCGTTGCTGCTGCGGTAGCTATTGGCCAGATCGACCTTCTGGGCGTGGGGCAGATCGTATTCATAGCGGGCGAACACGTTGGGGGTGAACACGCCGTAGCTGGTCTTCAAGTCGTGGCCGGCGGCCAGGGTGGCGCGGACCTGACCGAAATTGGCCAGGGAATCGCGGTTAAAGGTGTTGGCGTTGGTGGTGTAGTTCCCCTGGAACTCGGCGATGCGCAAATAGCCGAGGGTGGCCTTGAGCAGGGTGTCGTCATACCGCGTGTAGGCGGTGAGGTTGCCGGCACCGAAGATGCGGTTAGCGGTGGCGTCGCCGATCTCGGTGGCGTTGGACTTGAAGCGGTAGGTGATGCGGGCATAGCCGGCGACGCCGTCGGCGACCAGCCAGTCGTTGATGCTGTAGCCCAGATAGGGGGAGAACGAGACCGTATCGCCCTCCACCGAGCCGCCGTTGGCGACGTACTTGGTGTTGATCAGCACCTTCTCGTAGCCGACGGCGAGGCCACCGATCAGGCTTTCGGTCAGGCGGCGGTCATAGCCGACGATGCCGTTGGTGATCGTGCCGCCGAAATCGCCGTTGCGGTCGGTCTTCTTCAGCCAGGTGACCGAACTGGCGACCCACACGGAATTGATCTTTCCCGACTTGTTGGCGGCGGCGCTGGAGCCCTGCCTGGAGGTGGCCTCATCCTCAGTGAGGTTGTCCGGGGGCGGAGTGGTCGTTGCTCCGCAGGACGAGGACGTGGGGGTCGGCGCGGTGTTCAGGGTCGGGCCGCCGCTGCCGGTCGAGGTGCCTCCTGGAGTGGTTCCTCCGCCGGTGGCTCCTCCGCCGGAGGATGCGGTGAATCCGCCTCCGCCGGTGACCACCGAGGTGACGCGGCTGGCGATCAGGCCGGCGGTATTGGTGCTGGCGGCGGTGGAGGCCTGCTGCGTCACCGGCGTGACGTCGCAACCGGCGAAGGCGGGATTGATCGCGGCCAAGGTCCCCGCCGCGGCAAGAACCGGAAGCATTTTACTGGTGATCATGAGAGGCCCCTGGTCCTGGCGGTTGTGTATATACGTAGACATACGAGGGTGTATATCGTGGCGGGCATCGGCCCACCGACGTCTGCGTGCATCTTTTTCGGGGATACACAGGTTTCAGGCTGGGGGAAAGCTTTTGTGATGCCGTTGCTACATATCGATTGGATGTGTCAGGGCGCGACACATTTACGTCGCGCCATTCACACCATCAGCGCATCGGCGGCGGCGCGGGCGTGGTCGGTGATGACCTCGCCCGACAGCATGCGGGCGACTTCCTCGCGCCGCGCTTCGGGCGACAGGCGTTCGACGCCGGTGGCGACCTTGCCGGCCGCTTCGGCCTTGGCGACGCGGTAGTGGTGGCCGCCCCTGGCCGCCACTTGGGGGGAATGGGTGACCACCAGGATTTGCAAGGACTCGGCCAGACGGCCCAGGCGCTCGCCGACGGCGGCGGCCACGGCGCCGCCGATGCCGGAATCCACCTCGTCGAAGACGATGGTCGGTGTCGAGGAAATGCGGGCCAGCACCACTTTCAGGGCCAGCATGAAGCGTGACAGCTCACCGCCCGAGGCGATCTTGCCCAACGGACCGGGAGCCGAACCGGGATTGGTGGCGACCTCGAAGCCGACCTGATCCAGGCCGGAAGGCCCCCATTGGGCCTCGTCCACCTGGGTGACGCGGGTCTGGAAGCGGGCCTTGTCCAGCTTCAGGGGCGGCAGTTCGGCGGCCACCGCCTTGTCCAGCCGGGCGGCGGCGCCAAGGCGGGCCTTGGACAGGGCGCGGGCCTGTTCCAGATAGGCGGTGCGGGCCGCCTGTTCGGCGCGGGCCAGCCGGGCGAGGCCATCGCCGCCGCCTTCCAGCTGGGCCAGTTGGCGACCCAGGCGGTCGAGCAGCAGCGGCAGTTCGTCGACGGCCACCTGATGCTTGCGGGCGGCGGCGCGCAGGGCGAACAGCCGCTCCTCGACCTTTTCCAGATGGCGGGGATCGAGGTCGATCTCGGCGGAGGCGCGTTCCAGCAGGTTGGTGGCTTCCGAGGCTTCCTGGGCGGCGCGGTCCAGGGCGGCGATCACCGGGTCCAGCTTGCCCTCGGCCTTCTCGGCGACGCGCTCCAGGGCACGGGCGGCGGAGCGCAAGGACGCCTCCACCTCACCCTTGTGGGTCAGGGCGCCCTGGGCGGCGTTCATGGCCTCGAGCAGCTTCTCGCCATGCATCATCACGGCGCGGCTGGCGGCCAGTTCCGCCTCCTCCCCCGGCTTGGGGGCCAAGGCGGCGAGGTCCTCGTGCACCTGCCGCAGGTGCTCCTCCTCCGCCTTGGCACGGGCCAGATCGGCCTCGGCCTCGGCGCGGGCGCGGGCGGCGTCGCGCCAGGTGGTCCAGGCGCCGGCGAGGGCGGTGCGGATTTCGGCCTGCCCGGCGAAGGAATCCAGCACGCCCAGATGGGTGGCGGAATCCAGCAGGCCGTGGCTTTCGAACTGGCCGTGAATCTCCACCAGCTCGTCGCCGACCTTGCGCAGCAGCCCGACGCTGACCGGCTGGTCGTTGACATAGGCGCGCGACCGGCCGTCGGCGGTCAGCACCCGGCGGAGCAGCAGCGGCCCGTCGGCGGCCTCCATGTCCTGTTCGGCCAGCAAGGTGCGGGCGGGGTGGTTGGCGGGGGGATCGAACTCGGCGGTCACCACCGCCTGGGCGGTGCCATGGCGGACCAGACCGGATTCGGCACGGGCTCCCAAGGCCAGCCCCAGGGAGTCCAGCAAGATGGATTTGCCGGCGCCGGTCTCGCCGGTGAACACCGACAATCCCCCGTCGAAGGAGAGATCAAGCCGCTCGATCAGGACGACGTCGCGGATCGACAGCGCGGTCAGCATCTACCAGAACTTGGCCCAGTTGAACCAGCCGCCGCTGGTCTTGGCGGGATCGTCGGCCTTGGGCTTGGGCTTGGCTTTGTCGTCGGACCAGAAGGACAGCGAGTCGGTCCAACCCTTCTTCGAGGCGCCCGACGGGTTGATGTTGCCGTGCTCGACCATGGTGTAGGCGTCTTCGTACCACTCGCTGCCGGGGAAATTGTGGCCCAGCACCGCCGCGGCGCGCGCCGCCTCCTGGTCCAGGCCCAGGGCGGTGTAGATTTCCACCATGCGATACAGCGCCTCGGGCACGTGGGTAGTGGTCTGGTACTGCTCGGCCACCAGCTTGAACCGGTTGAGCGCCGCCAGATGGTGTTCGAGGTGCTGGTAGTAGCGGCCGACATTCATTTCCTTGCCGGCGATATGGTCGCGGGCGAGGTCGATCTTCAGCATGGCGTCGCGGGCATAGGGCGTGGTGGGGAAGCGGTCGACCACTTCCTGCAGGATCTTCAGCGCCTGCTCGGTGAGCTTCTGGTCGCGGCCCACATCGGCGATCTGCTCGTAATAGCACAGGCCCTTGAGGTAGTAGCCGTAGGCGATGCTCTTGTTGCCCGGATGCAACTGGATGAAGCGGTCCAGGGCGACGATGGCGTCGTCGTACTTGTTGCGTTCGTACAGCGCATAGGCGCTCATCAACTGCGCCTTGGTCGCCCACACCGAATAGGGATGCTGGCGGTCCACCTCGTCGAACAGTTGGGCGGCCTTGTAGTATTCGTTGGCGTCGACCAGATCCATGGCCTCGTTGTAGAGCTCCTCCACCGGGCGCTCGACATATTCGGGCTTCTTCTCGCTGCATGCCCCCAATCCGGTGGCCAGGGCCGCCGACAGGGCGAGGGCCGGCAGGAAACGGGAGGTGGCTGAGCGATGGCGCATGGAGGCTCTTTGCGTGGACAGGACAGGAACGGCCCGCACTATAGCAGCTTCCAGCCGCAAAAAAACCCTCTCCACCACGAAGCGGAGAGGGCCATTGGGGGTCGTAAACTCTTCAGCCGTTGGCGGCGAGGGCCAGCGGCGCGGCGGCGAACGGCGCGGCGGCCGAGCCGGGGGCGATGGAGGTCAGTTCCCAGGCGCTGCTGTCGGCGAATAGGGCGCGCAGCAACTGGTTGGTGACGGCATGACCGGCGCGCACGCCGTGATAATGGCCCAGCAGGGGGGCGCCGGCCAGATAGAGGTCGCCCACCGCGTCCAGCACCTTGTGACGGACGAATTCATCCTGATAGCGCAGGCCGTCGTCGTTGAGCACTTTGGTGCCGGTGCTGTCGATCACCACCGCGTTGTCCAGCGAACCGCCGCGGGCCAGACCGTGGGAGCGCAGCATGGCCACTTCCTGCTCGAACCCGAAGGTCCGCGCGCGGGAGATTTCCGCCTTGAAGGTGCCGCGCGACAGGTTGACGAAGAATTCCTGGCGCGAGATGGCCGAGGCGCCGAAATCGATCTCGAAGCGCACCGAGAAGCCCGAGGACGGGGTCAGCGAGGCGACGCGCTCGCCGTCCTTGATCGTCACGCGCTTGAGGATCCTGATGGCCTGACGGGGAGCGTTCTGCTCGACCACGCCGGCGCATTCGATGAGGAACAGGAAGGGGGCGGCCGAACCGTCCATCACCGGCACTTCCGGGCCGTTGATCTCGATCAGGCAATTGTCGATCTGCATGCCGGCCAGGGCGCTCATCAGGTGTTCGACGGTGCCGACCACCACGCCGGCCTCGTTCTTCAGGCAGGTGTTCATGCGGGTGTCGCCCACCGACGACCACAGGGCCGGGACGATGGCGCCGCCGCCGGCGATGTCGACGCGGCGGAAGCGGATGCCGGTGCCGGCCTCGGCGGGATGCAGGACCATGGTCACCTTGGCGCCGGAATGCAGGCCGATGCCGGTGCAGCCGATGGCGCTCTTCAAGGTCCGCTGACGCATGGATTCGGAGGAGGGCTTGGCTTCGGGACGCAGATTGGTGACGATCTGACTCACGCTAAATCCCCTGTCTCCTGGCTCGCCGCGCCGCTTGTGTCGTATGGCGTTTGGCGATCCTTCATCTTGATGGTGAAAGGTGTAGCAGCACGGAGTCCAGGGCTCAAATCAATCATTATTGCCAAATGTTACACTCACTCCAGGATCGTGAAACAATCGCTGGCGGCCTTGAGCCGTTTGGCGTGAAACAAAAAAGAGGGCCCGTCCGGTGAACCGGTCGGGCCCAAGTCTTACAGCGCGGGCGGAAAAGGGGGAAGCCCCTCTTCCGCGATCAGTAGGTCAGTTGGCCTGGCGGCGCAGGAAGGCCGGAATGTCCAGGTCCTCGCCCGCCCGGCTGGCGGTGGGCTCGCGCCGGGCCTCCATGCGCGGCTGGGGCTGCGGCTGGGGCTGGGGCGCCGGCTGGGCCGGGGCGCGGTGACGGTTGACCAGACGGTCGAGCAGACCGCCCATGCGCCGGGTCTCCTGGGGCGGCTGCGGCGCCAGGGTCGGGGCGGAGGCGGCTTCGCTGATCTCGGACAGCGCCTTGTGCAGGTCCTTCATCTCGGGCTGCGGACGGCCGAGGACCGGCTCGTGGCGGGCCTCCATCTCGGGCTGCTCGGCCCGCATGTCCGACTCGAGCCGCAGTTCGGGCTCGTGGCGGGCTTCGCCGCGCACCATGGGCTCGGCCCTCATCATCTGCTCGGGACGCCCGATATCCAGTTCGGGCTGGAGCTGGGCGGCCACCGCGGGACGGTGAGCCGGCTGATGCGCATGGGCGGTGGCGGCCGGCGCCGACATGGCCGGTGCCGACATGACCGGAGCCGACATGACCGGAGCCGACATGGCTGCGGCGGACTGGGCGGCGGCCGGCTGGGCCTGCGGCCGGAAGAACGGCGCCTGGGCCTGGGCGGCGGGACGCGCCACTTCGGGACGGGGCGCCGGCTGGGCGGCGGGAGTGACCAGCGAGATGACGGTGGGCTTTGCTTGGGCGGCGGCTTCCGAGGCGATGCCGGTGGCGACCACCGAGACCCGCATCTTGCCGTTCAGCTTCTCGTCGAAGGTCGAGCCGAAGATGATGTTGGCGTCGGGATCGACCTCGTCGCGGATGCGGTTGGCGGCCTCGTCGACCTCGAACAGGGTCATGTCCATGCCGCCGGTGATGTTGATCAGCACGCCGCGCGCCCCCTTCATGGAGGTGTCGTCGAGCAGCGGGTTGGAGATGGCGGCCTCGGCGGCGTCGATGGCGCGCTTGTCGCCCTCGGCCTCGCCGGTGCCCATCATGGCCTTGCCCATCTCGCTCATCACGGTGCGGATGTCGGCGAAGTCCAGGTTGATCAGGCCGGGCATGATCATCAGGTCGGTAACGCCGCGCACGCCGGAATACAGCACGTCGTCGGCCATCTTGAAGGCATCGGCGAAGGTGGTGCGCTCGGTGGCGACGCGGAACAGGTTCTGGTTCGGGATGATGATCAGGGTGTCGACGAACTGCTGCAGTTCCTCGATGGCGCCCTCTGCTGTGCGCATGCGGTGCGCGCCTTCGAAGTGGAAGGGCTTGGTCACCACGCCGACCGTCAGGATGCCCTGCTCACGCGCGGCCCGCGCGATGACCGGAGCGGCGCCCGAGCCGGTGCCGCCGCCCATGCCGGCGGTGATGAACACCATGTTGGCCCCGCCGATCTGGCCGAGGATTTCCTCGAGGCTTTCCTCGGCGGCGGCGCGGCCGATGTCGGGACGCGAACCGGCGCCCAACCCCTGCGTCACCTGATTGCCCAGCTGGATGCGCCGTTCGGTGCGGCTTTGGCCGAGCGACTGGGAATCGGTGTTGGCGACGATGAACTCGACGCCTTCAAGCCGCGACAGAATCATGTTGTTGACGGCGTTGCCGCCGGCACCACCCACGCCCACCACGGTGATTCGAGGCTTGAGCTCTTGGTGAGCTCCGGGAAGGAAAGTCAGCATGTCCAGGTCCTCCGCGCTGTGTGGCCGATTCGTTGCCGGCCCGTTGAACTCGTAAAATCCGCTAAAACTCAGAAATTCCGCTTGAGCCAGGAGCCGACGCGGCCCCAGCCCGACGCACCCTCGCCGCGCGTCCCGGCCCTTTTTCCGCGCGACGGCGCGGGCGCATGGACCAGGGCGTAGCGGATCAATCCGGCACAGGTTGAAAAGGCGGGGCCGCCGGTGGCCTCGGGCAGGCCGTGCAGCCCCATGGGCTTGCCGAGCCGCACCTGCTTGTCCAGCACCATGCCGGCCAGATCGCGGGCGCCCTGCATCTGGCTGGCGCCGCCGGTCAGCACCACGCGGCGCCCGGCCAGCTTGTCGAAGCCGCCCTGCTCCAGATGCGAGCGCACCAGTTCGAAGGTCTCCTCCAGCCGGGGCTGGATGATCTGGATCAGCATGGAGCGCGGCACCTGATTGGAGGCGCCGTCCTCGTCCTCGCCGACCAGGGGCACCTTCAGGATTTCGCGGTCGTCCGAGGCCGAGGGAATTACCGAGCCGTACAGGGTCTTCAGCCGCTCGGCATGCACCACCGGGGTGGAAAGGCCGCGGGCGATGTCGCTGGTGACGTGGGCGCCACCCACCGCGATGACGTCGGTATGAACGAGCTGGCCGCCCAGGAACACGGCGATGGAGGTGGTGCCGCCGCCCATGTCGATGCAGGTGACGCCCAGTTCCTTTTCGTCCTCCACCAGGCAGGCCAGGCCCGAGGCGTAGGGGCTGACCACGCGGGCCTCGATGTCGAGGTGGCAGCGGTTGACCACGGTGGACAGGTTGCGCACCGGGCCGATACCGGCGGCGATGACGTGGATGGCCACCCCTAAGCGGTCGCCGAACATGCCGCGCGGGTCCCTGATGCCTTCGTTGCCGTCGATGGTGTAGTCCACCGGAATGGCGTGGATCAGTTCGCGGTCGGGGCTTTCGTGATGGGCGCGGCCGTGCTCGAGCATGCGGCGGATATCGGTCTCGTTGACGGCGTGGCCGTTCATGGCCACCTCGACCTTGACGTTGGCCGAGCCGGGATGGCCGCCCGAGATGTTGATGGCGACGGCGCGGACCTGATCGTTGGCCATTTCCTCGGCGGCCTCGACGGCGGCGCGGATCGAGGTTTCCAGCTCCTCCATGTCCACCACGGCGCCGTTGCGCATGCCACGCGCCACCTGATGGCCGATGCCCACCATGCGGGGCGAGCCGTCATCCTGAATCTTGGCGATGAAGCAGCACACCTTGGTGGTGCCCACGTCCAGCGCCGCGACGAGGCCATTCCTTGCCGCCATGCTCAGCGCTCCCTTGCCATGGCGGTGGGCGGCGCGATGGAGGCGGTGTTGACCGCCGCCGGCTCGCGCGAGCTCTTCAGCACCATGCGGTCGGGAACGCGCAGGTCGATCATGGTGATCTGCTTGCCCGACAGGGCGCGGGTCTTCTCCAACTCGGCCAGGCGGTGCCAGGCGGCTTCGGTGTCCAGTTCGGGCAGGCGGGCCTCCAGGCCCTTCTCCACGTCGTCCAGCTTGATGTTCCAGCGGCGGTTGCCCACCCGGACGGCCGCCTTGACCCGGGCGGCCAGTTCGGGCTCGGTGGCCAGCAGGGCGAACAGCTCGTCGGTGCGGGCCGGAGCGCCGTCGCCGACCACCAGGGGCAGGTCCTCGAAGCCCTCGATGGCGCCGGGGATGTTGTGGCCGTCGCGGTCCACCAGCACGAAGCTGCTGTCGGTCTGCCACAGGGCCACCGGCTGGCGCTCGACGATGGACAGGTGCAGGGCGCCGGGCAGGCGGCGCTCGATGGCGGCGGCGCGCACGCTGGGCAGCGCCTCGACCCGCGCCCTGGCGGCGGCGATGTCGACGCCCAGGATGGGATCGCCGTAACGGGCGCCGAGCGCCGAGACCAACTGTTCGGCCGGGGTGCGGCGGCGGCCCGAAACGGTGATGTCGGCCACCTGGAAGCCGGCCTCGGCGGTGGAATTCAGGAACGCCATGCCGGTATCGCGCACCAGACGCTGCGGCTTGCCCGAATGCCACAGGGCCAGCCCGCTCACCATGACGGCGGTGACCAGCAGGCCGGCACCGGCCAGCTTCTGCAGCGGGGTCATGTCGAGGCGCAGACGCGGCAGGCGGCGCTTGGCCTTGGGCCGAGCCGGGGCAGCCGTCGCGGCGGCGGTCGCCGTCTGGCGCTTGGCCGAGATCTGGCGCGGCGCCCGGTGGACGCCGGGACGGTCGTCGGCGGTGATGACGATATCGGAGGGGTTCAGTCGCATCGCGCCTCCTCCACCATCCACCGCACCAGCTCGGGGAAGGTGATTCCCTGATAGGCGGCCATCTCGGGCACCAGCGAAGTGGCGGTCATGCCGGGCTGGGTGTTGACCTCCAGCATGACCAGCCGGGGCGCGGCACCCGGAGTGGTGTCGTCGTAACGCAGGTCGGCGCGGCTGACGCCCCGGCAGCCCAGCGCCTTGTGGGCGGCGACGGCCAGACGGCAGGCCTCGGCGTAATCGGCGGGGGCGATGGGAGCGGGCATGATGTGCCGCGAGCCGCCCGGCGCGTACTTGGCCTCGTAATCGTAGAACCCATGCTCCGAGGTGATCTCGAGGACGCCGAGGGCCCGGTCGCCCATCACCGCCACGGTCAGCTCGCGCCCGGGGATGAAGCTTTCCACCAGCACCTCGTCCGCGTCGAACGGCCAGCCGGTCAGCGGCGAGGGCTGGTTCTCGCGCACGATGAACACGCCGACCGACGACCCTTCGTTGAGGGGCTTGACCACGAAGGGGCGGGGCAGGGGATCGGGGCCGGTGCTTTCGGCGCGGGTGATCACGCGGCCTTCGGCCACCGGAATGCCGGCACTGGCGAACAGGGCGCGGGCGAAGGCCTTGTCCATGGCCGCCGCCGAGGCCAGCAGGCCGGAATGGGTGTAGGGCACGCCCAGGAGGTTCAGCACGCCCTGGACGCAGCCATCCTCGCCGAAGCGGCCGTGGAGCGCGTTGAACACCACGTCGGGCCTGGTCTCGGTGATGGCGCGCACCAGTTCGGCCGGATCGCGGCCGCAATCCACCAGGGCGACCTCGAATCCGGCCTGCTCCAGCGCCTTGGCGGCGGCGGCCCCCGAACGCAAGGACACGTCGCGCTCGGCCGAGGCCCCTCCCATCAGGACGGTGACGCGCTTGGCCTTGCTCATGACTTGTCGCTCCTGACGCCGATACGGCGGATTTCCCAATGCAGGTCCACGCCGCTGGTCTCCAACACCCGGCGGCGGACCTCCTCGCCCAGATCCTCGATGTCGGCGGCGGTGGCGTCGCCGGTGTTCAGGAGGAAGTTGCAGTGCTTTTCCGATACCTGGGCGCCGCCCCTGACCAACCCGCGGCAGCCCGCCGCGTCGATCAGCTTCCAGGCGCTCATGCCCTCGGGGTTGGCGAAGGTGGAACCGCCGGTGCGCACCTTGACCGGCTGGGCGTCTTCCCGCGCTTTGGCGATCTCGGCCATGCGCGCGCCGATATCGGCCGGCTTGCCGGGGCGGCCCTTCAGCGAGCCCGACAGGAAGATCCAGCCCTCTGGCACCGTGCTGCGGCGATAGGAGAAGCCCAGCTCGTCGGGTCCGAGAATCTGCAGGTTACCCGCCCGGTCCAGGGCCTGGGCCGAGACGGTGACGTCCTTCATCTCGGCCCCGAAGGCGCCGGCGTTCATGCGCAGCGCGCCGCCGATGGTGCCCGGCACGCCCGACAGGAATTCCAGCCCGGCCAGACCGGCTTCCTCGGCGGTGCGGGCCACGGTGAGGTCGAGAGCGCCCGCGCCGGCGGTGATGATGTCGCCGCTGACATCGATGGTGGCGAAGGGACCGACCAGACGGATCACTATGCCCGGCACGCCGCCATCCCGGACCAGCAGGTTGGAGCCGACGCCCACCACGGTGACCGGCACGTCCTCGGGCAGGACCTCCAGCACGGCGATCAGGTCGTCCAGGTCGGCGGGGCGGAACAGCGCTTCGGCATTGCCGCCCACCCGGAACCAGGTGAAGGGCGCCATGGGCGCGTCGAAGCTCATCCGTCCCCGCACCGGGGGCAGGGCGTCGCGCCAGTCATGGAGCTTGCGCGCCGTCATCATTCGGCGCCTCCCGGCGAAGGATCGGGCAGAGCGGCCAGTTCGGCGGGCAGGGCATGGGCCCAGGCGGTGATGTTGCCGGCACCCAGGCAGACCACCATGTCGCCGGGGCCGGCCAGGGAATTGACCAGTGGCGCCAGGGCCTTGGGTTCGGCCAGCGCCATCACCCGGCGGTGGCCGTGTTCCTGCAGTCCCTTGACCAGCGAGGCCTTGTCGAAGCCTTCCATGGGCTTCTCGCCCGCCGCGTAGACGTCGGCGACCACCACCATGTCGGCGTCGTTGAAGCAGGTGCAGAACTCGGGGAACAGGCTGGACAGGCGGGTGTAACGATGGGGCTGCACCACGGCAATGACGTTGCCCCGGCAGGCGGAGCGGGCGGCCTTCAGCACGGCGGCGATCTCCACCGGGTGGTGGCCGTAATCGTCGATGACGGTGACGCCCTTGGCTTCGCCGGTGCGGGTGAAGCGGCGCTTCACGCCCTTGAATTCCGAAAGCGCCTTCTTCACCACGTCGTTGGGCAGGCCCAGCTCGTTGGCGACCGCGATGGCCGCCAGGGAGTTCAGCACGTTGTGCTCGCCGTACATGGGGAGAAAGATGTCGGCGATGGTCCGGGTGGCGCCGGTGACGCGGTCTGTGATGACCACGTCGTAGCGGGCGCCCTTGATGTCCATGGTCAGCCTGTCGACCCGCACCAGGGCCTGGTGGTTGAAGCCGTAGGTCACCAGCTTGCGGTCGGGGATGCGGGCCACCAGGGCCTGGACCTCGGGGTGGTCGATGCACATGGCGGCGAAGCCGTAGAACGGGATATTCTCGACGAAGGTGCGGAACGCCTCGTGCAGCTTCTCCACCGTGCCGTAATGGTCCATGTGCTCGGGGTCGATGTTGGTCACCACCACGGCGGTGGACGGCAGCTTGATGAACGAGCCGTCGGATTCGTCGGCCTCGACCACCATCCATTCGCTGGCGCCCAGGCGGGCATTGGTGCCGTAGGCGTTGATGATGCCGCCGTTGATCACCGTGGGGTCCAGCCGCGCGGTGTCGAGAAGTGCGGCGATCAGCGAGGTGGTGGTGGTCTTGCCATGGGTGCCGCCGATGGCGATGGCGGATTTCAGGCGCATCAGCTCGGCCAGCATCTCGGCGCGGCGCACCACGGGGACCAGCTTGGCGCGGGCCGCCTGGACCTCCGGGTTGTCGGCCTTGACCGCCGACGACACCACCACCACGCGGGCATCGCCCAGCGCTTCCGCCGCGTGGCCGATATGGACGCGGATGCCCATCTTGCGCAGGCGCTCGACGTTGTAATTGTCGGCGATGTCGGTGCCCTGGACCGAATAGCCCAGGTTGTGAAGGATCTCGGCGATGCCGGACATGCCGATGCCGCCGATGCCGACGAAGTGGATGGTGCCGATGTTCAGCGACATGGTGCGCATGGGGTCAGGCTCCACTCATCTGGGGGATCAGCCCGACCACAAGGTCGGCCAGCGCTTCGGCCGCGTCGGGGCGGCCGGCGTTGCGGGCGCAGGCGGCGGTCCGCACCAGGGCTTCGGGCTGGGTGAACAGGGAGTCCAGACGGGCGGCCAGGGTCTCGGGCGTGAACGAGTCCTGCTGCATCAGCCAGGCGCCGCCGCAATCCTCGGCGGCGTGGGCGTTGGCGGTCTGGTGGTCGTCGATGGCGAAGGGATAGGGCACCAGGATGGCCGGGCGGCCCAGCGTGGTCAGCTCGGCCACGGTGGAGGCGCCGGCCCGCGCGATGACCAGATGGGCGGCGGCCAGACGCTCGGGCACGTCGGCGAAGAAGCTTTCCAGGGTGGCGTCGATGCCGGTGCCGGCATAGGCCCGGCGCACGCCGTCCAGATCCTCGGGGCGGCATTGCTGGGCGATGCGGATGCGGGCGCGCAGGGTCTCGGGCAGGCGGGCCAGCGCCGCCGGGATCACCTCGGACAGGATGCGGGCGCCCTGGCTGCCGCCCAGCACCAGCAGGT
>Ga0265320_10001615_pt1 | contig 16146 bp, 10 predicted proteins | sample 4827metaG_FD_202087 | JGI IMG/M metagenome (GOLD analysis project Ga0265320, IMG submission 202087) | Rhizosphere microbial communities from Carex aquatilis grown in University of Washington, Seatle, WA, United States - 4-8-27 metaG | ecosystem: Host-associated > Plants > Roots > Rhizosphere >...
CGAGGTGCAGCGGCACCCCGGCGACCGCGAGGTTGTCGCCCCAGAGCAGGGTGTAGTTCAAACCGGCACCGACGTAGGGGCGGATCGAGTTGCCGGGGAGGGCGCGGTACTGCACGAAGAGCGTGGGCGGAAGGTGCTTGAACGTCCCGAGCTTGCCGACGCCGGCGAGGGTCACGTCCTGCGTCTGCGGGATCGTCAGCACCAACTCGGACGTGATGGTGTCGCTGAACGCATAATCGACATCGATCTCGGGGATCAACTTGTCGTTCACCGAGATTGCGTTCTGCGGAAAGTTGATGCCCAGCGCGGTGAACGCGTCGGACTTGTCGACGGTCTCGAGGTAGGTGGCACGGAGGCGGACTGTCCAAGGACTGGCCGCGTGCAGGGCGGCCCCGGCAATCAAGAGGAACGCGCAGCTGATGATGAGAAGGGAGGATTTTTTCATGATTGAGGATGCTGTCGGGGAATGTCGCGCTTGGGGGCAGTCTATGTGAACCGGCTCCGCGCGGCTCACTGCGGCTTGGCCAAGAATGCGCATGAATTGGCCAGGCATCCGGAGGGCCAAACTCCACATTTCGGGTTGCCCGGCGGGTGGCTTTCGACGGTCCTAGGGGATGGGCGCGAAATACCTACCGACGAACAGGGACTTGAAGGCCAGCCAGCGCTTTCAACAGAAACAGAATCCGCTGCACCCGTTCAAGAAGGCGCGGGGCGGCAAGTCGGCGAAGCCCGGCAGGAAAAAATAGCCCGCGGCAAGGCGGCTTTCGCCTCGCCCGGCCGGGGCAACAGCCCGATTGCCGCCATCCACATCCTCGGCGCGAGAACTTCTTCAGGGCGCTGCCGTCGGAACCAGCTTGATCGGGCCCAGCAAGCCCGCCGGCATTGCTTGGATCAGTCCGGTCTCCTGGAACAGAAAGCGCTCGCCGTAGCGGGCGTTGAGCGCGGTATAATCGGGTGGAGGCTGGGCGGCCATCGCGTTGAGCGCGAGGTTCGCGACCTCGATGCGGATCACGTTTTGCCCGCTCCGGAGGAAGCCGGACACATCCAGCTCGTAGGGCGGATGCCAGACCGATCCCGCCCGTTTGCCGTTCACATAGACCACGGCAGCCTCGCGCACGGGCGCCTCGAACGACTCCACGGATCCGCCGGCGCCACCGCGCCCACCGCCGCGGCCACCCCGGCCGGCGGCGGGTGCAGCCGGGGCCGCGCTGCCGTCCGTCGATGCTGCTGCGGATTGGCGCCGGCCGGCCCGGGCGTTCCCGGCAGCCGCGGTCGGTTGGCCGAAGTTCAGCTCGAGACCGAGCCCGGCCTGGAGCAGGTTGTCGGGGACCGTGACAGTCTTCTCGTACGTCGCCACGCCGGAAAAATTCCGGCTGCCTTGGATCTCGGTCCACGACTGGAGCCGGTCCAACGCCACGGGTTTGCCGCCGGGGCCAAAGGTCACGGTCCAGTCCCGGCTCAAATCGACCGGGTCGGGCACCGCGGCGGTATAGGCGGGCGGCTTGGTCCCCGGAGATTGCCGGGATGAAAAGACCAGGGCGCGGGAGCCGAAGGCGGGAAGATCGAGCTCGATCGTGGTTGAGAGTGCACCGCGCTGCACGACAGCCGCCGGATCGACGCGGCCGTTCATGAGGTCCCACCATTCGGGCTGCAATCCAGTGGTGCGAAAAGCGGCCTGGGTGCGGACCGGGGTGGAACTGGTGTTGGCGATAAAATAAATTTCCGCGTCATCGGTGTGCCGGTGCACGACACCCACATCGGGCGCAGCGGTCGCGAAGCCTACGTCGGGCGCAAGCCGCCGGTTCAACGTCGCGCCGAACGCATCCTCGTCGGGGAGGAAAATTCCCGGTGCATCGGGAGCCACAAAGAGCTGGTGGACCAGCCGGTGGAGTTCGCCTTGATCGGCGGCGGTGGCGGCGACCCCCGGCACGATTGACGGCAGCTGGCGCGTCGCGATCAGGATGCCGCCGGCCCGTGCGAAGGCGTCGAGCTGCCGCAAGGTGGCGAGCGGCATCCGTTCCACGCCGGCCAGCACGACGGCCCGGTAGTGAACGTCCCCGAACGCGAGGCTGGCGCCATCGACCTTGCCGCGCAGGGCGAGAAGCTGGTCGTCAAAGCCGTCGAAGTTGTGGCCCGCGTCCAGGATTGCGCGCGGGATCTCCGGCCCGATGCAACCGGCGACTGTGGCGCTCATCGCCACATGGCCAGGAACGAACTTTGCCCATGCGTCGTCGTTCGGCAGATAAAGGGCCACGTCGTTCGCGGGCGTGCCCTGTCGCAGCAGAAAGCTCGTGCGCTGGAGATAGGCGGCGACGTCGGGCATCACGATCCACCACGGGTTCTTCTCGTCGAACACCGCGGACGCATAGAACCTCCAGCCGGGATCGGGCACGCCTTCGGCGGTATACGGCCAGCCGTGGCCGATCAATTGGTTGCTGCCCTGGAGAAAGTAGGTGTCGGCCACCGCTTTCATGTCGAGCGGCGTGGCGCGGAAGACGGGGCGGTGCAGCCAGGTCCAGGTCTCGCTCGAGGTCACCGTCTTGCCGAGCAGGTGGCTGGCCGACGCTGCCCAGCGCAGCGAACCGAATCCCTTCCAGCCGGTTCCTTCACCCTCCGGCAGGGCCGCGGCGGCATAACTGAACAATGCCGCCGGCGGCGTGCCGTAGCCCTGGATGCGGAATTGCGAGCCGTGGCTGGCCGCCCAGGCTTGGATCGGCGCGACAAAATTGTCGGTGTAAACCTCGGTCAGCGTGCGGCCCCAGTCGTTGCGGACGTCGGCGGTGTTGGCGCCGATGTCCGTCACGAGCGCCGGCAGGTACGGCGTGAGGTCATAACCGCGGCGGCGCTTGAACTCGTCGAGGAGCGCGGGGGTCCAGTCGGTGTTGAACACCTCAAGGCTGTCGCAAAACACCGCGGTCGGCGGATTCGGGCCGCACGCGGCGAGCTCCGGCGCGGCGATCTCGCGGATGAATTTCTGCATCTCGGCGGCGCCGTAGTGGTCCACGACGTAGCCCTCGGCGCCGACGGCCGCGCGTTTTACCTTCATGCCAGTGTGGCTCGAGATGAAGAAGAGCACCGGTGCCGGGCCCTTGACCGGTTTGACCAGCCAGGCGGCGTTGTCCTTGATTTCCATCGCCTGGTAGAAGGGGCGGTAGGTGTCGGTGAGCGCATCGGCCCCGGGCGACGGTCCCATGAAGGCGGCCAGGAGCGTCTCTCCCGGGGCGAGGGCGGGCAGCGGCACGCTGGGCTGGCCGTCGGCGGCGACGGTGGAAAAGGTGCGCAGGGCCCCGGGGCTCTCGCCGGCGGAGAACATCGGTCCACCGAACGGCCATCCGCTCCCCAGGGTCAGGTCCATCCGCATCCCCTGCGTCTTCGCCTCGGCCGCGGTGAACCGCAGCATCTCCAGGAACTCGGGCGAAAGGAACGGCAGGTTTTTCAGGCCCGGGACGGATCCATCGAGGGCGAGGGGATAAACGGGCTGGACCTCGAAGCCGCCGATGCCTCCGGCCTTCATCGTCCGGATTTCCCGGGCGAGCTCGGCCTTGGTGACCGCCGGCCCGAACCACCACCAGCGCATCATGATTTTTGCGTCGTCGGGCGGAGCGCGGAAGGAAGCGGTGAGAGAGCCGACATCGGCCGAGACGGGCAGGGCGAGCAGGGCCAAAGGGAGAAGGTAACTCAGGGGCTTTTTCATGTTGGGGTGATGCTTGTCTGACGTGCCGCTGGGGCTGGCGTTGCGGATTTATCGCGGAAGCGCGAAGGGACGGAAATAGCGGGAATCGGATCGTTCGGGGGCCGTGAATTCCGCGTCTCCGTCCTTTTGCGCTTCCGTGATAAAATTCAAAACTCAGCGCTGGGCCGCCCGGACCCTGGCCAGCAGGTCCCGGGCGGCGTCGTTCCCGGGTTGCAGGCGGAGCGCGGCCTCGAGATGGACCCGGGCCTCGGCGATGCGACCCGGCAGGTTCAACAGGGCGACCGCGAGGTTGAAATGGCCGTCGGCGTTGTCCGGAGCGAGGCGCAGCACCTCGGAGAACTGCGTGACGGCCTCCGGGATGCGGCCCTCGACGTAGAATGCATTCCCGAGATTCATATGGGCTTCGGTATAATCCGGCTTGAGCCGCACGGCCTCCTGGTACTGGGCGATCACGTCCGGCATGCGTCCCGGCAGATTCACGAGGGCGTTGCCCAGATTGTAGTGCGCCTCGGCATAGTCGGGATTCAGGCGCAGCGCCTCCTGGTATTCGGCGATGGCGTCGTTCATCCGGCCGGGCTGGTTGGAGAAGGCATTGGCGAGGTTGAAATGGGCGGTGGCAAAATCCGGCTTCAACCGCAGCGCCTCGCGATACTCGGCGATGGCGTCGTTCATCCGGCCCGGTACATTCAGCCACGCACTGCCCAGGTTGTTATGCGCCTCCGCCAGTCCCGGCTTTAGCCGCAGGGCCTCCTGATACTCCGCGACGGCCTCGTTCAAATGTCCGGGCGTTTCCAGCCAGACGTTGCCGAGGCTGTAATGCGCCTCGGCATAATCGGGCCGACGGCGCAGGGCTTCCTGAAACTGGGCGACGGCCTCGCCCTGCCGTCCGGGAATCTTTGCCAGGGCGTTGGCGAGTCCCCAGTGCGCCTCGGCGTAATCCGGTTTCATGCGGAGCGCTTCCTGGAACTGGGCGACGGCCTCGTTCATCCGGCCCGGCACCTTCAGCCAGGCGTTGCCGAGGTTGTAGCGGACCTCAGGGTAATCCGGCTTCAGGCGCAGCGCCTCCTGGTATTGCGCAATGGCGTCGCCGAGCCGGCCGGGGATGTCCTGCAGTGCGCTGCCGAGGTTGTTATGGGCGTCGATGTATTTCGGGTCGATGGCCAGCGCGGCCTGATATTGTGCGATTGCGTCGCGGCCGCGGCCGGCCACGTACAGGTGGTGGCCGAGGTTGTTGTGCGCCCGCGCACTGGCGGGGCGCTTCGCCACCGTGTCGCCCCAGAGCGCAATCTCGCTGCGGTAATCGGAGTTTCTCTCGTAGGTCAGCCCCCCGGCCACGATTGCCACCACCAGGCACACGGGGAAAAGGTTGCGGCCCACCAGCACATAGGCGCCGGCCACGACGAATGTCAGGACCGCGGCCAACGGCAGATACATGCGGTGCTCCACAATGATCTGCAGGGTCGCGGGCAACGCGCTGGTCGGAGCCAGGATCACAAACACCCATGCACCCAGAAAACCGATCGTTGGCCAGCGGCGGAGCGCCACGACAGTGGCCCCCAGCAGGGTCAGGACCGGAAGCGCCCATAGCAGCGCCATGCCCAAGCCAGGCGGTGGGATCTCGCCGTAGTCAAAGATGAGCGGGTACGGGCAGAACGTCAGCCAGAAATAGCGCGTGACGGCTTCGAACTGGGTGAGGGCATGCCCGACCCAGACATTGCCTTCGGAAAATTGAAAGGTGCCGCCCCGATTGCCGCCGGTGCCGGCCAGCAGCAACAGCAGGGGCACCCAGGTCGCGAACAGCGCGACGAGCGGCCAGCGGTGCCGGCGCCAGGCTTCGCGAAAACTGCCGCTCACAAAGGTCCGGTCGTACAGCCAAACCAGCAGCGGCGCGAGCGCTGCGATCTCCTTGGTCGCCACGCCCAGCAGGCAGGCACCCACGGAAAACGCCCACCAGCGTTCGGGGCGGGTTGAGTCCAGCGCGCGCACAAAGCCGTAGAGAGTCAGGAGGAAAAACAGCCCCATGAGCGACTCCGCCCGCTGGATCACGTAGGTCACCGCCTCGGTCTGCAGCGGGTGCAAGGTCCAGAGCAACGCGATCGTGAGCGCAAGGAGCCATGAGGCCTCGCCAAACCGTGCGGCCAGCACCGGACGGATGAAGGTCCGCCGCAGCAGGCCGAACAGGGTGAGTCCGGCCAGGATGTGGATGAGGACATTGAGGGCGTGATAGCTCCATACCTCGTAGCCGCTGATCGCGTAGTTCAGCCCGAGCGAAAAATTCAACAGTGGCCGCCCCGCGACGGACAATCCGCCCGCGGCCGCACCGTGGGGCGGCGACCACGAGGACGCCAGGCTGCGGATGGTCGGGTTGTCGGAGATCGAGGTGAGGTCGTCGAAGACGAAGGGACCCTGGAAGCTGTCGGCGTAGGCCAGCAGCGCTGCGACTGCGATGATGCCCCCGGCGAGGAGGATCCGTCCGTGTGACTCGGTCCGGGCCGTGGCGGCCGATGCGTGATCCGGATCGTCCGATTGCATGGGGCTGATGAAGGGGGATTTGGTGCACGCCACAGGGGCCGTGACAAGATCCCATATTCCCACGCGATCCCCGTCAGGCGAGCGGATTGTAGGGTTGGCGCAATTATTGACAGGACGCGCGACCGGTCCGAGGTTGCGGCATGAAAACCACCCTGCTGCTCGCGTCGTTTTTATTCCTTGGCGGTTCCTTCATCCAGGCGCAGTCGATCTACGAGATCCCGCTCAAGGACATTGACGGCAAGCCCGCGACGCTCGCGCCCTACAAGGGCCGCGTGCTGCTCATCGTGAATGTGGCCTCCGAGTGCGGTTTCACGCCGCAGTACACGGGGCTCCAGGCGGCTTTCGCGAAATATCGCGATGCCGGGCTCACCGTGCTGGGCTTTCCCTGCAACCAGTTCGGCGGCCAGGAGCCGGGCACCAGTTCTGAGATCAAGCAGTTCTGCAGCCAGACTTTCTCGGTCACGTTCCCACTCTTCGAGAAGATCGAGGTGAACGGTGCGAACCGTCATCCGTTGTACGTGCAGCTCGCGGGCAAGGCCTCGCCGTTTCCCGGGGACATCGGCTGGAACTTCACCAAGTTCCTTGTCGGCCGCGACGGCAAGATCCTGCGCCGCTTCGACTCCGCGACCGAGCCGGACTCGCCGGAGGTCACGAAGGCAATTGAGGCGGCGCTAGCCGCGAAATAACCGCGCACGTCCGCCATGCCAAAAATCACTCCCTTCCTCTGGTGCGACCGGGACGCCGAACAAGCCGCCAGGTTCTACGTGTCTGTCTTCAAGGGTGGAAGAATCCTGAATGTCGCCCGCTATGGCGAGGCAGGCCCCGGCAAGCCCGGCGCCGTGATGACGGTGAAGTTTCGTGTCCTGGGCCAGGAGTTCACGGCCCTGAACGGCGGGCCGGTCTTCAAGTTCACGCCGGCGGTGTCCTTTGTGGTCCATTGTTCCACCCAGCGCGAAGTCGACTACTACTGGCGGAAGCTCACGGCCGGCGGGAAACCGGTCCAATGCGGGTGGCTCGAGGACAGGTATGGCGTGTCCTGGCAGATTGTGCCCGACATCTTGATTGAACTTGTCGGAGGCAAGGACTCCGCGAAGGCGGCGCGCGTCACTGCGGCGATGATGAAGATGATCAAGCTCGACATCAGGAAGCTGCAACAGGCGGCGAAGGGTGTCCCGCGTGCGCGCGGCGCCCGCCGTTCGTCGGAACGAAGCTGAATTATTTTGTCTCTGGACCCACCTTGATTCCGTCGGGCTCTGCGCATGAAAAGGATTTTATCTTGGATCGGTTTTCTTGCGGTAATGACGGTGGTCCGGGCCGGTCCTCCGTTCGTCACGGACGATCCTGAGCCGGTCGATTACCAGCACTGGGAGGTCTATCTCGCCTCGCAATACCAGCATGCCTCCGACGGCGCCACCGGCACGGCGCCCCATGTCGAGGTGAACTATGGCGTGCTGCCCGATCTTCAGTTGCACCTGATCGTGCCGGAAGCGTTCAACGCGCCGTCGGGCGGATCGCGGCATTTTGGTCCGGGCGACACGGAAGTCGGTGCGAAATACCGGTTATGTACGGAAGCCGGCGGCCGTCCCGAGGTGGCGGTCTTCCCGTTGGCGGAGTTGCCGACGGGTGACGACCAGCGGGGCTTGGGGAGCGGACACACGCAGGTCTTCCTTCCCGTCTGGCTGCAAAAGACCTTTGGCTCATGGACGACCTACGGTGGCACGGGCTACTGGATCAATCCCGGCGCCGGCAACCGCAACTGGTGGCTCACCGGCTGGCTGGTGCAGCGTCAGGTGTTGCCCGATCTCGCGGTCGGCGCGGAGGTGTTTCACGAGACCTCCCAGACGGTCGGGGGAAAATCGGACACGCGGATGAACCTTGGAATTACCTGGGACCTCAGCGAGACCTACCACGTCCTGGCTTCCGCGGGGCCCACCCTCCAGGGACCGAGCAAATATCAGGCTTATCTCGCCCTCCAGCTCACCTTCGGGCCGGCGGGTGCCAAATCGGCCAAGTGACCGCCTTTGACCCTGTCCGAAACCACAACCCGTCAGTCGATCCCGCCATGCCCAATCCATTCGTCCATGTTGAGCTCGCCAGCACCAACGTCCCCAAGGCTCGGAAATTCTACGCGAAACTCTTCGACTGGAAACTTGAGGACATGGCGATCCCGGGCGGTACCTACACGATGATCGGAGTGGGAAAGGGAGTCGGGGGCGGCATGATGAAACAGTGCATGCCCAAGGCGCGGTCGGATTGGATGCCCTATGTGCTGGTTGCCGATATCGACGTTGCCACGAAGAAGGCCAGGAAGTTGGGCGCCCGGGTGGTCCAGGATGTGACCGAGGTGGAGGGGATGGGCTGGCTGAGCATGATCGTCGATCCCACGGGTGCCTTGCTGGGCTTGTGGGAGCCGAAAAAGCGACGGAAGTGAGCGGCGGCCCGGTGCGAGGCCGTTCTCTCCGCCCAAGCCGGGCCCCTTTGTCCGGCCCTTGGCCCCACGGGCGACTGCGGGATCGATCCTCGCGTTGCGAATCGCGGCGATTTCAATGACACCCGGGTGGCAGGCTGCGGTCTGACCGATCCGTCCTCGCTTGAAAATCCTCCGACTTCTTCTGCAGCTGGTGATCGTCACGCTCGTGCTCGCTGTCATCCTGATGGCGCTCGCGTTTGTGCCCGCCGTGCAGACGTGGGTCGTCCAGACGGAAATCAACCGGCAACCGGGATGGCAGGGTTCGGTGGGTTCAATCTCCGCCCGGTTCGGGAAGATCGCGGCTTCCGACCTGCACCTCGAGTACGGCGGTGCCGCGCTTGTTCTCCCTTTGGTGGATGCCTCGCTTCCGCTTACGGCGGCCGTATGGGAGAGGAAATACCTGGTCCAAGGCCTGACCGCGAAGGGATGGACCCTCGATCTGACCCACCTTGCCATCCTGAATGCCAATCCGATTGGAGCCGGCACTTCACCCACGGGCGGCGCAGGCGGGACGGGGTCGTCACTGTTTTCCTCGGACCAGGCCAGAATGACCGTGCAGGTCCTCGGTGGGATCCTGGGTCGCTGGAATTTACCCTGGGACCTTTCGCTCGACGGCCTTGACTTGGAAGGTGACGTCCTCGTCGCCGGGCCGCAACAGGTCGGTTCCGTCAAGGTCCACGTCACGGCCAAGGGCGGAGGCATGGCGACCGGGCGGGAGGGAGTTATCCAGTTCACCGCCGATGGCGTGGGACTCGATGCGAGGAACCAGCCTGTCGGCGTGAACGGCATGGGACGCATTGCCGCGCGCATGGCGTCCCCTCGGAATTTCAGCCGGATCGCAGTCAAGGGCGACCTCTCGGTGAAGGGCGGCTCGCTCCCGGATGGGCTCACCCTGTCGGCCGAAGTCACCGCGGATCGCGCCACGCATGAGGAGACCGGCACCTTTGACCTCGCGGGCAACGGGCATCATCTCGCGAACATGGCGGTCCGGAATTCCGCGCCGACGGGACCGTTGACGGGCAATTGGAAAATCGAGCTGAGGGATTCCGATCTAAGGGCGTTCCTCCCGGATCGGGCGCTGCCGGGCTTCTCGGCGGTGGGGGAGGGAACCCTGGACGGTGTTCCCGATTGGACCCGGCTCCATGCGGCGGGACGACTGACCACCGTGCTGGATCGACCCGAATCGCTGGCGCCGCTGCTTGCCGGACTGGGACCGGTGACGCTCGAGACCCGATTCGATCTGACGCACGCCGGTCTGACACTCCGGCTCGGGAGCGTGGACATGACAATCGCCGGAGCGCATCCGATTGCGACGGTTCACCTGCTGCAACCCGTCGAGTGGGATGAGCTTTCCTGGCGACCATCGTTGCCTGATCCGGCGACCGACGCCGCGGCCGTGACCGTCCAGGGATTTCCCGTTGCCCTGTTCTCGGGGCTTTACCAAGGCGTCACACTGACCGGGAATGAAGCGTCAGGTGCCTACGTGCTCGGGGTGGCGGGCGATACGGTGAACCTGCGTCCGACGATTCCGCTCACGGCCGGGGGAGTTTCCGTCAGGGCCGCCAATGGGTTCGCGATTCACGGCCTTGAAATGTCTCTTTCACTGCTGGCGAATTGGGGTTCCGACGGTTGGCAATGCGAGTGGACTCCGCTCACGCTGACGAACAGTGGACGGACGTGGGCGACAAGCACCGGCAAGGCCTCGCGAACGGGAAAGGCTGGGCAGCCGGTTGTTCTGTCCGCCACTTGGGACGCCGATCTCGATGCCCTGGCCACCCAACCGGGGTTCGACGGTCGCCGCTGGATCAAGGGTCGGTCGGCATCGGGGGAATTCACCGCCTCGCTCGGGGGATTCACAAGAGTGGAGGGTAAATTCACCGCGACCGGCCACAACGCGAGTGACTCACTGGCGGGCAACGTGTCCGCGGAGTTCGGGCCGAACCGACCGGTGCGGTTTCACGCCCCGTTCAAAATTTCGGTCGGTTCAGAAGCTTCGGACGTCCTGATCGAGGGCAGCGTCACCGGCCCCGCCGGTGGCAGCCGCGTCGATCTCACGCTCTCCGGAAAAAGTGCATCCCTGGAGCAACTCCGGGCGCTCGCCGACCCGCTGCTCGGTGCGGCCGGCTTCGATTCCGGGATCGTGCGATCCGCTGCCGGCACGCCGGCCGCCATCGCCGCCGTGGAGAAACCGCGGCCGTTTTGGGGCGACTGGACGGGACCGGTCACGCTGGACTTCGATCGACTGAGGGCCGGCGGTCACACGTTCGATTACGTGCGGGGCACGCTTAATCTCAGCCGGAACGCGATACGGCTCGATCATGGCCTGGTCAAACTGGTGCCGGACAAGATGACGACGGTGGACGGCGAGCTTTCGTTCGATCCGGACACTGTCGTGCCTTACCTCTTGAAGGCGGGAGCGTCGCTCGGAGAGATGGACGCCGTGCCACTGGTCAGCGAGACCCCACCGGCGGGTGATCCGGTGATCACCGGGCGTTTCACCGTGGCGTCCAGCCTCGCCGGAGCGGGCGCGAGCCTGGACGATTTGCTGGCGCACACCCGCGAGGAGTTCCGGCTGACGAGCCATGGGGGCGCGTTCCGCCTTTTGAAGACGGATGTGGCCGGGGCGATTCCGCCGCCGCCGGATTCGGGGGCCGTGGCCGATGCGCTCGGCTCCGTGGGCTCGGCTGTCGGAAAGTTCTTCGGTTCGGATCGCCGGGCTCGCGGTCCCGGTTCCGGGCTTGTGAAGCTCGGCAAGAACACCCAGGCGGTGCTTGATTTCAGCTATGCGATCGCAGAGTTCAGCTACGACCAGCTGACGCTCACCGCGATCCGCGAGGCGGACGGCTCGATCCGGCTTGAAGACCTGGCGTTGACGGCCGCCGAGGTGGATCTAACGGGATCCGGCAGCCTCGGGCACAAGGACGGACTGGCGCTGCGCGCCCAGCCGCTCACGCTTGACCTGCAGCTGGGTGCGCGCAATGCGATGGCGACCTTGCTCACGACCGGAGGACTGCTGTCGTCACACAAGGACAGCCTGGGCTACACGCTGATGGAGGAGCCGATTCATCTCTCCGGCACGCTCGCGCACATCGACGACAGCCAGTGGCGTGCCGCGCTGGCCGAAGCGGCGAAGCCGAAGCCGGATGCGGGCGCCAAATCCGGCACAACACCTGCCACGGCCAAACCCTAGAACTAAGCCAAAAGACTCATGCAGTTGGAGGTCCGTTTCAGTGTCAAACGACCGAACTGAAAGGTGGCCGCCGACCTCCGGGCGGCGGTAGGGGCGTCGCTTGACGACGCCCGGGCGCAGTCAAGCTGCGCCCCTACGTAAAACCAAATTGCGTCCAAGCCAACCGTGCTCGGAGTGTCACGGTCCACCTCGATCCAACTGCATGAGTCCGGCTAAGCCCCGATGCCTTGGTTCAGCGGACAGGCTTGAGGCTGCGATGGGTGGGCTCATGAGCCCACCCATCGCGGCATAAAACTGCTGCTGCAGTACGGTCTGGAACTGCGCCGCGAGGATTCCCTTAATTTCCGTACGGCTTCGACGGATCGTCGGCGGGAGCACCTGCGGGCGGGCCGCGACGCTGCCCCGCACGCTGTCCGCCAGGGCCACCGGGTCTGCCGGGGGCACCGGGAGCCGGTCCGCGGCGCGGGGAGGCCGGCACGTTGAACGAGGCGAACGGATCGGGCTTGGCCGGATCGAATGGTACAAAGTCGTCGACGATCCACTTGGCGGGTTCGATGTGGTCGTCCTTGATGCCTTGGACGATGCACTTCGCCAGCTCCCACGCCCCGTACGGGTCATGGTGGGTGGCATCCTGGCCGCGCGAGAAGAGCAGCCAGGAATCCTTTTCGCCCAGCGTGGTCATCATCTTGTCGCTCATCAAGGTCAGGTCGATCAGTGGGACATCGAGTTCCTTGGCGACGGCGCGGACGGCGTCGGGATAATCGTCGTGGGTGTTCTTCACCTTGCCGTCGGCAAACTCATGTCGCTGCATCGGGGTCACGAGGATGATGTGCGCACCCTTTTCGCGGATCTCCTTGGTGTAGTTGCGCATCTCGGTCGCGTAGTTCTTGAAGGCGCCGAACTCCGGGCCGCGCTCGCGCTCCTTTTCGTCGTTGTGACCGAACTGGGAGATGACCCAGTCGCCGGGCTTGATCACGCTGAGCAACTTGGGGAGGCGGAGTTCGCCGCGGAAGGCGCTGTAGGCCTCGCCGGATTCGCCGTGGTTGGAGATCGCGACGATATTATTCTTGAAGAAGATCGGCAGGAAATTCCCCCAGCTGGTCGTCGGCATGCCCGGCTGGTCCGTCATGGTCGAATCGCCGATCAGGTAGATTGTCGGGACATTGTCCGCCCGCTCTGCCGTGATCGAAGCGATCGCCGGGTGGGCGTCGTTGAACTCGAGCTGGATCTTGTCATCCCAGGCGATCGCTTCGCCCTGCGTCTCGCGCGGCTTGAGGCGGACCACGCGGCCGTCGGGCAGCTTGGGAGTCCGGGTGTTGACGAGGAAGGAGACGGTCTTGGTCTCGCCGGCCTTGGTCGCCGCGTGGAGGACCATCAGGCGGCGGATTTCGGCGCTGATCGTCGTCAGCGACGGGCCGTCCGGATCGCCGCCAAGTGTAACCGTCACGCGCCAGTTGCCCTCCGCGGGAACCTTGAAGGTGAAGAAAAACGGCGCGGTGGCCTTCACCCCGCCGGCGTAGGCGGTCGGCACGACGCCCGGTGCGCCCTCGAAACCGAAGCCGGCGGCATCGGAGTAGGCGGAGGTGGGTGTGACCTTGGTCCAGCCGGCCTTGGCCGGACCGGAGCTGAAATCATAATTGATGGCCTGGGCGGACGCCGTGACGGCAGTCCAGGTCAGGGCGGTGAGAAAGAAGAGACGGCGATGCATGAGGTGTTTCTCCAAGCGGCGGGGGTTAGGGTGGCGAACCGATCCAAATGGAACGGCTTGGAAAGAAATGGAAACCGTCGGCTGCGCAAGGTCAACCCGAAGGCAGGCAAAAGATGAGCCAGCCGCTAAGCCAAATCGTCGGGTGGTTTGCTTTTGACCGGATCTGTTTTCTCCTTGGAACTCCGTTTCACCGTCCATGCAACATCCATCATTGTTCACTCCCGTAACCCTGGGCTCGATCGCCCTGCCGAATCGCATTCTCATGGCTCCGCTTACACGGTGTCGGGCAGACGCGGACCATGTCCCGACCGCGATCATGGCCGAATATTACGCCCAGCGCGCCAGCGCGGGGCTGATCATCGCCGAGGCCACGATGGCGATGGAGGGCAACTCCGCTTTCGGCGGGCGCGAGCCGGGCATTTACTCCACCGCGCAGGTTAACGCGTGGAAAAAGGTCACGGACGCCGTGCACGCCAAGGGCGGCCGGATCGCGCTGCAGATCTGGCACGGCGGCCGGGCGTGTCACTCGTTGCTGAACGCGGGAGTGCAGCCCGTTGCCCCGAGTCCCCTGCGGATCACCAACGACGAGACGCACACGCCGCAGGGCAAGAAACCGTATGAAATCCCGCGTGAGCTGAGCGACGACGAACTTCCCGGCATCGTCGCGGGGTTCCGACATGCCGCACAGAACGCGCTCGCGGCGGGCTTCGATGCCGTCGAGGTCCACGGGGCCAACGGCTACCTGCTCGATGAGTTCCTGCGCGACGGCAGCAACCAGCGGCGCGGCCCCTATGGCGGTCCGATCGCCAACCGCGCCCGGTTGCTGCTTGAGGTGGTCGACGCGGTGATCTCGGTTTGGGGCGCGTCAAAGGTGGGCGTGCGGATTTCGCCGCTGAACAGCTACAACGACATGAAGGACAGCGATCCGGTGGGACTGACCCGTTACGTCGCCGCGCAGCTCAATGTGCGGGGCATCGCCTACCTCCATCTGATGCGGGGCGATTTCTTCGGGCTGCAGAAGGCCGACGTCGTCAGCGCGGCCCGCGCGGAGTTCAAGGGCGCCCTAATCGGCAACATGGGCTACTCGCCCGACGAGGCGGCGCAGGCGGTCGGGGACGGAACGCTCGCCGCCGTCGCGTTCGGCCATCACTACGTGAGCAATCCCGACCTGGTCGCGCGCGTGCGTGCGGGGGCCGCGCTGGTTGAACCGGATGCCGCCACGTTCTACAGCCCCGGCCCGAAGGGCTACACGGACTATCCCCGGATGACCGCGGCCTAATCCGCAAGGATGCAATCGCCGGTAGCAGCCGACGTGAGGAGGCTGGTTTGAGGTTAATCGCCAAGGGGCTCTTCGCCTCGACTGCCACATCGAGCGTTCCGGCCAAGGACGAATTCAATTTATGGTAGTGGCTCTGTTTGCCTCGTAGGCCGCCTGCTCGCAGGCACGATGAGAGCGCGAGCAAGCTCACGGCCTGCCAAGAGTTCTCGAACGAACCTGCTGCCCTATTTGTCCGCCGGCTTGGCGGCGGGGGATGCGCTGTCGGCCTTTTGTCCGAGGGCTGTCAGCCCGCTCAATTCCTCCATTTCCTCCCGTCGCTTGGCCTCCTTGTAAAGACGCAGGCCGCGCTCCTCGTTGGTCTCGAAGCCGGCAAGTTCGTAGTGACCGAGAATCGGCAGGTGGTGCCAGAGGTCGGCGACCGTAAAGAGATTCAGAAATCCCCGGTCGAGCCCGTTTTCCGGACCGATGTAGGTGTCCATTCCCTGCCTGGTCATTTCCTGCTTGGTCAGGACCTCGGATTTGTCCGGCAGTTTCCGGTCGCGAACGATCATCGCCGGCAGCCGAACGATCGTGGCGCTCGATGCCTGGGGCGCTCCTGTATTAGTGACTGCAGCCGGTGCAGACGCGGCGGACGATTGCGTGGCGTCGTACTTCGGCAAACCGGCAGTGATCATCGATGCGATTGTCGGCGAGACGGTGGATGCAGCGGCGGCCCTATCCAAATCGGTTGCAGTACCTGCTGGGGCAGCTGGCGAATCGCCTGCCGGCGCCTTGGATCCGATGAGCGCGAATATGGCCAGCGAAGCGATGCGGAGGGAGAGGGACATAGTCGGAAGGCAGCCGAACCAGCCGGATTGTTTGAATGTGGTGCGACTCCTGGTGAAAGACAAGGCCTGCCCGCGGTACGGCGATGGTTGTAGTGGGGCCGTTTGCCCTGGATGCCGCCCGCTTGCTCGCGCGAAGAGAGCACGAGCAAGCGGGCAACTCACCAAGATTCCAAAAACGGCCCACCACCCACCGGGAACCCCGGCAGCCGAAGCGATCGGAGCCGTTAGAGATTTTTATCGAGGAAGGCGCCGATCTCGTCGAAGATACGGGCATCGTCTTTCCACTCCGGGTAGGCGCCGTTGTCGTCAGAGTTCCAGCTGGACCTCGAGTTACCGATGACCAACTGATAGGGTTGGCCCCGCTGCTTGAGCGCCGATTCCAGCTTTCCTATATTTGCTGGCGCCAAGTTATCGGAAAGACGCGGGAAGTAGAAGAAAGCTGGAAC
>Ga0265320_10001616_pt1 | contig 16137 bp, 15 predicted proteins | sample 4827metaG_FD_202087 | JGI IMG/M metagenome (GOLD analysis project Ga0265320, IMG submission 202087) | Rhizosphere microbial communities from Carex aquatilis grown in University of Washington, Seatle, WA, United States - 4-8-27 metaG | ecosystem: Host-associated > Plants > Roots > Rhizosphere >...
CCCTCCTCCTCGGTCTCATTGCCCTCACCCCCGCCTTCGCTGCACCCGCCCCCGGCGCGCCACCCGTCACCATCACCCAGACTGATCAGCTCATTGACCTCAATAACGGCAAAATCGCCGTGACCATGAACAAGGCCAATGGTCAAGTCTACTCCCTCCGCGCGGTCGTCGGCAATGAGTCCCGCGAACTGCTCAGCCCCACCCGCCGCTCCATCACCTACGATTTCGACTCCGGCAATCAAGGCAAGCCACACGTCGTTTTCGGCTCCGGCCTGTCCCACGCCACGGTCCGGGTCGTCAGCAGCACACCGGACTCCGCCGAAATTTCCGCTTCGTTCGACCCCATTGACGTCTGCCCCTTTCACGTCGAAGTCCACTACATCCTCCGTCGCGGCGACCAAGGCGTTTACACTTTCCTTCACTATCAACACGGCCCCGGCAATGGCGCCGTCATTCTCGAGCAAACCCGCGCTGTCATCTGGACCCTCCGCGGCACCGACCCCTTTACCAATTACGTCGTGGACGACAACCGTAAGGGCCCCTACCCTGCCGGCGAAGTCCTCGAAACGCCCATGGACACTTCCTGGCGTTACGCTTTCGACGGTCAGGTTCACTCGAAATACGACTACGCTAGTTTCATTGGCGAAGACCTCATTCACGGGATCGCCGGCCCGGGTCTCGGTCTCTGGCTCATCACCCCCAGCCGCGAATACGTCAATGGCGGCCCGCTCCGCCAGGAATTGACCACCCACCAAGATTCGCCCACCTCTCTCCCCCAAAACAACGTCGTCCTCTGGATGTGCCAGGGCAACCACTTTGGCGGGCCCGACATCCCCATCGCCGCCAATGAATCCTGGAGCCGCTTTTACGGACCCGCCTTCATCTACGTCAACAGCGCCCCCTCCGTGGACGCCATGTGGGACGACGCCAAAAAAGTCGCCGGCGCCGAAGACGCCAAATGGCCCTACGCCTTCGTCAAGGATGCCGACTACCCGCTCGACCGCGGCACTGTCAGTGGCCAAATCAAAGTCTCCACCGGCGACAGCGCGAAAAACGCCTGGGTCGTCCTCGCCAATCCTGGCGACAAGGATTGGTGCATGTCGTGCAAGAGCTACGAATTCTGGACCAAGGCCGACGCCGACGGCAAATTCACCATTTCGAAAGTCCGCCCCGGCAACTACACGCTCTTCGTCACCGGCGGCAATCAGTTCGAAGACTTTATCAAGGATGGGATTTCCGTGAAAGCTGGTGCCAATAATGTCGGCACGCTCGCGTGGACGGCCGCAACCCACGGCACCAAGCTCTGGCAAATCGGCGTCCCCGACCGCTCCAGCCAGGAATTCAAGGACGGCCTCAATTACCGCCACTTCACCAATTACCTTCGCTACGCCGAAACCTGCCCGGACGACGTCACTTACACCGTTGGCAAGAGCAAGGACAACGAAGATTGGAATTTCGCCATGTGGGGCTGGTATATGAAGCAGCCCTATTGGAACGTCAATTTCGATGAACCCAAGGCCCAATCCGGCCGCGCCACCCTCACCCTCAGCTTCGCCGCGTGGAATTATCCGGCCGGGTTGCAGATTAAACTTAATGGCCAGGTCATCGGCACCATCCTCGAGGGCCAGCCCCGCGCCGACAGCGACCCGGCAACCACCGGCACCGTTATCAGCGGTCTGCAAAAGTCCGGCATGGCCATTTACCGCAGTGGCGGGCAGGACAGCCTGCGCCAGGTCGTCTATCTCCCGTTTGACGCCACTCTCATCAAAGCTGGCGCCAATGAAATGCAATTTGCCATGCAAGGCACCCGCCTCTACGACGCCCCCAGCGCCCGCAGCCCCCAAGCCGTCGGCGGCATCATGTGGGATGCGTTGCGCCTGGAGGTTGATGATAAAGCCAAAGGGCCAAAATAATGTGGCCGGGCGCTTTATTTTACGGGATGATTCCTGAACTGGCTCTTCCACCAATATTTCCGCGGCTTGGAGCTCGTAAAAAAGCAAGGAAACCCGGGTGCCGAAAAAAACCATGCCACCTCCCCGGTCATTTTTGACGCTGCTTCTGCGTCTGTTCGTTTCCCTCATCATGGCGGGCTTCCTGGTGCTGGGTGGTCTCATGTTTATCGTCGCCATGGTGATGCTCGCCGTTGGCGAGAAATCCCGTTCGTGGACGTCTGTAAGCTGCCGCGTCTTATCCAGCAGTATTGAAACTCCGAAAAATTTTAACGCCGAAGACCTGGTCTTTCCCTTTCTCGTTTCCTATGAATATGAAGTGAATGGCAAAAAATATTCCGGCAACACCTTCTCGTTTAACTACACGGCGCCGCGCGACTGTTATGAATCCACGATGCTGGTTAGCCGCTACCCCGCCGGCACTTTGACGACCTGCCTGGTCGATCCCACCGATCCATCCCAATCGGTTCTCGCCAAACCTGACCATCCCTTGATGCCGGTCGCGGGCATGCTAATTCCCCTCGGCTTTATCCTGGTGGGTGCCGGTGGTTTGTATTTTATCTGGGGTCCGCCCGGCCCCGACGGAAAGAACTTTCTCTCGCGACGGATCAACTTTTTGGCCGGGTCCTTCAGTGGCCTGATTTTGGTTGCCGGGATTGGCCTTTTTCATGGATCCATGGTGGTGGCACGGCAACGCGACCAGGCAGCGCTGAAATGGCCGCAAGTTGCGTGCGTCATTGACGGCAGCGGTGTGCAAACCCCGGGCCAGCAGTCCAGTCATTTAAGGAGGTCCCGCACGATTTACTCCCTCGCGGTGCTGTTCGAATACTCGGTTAACGGCCATGCTTACAAATCCAGTCGCTATAGTTTGGGCGGATTCTCCGGCGACGATGCCGAAGTCCATCGCATCCAGAGCGGACCGTTGGCACCGGGCCGCCACACCATCTGCTTTGTCAACCCACTGGATCCCGCTGATGCCGTCCTCGAACGCAGCCATGGATCGGCATATTGGATCGAGGGCGCGTTTTCCTGCCTGTTCATTTTGGTTGGCGGATTGGGGTTGGCCATCTCGATCCAAAACGCCCGGCGTCGGCGTCTGGCCCGCAATTAGCTTTTGGCATTGCCCCATTGGTTATCACTCCCATGCTCCCGCGGCGCGTTCAACCGGAAATCCTCGACTCCCTGCCGCCCGACCACCCGGACGCCGCGCACAACCGCCGCGACTTGCGGTTCTTCAATGCCCTGATGGGTAATTACCGCTGGTTTGTCAATGTACTCCGCACCCATTTGCGACCCGGCGATCGCGTCCTCGAACTCGGCGCCGGCGAAGGCGATTTAGGCCGGTATTTGCGCAGCAGACTTACAAGTGACCTGCCCGTTCATGGCGGACTTGACCTCTGGCCATGTCCCAAGCATTGGCCCGCCGCTTGGGCCTGGCACCGCGATGACCTGATCAGGTTCTCTCGATACCGGGATTACAATGTTATCATCGGGAATCTCATCTTGCATCAATTCGAAGACGACGTACTCGCCGCCCTCGGCCGCCAATGGCGCGAACACGCCCGCCTCCTCATCTTCTGCGAACCCGCCCGCAGCAATCTCCATCTCGCGCAACTCCCCCTCGCGCGCCTTGCCGGCATTAACTACGTCAGCCGCCACGACGCCCGTGTCAGCATCCAAGGCGGCTTCCACGCCCACGAACTCCCTCGCCTCCTCGGCCTCCAAGGACCGGAGTGGCACATCCATCTCCACCACACCTTCCTCGGCGCCTATCGGATGGTGGCGGTACGGGAATCGTAGTTGCCGCCCAATGAAATATACGTTGGAATTTTTCTATTCGCCATTCGTTGTTTCTCCTTTCTCCACCTTCTTAATTCTTTATTCGCTTCATGCGCCCCATCACCATCATCGGCGGCGGCCTCGCCGGTTTGGCCCTTGGCGCGGCCCTCGCCCGCGCGAAGGTTGCGGTGACGCTTTGCGAAGCCGGCATTCTCCCGCGCCCGCGGGTGTGTGGTGAATTTATTAGTGGACTAAAGCTGGATACCATCGGCCGACTCGGCCTTGCTCCGCATTTGCGTGGCGCGGCGGAAAATCGCACCACTGGCTGGCACGCGGGTGGGCGCCTTCGCTGGGCCGCGACTTTACCCGATCCGGCGCCCGGCCTTTCCCGCCCGTTGCTCGAAACCCGCCTGCTCGAAGATTTCATTGCCGCCGGCGGCGACTTGCGCCTCAACACCCGGATTCCCACTTCTCCGACCCATGACGACAAACCACCCGGTCGCATCTGGACCGCCGGCCGCCGGGCCAATGCCGCCAGCCCCTGGCTCGGCCTTAAAATCCATTGCCGCAATTTGTCGGTTGGCCAGGATTTGGAAGTCCACCTCGGCCGCGGCGGCTACGCGGGCGCGGCGCGCATCGAAGATGGCCGCATCAACGTCTGCGGACTTTTCCGTGTCCGCCCCGAACTGCGCGGCGCGCGTGAAACCCTCCTGCTCGATTACCTTGCTGCTTGCGGAATGGAAAAACTCGCGGCGCGCATCGCCGCCGGCGATCCCGACCCCGCCAGCGCCGCCGCAGTCTCCGGCCTAGAATTTACGCACACGTGGAGCGGCGACCACCGGGTCTCCCTCGGCGACCACCTCGCCGCCATTCCGCCCTACACCGGCCACGGCATGGCCCTCGCGCTCGAAAATGCCGCCGCCGCCTTCGACCCTTTGCTCGCTTACAGTAACGAGAACATGGCGTGGCCGACCGCCGCCCAAGCCGTGCGCGCCGCCGTCGCCAGCCAACAAAACTCCCGCCTGCGCTGGGCCCGCCGCCTCCACCCCTGGCTGCTCAATCCCCTCGGCCAATCGCTCCTCCTCGCCCTCGCCGACACCCGCCTCCTTCCCTTCCATTTCTTCTACCGCGCCACCCACGGCGACATCCAGGCACCAACGCAAATACCAGCAGCTGGTTCACCGGCGTGACCATCATCGACCAGTGGACTTGATCCGTTGGCCCTAAAAATTCGCAATTTAAAATTCATAATTTCATGTTTTTGTTGTCCCTCGCCAACGTCGTTCCCGACCAGCGCCTGACCCAGCAGGAATGCTGGGAAATTCTGCGCCATTCGCCGTCGCTGCGCAAACTCCGCCCCGGCTCGCGCGCGCTGCTGGAGAAAATCCTCATCGGCGACAGCGGCATTGAATCGCGCCACTTCGCCGTTGGAGATTTAGACCGCATTTTCGACCTCGACGCCGAATCCCTTAATCACGCCTTCGAACGCGAAGCCCCCGCCCTGGCCGAGCGCGCCCTTCACACCGCGCTCGCAGAAGCAAAACTCGCCCCCGGCGAATTGGACGCCCTTATCATATGCACCTGCACCGGCTACCTCTGTCCCGGCCTTTCCAGCTTTGTCGCCGAACGCGCCGGTCTGCGTCCCGATGTTTTCCTTCAGGACAACGTGGGGCAGGGCTGCGGCGCGGCCATTCCGTCCCTCCGCAGTGTCAGTCATCTGCTCGCGGCGCGGCCGAACGCGCGGGTGGCCTGCATCGCCGTCGAAATCTGCTCCGCGGCCTTTTATCTCGACGATGATCCGGGCGTGCTCATTTCCCTCTGCTTGTTTGCCGACGGTGCCTCCGCCAGCATTTGGAGCGGCCAGCCCGGCCCAACCCACCTGCGCTGCGACAATTTCGACACCCTCCACTTTCCCGCCGACCGCGAGACCATTCGTTTCGAGAATCGCGGCGGAAAATTGCGCAACAAACTCGACAAGACGGTCCCCGAAAGCGCCGCCATGGCCGTGCGCGCCCTCTTCGCCCGCCAAAATGGCGCCGCGGCGGCCATTGGGCATGTCCTCGCCCACGGCGGCGGAAAGAAAGTTCTGGAAGCCGTCAGCGCAGCCCTCGACGACCGGTTTGCACTCACGGAAAGCGCCACTGTCCTCCGCCGGTATGGCAACATGAGCAGCCCCTCCGTGCTGTTTGCCCTCGGCGAATATCTGCACCAGCCCGCCACGCCAAAGGGCCCCGTCGATTTGTGGCTCACCTCCTATGGCGCGGGGTTTTCGGCCCACGCCTGCCGCCTCACCGCGCATCCAAAAACAGCGCTGACTGCAGGTACTTGCTGAGATAATTGTACGTGGCGACCCCGTAGCCGCGCTCGCCCCATTTCTCCCCGTAAGAGTTTTTGAACAGAAATTCGGCATCCTCAATCTTTCCCGTCGTGGTGTGGTAGCCGACGAACAGGACCGCATGCCCGTTGTTTTCAATTCCCTTTTGCCCGTCCAAGCGCTCATTGTCGTTAAATTTCTTCTGCTCCGGCCATTTAATGCCCGTAATAACCGGTACCCCGGCGTTTAACACCTGGACGATATTGGATAGTTGCATTTTCGGATCGCGCCCCAATATTGAATAGGCGGCCGCCGGCGTCCGCTTTTTCGCGGCGGCAATGACTTCGGGAGTCGGCTCAATGACGTGCGGATCGGTCAGGCTGAAATGATAGGGTAGCTCACCCGCAGTCGCCACGCCATAGGCCTTCAACGCCTCGCCGACTTCGTTGAGCGAAAAGCCAATGTCCAGGTTTTCCGACTCCCCCTTGGGCACGGCGATCCCGATCTTCCCCAGCGTCTTGAGGGTCGCCCAAATCAAATATTCCTCGGAGAATTCCGGGGCGGGGCCCCGCACGGTCGAGCACTGGTATTCCAGCGCGCTCACCAGCGCAAACACTGAACAACTCGCCCGTGCGCCCTGGTTCTTCACTCCGACCTCCAGTTCATCGAACCGTGGCTGCATATTGACCTCGGCAAAAATCTTGGGCGGCTGGCCGAAGCGTTGCAGGATTTCCTGGGCGCCCAGCACTGGCGGGGCCTTATCGCCCGCGGCTGCGTTGGCGGCCACCTTGCGCGCGTCATCCAGCGCTTTGAGGCGTGCCGCCTCATCCGCCGCCCGGTTCGGGTCATAGCCGTAGCGCTTTTGCAAGTCTGGCGGCAAATTCGCCAGCGGCACCGACACAATGCCGTCGCGGTGCCCAATCACAGCCATCACCGCCGTTACACTCAAAACCCGCGCATTATAATAAACCTCTTTCCCAACATGCAGTTCCGGTATCACCCCATTCGCGGTCGCCATGCTCGTGGCCGGAACGGTGGCCCCACTCGAGGCGGACGCCGCCGGTGCCGTTTGCCCATAAACCATCCCCCCAAGGCCAAGCCCCAGCACCGGAACCAGCCAAAAATTCGCCAGGGGGGATTTCAACATAAGCACACAGGTTACCAAAAAACTGCGTAGGTGGAAACTCTTTAGATTATGTCCGAAAACCCGATTTGGCTGCCCGCAAGCTCGATTGGTGAATTGCGGAACCGCAGTATTACCCCATGCGCCCATCAACTGCAGCCATTCAGCTTCAATCCAGCGTCCGCCGGAAGCGCACGATGGCGATCGTCATCACCACCAAAAAGAAAATCCCAATGGGCCACAGTTGCGGCCAGACCTCAACCCACCCGTTGCCCTTGAGCAAAATCCCGCGCACAATCCGCAGGAAATGCGACAGTGGCAGCAACGATCCGATCGTCTGTGCCCACACCGGCATGCCCCGAAATGGAAAAAAGAATCCCGAGAGCATCATGGAAGGCAAAAAATAGAAAAACGCCATCTGCATGGATTGCAACTGGCTCGTCGCCAGCGTCGAAAGGGTGATGCCCATCCCCAGATTCGCCGCAATAAACAGCAAAATACACCCCGCCAGCAGCGTGTAGCTGCCCAGTTCCGGCACGTCGAACAAGAATTTTGCTGCCACCAAAATCACGCTCGCCTGCACATAGCCGACAAAAATATAGGGCAAAATCTTCCCCAGCATCACCTCCGCCGGGCGCGCGGGTGTGGACAACAGGTTTTCCATCGTGCCACGCTCCTTTTCGCGCACAATCGCCATGGCGGTGATGTTGCTCATGGTCATGGTCAACACCAGGCCCAGCAGCGCTGGCACAATGTTCAATTGCGAGCGCCGTTCCGGGTTGTACATCAAATGCAGACGGTAATCCACCAAGGTTGGTGGATTGACCACGGCGGCGAATGCGCCCTGCAATTCGCGGGTGGCCGACTGCTGAATGACCGCCGCGGCGCCCACCGCGTTGCCCACCGCCACCGGGTCGGTCGCATCCGCCTGCACCAACAGTTGCGGATGCTCGTTGCGCATCAGGTCGCGCGAAAAATTTGGCGGAAAACTGATGACGAACATCGCATCGCCATCCGCCAGCATCTCCGCCGCATCGCCCTCGCTTACCGTTTCCGCCCGAATGTCGAAATATTCCGTGTGGCGCATGCCGTCAATAATCGCCCGCGGGATGGGGCCGGTGTCGCCTGTCACCACCACCGCCGGCAAGTGCTTGGGGTCGGTGTTGATGGCGTACCCGAAGACGATCAACTGCATCAGCGGGATGCCGAACATCATGCCAAACGTCAGCCGGTCGCGGCGCATCTGGATGAACTCCTTGCGCGCCATCGCCCAAAACCGCCGGAATGAAAATCCGTTGAGCATGTTGGTCAAGTGGCAAAATTGTCCTTTGACGTGCCTTGGAGATGGATGAACACGTCCTCTAATGATGGCCTGGTCTCGACCGCCGTTACCCCAGGCCCCACCACCGCTTCCACAGCCATTTTCACCGCCGCCGCATCCGGCCCGCCCACGTGCAGGGCACTGCCAAAGGGGACGACGGAGATTTTCGGCCAGCCATGCAGCGCCACCACCAGCTTGCTCGGGTTGTCGGATTCTATCCGCCACACCGTCAGCCCGGCGCGGTCCACCACCTCATGCACCGTACCGTGCGTGAGCAATTTGCCAAATGACAAATACGCCACCCGGTGGCAGCGTTCGGCTTCGTCCATGTAGTGCGTCGCTATGAGTACACTCAGGCCATCGGCGGCCAGCTCGTGGATTTGCTCCCAGAAATCCCGCCGCGCCTTGGGGTCCACGCCCGCTGTCGGCTCGTCGAGCAACAGGAGCTTCGGCCGGTGCAGCAGGCAGGCGGCCAATGCCAGCCGTTGCTTCCAACCGCCCGACAGCGTGCCCGCGAGCTGTTTGCGCCGCGCCGTCAGACCGAGATTCTCCAGCGATGCCGCAATGGCCGCCTTCCGGTCCGGCAACGCGTAGATCCGGGCCACGAAATCCAGATTCTCCTCGATGGACAGGTCTTCGTAATAGCTGAATTTTTGGGTCATGTAGCCCACTTCGAGGCGAATACGGTCCGCCTGCGTGCGGAGATTGTAACCCAGACAGGTGCCCTCGCCCTCGTCGGGCGTCAACAGCCCGCATAGCATGCGCATAAACGTCGTCTTGCCGCTGCCATTTGGACCGAGAAACCCGTAAACCTCGCCGCGCTTCACTTCAAAATCAATGTGGTCCACCACCGCCTTGCCATTGTAACGCTTGGTCAATCCATGCACGTCCACCGCCAGTCCCGCCCCGTTTCCATTGGGCGCGCGTGGCGCAGGCTCGGCAACAGGGGGCGCGGCATTCATGGCAAAATGCTCACTTCGGCGGGCTGGCCGACGTGCAGGTCCCGCGCCACTTGCGGCTCAAAATCCGCCTCGACGAGAAACACATATTTGTAGTTCTGGCTCTCGCTGTAAATCACCGGCGGCGTGAATTCCACCTGCGTGGAGATAAAACTCACCTTCGCCTTGCGCGGCGGCGCGCCGTCGAGATTGACCGTCACCGCCTGGCCAATTTTGACGCGATTGATTTCCGGCTCCGGCACATAAAAGCGCGCGCGCAATTCCGCCACTGGAAGCATCACCACCACCGGTTGCGTTGGCGCCACCCGCTCACCCACCCGATACAGCGTATCCTGAATCCAGCCGGCCTGCGGCGCGTTCTGGATCTTTTGGTCGAGCATCCATTTGGTGTGGTCGAGTTCGGCCTGGGCCGCCAGCCAGTCGGCCTTGGCTTGAAGAATCAGGTCCTCGCGCGCGCCCAGCTTGCCGGTAGCCAATTGATTGGCATCGCGCTGCTCTTCCGCCGTGTGTTGTTCCGTTAAAAACTTTAGCCGGTCGATTTCATTCTGGGAGACAAAGTTGCCTTCCTTCAGCTGCTCGTTGCGCTTCCACTCGGCCTCGGTTTGCGCCAGTGTCGCCTGGTCGGCTTTCACCTGCGCCTCGAGCGCCGCCAATTCCGTGTCGCGGAGACCCTTGCTCAAATCATCGAGTTTGGACTTGGCCGAATCCACTTTCTGCGTCTGCTCGCGCAGCAGGTCTGACTCCGGCTTCGGATCGAGCGCAAACAGCGGTGCCCCGGCCTCCACCCAATTACCCCGCTGCACCTTCAAATCAAGCAGTTGTCCCTCCTGCGGCGACGCCACGCCCAGAAAACGCCCGTCCAGATACCCCTGGTAAACGCCGTCCTTGTGCGCGTTCTTGTCCGTGCAGGAGGCCAGCAAAGCCGCCGCCAACGCCGTCCCCAGCGCCCAAAGCCTGCCTTTTTGAGCAAATTTCATACGAGCGTTTATTATACCATGAGGGCCGAAAGGCAAGCCCGGCGCGAACAAGTTAATTTCAACCGTTGCCATCCGGCATCGCGGACAAAGGCTGCCATGACGGTGCGCCAATCACCCACCCGCTCCCGGCAAAAGCGGCGGCCGCGCCATCGCCTGTTGGACGAGTGGGCGAATTTGCCTCAAAAAACTGCCCGCTGCGACCAAGGAATTTCTTTGCCATCCATTGGCCCCACTAAACATCGCCTTTTGCAGGCCGCCTGAATCACTAAAGAGATAAACGAGATCATCACCACCAGCCGTGGACTTTAGCCAAATCACCAGATTGCCATGCATTTCCGCCCCCATTGCAGGCAAATTCAAAATCCGCGGCTCATAGGAACCGGCCCGCACGGTGGGGATCGCCGCCACTCGGTCAAGGGCGCCAACCACCTCTGCCCCAAATGTGCCAAAACTCATATTGGTCACCGGCTTGCCCGCGCCGGTCGAATCCGTCTGCACCGCCGTGTAACCAACCACCGTTCCGGATACTTCCAGTACATACAAAAAGCTGCGGCTGTCTTCTGCCGATTCCATTCCCTTGCCTGCGGTTATATTGTCAGTGCTCAGTTCGAACTGTGGGATCACCGGTCGGATCAGGGCGGTGGTTAGATCCGCCCGGGTACCTCGGGTGGGCGAACGAAGCCCAAACCGAATTCGATTTGCATAAGCCCGCACCAAGTCGGAACCGTTTGCAGGCTCAGCCGCAAAGTGCATCCCCATGACCGAACCCGCCGTCGCGGTGGTATTCGAACTTGCGGCGCCATTTGCCGCCGGAACCAAGGCAATTTCCGGCCCCCCGGACGGAGACATTGACGAGGCGGAATTTCCGCTGGTACTTAACTGGGATGCGCCGGGCGCGGCAATTGCGGTAGACGAGGCATTGCCAGGCAGGGATTTTCCGACATTGGACGCAAGAGGTGCAACCGGCGTCACCCATGACGCGGAAAAAGCCGGACTTCCGTTGCCCGTCACTGAAGCTGTCTTTGTTCGATTGAGACTGATGGCCACCGGAACCGCCACTGCCAAAACGGTAACCGCCGCGAAGAAAAGTTTTGCTTTCGCGCTCATCAGGAGAATTTTCAAAAAAACACTCCCCGTGGCCGCACCTCCCGCCGCCCCTGCCAGCGACGCCCCGGCCACGCCCGCCACCAGCCCCTCCGGCGCCGCCTGCACCGCGTTTTCGCTGATCGCCGCCGCCAGCGCCAGCGACGGCGCCATTACCCCGCGCCGCGCAAAATGCGCACGCAGTTTTTCCAGCGCGCGCTCAATGCGTTTGTTCGCCGAATTCTCGTTCAGACCCAAAATCGCGCCGACTTCGCGATGACTCATCCCCTGGAAAAACCGCAGCACAATAGCATCGCGGTCGGCTTCGTCCAGTTGCCCAACGCCTTCGTCGAGCAGCGGGCGCAATTGCTCCCAGTTTACGGGGGCTTCAGTGGTATTCTCATGCATGGCGCCGGCCTCCTGTTCGTGAATTTGGCGGCGTTGCTCGCCGCGGACGGCTTTGCTCGCGGCAAACCGCGCGCTCGTGTGCAGCCACCCGGCGAGCGTGGCCCGTTGGGAAAGCGCCCGCGCCTTCCGCGCCAAATCGAGAAACACCAACTGCGTGACATCCCGGGCCAGATGCGCATTGCCGTTCGCCTGCCGCAGCGCAACGGAGTAAACCAGGTCCATGTGCCGGTGCACGAGTTCCGCAAAGGCGGCCTCGTTGCGGAGTTCGACGTAGCGGCGTAATAAATCGCAATCGGGAGTCATGGGGGTATTTTCCTACTCTAACACCCGGCCAAACAAATACCTGACAATAGATGCGGCCGGCCCGATTGCTACATGGCTAATCACACCGGCTGAAGTTTGGCTTCATTCTGAATAATGACCGTGGGATTGGAATTCACGGGCGGAATGGGAAGCTTATTCTCACGCAACGTTTGCACGTGGTCTTCCATGCCCCAGCGTGCCTGGTAAAGACAATCCTCAATGGAATGGCCGATGCCGGTAAATCCCGCCAAATCAGTCGAATAGAAACCGAAATAATCCAGATCTTCGGTGGCCTCAATCACGAGAGAATAGGGAAGTTTAATCATGGCTTTCCTTTTAAGCCGGCAGCTTTAATAATCGCGTGGCAGGTGCCCGTGGGTACTTCCTTGGCACCGTGAAAATCTACTCGAATCAGATTCGGATTACCAGCCTTAATGTAATACCGGACTGAGCCCTTCTCCTTCAAGAGACGAAAGCCATTGGCCTCCAGTAACCGCACCAATTCGCTGAATTTCATGTTCTTTGGATATTATGTCAATCAATGCGAATTGGCTTTGAGGACAAGTCGAAAAACTGTGCAAGCGCTTATTTCCCATGCGCTTCCTTCAACTGCTCCCATAATTTCTTCTGCGCCGCCGTTTCCGCCGGCGGCACCTTGACCGCAAGCACCGCGTATAAATCCCCGCGCGCCCCGCCGGATTGCGGAAGGCCCAGGCCTTTCAACCGCAACTGCTGGCCCGAGGCCGCGCCCGCGGCGATATTGACCGCCACCGATTTCGCCAGCGTGGGCACCGTTTTCTTCGCGCCCAGCGCTGCCTCCCACGGGGCGAGCTCCAAATCATAATACAAGTCAACGCCCTCGACCCGAAAGTCCGGGTGCTTTTGCAGCCGCACATTTAAAAACAAATCGCCCGGTTCGCCGCCGGCCGGAGCCGGTTCACCCTTGCCCGCGACGCGGATGCGTTGACCATCCCGCACCCCCGCCGGTATGCGCACCTTGAGAGTTTCGGTGGCCCCTTTGCCCGAGTTCCGCCGCCGGAAAGTGAGCATCCGCTCACCGCCATTACTGGCCTCTTCCAAAGTAACCAATAAATCAGACTGCAAATCGCTGCCGCGCAGCGGACCCGCGTCTTCCTCTCCCCCGCCCCAGGTCACCCCTCCCGGGAAGCCCGCACCTCCCGCGCCCGCGCGACCCTGCGAACCAAAAAAGTGTTCGAAGAAATCCGAGAATCCCGTGCCGCCAAACTCGACGTCCGGACCCATCCCACCCCCGCCCGCTCGCCGAAAGCCGCCACCCCCCGCCCCCGGTTGCTGGCGAACCTGCGGGCCATGTTCCCAATCCGGGCCCAGTTCATCGTACCGCTTGCGCTTGTCCTTATCGCTCAGCACCTCGTAGGCCTCGTTGATTTCCTTAAACTTCTCCTCCGCGCGCTTTTTGTCCGTCGCGGTGTCCGGATGGAATTGACGCGCGAGTTTGCGAAAAGCCTTCTTCAGGTCTTCTTCGCTCGCATCCTTGGGTACCCCCAACGTCTTGTAATAGTCTTTAAATTCCATCGCCATCAGGGAACTATGCAGAAGCCACCCCGGTCTGGCAAGATGGCGGATTGCTTTTTATGGAGTTTACCGAAAGCGGTTTAAGGTTTACAAATCAGTTTTCAGCGTCATTGCAAATTCCCTCTGTCCCTCTGTCCCTCTGTCCCTCTGTCCCTCTGTCCCTCTGTCCCTTAACTCCTTAATCGCCTCACTCGCCTCACTCGCCTTCCCCGATGCTCGCCTCCGACCTCTACACCCTGCCGTCGTCGCTGGCACAGTTCGCGCCGTTCTTCGCCGCCGACGTGCCCCCCTGGGTATGGGTCGAGCGCATTGCCGCCGCGCTGGAAGACATTTCCGAGAAAGCTTTTGCGCCAAGAAAAGACTTGCCCGCTGGTTTACACATTGAAGGACTGGTCTATTTGCATCCGTCCGTGAAACTTCCGCCCTATGGCGTCATTCAGGGCCGGGTCTGGATTGGCGCCAATACGGATATCCGCCCCGGCGCCTTCATCCGCGGAAATGTCATCGTCGGGGAGAAATGCGTTCTCGGCAATAGCTGCGAATATAAGAATTGCCTGCTCCTCGACGGCGTCCAAACCCCTCACTATAATTACGTCGGTGATTCCGTGCTGGGCAATCGCGCCCATCTTGCCGCCGGCGCCATTTGCGCCAACCTGCGCCTCGACCAAAAACCGGTCCGGGTCCAAACTCCCGCCGGGCGCGTCGCCACCAAGTTGCGCAAACTTGGCACGATGATGGGGGATGATGCCGAAGCCGGCTGTAACGCCGTCCTCCAGCCGGGCACGATTTTGGGCAAACGCTCCGCCGTCATGCCAACACTGGCTTTTGGCGGATACTTGCCGCCGAACACGCTTGCCAGTTCCGCGAAGTCAGATATCGTTCAATCAGCCCGGCCAGCGTGAACAGGAGAACTGATAGCACCGGTCCGGGTCCAAATCTCATCCCCATGAGAGAAAAACTCTCGATGAATTACGCTGGCGCCGCCCTTGCCCTGATCATAGCCCTTTGTTCCGGCGGTTGCGCCGACGCCGACACCGGCCGCAACATCGCCCGTGGCGCCGTGGCCATCCCTGTCGTGGTTGGCAGTAGTATCATCCAGGGTACGGCACAAGTTCGAGCCGAGCAATCCGAGTATGAATATCGCAAGACAAATCCGGTCACGTCTTTCCAGGATTTTGACCAGCGGTTTACCCGGCCCTCCACCTCGCCCTGGTATCCGTAGCCAATCGCGCCGATCGACGTGAACGACGCAACCGAATCCGCCAATCAAGGCTAAAAGTGTTTCCATGGCCATTAAGTCTTCAGCACCCGGCTTTTGCGCCATCCTCGTTCTGGCGATGACAATGCTTTCCGCCAGCTGCGCGGCGACCGACGACAATGCCCGATACAACTTCGGACGTGATGCCAATGTCTTTCCCTTCGAAGGTCGCGACAGCACAGACGTGTTCGGCAATCTTTCCCGCGAGTATCGGGCGGCACATCCGGTTAATTCCTTCGACGAGTTCAATCAAACGTTTCCCAAGACTTATGATAAACCGTGATTGCCATTCCCATACGCATGGGCCTAAGATTCGCGCACTGATTTGCCCAAGTTTTCCCGCGCCCGTTGCCCATTTTTGCTTCGAATCTGGCTTTGCTTCAATCTCGGGGTTTATTTTTAGAATAATAAGGTGTATGCCCTAGTTGTCGATTATGGCCATATTAACCGTGTTCAATATTTGCCTCCGACCCACCAATCTCTCAGTCAAACGACGTTTGATGCATAATCCATAACATGCTTTAATCCAATAGGTTATGATTTTAGAATTCTCCTGAAGCCGTCGGTACTCCTTTAACTGCACGTTCCATCGCTAAAAACCTCACCTTCATCCGGCAAACGTATAAGAGATTGTAATAGCATCAGTAAGTGGGGTTTTCCCCCGGTAGGGAATTAGGTTTTTTTACACGCTTTTGACGTAAAAAATCGGCGTTGGATACAACTAATCAGCCTAAGGCGGGTTGCCTACCTGACCGAAAGGTATAGTCTATGCTACCTTGGTGATTACCTTTCGCCACTCCCATGTCCATCATCGCCAACACCTCGTTTCCTGTCTCCGACGTGGTGCAACCACAGACGAGCAGGCTCCTTTTAACCAAAGCGGCCCGGCCCCGCGCCCCCAAGAAGGCCGCCGAGGCTTCCACGGCTTTATGTGTCATGGTCGTGGACATGGCACATTTTGCCCAAATCCAGCACCATCTCCAGTTGCTGGCTGGCGACAAAGCGATGAAGGATCTCGCCGATCAGATTCACCGCACCATGTCCGATGGTTGCGCCAAGGCCGGCCAGGTGTACGAGAAGGTTTGTGTCCAATTCGGCGGCGACGGCGG
>Ga0265320_10001617_pt1 | contig 16135 bp, 10 predicted proteins | sample 4827metaG_FD_202087 | JGI IMG/M metagenome (GOLD analysis project Ga0265320, IMG submission 202087) | Rhizosphere microbial communities from Carex aquatilis grown in University of Washington, Seatle, WA, United States - 4-8-27 metaG | ecosystem: Host-associated > Plants > Roots > Rhizosphere >...
CCTGCCCGGTCGCAATGGACGGCCGGGTTGGCAGAGTCGGCCACGGCGTTACCACCGCCGCTGGCGCCGTTCGATGGCCATTGTAGGGCTGGACCTTGTGGTCCAGCCGCGCCTGCCAGTCGGCGGTTGCGCCGATTTTAATTCCCGGCTCAGCCGCGCGACCGCTGCAGCCGGCGGCCGACGCCGAGCAAGGACAGGGCGGCGAAGAACCAGACCGAGGGCGCGCCTCCGCCGCCGCTGGACGCGGTGTTGGTCGCCGTTGGCGTAGTGGTCGTGGTCGGCGTGGGCGTGGGCGTCGGCGTGGGGCTGGGCGTGCCGGTGCCACCGGGGGTGACCGTCGTGGTGCCGGCGAAGACGTCGAACTCGCCCACGAAAACGTAGCGGCCGTTGCCATAGGCGATCTCACGGACGTCCTGGCTTTCAGTGCCGGCCACGGCCCGGGTGGCGAGTGTGGTCCAAGTCTGGCCATCATAGGAGCCACTGATTTGGTTGCCGGCAAAGTTGGTGGCGCTGGCCTGAGCCGGCGAGATGAAGATGCCGTTGAGAAAACGGATATCGCCATCGACCAAGGGCAGACCGGGTGAGACGGTGGTGAAAGTGGCTCCGTCCGAACTCAGCGCCTGGGTCGAGTTGCCGATGTTGTAGGAATTGACCAGCAGCGTGGCGGAGCCGGCGGTCAGTCCGCTGGCCTTGGCGGGAGCCCCGGCCACGCGCGACCAGGCGATGCCGTCGGCACTGGCGTAGAGCGCGCTGTCGAAGGGGGTGGTGCTGGTGATGCAGTAGAATTTACCGCTGAAGAAGGTGAGGTTGGTGCCGTTGGTGCCGGCGGCCACGGTGCGCGGAGTCCAGGCAACGCCGTCGGCACTGGTGATGATCTGCGTGGCCGGGCTGCCCGTGGGCCGGGCCAGGGCGACATAAAGATTGTTGCCGTAGACGAAATCATCGGGGGCGTAGAGCGAAGTACCGAGCGTGCTCGCGGTCCAGGTTATGCCGTCGGCGCTGGTCAGCACCGCGCCGCTGGCTCCCGTCGGCACGTTGTTGTCGTTGGTGGCGGCGCCAAAACCGAGGAAGAACTTGCCATTGAGAAAGCGCGGCCGGCCGACCAGGGCGCCGGTGACGGGCAGCGTGCGCCGCGTCCAGGTCGTGCCGTCGGCACTGGTTTCAACCGCCGGCACCGCCTTGGAACCAAAGTCGAAATAGGCCGAGAGCACAAACGTGCCGTTGCCATAGTCGGCGCCGGCCAGCTGGACGCCCGTGCTGACGGCGGCGATGTCGGCGGGCGTGGTGAGCGGCCAGACGGGGACTTGGGCGCGGGCGGTGACAAGGCCGACGAGGGCCGGGACGAGGACGAGGGCGGTGCGGATGAAATTCATGGCGCCCGCAGGATAACACAGGTCGCGCCAAACCCGGTTACGCGGTTCTGCGTAAGTCGCCGGTCCGGACGTCCGTGCCGGCCGACCGGCCGGCACTCACCTCAGCGGCGCACGGGGCGCAGCCGCTCGCTCACGGTGACCATGAGCGAGGCGCGGTTCTCGACGCCGAGGCGCGGGAAGATCCGCTCCATGTGCTTGTCCACGGTGCGGGGGCTGGTGCCGAGGATGAGGGCGGTCTCGGCGTTGCTCTTGCCCTGCGCCACCCAGTAGGCGACCTCGGCCTGGCGCACCGTGAGACCGAGGGCAATGAGTGCGGCCGGGCCGGGCGGGGCATGCTCCTCCTCGAGCACGAGCATCACGGTGTCGTCCCGGCCGGCCTCGGCGAAACGGCGGACGAGGAGGGCGCCGTCGCGGACTGGAAAGCGTCCGCCAGCCGCGAGCTCGGCCGGCCGGCCGGCCGGAATATATTTGGCCAGCAGGTCGTGCGCGAGGCGCGTGGCGAAAAGCAGGGCGCCGGCGCGATCGAGCACGACGACGGCGCGGTCGAGCGAGGCGGCGAGCTGCTCTTCGGCGTCGAGGCGGACCGCGACCTCGGCCTCGAGCTCGAGGTTCTTGGTCTCGAGGGTGCGGCGCGCGGTGCGGAGTTCGAGCTGCACCCGCACGCGGGCGACGAGCTCGGGCACGTGGACCGGCTTGGTGACGTAGTCCACGGCCCCGGCGGCGAAGGCGCGGACCTTTTGCCCGGCATCGTCGATGGCGGTGAGGAAGATCACGGGGATCCCGCGCCACGCGGGTTGGGCCTGGAGGCTGGCGCACACGGTGAAGCCGTCTTCTCCCGGCATCACCACGTCGAGCAGCACCAGGTCGGGGCTGGTGCGGGCGAGCACCTCGCGGGCGGCGGCGCCACTCTCGGCGAGCAGGACGCGCACGCCCTCGTGGCGCAGCGTGTCGCACACGACCCCGAGCGAGGCGGGGGTATCATCGACAACCAGGAGAGTGGACGGTGGCATGGGGAAAAGGCGGGGGACGGTCCGGCGGTTATTCCAGCAACTGGCGGAGGCGCGCGAGCTGAAAGCCGGCGGCGGCGGCGGCCAGGTCGTCGAGCCGGTCGGCGGCGGCGGGGTGGGCCGCGCGCTGCCGGGCGAGTTCGGCGGCGAAGGCCTCCAGGTCGCCGGCGGCGAGGGACTCGCGGAGGGCGGCGCGGGCTGGGTCGGGCAGCGGGGATCCGGCGGCCGGGTCGGGACTCGGCGGGGTGAAGTCGGACGCGCGCCAGGACAGCGCGAGCAAGCGGCCGAGCTTGTCGAGGAGGTCGGCGGTGCGGAACGGCTTCGGGAGAAAATCATCACAGCCGGCGCGCGTGGCCTCGGCGGGGTCGAAGGCGATCACGCTCGCGGAGGTGAGAAGGATCTTTGCCTCGGGGCCGCGCGGCAGGGCGCGCAGGCGGCGGGTGAACCCGAGGCCGTCGATCTCCGGCATGCGGAGGTCGACGATGACCGCATCGGGCCAGGGCTCGGCCCCGCTGGCCAGGCCCGCGAGGGCGACGGCGGGCGAGGCGAAGTCGGCGCAATCGAAGCCGAGCGGGGCGAGCAGTTCGGCGAGCAGCCGGCGGTTGATCGCGTGGTCGTCGACCAGGAGGACGCGGCGCGGCGGGCCGGAGTAGCCGACCACGTGGCGCCCCGCGGTGGGGGCGGTGGCGGCGGGGGGCACGGCGCGCAGCGCGACGGTGAACGCGAACGTGCTGCCGCGGCCGGGCGCGCTGTCGAGCGTGAGCGTGCCGCCGAATCGCCCGACGAGCGCCCGGCTGATCGCGAGGCCCAGGCCGGTGCCGGGGACGTGGCCGGGCCCGGCCTGCTCGAAGGCGTGGAAGAGGCGCTGCTGGTCGGCGAGGGCAATGCCCGGCCCGGTGTCCGCGACGGCAAACGTGATCGGGCGGCCGTCGCGCTCAGGTTGTGAGGCGGATGTTTCGGTGACGGCGGCAACCGGCGCGACCCGGAGCGTGACGCGGCCCGCGGCGGTGAACTTGATGGCGTTGCCGAGGAGGTTGTCGAGGATTTGGCGGAGCTTTTGCGCATCGCCCTCGACCCAGTCCGGGAGCCCGGGCGCGAGTTCGGCGGCGAAGGCGAGGCGGCGGGCGGCGGCGGCGGGGGCGTGGGCGGCGGCGATGTCGCGGACCAAGTCGCCGAGGGCGAACGGGACCGGGCGCAGCTCAAACTTGCCGGCCTCGATCTTGGCGAGGTCGAGCACGTCGTTGATCATGCGGAGCAGGTGTTCGCCGCTGTGCTGGACGATGCGCAGGCGCTCGCGCTGGTCCGGATGGAGGCGGCGGTCGCCCTGGAGGAGCTGGGCGTAGCCGAGCACGCCGTTGAGCGGGGTGCGCAGCTCGTGGCTCATCGAGGCGAGGAAGGCGCTCTTCGCCCGGCTGGCGGACTCGGCGGCGTCCCGGGCGACCGCGAGCTCGCGGGTGCGCGTGGCGACGAGGCCTTCGAGGCGGAGGTGTTCGCGCTGCGCGTGACCGAGGCGCCAGCGGATGTAGGCGTACAACAGGGTGAGGCCGGCGAGGATGTAGCCGGCGACGGCCCAGCCGGTGAGCCAGGGCGGTGGCCGGACGGCAAAGGCATAGGCGACCGGGGTGGCGAGCCGGCCGAGGCGGTCGCGCGCACGCACCTCCAGCTGGTAATGTCCGGCGGGCAGCGCCAGGTAGCGGACCTCGGGGTTGGGCGACCAGGGGCTCCACGCGGAATCCCAACCCGCGAGGCGGCTCTGGTATTCGACGTGTGCGCCGGGGGAAAGTGCCGCGGCCTGGAAACCGAAGACATACGGGCGGCGCGAATACGGAAACCGGGGCGCCGGGCCGGCGAGCGGCTGGGGCCCGCCGTCGGCCTCGACGTGCGCCAGCCGGGTGGCCCAACCGGGGGACGAGGGCACCAGCGCGGCGGGCCGGAGCCGGATGAGGCCCTCGACGGTCTTCAGCCAAACCACGGCGTCGTCGCCCACGCCCTCGATGAGCACGGGGCCGCCATCGATCGGGCCGAGGGCTTCCTGCACGGCGCAGGGGGCGGGCTCGAACACCTCGCCACGGAGGCGGCCGTACAGCGGGAGGCTGCCCGTCCGGTCAAAGTTGGCGCTGACCCACGCCTCGCCCGAATTTTCCGCGCCCATGCCGAACGCGCTGACCGGTTCGCCGAGGAAACGGAAGCGGGTCTCGGCGACGAAGCGCTCCGTCGCGCGATCGAAACGCACCTGGCCCGTCTCGGTGTGGAACAGCGGCCCGAAGGTCGTGGGCACGGCGAACACCGAATCGCTGCCGCCCGGCAGACCGTGCGCGGTGTCGAAGGTGGTGATGACCGGCTCGGCCCAGAGGGCCGGGGCAGGGCCGGGACGCACGCGGTGAATGCCGCGCGAGGAGGTACCGAGCCAGACCGTGCCGTCGGCGTCGACGTGCACCGTCCGTACCTGGCCGAGGGCGGGGAAATGGCGGATCTCGCGCACGGCGCCGTCCTCGCGGGCATAGATCGTGAAGCCCGCACTGCGGCCGACGAAGAGCCGGCGCCCGTCGGCGCTGGCGGCGATGGCCGTGAGGAAATTCGAGCCGTCGGTGGTGAGCAGCGCCGACCACCGGCCTTCATGGAGGCGGGAGAGGCCCTGGCTGTGGGTGACCAACAGGCCGTCGGGCAGCGCGAGCATCTTCTGGGTGTAACGCGGGGAGTCGGGCACGGGTTTGAAGCCGGCCGGGGCCCCGTCAGCGCCCGGCTCCAATTGCAGCAGGCCGGCGGGGGTGCTGAGGTAGAGCCGGTCCTGGTGCCGTTCCAGACTGGGGCTGAAGCCCTGCGGCACGCCCTGGGCCTCGCCGAAGAAACTGGCGCCCTCGGGCTGGGCGACCTGGAAAGGCCCCGCGAGCGTGGCGGCCCACAGCGAGCCGTCGCGATCGAGGGCGAGATCCATGACCGGGCTGTCGGTGAGGCCGGCCGACTTGTCGAGGCGGCGGACCAGCCCGCCGGCGGCATCGGTGACGAGCACACCGCTGCGGTCGGTGCCCGCATACCAGCCGCCGCCCGGGCGCGGGAGGGCGCAGATGAGACGGGCATGGCCGAGCGTGGCGGCGAACGCGGGGGCGAGGGGCTCGACCTGGTCGCCGCGCAGGCGGAAAAAACCGCCGGCCGAGTTCATGCCGACGATCGTGCCGGCCTCGGCGGCATAGAGCCGCATGATCGAGGGGCCGGCGACGAGGGGATCGCGGCTGAACTCACGGAACTCGGCGCCGTCCCAGCGCAGCAGGGCCTGGTTCTTGATTTGAAAGAACAGGCGGCCACCGGCCCCGAGCAGGGTGCCGGTGCTGGGGAAGGTCCAGACGCGAAAGCGCCCGCCCTGCCAGCGGAGGGCCTTGGTGTCGGTGGCGAACCACACGGCGTCACCCTGCACCACGCAGTCCCAGATGCGGCCGGGCTTGCGGTGTTCGGCCGGGAGCCGGTCGGCGAGAGGTTGAAAATGCCAGGTGCCAAAAGGGTCACGCTCGGCATAGCCGAGCTGGTCGACGCCGCCCAGCCAGACGCGGCCGGCGGCATCGACCGCGAGGCAGCGGGCACCCGGGGTGTCGGTCTGCACCGCGGTCCAGGCCGCCCCGTCGTAGATGTGCAGGAGCGTGCCGGCGAGAAGCAGCATCTCGCCGGTCGCCGGGTAGGGCAGCACGCGGGCGACGGCGGGGCTGCCCTGATAGTCGCGCGGGCTGAAAGTCTGCAGCAAAGGCCGCCCGGCTTCGGCGGAGTTGGCCGGTGCGGCGGACAGCGCCGGCACGAGCAGATACGCCCCGAGCAACAAGGCGAGAGCCCGGCGAACGCGGAAGACTGGATCCGGCACGGGGTGGAAGGGAAGGGACGCGCGGCGGAGTGTCAACGACGGGAAGTCGGAGGGTGTTGGGGTGATTCGTTGCCCGGCGACTTCCGTCGATCCGTCCCGCCAAATGGACGGAATCGTTCTGCTTCGCCGGGGGCTCGTTTCTAGCGCTCGCCCACCATCGCCCCGACGAGCCGGACGCTGGCGTTGTGCGCGACCTCGAGGGCGGCCTGCTCAAACTTTGCCGCGTCAGCGTTGACCACGACGTTGCCATCCCCGCCGCTCAACTCGCCAAACGGCTGATCGGACCTGACCGGGACGGCCAGCACCGCGATGCCAGCGAAGCCACCCGATTTGGGTCCCCAGAATTGGACGACGGTTGCAGTATCGGCGAACGTTCCCGATTGGGCGGCCACGCTTTTCTCGAATTCCACCTTCACTTCGTCATGGACCTTCCTGGTCTCCCCGGTGGTGCTGTAAACCCCGTAGTCGATGACGAGCGTCACCGCGATGATGCCGAGCTTGGCGTCGTAGGCGAGGTAGGGGGAACGGGTCATCGCTTGCGGGCGATCGAACGCCCGGAAGGGCAGGAACAGCTGGGCCTTCCTGCCCGAGACATCCCTTTTCGACGCGTCGCCTTGGAGGAAGTACACGGATCGCCCCGTGGGCGCGACATAGGTGCCAAAGCGGCCCTTGGTGAAATTGGGCTGTGCTTTCCAGGTGAGATATTCGGGGGCCAGTCTGGCGAGCTGCTCGGTCGGAACGACCTCGTAGCCGGCGTGCTGCAGCTCCTCGACGAAGCTGGCGTAAGCCGCGTCGGCGATCCGCTGCCGGGTCGCCTGGTCCACCCCCGACAACGCCGTGTGCAGCGTCGAGGTCTTGTTGAACGAGGTGGTGGTCGTGACCGACATGTAGTAGCCGTTGGACGTGAAGGACCGGGGCTTGGAGTGCAGGCTGGCGGTCAGCGAGTTCTCATCGGGGAACGCGACGTTGAAGACGCTGATCGCGACGCGCTTGGCGCCCTTGAATTCGTCGCAGTGCTGGATCATGAAATCGCCGACCACCTTCTGGCCGGTCGGGCCGCCGCCGCCGTGGTACATCTTGACGTCGAGCGTGACGCCGTCCTTGACGATGTTCCCTTCCACCGTGGCGGCGAGGGCGAGAAAGGCCGGGCCGAGCAGGAAAATAAAAAAGGAGCGCTTGATGGCGGAAAAACCCCAATCAAAACATGCGGCGACGGCTGGGCGGCGAAGTGAAGGATTCATGACGGGCGAGGAAGCGCCGCGTCCCGCTGGCTGACAATCCGCAAAAGTCAGGACGCTTACGTAAACCCACGTACATTCCCGCGTATCCGGACAGGCGGTGGCGAAGCGTGGCGGGCGCGCGGCCTACTTGCTGACCGTCTCGCGGAACTCGCCGAGGGCGCGGTAGCGGGCGTAGCGATCTTCCAGGAGATCCTCGACCGTCTTGGGCGCCAGCTCGTCGAGTTGGCGGAGCAGGGCGGCCTTGAGCGCGGCGGTGGCCGCGGCGGGATCGTTGTGCGCGCCGCCGAGCGGCTCGGGAATGACCTCGTCGACGACCGCAAATTCCTTGAGGTTGGCGGCGTTGAGTTTCAGCGCCTCGGCCGCGAGGGGCGCGTTGGCGCGGTCCTTCCAGAGGATGGCGGCGCAGCCCTCGGGCGAGATGACGGAGTAGTAGGCGTTCTCGAAGATGAGCACGCGGTCGGTGACGCCGATGCCGAGCGCGCCGCCGGAGCCGCCCTCGCCGACGATGGTGGCGACGGAAGGGACCCGGAGCATGGCCATCTCGCGCAGGTTGACGGCGATGGCCTCGGACACGTGGCGGGACTCGGACTCGACGCCGGGGTAGGCGCCGGGGGTGTCGATGAAGGTGAGGACGGGGAGGTGGAACTTCTCCGCGAGTTTCATCAGGCGGAGGGCCTTGCGGTAGCCCTCGGGCTGGGGCATGCCGAAGTTGCGCAGGATGTTCTCCTTGGTGTCGCGGCCCTTCTGCTGGGCGATGAGCATGATCGCGCGGCCCTCGAAGAAGGCGGTGCCACCGATGAGGGCGCGGTCGTCGTTGAACTGGCGGTCGCCGTGCAGTTCCTGGAAGTCGGTGCACAGGGCCGCGATGTAATCGAGGGCGTACGGCCGCTTCGGGTGCCGGGCCACCAGCACGCGCTGCCACGGCGTGAGGCTCGTGTAGATCTCGCGCTTGGTGGTGTCGATCTTGGCCTCGATGGTCGCCAGCTCGGCGGACATGTCGATGTTGTTCTCCAGCGACTGCTGGTGCAGGGTTTCCAGCTGCTTTTCGAGCTCGCGCAGGGGCTTCTCGAATTCCAACAGGTAGGAGGGTCGGTCCATAGGGCGGGGACGATAGGGCGCCGGATCGGTCCCTGTCAACGGGGGTATCGGACCGGGGCCGGGGCGCGGCATCATGCTGCGCGCCTACAGATCAGGGGCGGATCCCGGATTCGCCAGCTGGTCCTTCCAGCTGAGGATCTTGGCCTGGGCGCCGAATTTCTCGGCGGTGGCCTTGTCGCCCTTCTCCATCCAGATGCGCGAGAGCGTGGTGTTGATGAAGAGGTCGCCGGGCCGGACCGCGTGCGCACACTCCGCGGCGGCGAGGGCGTCGTCGAAGCGGCGCTGGCTGAAATGGATCTCGGCCAGGGCGTGCCAGGCCGCGAACGAGCCGGGGTCGGCGGCGGTGGCGCGCGCGAGCTTGGCGAGGGCGGCGGCGTTGTCGCCCATCGTGTAGTCGAAGGTGGCCTCCTCGACCAGGGACTGGATTTCGGCGGGCGTCATGGGCCGGACGGTAACACGGCCGGGGCAAAAAGAAAGGACGGCCTTTGGGGGCCGTCCGGTGGCGTCAAAGCCGGGCGGATTATTTTTTCAGGTCGGCCTCGATCGAGATAGAGACCGGGATCTCGTCACCGACGGCCTTGCCCAGCCAGGCCGGGCCAGCCACGCCGTAGTCCAGCCGGTTGAGGGTGGTGGCCGCCTCCCAGCCGCTCACATACGCCCCCTGCATCCCGGGGCCGAAGCCGAGCAGGTTGACCTTGAGGACGACTTCCTTGGTCACGTCCTTGATGGTGAGCTTGCCGGTCACGTCGAAGGAGCTTTCCCCCGTCTTCTTCCAGGCGGTGCTCTTGAACGTGATGCTGGGAAACTTCACGGCGTCGAAGAAGTCAGGCGTCTTGAGGTGCGTGTCGCGCTTTTCACTGGAGGTGGTGACGCTGCCGACCTCGATGAGGGCCTCGACCGAGCTGTGCTCCAGGTTGTCGCGATCGACCACGATCGTGCCGCTGAATGTGGTGAAGCTGCCCGGGACCTTGGTGAAGACATGCCGGGCGGTGAAGGCGACCGACGAGTGGACCGGGTCGATGTTGTAGGTTTCGGTGGCCGCCTGGGCGGAGGCGACAAGCCCGAGGAGGGCGAGGAGGGCGAGAGAACGTTTCATAATAGTAGTGATGATATGGGGATGAAAGGCAGAAGGGTAGTCATAACCCGCTCCCGCGCAACTGGCGACTTGGGAACCACCCGCCGGGGCGCGGGCGATCTACAACCTATTAACCGGAACGATGCAGTTGCCCGCAGTATTCCTCTCAACTCGAGAAACTGAATAGTGCGACGGTAGGCCAGCCCGCTGGCGGGCGCCCAAAGAGCGCGAGCAAGCTCGCTGGCCCACGGGCCACTGCATAGATCCGGATTAAATAATACCATAGCCATTCGCCCTTCCTGGGTCGGGCTGGCCTTGGTCCAACCGAGCATGGGCTGGCTGGGCGAATATGCGGCTGCACCAAGTGTCCAGCCGCGAACGGGCAAGCCGTGCGCTGATCCGGCTGCACCAAGGTGCCGCCCTACGGCAATCGGCTACGCTAATATGCTCTAAAGGATCAGCATGGCGTCGCCGTAGCTGAAGAAGCGGTACTCGCGGGCCACGGCCTCGGCGTAGATCTCGCGCAGCCAGGGCACGCCCGCGGTCGAGCCGGGCGCGAGGAAGGCGGCGACCAGGCAGAGCAGGGTGGAGCGGGGCTGGTGGAAATTGGTGATGAGCGCGTCCACCCCGGCAAAGGCCCGCGGGGGATAAATGAACAGGCCGGCCTCGCCCAGGTGATCGCGGCCCGTCGGGGCGGCGTGGCCCGACAGAAAATCCTCGATGGTGCGCACGGCGGTCGTGCCCACGGCGACGCGCCGGCCGCCGGGTGCGAACAGCGCCTGCTGGGTGGCGGCGGGAATCTCATAGACCTCGCGGTGGATGGCGTGGTCGGCGATGTCTTCCGTCGTGATCGGCCGGAACGTGCCCAGCCCGACATGCAGCGTGAGGTCGGCGGTGCCCACGCCCTGTGCGGCGAGCCGGGCCAGCAGTTCCGGCGTGAAATGCAGCCCGGCGGTGGGCGCGGCGGCGGCGACCTGGTGCCCGCGGTCCGCGTAGACCGTCTGGTAGCGCTCGCGGTCGAGCTCGCGCCCGGCCGCGTCCGGCCGCGCGGCGATGTACGGCGGCAGCGGCATTTCGCCGAGGCGGTTGGCGACGGCGAGAATGTCGCCGGCGTCCGTGGCGAAAGCCACGCGCACGAGCCCGTCGCCGGTTTTTTCCCGCACGGTGGCCGCGAAGCCGCCCGCGAGCCCGAAGGTGGCGCCGACGGGCAGCTTCTTGCCGGGGCGCAGCAGGCACCACCATTCGGCCGGGTCCGTCGCCGGCCGCAGCAGCAGGCATTCGACGTGCCCGCCGGTCGGTCGGGTCGCGTGCAGCCGGGCGGGGATGACCGCGGCGTTGTTGCGGAAGAGTCGGTCGCCGGGCCGGAGGTATTCCGGCAGGTCGTGAAAGTGGCGGTGTTCGAGCCGGTGCGTCGCGCGATGGACCACCAGCAGGCGCGAGTCATCGCGCCGGTCCGCCGGCCGCTGGGCGATCAGCCGGCCGGGCAGCGGGTAGTCGAAGAGCGCGGTTTTCACTTCGCCCCAAGGGATTGGGCCCGGGGCGCGATGTCAGCGAAAAAGCGGCGGGCCCGGTCCGGCGCGGAAACAAAAACGGGCTTGCCTCCCCCGGGGCAAACGACCCGAATGCCGCTCCTGTTGCCGCTTTAGCTCAGTTGGTAGAGCGACTCATTCGTAATGAGTAGGTCGTCGGTTCGAGTCCGACAAGCGGCTCCATCCTTCGCTCGCTTCATGGCGAACATGGGGATGTCACGCCCGAGGCTGCGGGTTCCAAGCGGGCGGACTACGATCGCGGCGGCTTCGGATGGCAGGCCACCTTTCGCGGGGCGAAAGTCAGTTCGCCTCGGACTGCGACCGGCTGATCCGGCGGATGCCGCCGGGGAATTCGATCGCATCCGTCTCGACCGGGGTGGAATCAAGCAGCGAGCTGATGGCGGCCAGTTGTGTCTGCACGTCCGTCACGCAGCGTTCCAGCTGCGCGACGCTGAGGTGCAGGGGCTGCAGCAGCCAGGCATCGGGCATGGCCGGCGGGAGTGTGTTCGCGGGGGCGCAGGCGACGGAGCGCACCCACTTGGCGGCGTGCAGCAGGCAGGCCATGCGCTGGTGGCCGGCCGTGCTGCGCGGGAAATACTGCCAGCGCACGGGCTCGGACATCGAAAGCGGAAAATCCCAGTGGCGCAGCAGGCACGCGCCGGCCTCCGCCTGCGTGAAACCGAGCAGCGCGCGCTCGTTCTCGCAGGCCTCGCGCGGAAAACCGTGGTTGGACAGCCGCAGGCCGGGATGGTTGCGCAGGACCCATTCGTCGATGGCGAGCAGCCCCACGCTGTGCAGCAGGCCGACGGTGTAAGCGATGTTGCGTTCCTCACCGGTCTGTTCGGCCAGCAGTTCGGCCGCCAGCGCGCAGGCCACGGAGGAGCGCCAGAGTTCGTCCGGCTCGACGCCGTAGGCTTCCAGCGGGCGCACGAGCACCTGCGAGGCCACGGCATAGGCGACCAGTTCATAGACCTGGTCGTAGCCGACGCGATGGACGGCCTCATCGACCGTGAAGCAGCGCACGCCCTTGCTGTAATAGGCGCTGTTCGCCGTCTGCAGCACGCGCGCCGCGATGCCGGGGTCGAAGCGGATCAGACGCACGATCTCGACCATGGACGAATTCCCATCGGAGAGCAGCCGCTTGAGATGCGGCAGCACCTTGGGCGCGGAGGGCAGATGCCGCAATTCCCGGACCACCTGCTCGGGGGTCAGCAAGGAAGGATTGGCGGCGGCGAAGGAGGTATGCATGGCGACTTGATTGCTATCGGCGCAATTTTGATAAACTTTTGCGAAACCGGCCGCTTAGCCGGCTTTTCGGATATCGCCGCGGGGTTCATTCGCGATGGGGTGCCCCCCGGGTTTGCCAAGGGGAGGCGGGACCAGCAGTCCCACGAGGCCTGGGTAGCCCGGCCTAAAGCCCGCGGGACTGATAGTCCCGCCTCCAGGCAAGACGTAACAAGCCTCGGGGCGACTGACCCACAAGAAGATCAGACGCCGAGCACCTCGTGGGCGCCCTGGAGGAGGGTTTGCACCTCCGGCGCGCAGTCGCGGAGCTGGGGCTCCGAAAGCTTGAGGGTCAGCAGCATCAGTTTGTTGGGCGGAGAATCCTGGGTGCCGGCGGGTGACGTCACGAGGTTGCGCAGCCAGCGCGCCGCGGCGAGGATGCTCGCGAGCCGGCGGTGGTTGGTGGCGCATTGGGGCGCGTACTGGCAGCGCACGGCCTCGACGACGGGGGCCGAGAAATCCCAGGAACGGAGCAACGCGGCCCCGGCATCGGCCTGGTCGTAACCGAGCAGGGTGCGCTCGGCGTGCGACCATTCGTCGGTGGCGTCCTGCCAGGCGAGGACGGTCCCCGCGGCGATGGTCTGCACCCAGGCATTGATCACGAGCATGCCGACGCTGTGCATGAGGCCGGTGGTGTAGGCGAGGCGCTCGTCCTCGCCCACCAGGCGGGCCAGATGCTCGGCCGCCACGGCGCAGGCGACGGTCTCGTGCCAGATCTTGTGCGAGTCGACCGCGTACGCGGGCAGCGGGTGGCTGAGCGCCTCGCAGCCGGCCACGATCAGGGCGAGGCGGTGGACTTCGGCGAAACCGAGGCGCTGCACCGACTCCTCGATGTTCTCGCAGGTCGAACCGAGGCTGTAGACCGGGCTGTTGGCGATGCGGACGATGCGGGCGGCCAGCGCGCGCTCGAGGCGGATCACGGCCACCAGGTCGGCCACGCTGCTGTTCTCGTGGCCGATCATCTGTTGCAGCTTGAGCAGGACTTTTGGCGAAGCGGGCAGCGTTTTCAGCTGCAGGACGAGGTCTTCCGGTGTTGCAAAGCGGGTCAGCGAAGCAGTGGCGGACATATGTAGTCTTCCTATCGTCCGGCCAGGGATAACCTTGAGGAAAAAGACAGGAGAAATGAAACCCGGCAATCGGGCGCCCGTTGCGCATGCGGCTAAATCCGAGGCGGAAATGAACCGATAGATCGCGGTGTGGTTGCTAACCTCCCATCCCGTCCCGTGATCCTGCACGGACCGGCTCGTCGCATTGCCGTGGGCAGTCTCTGGCTGGCGGCCGGGCTGGCCGGCTGCGCGCTGGTCGGGTGGGGACAGGATCTGCCGCGGTTGCGGACCCTGCGGCCGGGTTTTCCCCCGCTCTGGCCCAACACGGCGCTGGGCATGTTGCTCGCCGCCGCCGGCATTTTGCTGCTGGTGGGCGACGGGGTGCGGACGTGGCGCGGGTGGGTGGCGCGGGGGCTGGCCGGCATCGTCGGCGCGTTGAGCGGCCTGACCCTGGCCGAGCATGCCTTCGGCCTCGATTTTGGCATCGACCGGCTGCTGGTCGGGACGGCGGCCGGTGCGACGGCCGGGCATCTGGTCCGCCCAAGCGCCATGGCGGCGCTGGGCCTGCTGCTGCTGGCCGCGGGCGTCTATTTCCTGACGCGGGCCCAGGCGCGCGCGCGCCAGAGGTCCCAATGGCTGGCCATCGGCGTCATCACGACGGCGATGCCGTCCACCCTCGGCTACCTGCTGGGCGTGGTGGACGGCCAGGTTTATCACGGCGCGTTTCTGCTGGGGTTCAACGCCACCCTGGGCCTGCAATTGCTCGGGTTCGGGCTTTTTTTCCTCCGGCCGGGCGAGGGGTTGACGAAATATTTGCTGGCGGACGACACCACCGGGCTGATGTGCCGGCGGATGGTCTGGTCGCTGCTGGTGGTGCTGCCGCTGTTGGGCTGGCTCGCCCTGCAATGGATCGACCGCCACGCCTGGCCGGTGCAGCTGAGCATCGTGGTGCTGCTGATCCTCAGCATGGTGCTGATGCTTTTCATCATGTTCATTTCCGCCCGGGCCCTGAACCGGATCGACCGGCAGCGCGAAATGGCGGAATGGGGCCGTGAACGCGGCTACGCGCGCCTCCAGCAGCAGGCCGCCACGCTCCAGGAGGAGGTTTCCCGCCGCACCATCGAGCTGGCCGCGGCGGTCAAGCGGGCGGAACACATGGCCCTGGTGGCGCGGCACACCACCAACGGGGTCGTCATCTCCGATGCCGGCGAGTGCATCGAATGGGTGAACGACGCCTTCACGGCCATGACCGGTTACTCCACCGCGGAAGCCGTGGGCCGGCAGACGCGCACGCTGCTGGGCGGCCCGGCCACGGACCCGGCGGTGATCGCGGCCAAGTCCGCCCGGCTGCAGGCCGGCCAGAACTTCAAGGGCGAGATCTATTACTACCACAAGGCCGGCCATGGCGTCTGGCTGCGGCTCGATGTGCAGCCGGTGCGGGATGCGGCCGGCGAGCTCCGGCATTTCATCACCATCGCGACCGACATCACCGAGGAAAAGCGCGCCGCCGAGGCGCTGCAGCTCAGCGAGGAGCGCTGGCAGCTGGCCCTCGAGGGCAGCGACGACGGGGTCTGGGACTGGGGCATCGCCACCGACACGATGTGGTTTTCCGCCCGCTGGAAGGCGCTGCTCGGCTACGCCGAGCACGAGTTCGCCAACAACTTCGAGGCGTGGCGCCGCGTGCTGCACCCCGACGACTGGCCGTGGGTGCAGGCCACCCTCGACGCCTACCTGACCCGCCGCACCGAGACCTACGCGGTGGAGTTCCGCATGTCGCACAAGGACGGCTCCTGGCGCTGGATCCTCTCGCGCGGCAAGGCCTGCTTCAGCCCCGAGGGCCGGCCCCTGCGCATGATCGGCACGCACACCGACGTCACCACCTGGCGCGAGACCGAGCGGGAGCTCCGCCACCAGCGCGAGCAGTCCGAGCAGCTGAACGAGCAGCTCGAGCAGGCCATCGCCAGCGCGCAGCAGTCCGCCCTCGAGGCCAACCTCGGCAGCCAGGCCAAGAGCGAGTTCCTCGCCGTCATGAGCCACGAGATCCGCACGCCGATGAACGCCGTGATCGGCTTCACCAGCCTGCTGCTCGACACCCCGCTCTCGGCCGAGCAGCGCGACTGGGTGCGCACCGTGCGCAGCAGCGGCGAGGCGCTGCTGACGATCATCAACGACATCCTCGACTTCTCCAAGATCGAGTCCGGCAAGCTCGAGCTCGAGCAGCACTCGGTCAGCGTGCGTCAGACGGTGGATGACGCCCTGAGCCTGCTCGGCGAGCTCGCCCGCCGCAAGGGCCTCGGCCTGACCGCCGCCGTGGACCCGCGGGTGCCGGAGTGGATCACCACCGACGGCACCCGGCTGCGGCAGGTGCTGCTCAACCTCATGGGCAACGCGATCAAGTTCACCGCACACGGCCGGGTCGAGGTGCGGGTGGCGCGGGAGACCGGCCCCGCGGGGGAGCCGCTGCTCGGCTTCAGCGTGCGCGACACCGGGACGGGCATCCCCGCCGACCGGCTCGACCGGCTGTTCAAGCCCTTCAGCCAGGTCGATTCCTCCACCACCCGCAAATTCGGCGGCACCGGCCTCGGCCTCGCCATCTGCCGCAGCCTGGTCAAGCTGCTCGGCGGCACCATCGGCG
>Ga0265320_10001618_pt1 | contig 16134 bp, 15 predicted proteins | sample 4827metaG_FD_202087 | JGI IMG/M metagenome (GOLD analysis project Ga0265320, IMG submission 202087) | Rhizosphere microbial communities from Carex aquatilis grown in University of Washington, Seatle, WA, United States - 4-8-27 metaG | ecosystem: Host-associated > Plants > Roots > Rhizosphere >...
GAGTGAGTGACGGGGGCTTGGGCATTCGACTCGCGTGTTCGGGTAGGCGACGAAGGCTCGTTGGAGGAGTCGGGGCCGCAATGGACTTGGCCCAGTCTGCCTGCGCGGTGGCTGGGGGCGACTTCCCTGTGGCGGCTCCCGGTTGGCGCCTCGCGGTTCGGGCGGGGCTGGGTGAGGGGCCGAGCGACACCAACAATTCCCCGCAAGTGAAGGTTCTCGACCACACTGCAGTGGACAATCAAGGGCGGCTGCCCGTGACGCTGCCGTTGGGAGCGAAGTTCTGGCTACAGTTGGTGACGGTGGACCCTGACAACCCCAACAGCTACAAGGCGCTCCAGGCAGTCTCGCAGTTCAAACTGAGCGACGATGCCAAGCCCGATCCGGCAGTCCAGGATTCGCTCTTCCCCAACAACGTGGTCATAGAATACGCCGCCGACACGGCGGAGAACTTCAAGTATTTTCAGGCGGTACACTTGGGGACTGTGACCCTGACCATTACACCCACCGACAAGTCAGCGCTCCCGGTGACTCTGGCCATCACCATCAACCAGCCAGCGAGCCTCGGCACGACGTACCTTCAGTACGATCCCCGGATCATTGACTTGGCTAATGCCCGGGGTATCCCCCCTCAATTCATCAAGGGCCAGATCAAAAGGGAAAGCAATCCGGCGAAACCGTTCGATCCAAACTCCTGGCGCTACGAGCCCATCTCATGGGATTTCAGCATCATCTCAACCGGGCAGGACCTCCGTTTGCAGGATCCCTACCAGGACTACCGATTGGCCGCGAGGCCGAGCGGAGGGGACGGGCCGCTCGCACAGGGCCCGCTAACGCTTCCAGCGGACATCGCGCCGCGAGCGGCGCTAAGAACGTGTCCGCACGGGCCGATTCCGCAACCAGGCTTCGTCGGACCGTTCCCTCCGTGGGTTTGTGCGGACGGTCTGATTGCTCTTGCTCCGCCCACGGACACCCCGCCGCATTACATCTCGGCATTGAACTTTCTGGTAGCGAATCCACTGCAGAACTGGCTAGACTACAACAATCCTGCTAAGTGCACGAGCGTTCGGGCAAACTGCTTGAGGGTTTATCCGGGCCGCGACCTGCTCGACTTCACCGCGCAAACGGATCTTGCGGCCAGTTGCGGGCTGCTCCAGATGGGATACATCACGGCTATCAGTCGCCCAATAGCGTGGCAGGGCGTGGGCGGTAGGAAAAACCCGAGCTACCTATTCGATACGGATGCGAACCTTGCGGCGGGCGGTGGCACCCTCGGAATTGGCACCGTCTATTTGAGGAAGACTTGCTTCCCGAAGGCGAACCCGGAAGTGGACATCGCTGGTCCCGAATTCGACTCGTACGATGGCGATGCGGGTTTTAGGATGGCATACCAGAAGGCGTTCAACGTGTACAACCACAATGCTACCAATGACCAGAACCAGTACGGCTCGACCATCGTCAGCACGAATGCGGCTCAGTATATGCCCGTGCCGACTGGGCCTATCTTCCAGTAGCGGAGGCCAAGAGAAGGCGTTATGCGAAGCATGAATGTACGACGGTTTGGGAAGCTACCCTCTTTGACAATCGCGACGGCACTGTTGCTGGTGAGTCTCGGCGCGGCCCTGGGCCAGAGCGCGCCGGACCGGCCCACAAGCGGCCAGGAGGCCAAGGACCGCGCCATCGTCGAGCAGTTTTGGCCGCGGCAGTTGCTCAACGACGATGCGGCGGGTGTGGCCGAGCACGGGCCGCCATCGACGGCCCGGTTCGTCTTCGTTGCCGCCGACCTCAACGGAAACGGCCGTAAGGAGTTCCTGGTCGCGCTCTACGTCTGGGCCGGCGGCGGGGCCATGCGGGTTCTCAAGAAGCAGGGTGACACGGCAGTGGTCGTGGATGAACCCAAGCTCTGCCCATTCATCGGCGGCGGAGTGTTCCCCCCGGAAGTCTCGGCGATGGATCTGGACAAAAGCGGACGGCCCGCGATCCTGGCCGGAAACACGGATAACTACGGCCGCCCACAGCCGTGGATCTTCAAGTGGGACGGAACGGGCCTGAAGTCCCTGGGAGCTCAGACACCCGTCCGCGGATTGCCGTGTACCGACCTGGTTGACCCTCTATTCGTGGACTTGGATGGGGATGGGGTCTTCGAGATCGTTAACGGTTTCGAGTCGGAGAGGCCGGATCAGACAGGTCCAGCGAGGACCAGGGTTTATAAGCTCGAAAATGGCGTCTACAAGCAAACCGGGATTTTTGAGTATTTCTTCTATGGCATCGGCGCCGGTGGTGAGGACACGTTTCTCGCGAGGCATCCGGAGGCGCCCTATGTGGTCACGGTCGCCAATGGCAGTGGGAAGGATGAGCCGCCCGTCGGCGCGGCAGAGATCCGACTGAATGGCCAGCTGATCGCTGGGGCGGACAAGATCAACCGGAAATCAAGGTATCTCAGCATTCCGGTCACAGTGAAAGACCAGAACAGCGTAGAGGTCAAAATACTCTCCGGGTCGAATGAGTCGCGGCTCTATGTCGGCGTCGGCCCAGTGCCCTCAGGATCACACTAACGGAATGGCGTTGGGGAGTTGTTTCGTCCTGTGCGCGGGCTGCCCGACGGTGCAGCCTGGCAACAGCCAGTAAACCGCCCTACCAGAACTTCACTCGAAAGCAGGGGCTGCGATGAGCCAGCTCTCCACCCCACCCCCTCAAACAAAGTAAAATACATCCCAATGACCTCAGCCCTATTACTGCCCCTGCTCGCCGCCAACGCGCTCGCCGTGGCCTTTCTGGTACTTGCCCTGTACCGGCCCAATCCGGCTCGCCTCATCGCCGGCGGCGGATTCATCCTCGCCGGCCTGGTGAACGCAACGCTCGCCATCCTCGATCCCCAGATCTACGTGCGAGGCTTCGGCCCTCACGCCGTCGGCGTGTACAAGACCGCCATCTACGGCATTCTGGCCCCGGGGCCCACGAGGTTCATCCTCGCCATCGCGGTGTGGCAGCTCATCGTTGCCGCGATGATCCTGGTGAACTCCACCGACTACACAAGGCTTGGCTGCGTGTGCGCGACAATCTTCCTGATCGGAATCAGCCCTCTCGGCCTCGGTTGCGCGTTCCCCAGCAACCTGATCCTGGCCGCCGCCCTGATGGTCCTCATCCGATTGAAGTGGCCTCTCCAGGCGCACGCTAGAATATAGGTATGCGGTGGCTTGCCGCGGTCCCGTGGCTAATCCTGGCTCTCAGCGCGGCTGCCGAAGACCCCGCCGCCGAGGGCCTGAAGGCGCTCGACGCGAAGAACTACGGCCTCGCCGCGCAGGAATTCACCAAGGCCGTTGAGGCCGACCCTAAGGATTACACCGCCCATTTCAACCTGGCGCTTGCCAACAGCATGCTCGGAAAGCCAGCCGACGCGATCGCGGGATACAAGAAGGTCCTGGAATTGCAGCCCGGCGTGTACGAGGCCCAGCTCAACCTCGGTATCCTGCTGCTAGGCCAGAAGCGCCCGGCCGAAGCGCTGCCCTATCTCGATGCCGCGGCTGGCCAGAAGCCCAAGGAGCCCCGCCCGCGCGTCTACCTCTCCATGGCGCTGCTCGAAACCGGGGAACTGGAGAAGGCCGCGCAATCCTACCAGACCGCTCTCGAACTCGATCCGAAGTCGGCTTCGGCCGAACTGGGGTTGGCGCGGGCGCTCGCCCGCCAGAACCGGCTGGCTGACGCGGATCCGCATTTTCGCAAGGCCGCCGAACTGAATCCTGGTTACCACGACAGCTTGCTCGAACTGGCGTCGCTCTACGAGAAGGCGGACCGCAAGCCCGAGGCCATCGCGCTCTACCGCGAGTTCCCGGACGACGCCGCCGCGCGCGAGCGGCTCGGCCTGCTGCTGCTCGACACCGGCCAGGCCGCCGACGCCATCCCGCAACTCGAATGGGCCGTCAAGCAGTCGCCCACTTCGGCCAACCGGCTGGCGCTCGCTCAGGCCTATCGCAAGAATCACGAGCCCGACAAGGCGGTTCCCATACTCTCGGCCGCCGTGCAGGCGGCGCCCGATGACCTGGACTTGCGCTTGTCCTACGCTCGCGAACTGCGCGATCTCCGCCACTTCTCCGATGCCGCCGAGCAGTTCGCGCGCGTGGCTCAGGCCAGGCCCAATCAGGCGGCGACCTGGAACGACCTTGCCGGCGTGGAGGTCATGCTGGAGGCCTATCCGCAAGCGCTCGCGGCCCTCGACCACGTCCGCTCGCTGAAGGCCGAGATCCCGGCCGACTACTTTTTCCGCGCCATGGTCCTCGACCGCATGCACCAGCGCAGAGACGCCATCGTTGAGTACCAGAAGTTTCTGTCCGTCAGCAAAAACGAGCATCCCAACGAGGAGTTCCAGGCGCGCCAACGCATACATATCCTGGAGCTCGATCTGGGGAAGAGGTGAGAACTTTGATCCGCCTGACGATGGCCTTCGCGTTCCTGGCGGCAGCGCCCGCATGGGCCAGCCTCGACGCGGCCAAGGCTGAGCCAAACCTGGAGAAGCGATCGAGCCTGGCGCTGGACAACGCCTCCCGGGCTCTGAAATCGGCGCAGGATGCCTACCTTGCCCAGAACGACATGAAGCTGGTTGCCGCCTCGCTCGAAGAGGTTTCCGCGTCGGTCGAGCTGGCCTACGATTCGCTCGAGCAGACCCACAAGGTCCCCAACAAGAGCCCCAAGTTCTTCAAGAAGGCGGAAATCGAAACCCGAGAGATGCTGCGCCGGCTCGACGATCTTCGGGAACAAATGAGCGTCGACGACCGCGAGCCGCTCGACAAAGCGCGCGCCACGGTGCAGAAGGTGCATGAGAGCCTGCTCGAAGGCATCATGGGCGGAAAGAAGAAGGGGTAGTGTTATGACCAGGATTTTGCTCGGTCTGCTCCTGCTATCGGCGGCGGCCGCGCCGCTGGCCGCGGACCACGACTTTCTGACCAGCGCCGAGGTCGACCAGGTCCGCCTCGTCCAGGAACCCAACGACCGGCTTCGCCTCTATATCGAATTCGCCCGCCAGCGGCTTGATCAGTTGAAGCAGCTCGTCAAAGAGACGCGGCCCGGCCGCGCGGTGATGATGCACGACCTGCTCGACGAGTACGGCCAGATCATCGACGCCATCGACGCCGTCTCCGACGATGCGCTGGCCCGCAAGGTCGATATCAGCCTGGGAGCGAAGGCCGTCGGCTCGGCCGAGAAAGGCTTCCTGCCGGTGCTCGAGAAGATCCGGGACGGCCATCCCAGCGACATCGAGCGTTACGAGTTCGTGCTCTCGCAGGCCATCCAGGCCACCAGTGACTCGATGGAGACCGCCAACGAGGATCCCGGAAAGCGCTCCGCGGAAGTCACCAGCCGCGTGAAGAAGGAAGAGAAGGAACGCGAAGCGGAAATGACGCCCGCGGAAGTGGACGCCAAAAAGAAGCAGGCCCAGGACGCCGCCAATAAACCAAAGAAGCCAACTCTCCTCAAGCCCGGCGAAACCGTTGGCGGCCAACCACCGCCGCCGAAGTGAGACAACCCAAGGACGAGGAGCTTACTATCGTCTTAGCCTGTTTAGGGCATTGATATACTGTCGTTACTGGGACCGGGGTGGACATGAAGCTCTCTACGATGTGCCTTTTGCTGGCGACGTCTGCGCTTTCTGCACAAACGTCTGTGGTGCCCGAAATTCCGTATCGCTCGGTGCCTGATTTCTTGCACCTCCCGGCCGATCTCTATCTCGGCGAGGTTAGCGGTGTCGCTGTGAATTCGAAAGGTCACATCTTCGTGTTCTCTCGGGGCAACACGACTGGCCCCGCGTATGGCGCTGCAGCTGCCCAGTTGCTGGAGTTCGGCAATGATGGAAAGTTTCTGCGCGAGATCGGCCACAACCTCTACGCATGGTCCTATGCACACACAGTCAAAATTGATCCGCAGGACAACATCTGGGTTACCGATAAGGGTTCAGACGTCGTCGTTAAGTTCACACCCGATGGCAAAGTCTCCATGGTTTTCGGTCGCAAACAGGAGGCCTCGGACGATGGGACCGGGCCGCTGAAAGAACCCCAACCTCCTCTGCCGCCCGAAGATGGACTATTCCGACAGGTAACGGATGTGGCTTGGGATTCCGCGGGCAATACCTATATAAGTGACGGGTACATCAACTCAAGAATTGCCAAGATCGACAAGAATGGCAATTGGCTGAAGTCATGGGGTGAACCGGGGAACAAGCCCGGTCAATTCGACACCCCGCACAGTATTGCCGTTGACGCGCTGGACAACGTGTATGTCGCGGACCGCGGAAATCATCGAATTCAGGTATTTGACCGAGACGGCAAATTTCTCCGCCAGATCATTATCGATGTCCCCGTCCCGCCAGACGCACGGCCCGCTATTGGCAACAAGACAGACCATCCATCCGGTTCGAGAACGCCAGGTTCTCCTTGGGCCATTTGTATTACACCGCCGCCACATCAAGTATTATTCAGCTCGGATGCGTTTCCGGGACGAATCTACAAGCTCAGCCTGGATGGAAAGGTGCTCGGCACATTCGGCAAGACAGGAAAGCAGTTAGGCCAGTTCGGATGGATTCACGAGATTGCTTGCCCTTCGGAGAATGAGTTGTACGTCGCCGAGCTCTTGAACTGGCGTGCGCAGAAGATCCTCCTGGAAGCCAAGCACTGATCCCACACGCCCCTAGAGAACCTTCACCGTCAACTCCGCGGACTGCGTGACCGTTCCCCCCACGCCCGTGCACGTCAAAGTGGCCGTGTAGGACCCCGGCAGCATAGGAGTGAAGGTCATCGAGCTCTTCACCGCCAGCGCCCCCGCCAGAATGTCTGACCCGCTGCAGGAGCTCGCATTCGTGGCCGACCACCCGAACCGCGCCGACTGGCCCAGCGCGATAGTCGCCGGCGCGACCGTCATCGAAATGGCCGGCGGCTCCGGTGCGCCCTCGAACACCAGCGTGGTCTCTTGCGTGCGCGGAGCTTCCTCCTCCACCGCCGGCAGAGCGTGCGCCGCGCCCTGTCTGAAGGTGAAAAACGTCGTGCCGTAACCACCCAGCCGGAAGGTCATCTGGGAAGCAGGCGTCAAGTTCGCGGCCGCCGGTCCGGCGACGGGGTCCGTGGCGGCATCGAGCGTCAGTTGCGTACCGCTGGAGAGCGGTCCCAGCGCGGAGATGTCCAGCACCACCGTGCGGGCCTGCCCCGGCCCATTGTCGTCCGAAAACGCATTGACGGCGTGGTCGGACATCATCACCACCACCGAGTTATCGGCGTTCCTGGTTGCCAGCAGCTCGACACTTTGCGTGTCCGGTGGTTCCGTGGTGCTCGATTGCAGAATGATCGACCCTGGGCCGGAGCATCCGGCCGCGCCGGGATCGCAGAAAGGAAAATACCGCGTCAGGTAGTAGTCGACCCAATAGCTGAGGTAGGTCTTCCCCGTGACGTAGTCCACTTCGCTGTACTGCGCGTCGGCGTCGAAATCCCACTGGTACAGCGACTGGATGCCGGCCTGTCCCAACTGGGAGAACAAGTACGGCCGCCAGGCCGCGAAGAATGCGCTGGTCCCGCGTGGATCTGTGACGAAGGTCTGCCCCGGGGTGCACTGGCTTTGTCCATTCGATGTGGAAAAGTCGGCGTTCACGTTGTTCTCCGTCACCCACACCGGCACGCCGGCCAGCTTCGGAACGGTTTTCAACTGCCGGTAGATGTACTTGACGTGCGGCACGAATAGGTCTGGAATGCTCGCGAAGAGCGTCGTGTCGAGGTCCTTCTGGTTGCACGACGAATAGTAGTGCGTGCCGATCACGTCCACCTGCGCCGTCACGCCATTCACAAAGGTCGGAAGGTATCGCTGAGGTTCGTTTCCCCAGTCCGACAGCTCCACCGCGACAAACTTGATGGGCACGATCGACCCCGCGGAGAGCATCGCCGGCACGACCGCGTTGTACAGGTTCAGGTACTCCGCCGGCTCCAGGCCGTTGATGTTCGGTTCGTTGAAAATGCCCCACCACGTGATCGGAGTGGGATGCGTCGCCGAGTGTACGTGGGTGATGCCCCGCGAATCCGTGAAGCCCGTAGTCGTGTTGTAGTACCTCACGACGTTGGCGGCGTAGCTCGCGAAGTCGGAGAAGTGCGCCGGCATCAGGTGGCCGCTGGAGTCGTTCATCCAGGCTGGGGCCCATGCGAGCTGGAACTCCGGGCTCTTGTCGCCGGTCGCGATTACGGGATCGACGATCGCGTCGAGCGTCGTGAAGTCCCAGCTCTGGTCGGCTTTCTGCGGCGTTCCGGCGGAAAGGGGCTGGAGCCTGATATGCTGCGCGCCCAGACTGTTCAGGAGCGCGGCGCCGCCGGGATTGTTTTGAAAGAACTGGCTGTCCCACTCGGCCGGCTGGAAGGAAGTGGCCATGAAGTTCTGCAGCATCCCGTTGAAGCCGGCATTCGTGTTGGTGGCGCCCTTGACCGTTGCCACCACCGCGACATCCACCACGAGCGACGCGGTCGCGTTCGTGGGCCCATCCGTTGCCTGAATCGTGACCGAGTGCGGTCCTGCCGTGGCGCCAGCGGCGGCGAACGTCACCTGCCCGGTTGAGCCCGCCCCCGGTTGCGCAATCTGCGCGGTCAGCCCCGCCACAGGCGTGGCGACCAGAGTGACCGCGTTCGTGTTACCGCTCGGTCGCTCGACCGTAACGGTGACCGAAGCCGGAGTGCCGTCCTGCAGCGCGGTCAGCGAGCTCGCGGAGAGCGAAATGGAAATCGGAGCCGGTGCCGCCGGCTCTGTGGAGTCACCCCCGCAAGACACCAGCATGAGCGACAGAGACGCGACAACCCACCACCACAGTGTTCGAAGCACCAATCATAGTACCGCTTGATTACACCGTGGCGCACGCTTCAAGCGCGATGCCACTCAGTGCGGAGTTGTGGGGCAGGTTGTCAAACCTGCGGCGGGTTGGTAACCCGCCTGTAGTCTTTGGTCAACAGGTCGGCCCGGTTGGCAACCGGCGCGCAGGATGCCATCCTGCCCCACAATGCGAAGCGCGCTGTGGTTTTCAGCCCACGGAGATCATTTCCGCAACCGCCCCTCGGCCGCCAGAACGCGCCCCAGCACGTAATGCCCTTGGGCGCTCGTGCCATCGAGAGCTACCGCCCGCCGCGCCGCCGCCTCCGCTTCCGCATCGTGCCCCAGCATCAGCAGTGCCCCGCCCAGGTTCGCGAACGCCTTCTCCGCCGCCGGATCCAGTTCCGTTGCCCGCCCGAACTCCGCGGCAGCATCCTCGAACCGATGGAGCGCCATGTAGCGGGCCCCGAGGTTGTTGTGCGCCTCCATGTAGTCCGGATCGATCTCCAGAGCTTTCCGCAGATGGCCGATCGCTCCCTGAACGTCGCCCGCCTCGAACGCCCGTCCTTCACGGGCAAACTCCCGCGCCGCCCGCGCAGGAACGTGGTGTTGCAGTTGGGCCACCGTGACCTTCCCCAGGTCCACCCTCGCAGGCGTTTCCAAACGGATCTCCACTGGCGCCCCGCTCGAAGAAGCCGACACCGACCGTTCAGCCAGGATTCCCCCGCGCCACCCGCTGACTCTCAGCTCGTACCGGCCGGCCGGCACGCCCTCGAACGCGAACTCCCCGGAAGGCGAGACCACCACGCGGTCCACCACCTTATCGCCCGCCGGATCGCAGAGCTCCACGATCAGGCCTCCGTTCGGTCCACCGCCATCCCGCACCACGGCTCCGCCCACGCGCACCATCTCCTGTTGGCACGTTGCGGCGAATGGACAGGCCACGAACAGACACACTACGAACACTACGGCGCCATGCCGTCTCCCAGACGGACGCATAGTGACCTCCTGTAGTCTCGACCGAAGCCCGCGGCCTATGCCGCGGCTGAATGACGATATTTGAGCGTGTTGTCGATAATCCAGGAGATCTGAAATGCCTCGAAGGGCGGCGAGCAATAGTCGGCGGCGCCGGCCTCGATGGCGTTCAGCCATTCGTCGGTTTGCGGATGCCGGCTGACCACTACCACCGGCAGTTCCAGGCCTTCTTGCTTGATGAGGTTCAGCAGCAGGGTATAAGTCTGTCGATCAGCGGAGCAGAATACCAGCGCGGTGTCGGAACGGACCGCCGCCTTCACGCCTTCGGCAGTGGGTTCGAATGGCGCCAGGTGATAGGCGCGGCTCTCGAAGGAAAGGGCGCCGGCTAACTCGGTAGCCAGCGAGCTGTCTAAGGCAAACAGCATGATGTCGTCGTGTCCCAGGGTTCGGTTGAGCATAGCTCCTCCTCGATAATTTGATCTCGACAAGGAGAAATGCCCAGACGTTGGCGTGATAGAGTACGAACCCTGCGTCAGGTTCGTGCCCTTGATTAAATCTTATGCCGGATTCGGCTGAAATTCCAATCGAAACTTGTTATAGGCCTCATGGAGGGTGGGCTTCAGCCCGCGCGGGGCTTCAGCCCCGCCGAAACTCAAGCCCGCCTCCGCTATCCTGGAGGGTGCCCGCAACGTCCTCCAAGCGGAAACGCAGCCTGATCCGCCGCCTGCTCGGCTGGTTCCTGTTCCTGGTGGCCGCGTTTTACGGCCTCGCCACCCTGGGCTTCGTCGCACTGCGGTGGATCAACCCGCCGTTCACCACGGTGCACGTCGAGCGCCGCATCGAATCCTGGTTTCACCGCGGAGCCTATCGAAAGCGCTACGAGTTCGTGCCGCTCGATAGCATCTCGCCGGCCTTCCAGCACGCCGTAATCGCCGCCGAAGACGCGCGCTTCTTCCATCACCACGGATTCGACTGGCACGAAGTTCACGAAGCGGTCGAGGACGGCCTCGACGACGGCAAGCTTCGCGGCGCTTCCACCATCGACGAGCAGCTCGCCAAGAATCTGTTCCTGACCACCCACCGCTCGCTGCTGCGCAAGGGGCTCGAGGTAACCCTGGTGCCGCTCGAAGAGCTGATCCTCCCGAAGCGCCGCATTCTCGAGCTGTACCTGAATGTCGTCGAATGGGGACCCGGCGTCTACGGCGCCGAAGCCGCGGCCCGCTATCACTATGGTGTCCCGGCCTCGCGCATCGGCCGCGATCAAGGGGCCCGCCTGGCCTCGATTCTTCCCTCGCCGAGGCACCGCCTGCCGGCCCGCATGACTCGCTACACCGCCCGCATCCTGACCCGCATGGATCAGATGGGCTGGTGATGCAGTCGGCGGTAAAGCTCCCCCCAACCCACTGTAAATAAACGTAAGGAACGCCGCCGGCGACCCGTGAGGCGTGGTAAAACTAGGGCGTGCGGTTGCTGCTGATCGATGACGACGTGGAGTTGTGCGGGCTGCTCCGCGAGTTCCTCAAGCGCGAAGGCTTCAGCCTTGAAGTAGAGCACGACGGCCGGCGAGGCTTCGACCGCGCCGCCGCCGGTGGCTGGGATCTGGTGATCCTCGACGTGATGCTGCCCGGCATGGATGGTTTCGCGATCCTGCGCGAGCTGCGCAAGAAAGGCCGTACGCCCATCCTGATGCTGACCGCGCGCGGCGAGGATGTGGACCGCATCGTGGGCCTGGAGCTGGGCGCCGACGATTATCTCGCCAAGCCCTTCAACCCGCGCGAGCTGGCGGCGCGCATCCGCGCGATCCTGCGCCGCACCGAGCCGCAGGCCGCTGAACGCGGGCCGGTGGAGGTGAACGGAGTAACGCTTGATCCGGCCTCGCGCGAGGTCAGCGTGGACGGCCAGAAGATCGAGGTGACCACCCTCGAGTTCGACATCCTGGAAATCCTGATGCGCGGCGCCGGCCGCGTGCTCTCCCGCGACAACCTCATGGAAGCCCTCTATAACCGCAAGACGACTCCCTTCGACCGCTCCATCGACATGCACATCAGCCATCTCCGCAAGAAGCTCGAAATCAGCCGGGCCATCATCAAAACCATCCGCGGCGTGGGCTACCAGTTCTGCCGGACGCCGGAGGAAGAGGTCGTCGAGTGAGGTCGCTCTTCGCGAAGTTCCTGATCTGGTTCCTGGCCGCAATGGCGATCACCATGGCCGGGTTCATGATCCTCACCACCCGCAGCTTCACCGCGGCGCGCGGGCGCGGTCACATCTTCGGTCGAATGCTTTCGGTGCAGCTCGAGGAGGCGCGGCACGCCTTCGAGCAGGGAGGCCGGCCGGCGCTCGCGGCATTTCTTCAGCGCTTCGATTCGGAATTCCCGGCGCACGGGATACTGACCGACGCGGCCTACCACGACCTGCTGACCGGCCAGGACCGCCACGAGTTGGTGGAGGACGCGGAGCGCCGCGGCCGCCTCTTCCAGCCGACCGTGATCGCCAGGGCCAGCCGCGACGGAAAATACTGGCTCTTTCTGATCTCGCGGGGCCATCCGGGCTTTACGTTCTTCACCCCGCAGTACCTGTGGATCGTGGCCGCGATGGTGGTGCTCTCCTACCTGCTGGCGCTGCATCTGACGTCGCCGCTACGCAGCCTGCAGAAGGCCGTCGAGCGTTTCGGGAAGGGCGACCTGGCAGCGCGCGTCGGTTCCCGCCGGCATGACGAGGTGGGGCGCCTCGCGCGCACCTTCGACACCATGGCCGACCGCTTGCAGACGCTGCTGACAGCCGAACGCCGCCTGCTGCTCGACATTTCCCACGAGCTGCGTTCGCCCCTGGCGCGGCTGTCGGTAGCCACCGAACTGGCGCGCTCGGGCGAGCCCGAAGCCCGCGAGGCCGCCCTGAATCGCATCGAGAAGGAAGCGGGCCGCCTCAACTCCCTGGTGGGCGAGCTGCTGCAGGTGACGCGGGCCGAGGGCGATCCTTCGTCCCTGCGCAAAGAGCCTGTGCGTGTCGACGAGCTGTTGGCCAACCTGGTGGAGGATTGCTCGGTCGAAGCCGAGGCGCGCGGCTGCCGCCTGGAGATGAAGAAGCCGCCGGCAGTGACAATCCAGGGCGATCCCGAGCTGATGCGAAGGGCGGTCGAGAACGTGGTGCGCAACGCCATACGGCATTCCCCGCAGGGCAGCCCGGTCGAGGTGTGGCTCGAAAACGGCGGACCCGGCGCGAGGATACGAGTCCGCGACTACGGCCCCGGCGTCCCCGAGGAGCATCTCCCGCACATCTTCGACCCTTTCTACCGCGTGGACACGGACCGCAACCGCACCAGCGGCGGAGTCGGCCTCGGCCTGGCCATCGCCCGTCGCGCAGTCGATCTGCATAAGGGCCGCATCGAAGCCCGCAACTCGAACCCCGGCCTGGTAATGGAGATCGACCTTCCCGCCAGCGGTTGACTTTGTGTGGGGCAGCTTGCCAAGCTGCGCGCCGGTTGGCAACCGGCGCCGAATGCGGGCCGTGTAAATTCGCCCCGTCGTCACCGGCATCCTGTTGACCCTACATGGAATGCAGCTTGGCTCGCCGCGTGCTCCGATCGAGGCGGGGGGAAAAGACTATGTTGAGCTGGGCGCTTGCATTCCTGGTGATTGCCATCGTGGCAGCGATCTTCGGTTTCACCGGCATCGCCGTCGCAGCCACCGGCATCGCGAAGTTCCTGTTCTTCGTGTTCCTCGTCATCTTCCTGGTGACGCTGTTCATGGGCTATTCGCGAAGGGCCCCTTAAAATCTCACGTGACGGAACGCCTCCGCACGCGTACTTGAAGTAACGCGTTTTTCTGCATCCACCGTCTGGTGACTCTCGTATCCATAGGAGAGGGCTGGATGCGATCGACCGGAGGCGAGCGTGAAAACTCTTTGGCGTGACTTCCGTTTCGGTTTTCGACTGCTGGGAAAGAACAGGGGCCTGACGGCCGTGGCCATACTGGCGCTGGCTCTGGGAATTGGCCCCAATACGGCCATCTTTAGCGTCCTCTACGCCACTCTGCTGGCGCCATTGCCATACCCCAATCCCGACCAGTTGGTCGTCGTCTGGTCGAAGATTCAGGGTTTCCGCAACGGCGTCTCGGCTGGGGATTTCGAGGACTGGCGCCATCAGTCCAAGGCGTTTCAGGAGCTGGCAGCCTGGACCGACATCACCGCCAATCTCGCCGGCCCCGACGGGCCCGAGCAGGTTCCCGGCACCACGGCCAGCATCAACATGCTGCACCTGATCGGCGTCAAACCTCTGCTCGGCCGCGATTTCCTGCCTGGAGAGGACGAGCCCGGCAAGAACCACGTCGTCATCCTGATGAACCGGCTCTGGCAGCACCACTTTGGAGGCCGCAAGGACATCCTCGGCCACCAGATCCGAATCAATAGCGAGCTCTACACGGTGGTGGGCGTGATGGCCCCGGGCCAGCAGGATCGCATGCCCAATCAGTTGTGGATGCCGCTAACCTTCAAGCCCGAGCAGATCAACCACGACTTCCACTGGGTCCTGGTCATGGGCCGCATGAAGCCCGGAGTGTCGCTGCAGCAGGCCCAGGCCGATATGGACACGGTCACGCGCCACATCGGCGAAGCGTATCCCAAATCCAATAAGGGTTGGGGCGCCCGCGTCGACCCGCTCAAGAACGACTTCCTCCAGCCCGAGGTGAAAACCAGCCTGTGGCTGCTGATGGGCGGTGTCGGCTTCGTTCTGTTGATCGCCTGCGCCAATGTCGCCAACCTGCTTCTGGCGCAGGGCACGGCGCGGCAGCGCGAGGTCGCGGTCCGTGCCTCTCTCGGCGCTTCGCGCTGGCAGTTGTTCCGCCAACTGATCACCGAGAGCGTGGCTCTGTCCGTGATTGGCGGCGTGGCCGGCATCAGTCTCGGTTGGGCCACCGTGAAAGCGCTCATGGCCTACATGCCCGACAACACGCTGCCCTCGGAGGCCAACGTCGGTCTGAACCTGCCGGTGCTGCTGTTCGCCCTGGCGGCCACCATGGCGGCCGGCGTACTGGCCGGCTGCGCTCCCGCCTGGCAAGCGTCCCGGCTCGACCTGAACGAGACCCTCAAGCAATCCTCGCGCTCGCTCAGTTCCGGTCGCCACTGGCTTCGCCGCGTCCTGGTAACCGGCGAATTCGCCCTGGCCCTGGTCTGCCTGGCCGGCGCCGGCCTCGCCATTCACAGCTTCTGGAACCTGAACGAGGTGGATTTCGGTATCCGAACCGACCATCTCCTCACCTTCAGCCTGCCGGTGCCGGCGGAGCGCTTTTCCGGCGCCGAGCAGGTCACCGGTTTCTACCACCAGCTTCTCGAACGGCTGAACGCTCTCCCCGGCGTGACCCAGGCCACCGTGACCACCGGCATGCCCCTTGAAGGGACCTTCTTCGGGATGCCCTTCAATCTCGCCAGCCAGCCGGCCGCCGATCCCTCCTCGCGCTCCGGAGCCGGTTTTCAGCAGGTGACCCCGGGATACTTCGAGACGTTCGGCGTGCGGCTGAAGCAGGGCCGCTTCTTCACCGAGCAGGACACGGCTTCGAGCGTCCGCGTCGCCATGGTCAACGAGAACTTCGTCCACCGCTACTTGAAGGGCATGGATCCGCTCAGCCAGCGCCTGGTCATCGAGCAGCTCATACCGGGCGTCACAAAGCTCGGCCCGGCCGTGGAGTGGCAGATCGTGGGAGTATTCCACAATGTCGCCTATGGCGACCGGCCGGGCGGCTTCCCGGTGATCTATGTGCCCTTCTGGCAGAGTTCCTGGCCAGGGGCGCAGGTTGCGGTCCGCACCAGCGGCGATCCGGCTGCCATCACCAAGAGCGTTGCCGCGGCCGTGCATTCGGTGGACCCCGACCTGCCCCTGGCAGACGTAAAAACCATGGAGACGGTGGTCGATGTGGCCCGCTCCAGTGACCGCTTCGCAACCGTGCTGTTCGGCAGCTTCGCCGCGGTGGCGTTGCTTCTGGCGGCACTGGGCATCTACGGTGTCATGGCGTTCGTGGTGGAGCAGCGGACTCACGAGATCGGTCTGCGCATGGCCCTCGGCGCCGGCCGGGGTAACGTGGTGGGCCTGGTTCTGCGGGAGGGAATGATGCTGGCGGCGTCTGGCCTGTTGATTGGACTGTGCGGCGCCTGGCTCGTGGGTCGGGCCATGCAGAGCCTGCTCTACGGCATCGCGGCCCTCGACGTGAGGGCTTTCGGCGCCGTCGCAGCGGTCCTGATGGCCTCCGCCCTCGCCGCCTGCTATCTGCCAGCCCTAAGGGCAACCTCGGTCGACCCCATCGCCGCCCTCCGCGTCGAGTAACCAACAGCACCGAGCCGCGACCGCCAGGGAGC
>Ga0265320_10001620_pt1 | contig 16105 bp, 13 predicted proteins | sample 4827metaG_FD_202087 | JGI IMG/M metagenome (GOLD analysis project Ga0265320, IMG submission 202087) | Rhizosphere microbial communities from Carex aquatilis grown in University of Washington, Seatle, WA, United States - 4-8-27 metaG | ecosystem: Host-associated > Plants > Roots > Rhizosphere >...
TCCCAGCGTCGGATCCGTCGAGCCCTGGGTCATGCCTCCCCGCACGGAGACGATCTCCGCCTTCGGGTAGGCGCGGCGCACCGAGTCGAAGAGCTCGACGTAGCGGTCGGCAAACGAGGAGGGGAAAGGCAGCCCGTGATCGTGGGGATAGGAGGCATCGTTGTCCCCGAGGTTCATGATGATCACGTCGGGCCGCCACGCCGCGAGGTCGGCCCTCGGCGAGTCCCTCGCCGGGTACAGGCGGTCCCAGATTTCGCCGAAGGTGATGTCGACGTAGCCCGTGGAGATGCCTATGCCACTGACCGAGATGTTCTCGTAGCTGGCCGAGAAAGCCTCGGCCGTGAGCGCCATGAAGCTCAACGTGGCGTCGTGGGTGCGCCGGTCGCCCCACTGGTCGGCCGCGCCGTCCTCGTCGCACGCGCCGGCGCCGACCGAGTCCCCGAAGAACAGCATCCTGATCCGGGCCCTCGCGGCCTCGGGCATCCTCGTGCGCCCTCCCGCGCCCAGCTCCACGCCCAGGAACACGGCCGTCCCCGCAGTGGCCTCGGTGCGCTTGACCAGCTCCAGATGGTGGGTCCCGGGCCCGAGCGCGGCGGCCCAGGCGATCGTCGCCCCGTCGCCCGGCCCCACCGAGATGACCTCCGAGTGGCCGTCGACCCGCGCGTTGAAGAAGTTCTGGCCCTTTGAGCGCCCGAACCGAAGCGCGAGCGCGCCGCCCTGGAAGTCCAGGGATATCCGGCTCGACTCCCATATGTCCACCGGCCCGGCGGGATCGGCCATGTCAAACCGGCCCTCATAGAAGAATGCATTGTCCGTCGCTCCGACGAAGACGAGGCCGGAAGACCCGGCCGCTTCGGCCCGGGCGTCCCCTGCGCTACAGGCGAGGGCGAACGCCAGCGAGAGAATGCAGGTCCGACAAACAAGGGGATGAGAGGCGCCACCTTTGGGCTTCATGAGGCGAGACCACAATGAGCACGCATGCGCGGGGACTTGTCGACACCGGGCTTTGCGCCCGGCCGCCCCTCCCCTTCGCACATTTCCGTGGAACTTTGGGGCCCGGCCTGTCACGGTCGATGACCCCATACCCGGCCCCCGTTGGGCGCAAGCCCGCGACGCCCCGAACCCCCACCCGACCGGACCGATCCCCGCTTCGGAAGACACCATGACTGCGCACCCCATGACGACCGATCCACGCCGCGGCGCCCCGCGGCTCTTCCTGCTGTTGCCCCTTTTTTCGGCGACGGCGCTCCTCGCCGGCCCGCAGAACGTCACCTTCACGAGGCCGGCCGACACCGAGGCCTTCGACTATGTCGAGATCGCCGCCACCGTGGACCATCCCGACGCGCCCAACCCCTTCACGGGGGGCACCCTGGGCGGGAGCTTCTCGAGGGCCGACGGGACCGACCGGCGCGAGGTCGAGGGGTTCTGCGACTCGGCCGACGGGAGCGTCCTGCGGATCCGGTTCATGCCGTCCGCTCCGGGGGACTACGCCTACTCGGTCGCCTACCGCCAGGGCGCCTTCGAGGCGGCCCAGTCGGGCACCTTCCGGGCCCTTGAGGGGCACAGGCGCGGGCCGATCCGGGTCGACCCCAAGTACCCGTGGCATTTCATCTGGCAGGGGACGGGAGAGCACTACTTCTTCAACGGGACGACGGCCTACTTCCTCCTTGGCTGGAAGGACGACAGGACCATCCAGTACTCGATCGACCGGCTTCACCGCCTGAAGGTGAACCGGCTGCGGGTGACGATCGCCGGCCGGGAGAACACGTTCTTCGGCGAGCCTGTGATGAACGGCGAGAATTTCACGACGTTCCCCACCCCGTGGCCGGCCGAGAGGGCTGACGACCTGTACCATCCGGGATTCGACTACACCCGGTTCGACCTGGACTACTGGCGCAAGTGGGAGCGGGCGCTGCGCTATGCGCGGGACCGGGACATGACCGTCTCCCTCGTCCTCGACATGAACGACAACAGGGTCCACCCCGCGGCGGGGAGCGAGGACGAGCGCCGGTTCATCCACTACGCCGTCGATCGGCTGGGCGCCTTCTCAAACATCACGTGGGACCTCGGCGACGACATGGAGCGCTACCGCCCGGACGAATGGGTCCACGAGACGGGAACCCTGCTCGAGAAGTGGGATCCCTACAGGCATCTGGCCACCAGCCACCCCGTCGAGGACGTCCACCAGGACAGGGCCTCCGACTGGTTCGGCTTCTGCTCGTTCCAGGAGTGGAGCCGGAGCCAGCACGCCTACATCCTGAGGCAGCGCGCCCTCCAGGCGAAGACCGGCCGGATAATCCCCCAGACCAACGAGGAGTACGGCTACGAGGACCACTACCCCCTGTGGGCGCCCGGCCCGGGCTCGGAGTCGGCCGACGTCCTCCGCCGCACGGCGTGGGACATCTACATGGCCGGCGGCTACCAGACCGCCGGGGAGACCTGCAGGCGGGGGACCAACATCTGGCCGGACACCGGCGGCGGCTGGCTGAACGGGCGCGGCGACGACACGATGACGATGTTCGTCGGCTTCGGCCACATCGTCGACTTCTTCGCGAGCTTCGAGTGGTGGAAGGCGGACCCCCACGACGAATTGGTGAGCAACGGGGCCTACTGCCTGGCGAAGCCGGGCGAGGTCTACGCCGTCTACCTCCCGAAAGAGGGGGACGTGACCGTCCGCCTGGGGCCCGGGACGTATTCGGCGCACTGGTTCGCCCCGAACACGGGCGAGGTGCTGCCGCTTGCGCCCGCAAGCGGGCCGGTCTGGACCTCGCCGCACACGCCGGACCGCCTGGACTGGGCGCTCCTCCTGACGAGGGCGCGCTGAACCTCCCCCGCCCTACGAGGCCCGCGCGGCCTCGGCGACCGCAAGGGGCTTCATCTGCCGCCAGAGGCCCCTCGTGAAGTCGGGGAAGGCGACCGGCGCGCTGCCGCCGGCCACGGACCTCACCGAGAGCTCGATGACGGAGCTCCACGCCGCGGCGTCGTACACGACGCTGTCGGGGGTCGCCCCCCGTCGCAGGCAGTCGAGGAGCCGCCAGTTCATCACATAGTCCATGCCGCCGTGCCCGGCGCCGGCCGCGCGCTGCGCCAGGCTCGCCCACAGGGGATGGGTGAACCTGCCCCGCATCGCGGCCAGGTCCTTCTCGTCCAGCCATTCGTGCGGGCCCTTGGAGCCGAGTCCGTAGCGCGCCGGTTCGCCCACCGCGAGCCTCGCCGGATAGTCGAAGAACGTGGCGCCCGCGCCCGAGAGGGCGTTGATCCTGCTGTAGGGGCGCGGGTTCACGACGTCGTGCTGGAGCATGACCGTGCGTTCGAGCTCGGTCCTTATGACCGACGTGTTCATGTCGCCGCAGACGTATTTTTCGGAGGCGTGCCTGCCGCCGTTCGGCTGCCTTGCATCCCGGAAGCGCGTGAGGCCGGCCTCGGGCGAGCTCGCGGAGACCAGGGTCCTAAACTGGTCTCCCCGGCCGATCCCGAGGTACTGCGCCACGGGGCCCAGCCCGTGGGTCGGATAGAGGTTCCCGTCCATCTGCCGGTGGTAGTCCCTGCGCCAGTCGCCCTCGGAGCCGAGCTCGAAGAGGACCTCCCTCAGGTCGTGGATGTAGCCGCATTCGGCATGCGTCAGCTCGCCGAACACCCCCTGGCGCGCCATGTTGAGGACGAAGAGCTCGTTCTCGCCGTAGCAGCAGTTTTCCAGCATGACGCAGTGGCGCTGCGTGCGCTCGCTCGTGTCGACGAGCTTCCAGCAGTCGTCGACGGTGAGCGCCGCGGCGACCTCGACGAAGGCGTGCCTGCCCTGCTCCATCGCCCGGAGCGCCATCGGCACGTGCCAGGCCCATGGCGTGGCGATATAGACGGCGTCAATGTCGTCGCGCTCGACCATCTTTTCCCAAACGCTTTCCGTCCCGCTGTAGACGGCCGGCCTGCGCCCGCGCGCCTTCTCGCAGGCCTCCGCGGCCGCCTGCGCCCGGTCGTCCTTCACGTCGCAGACGGCGACGACCTCGGAAAACTCGGTCCCAAGGCACGAGCGCACGTGCTCCATGCCCCGGTGAAGCCCGATGACGGCAACGCGGACCTTTTCGAGTGGCGGCGTCTCAAGCCTGTGCACCGGCAGCTGGCCCCCTGCCCGGGGCCGAACGGGCCCGGGATCCGGCGCCCCGGAATCGCCCGGTGCGGCCGTCCCGGACGCGCGCAGGGCGCCGCCTGCAAGCGCGCCCGCGAGCGACACACCGAGGCCGGTCACTGCGGACGCCTTGATGAAGCTTCGCCTGGATAGATTCGGGGATTTCATGGGATCTGGGGTTTCATGTAGCGGTCGGCAGGCGTGGGGAAAAGCCGGCTCGCGGGGCGGGTTCCCTTACGGCACCCATGCTATCAGCATCCCGCGCGGAATCGAGGCGAACCCGCTCGCCCAATATCCCGTTGCGGGGCGGGAGCGTTCGAACACAATCGACGCCGATGAGCACCGGGCCAAGCGCCTCCCGCCGACGGTTCCGGGCGGTTCTCGCGTTTTTGGCCCTGGCCGCGCCCGGGATCCGGGCATTCACCCTCGCGGACCTCCTCGCCGACCGGAAGATGACGCCGAAGCACTTCGCGGGCTACTTCGAGGACTTTGCGTGGGATCTCCACCCGTTCGACGTGCAGGACCCCGAGGTCTTCCTGGAGACGCGAAGCGGCGACTGCATCGACTACGCCGTCATGGCCGACTACGTATTGAGACGCGACGGGTACTCGACCCGCATGATCCGGGTCGAGATGATCGGCAAGAACATGGGCCACGCCGTCTGCTTCGTCACCGAGAGCGGCGCCTACCTGGACTACAACAACCGGGCCTACTTCCTAAAACTCACCCGTTCGGGCTCCCGGATCCGCGACGTGGCGAACAAGGTGGCCGATTCCTTCGACTCGAATTGGACCTTTGCATCCGAGTTCACGTACACCTACAAGGAGGGAGTGAAGCGCGCCGTGATGACCGTGGTTAAGACGGAGCCTCCCGAGATGGACCCCGATTCGGTCAGCATTTATGCCCAGCGCGCCAAAGCCGCCCCCTGAACCCGGCCGACCCGTGAACGACACGATGACAAGGCGGGTCCTGGTTCTTTTCCTGATAATCCTGGCCGTTTTTGTCGCGGCCGCCGTCGCATCCGTGAGGAACATAAACCGCTCGGTCGCGGGCAGCGACTGGGTGAACCACACCCACTCGGTCATCCTCGAGGCCGAGGGCCTGCGCTCGGACCTCCTCGTGGGAGACGGCGCGTCCCACACCTTTGTCATGACGGGCGACGTCCGGGACCGCCGGGCGAGCGCCGACGCCCTCGCCGACGTCGAGGAGCACCTGGAGATCCTGGCCGCGCTCAGCCGCACCGAACCCGTCCAGAAGGAGGAGGTCTCCCGGATCGCCGCCCTCGTAAGCAAGCGGATCGAATTCATCCGGAGCGTCCTTTCCGCCCGCCAGTCGGGCGGAGCGGACGCCGTCCGGGCCATGCTGGCCGAGGACGCGGGCCAGCCGGCGCTAAAGGAGATCCAGAAGGCCGTTGAGAAGCTGAAGGGCGACGAGCTTGCACTCCTCACGGAGCGCGACACGGCCTCGTTCCTCCAGGCCCAGACGACCCGGTGGACCGTGTGGGCCGGCGTCACCCTTGACCTGGTCCTCCTTGCCGGCGCCGGCTGGCTTATCCGCGACGACATCGGCGCCCGCCGGCGCGCCGCCGCCGTCCTCTCCAAAGCGAACGAGGAGCTTGAGGAGAAGGTGCGCGAGCGCACGGCCGAGGTCGCCGCGGCCAACGAGCGGCTGACGACCGAGAACCTCGAGCGCCGGTGGACGAACCAGGGTCTGGAACACCAGCTGCGCTACAACCACCTGATCATCAATTCCATAAACGACCTTGTTCTCGTGATCACCAAGGCGACGAACATATCGAGGGTGAACCCCGCGGTGGTCCAGCTGACCGGCTACGAGCCCCACGAGCTCATCCACATGCCCTTCTCGAGCATCGCGAGGCTCTCCAGCTTTGGCCGGGAGCCGATGCTCAGCCCGATCACCCAGGCGATGAACGACGGCCGCGACCTCAGGGAGCAGCATGCCGTCGTGGTCGACAAGCGCGGCCGCGAGATTCCCGTGCGCATGGCATTGTTTCCCTTAAGGGACCGTGACAAGGTGGTGGGCGGCGTGGTCATCTTCCAGGTAGCTCCCCCCGCCGACAACCCGAAGCCGTGAACCCCATGAACGCCAATCCGGCTGACAGCCCGCCCCCGTCCGTCAAGAAGCACATCCTCATCGTCGATGACGAGGCCGCCATCCGCGAGGTGCTGGGCTCGATTCTGACCCAGAAGGGCTTCCGGGTGACGGCCGTCCCGTCGGCCCACGAGGCGGAGACCGTCGCGGGCCGCGACGTTCCGGACCTTGTCATCACGGACCTTCAGCTTGAGGATTCGGACGGGCTCGAGATGGTCGGGCGACTAAAGGCCCTTCTGCCCGAGACCCCGATGATGCTTCTGACCGGCGTGCTGTTCGACCCCAAGGTCGTCCGCGAAGTCCTGAACAAGAAGGTTTCCTGCTATGTCGACAAGCTGGCCCCCCTGTCGCGGATCCTCGCGGAGGTGGAGCGCCTGACCGGATGACGATCGCCGAACCGCACTCTTGGTAGATCTAAATTTCCCAAGAGAACAGTGCCCACTTCACATCGAAGTCTGAGATTTTCCTCGGGTTCAAGGGAAACTCAGATGGCCGGGGGCAGGTCAGTCTACTCGTTGAGAAAGAATTGGTGCGCCTAGCCGAGTCACCCAATGTCCTGCCGAGAAGATCGACAAAAAGACAGTTGTCCGGAGCCTTAATACGCCGTTTTCGGCGGAAGAAAGACTTGCCGAACCGTCTTCAACGTGATCTGCAAATCGAGCCAAAAGGACCAGTTGGCGATGTAGTGCAGGTCGCTCTCCACGCGCTTTTGCAGCAGCGCGCGATCCTTGATCTCCCCGCGAAACCCGCGAATCTGCGCCAGACCCGTTATGCCAGGCTTTGCAAAATGCCTCGAGCGATAGCCGCGATAAAAACTACTGAATTCCGCATCATGCGCCGGCAGGTGAGGCCGCGGGCCAACAACGCTCATATTCCCCGCCAAAACATTAAGGAATTGGGGAAACTCATCAATACTCGTCCGCCTCATGAATCTCCCAAAGGCAAAGATCCGGTCGTCAACTGCACGCGCCTGAACCGATTCGTCATGCTTGATATCGTACATTGAACGAAATTTCAGCAGTGAAAACTCGCTGCCTCGCTGACCCGCTCGTTTCTGCTTGAACATCAAGCGCCCGGGCGCCTGGAGGCGTTGCATGACCCAAACCCAAATACAAAGCAGCGGTAAAACGATCAGAACAATGGGGAGCGAGACGGTAAGATCAAACAGGCGTTTGAGCATTCGGTTTACCGGGTCCTCTAGCGGCTCCTCCTGGAGCGTGTAAAACGTGTTCCCCTCCTCCCTAACTATCACGAACGGATGCTGGAGCAATTCGGCCAAATTGCTGTAAATCAGCAAGCGACAGCCCCGTTCCTGGCATGTCTCAATCATCGCACGCCCCTCATCCGGATTGGTTGGAATGCTGAGGGCCACAACCTGCGCCACCATCTTCTCCTCGATAAGGCGACCAAGCGAATCGGCCGATCCAAGAAACGGGAATGCACTACCCTCAGCAGGCGGACCATTCTTTGTGAGGAAACCGATCGGCAGAATCCCTAGCACCTCGGTGGTCGCCAGCCACCCGCTCAGGCGATTCAATTGGTCCACACTGCCGACGAATATAGTTGGAACCCTATGCTGCCTTCCGAATAGCACGCGCGAGAGAAAGCCTGGCAGACCCTGGTTAATGATCAGCTCGATGCACCAGAACATACACAGGTACGTGCCAAGAAAGATCCGGCTCATTGCGCGATCTTTTGTTGCAAACATGAAAGTGAATATGAAGAGCGCGACGTAGGCTGACTGCCGGGTGGTGATGTAGGCAGAATCAACCCATGTGATTCGGTTAAATCTCGGCGCAAAGTGGGTCAGATTGCGGGTGCTCACCACCATGCCTGCAACCACGCATATTACGTACGGTATGAGCGTCAGGTCGGCGCTCAAGTCCAGAAACCGCAAGATTCGAAAGGTCCTCAGCGCCGGGATAGAGCTAGCGTAGGCCAAGAATAGTAGCGCCGCCGTCAAGGTGACGATCGTCGAATGCAAATTGACTAAGCCGCGCAGTCTCTGAGTGATCATAGGCAGATGTTGCAAGGCAACAACCAGGAGCGCCTTAGGTGCAGATTCTGCTCCATGGATTCAAAGGTCAACTGGCAATAAATAGCGAATAACAATATCCAATGAGCGCACAAGATATCCGAGTAGCACCCGACGCACTTTTGTACTCGTGAGAATGCTAAATGCCCGCCTTGTCTGCGACGCGACACAAGAAGAGTTGAAGAGTTCCTTTGACGACCTTCTCGGAGCCCAGATACATGCAACTGCCGCTAGGCAGTCCAACGTCACATAACATGTTACTAGACTAATGACGCTTCTAACTTTAGCTGTAAGCGATGGTAGATTCCATCCCGTACCAGGCCGTCCTCGGGATCCAGTTTTACGTGGGAGACATGGACGGAGCACTGGAACTCACGAAGCGGGGCGGTTTGGTCATCGCGCCGTCGGCACCCGTTCTCGTGGACCTGACTAGAGACGCGGCCCACCGCGCCGCGCTTGAATCCTGCGACTTTGCCCTGACTGACAGCGGATTCATGGTGCTTCTGTGGCGGTTGTTTAAGGGCCAAAGTCTGCCGAGGATTTCTGGGCTCAAATACCTGCGCGCATTGCTAGGAACGCCTGAGTTCCGCAAAATGGGAGCGACGTACTGGATCATGCCGTCAGCCGAAGACGCCGCGGCAAATTGCGCGTGGCTGCAGCAACAGGGCGTGAACGTAAACCTAAGCGATTGCTATGTCGCCCCAATCTATTCAAAAGGTGCTCTTGAGGATCCGGTGTTGCTTGCGCTTATCGAAGAAAGCCACCCGCGTTTTGTGGTCCTTTGCGTGGGCGGCGGAGTCCAAGAACGTCTCGGGTATTACCTTAGGCGTAACCTCTCCGCCTTTAAAGACGCGGACGTACAGAGCCTTTATGCACCATGCGGATTGCCGGCGATCATTTGCATTGGTGCGGCCATCGCCTTTCTCTCCAATAGGCAGGTGAATATTCCGGTTTGGGCCGACCGGTTCATGCTCGGTTGGTTTCTGCGCTCCTTGCGCGATCCAGCAAAATACGTGCCTCGTTATTGGAAGGCACTCAAGCTTGTTCCCCTGCTATTCCGTTATGGTACCGACGGAATACCGTACAAGACCTGAGCCCCCTTGAGGCCGATCTTACTTTCCGCGCATTCGAGACGAGATATTGCGCCAAATCTTCACGGTGATTTTCTGGAAGCCGACGTGGATAATGGGTAAGCGGCCGCCAAACCAAAGCGATGTGCGGCCCATATTCCTGAAAAGCTTGTCGGTTTTCCTCCGGGACTCCCAGTTCACGCGGTCCATGAAAGCGATGAGGCGCCGTGTGTCCCCGCCGGCACCGAACGACATATCCCGGAAGTCCGCGCTACGAGGACGGACTGACGAGCGTCGTGTCTATCGGCTCCAGGAATGTATTATTATTGTCGTTTCCGTTGAATCCGCCATTGACGCCGCCCCCTCCAGTCCCAGTCGTCCAAACAATATCGGTAATCGCCGCTTCGATGGCCTCCGAAATGCTCTCTATCTGTCCCAATTCCGCAGCGCTGACGTCGGTCGTCACAATCTCCACGGGTCCTGTCTGTGCCGTGCTCCCCGGGTTTCCTGGGCTCGGAGCGGTGTAGTCAAATGTCGCGACGACCTGCTTGCCCGCCGCGATGTCCACGGGTCCCGACGTGATGCCCTTGAACACGACCACTCCGTCGGCCGTCGTGACGGAGAGGAGTGCTTTGCCGTTCGGGCCCGGGCGAAAGACGATCCTGAATGTGGTGCCCCGAATTCCGGCCGCTCCCACAGGCGTATTAACCACAAACTCGGAGCCTTTGTCCACGTTCAGATGCACCACCTTTCCCACTAGATCGCCCTTGGTGAGGCTCAATTTGGTCACGGACGTTCCCGGCTCCGCCTTCATGTCCGAAATCTTCAGGTTGGATGCGAAGGGATCCTGCTCGAATTCCTCGATATCGAGCGTTGACCTGGCGGCGATGTTGAGCGTCGCGCCGTTTGAGAAAACCAGAATGACGTCGGCCCCGGCGGACGTGACAATCTGGGTCTGGTCCGAAACCTGATCCCCGTCGCGAAGCACTCGGATCTGGCCGTTAACCTTGGAAACTGCGTTCACCTGGCCGTTGACCCTCGCCACGATGATCCTGCCTTTGACTCTCGCGGCGGGTAGCGGAGCCGTTTGAGCCTCGATGGGCGCCAGGAATGAAAGAAAACATAATAGACTGGCAAACAGGATCTTGTGTGTCATGGGACAGGATCTAAATGGGGTCGTTCAATTCTTGATATTCGTTGGCCAAACGTTGACGCAACACTTATGCAGAAAGGGCCGATGGCAAGCTTCAAAGCCCGGACGGTCAGTTCCACGGGCAGAGGCCGCGCAGCGTGAAAAGGGTTGATTCTTCTTCCTTGCTCGCCGGCGCATTGTGTTCTTGGAAGGCGCCTTTGAGCGCAAGGACACCTCAATGAGGCCTACCTTGCCGTGCTGTCCTTATCCGGATTTGCATAATAATCTTGATAGGAGCGATCGTAGTATTGTTTGTAATAATAGTGCGCGATGTTGAGGTCGAGGCCGTTGAGCACGGCTCCGAAGCAGGGGATGTTCGCACCGAGCCGCTGAACATTGTGCTGGGCTGTCTTGCGACGGACGCGATTGAAGAATATCGTAAACAACAAACCGTCCAGCAGAGGAAGAATGATCAGGGCGTCGCTTACGGCTCCCATTGGCGGAGTATCCACGAAGACACGATCGTAACGTTTTCGAAGCTCCCCGATCATCGTCTCGAAATTCTTGGAGTTGAGTAATTGAGTCGGGTTTTTCGCCCGGCCGCCCGTGACTATCACGTCCAGGTTCGGATAAAACCCCTTCTGTGTGGCCTCTTCCAAGGTCGTCGTGCCCGAGGCCAGATCGATCGTACCCTTGACATTTTCCAAGTTGAGAAGCTTGTGGATGTTGGGCCTGCGTAGGTCGCAGTCGACGATCACCACGCGTTCTCCGTGCGCAGCGAAGGTCAATGCCATGTTCGTGGTGATAAACGATTTGCCCTCTCCTGGAATTGTGCTGGTGATGGCAATGCATTTTGCGTTCTTGCTCTCCTCCTTGAGCCGAAGGGCAGCGTGGATGGTTCGAAAGGCCTCTGCCGTTTGCGCACTGGCGTTCGTGGCAGCTATCGTCGCCCGTTCCTCGGACTTCAGCCGCTCCTTGATCAACGGCAAGATGCCGATCACAGGCAAACCGACCACGGATTCTATATCGTAGGTGGTCTTGACTCTGTCATCGACGAATGCGATGAAAAAGCCCGCTGCAAGCCCGAGCCCGAGCCCACCGACGGCTCCGAGGCTGAGATTGAGCAGGACTTTCGGTGAGAAGGGTTTGGCCGGAGGCATCGCCTGATCGACGATGTGCGCGCCCTCTGTCTGGACGTCGCTCGTCACCGCTGATTCGCGCATGCGGGCAAGGATGCCCTCAAGCAACTGTTCGTTGATGTGGTAATCCCTTTCCAGATTGGAATAGGCAACGCCGTAACTGTCGAGCTCGAGCGACTGCGCCTCCTGGCTGGCGAGCGCCATGTGGGCTGCATCGAAGTCTCTCTTGGCCGTTTGATATTTGTCCTGGATTTGGACCAAGGCCCCCACCAAGGCGCGTTTCAGCTCCGATTGCGTTTCCTCCAACGACTGGCGCGCCTCAATCATATTTGGATACTTGTCACGGTAATGCTGGCTCAGTTCTGCGACCGCGATCTTCCGAGAGGCGATTTCTTGCTGCAGCCGGCCGATTAGCGGCTGGCTGGCGATGAAATCCAAGTCGAGCAGCCTCGTGGGATCATCGCTGCGTTCCTGCACCTGCTTCCAGAGCACCTCGGCGTTCTGAAGCTTCGCGCTCGTCTCCGTCACGTAGTTGTTCAATGTCTTGAGCTTGTCGGTAACGATGTCCTTTCGCTCGTCGAGAGAGACCATGTTGTTCTTCTGCCGATAGGCCAATAGGCTGTTGGCAAGGTCCTTGACCCTTTTCTCCTGTATGTCCGCCTGGACCTTCAGATTCTCCACGGCTTTCATTGCTTCGTCGACACGAAGTCGCTGGTTGTAGGAGATATACTCATCCACCAAAAGGTTGGCGATCTTGGCAGCTATGATGCGGTCGGGGTGCGAGTAACGCACTTCGATGATCAGGCTCAATCGCTGGAGGACGATCTTGCGGTTGGCGAAGATTATCGCGAAGGCCGAAGGCGACGGTCTTCCCTTGCGTTGATACGGAGCGAGGAAATTGCGCAAATCCTCATCTTTGAGATCCTCTGCGACGCGCATGGCGATCGACTCGCTTTCGAGAATCTGCACCTGGGTATTGAGATCCTCGACCGACCCTATCGCAGTCGCCTCTCCGGCATCGCTTCCTTGTGCCTGGACCTGCTGGGCCACCGGATCCCGATGGAAAACCTGGACCCGGGCTGAGGCCTGAAACGCCGGAATCCGGGTCAGCGTGAAAACCAGCACCAGCGAAAAGATGACGAGGAAGACGAGGAAGATGGTCCAGAAGCGCTCGCGGATGACGAGGAAGTAATCGCCGAACCCGCGCTGGGCTCCGCCTCCGCCATAGCCGTACCCATAGCCCTGGCTGTACGCGTATTCCCCGTAGTTGGAATTAGGCGGATTCCCGCCATCCCGCGAGGGGCTCTCCCTCTTGTTTGGTGATAACATGCTGATGCTAAAATTGTTCAGAGAATTCTCTCAGGAACAAAGATGATATCATCCTTTTGCAAATACCAGGGATTGCTTGATTTTCCATGTATTAGATCATCGGCGTTGATGCTGAAGTTTTCGGTTTTCCCGGTCGGCAGGATTCGCGAGAGCTTGACCGAGGTGCGGTCGGCCAGACGGCTGAACCCTCCGGCACGAGTGATCGCCTCAATTAACCCCATCTTTTGCTCCGGGCGGAATCCCACGGTGCCCGGGTTGTTCACCGAACCGAGAATATTCACTTCACGGCGGTTGTAATCCATCACCACGATCGTGACCTGGGGGTTGACGATGTAGTCCTTGTCATAGAGCAGGTGGAGGTATTCCTCGGCCTGCTTCACGGTCTTGCCCGTGAGATCCACGTTGCCAACCAAGGGGAGCGCGACCGTAGATTCCTGTGTCAGCCGCACCTCGCGCTCGAGGTCCGGTTCCCTAAAAATCTGGACCTGGATTAGGTCAAAAGGCTGCAGCACGTAGTTTCCGGACAAATGAGTCCCGTCCGAGGCATTGCTATCAGTTCTCGGCGTGTCGGCAGCCCGTGCCGCACACGCCAGGAGAATCGCCAAGCACGGCAGAGACCATGTCGTCAGGCACAACTCTTTTCTACGAGGCATTTGGCGATGAACAATAAGCGAGGCTCGCAGAGGAGTCACTGCGAATCAAACGCCAAAGACCGCTCAGAAACGCAAGTGGACCCCAAGCGTAGCGCGCGCCTCGTTGAAGCTAACCCCAGGAAGGTTGGAGTTATCGTCATTTGCCGCCACGGCCATCGTGACGGTGGAATAGGCGTTAATCGCATACGAAAGCGCCACCTGGACCTGCCAGACGTTATCAATTCTCTCAGGAGTGCCAGGATAGGCGACGTGGCTGTAACCGATCGTCGGCGTGACCGACCACTCGTTCGTGACGGCAGTCGTTCCTGAGATAGCAACGTTCAGGTCCCTCGTGACCACACCGATTCCGGAATTCGCAAAGAAATTGTTGATGCCCAGGGTATAGGTCGTCTTCGGCGAGTAGGTGTAAACGAAGGTGCTGTCGACTCCGAGTTGGCTGCTCTTGGATCCGCCATGCGCATATTCAAGCTCGTCGTAGCCGATGCGGAATTGGCCCGTAAGTAGCGGCGTAAACTCGCCTCGGGCGCCAACGTTGAAGAAGTTGTCTGAATTGTCTACGCCATTGCCGCTCACGGTGGAATCCGAGTAACGGTAGCCCATGCTGACGCTCGTCTTGGGAGAAAAACCGTAATAGATGTCGACCGGAACGGACCACGTCGAACTATCGTCGAACTGTGGCTGGTTGTACGTCGTGTCGTTGTATTTTACACCGACGCCTACGGAAGTCTTTTCAGTCAGGCCGGACTCGCCATAGACAAAAATGTTGGTCAGATCCGTTTGGACGACCAGGCCGTTCAGCCTGATGGTCGCGTTGTTTTGGGCGACGTCCTGGTAGGACGCGGTCACATTGAACTTGGTCTTGCCCGCGTCGTATTTCGAGCTGAACCGGATATCCGGCAGGATGGCATCCTCGGCCGAGTGCTCGGCATATTCGAGGAAATCCACCCGTGCCAAGAAATCCCCGGAGAGCGTCGAAGACGTGCCAAACGGCAAGTCAATTCCCGGTGCAAAATTGAAGATGGTGTCCCCTGTTTTCGACCCCGAACTCAGGAATATGTTGTCGTCATATCCAATTGAGGCCGTTCCCGTTAGGAATAATTCTGCATTGTCCCCAAACTTCATCTCCGGCATCGCGTGAGCTGAAGCAAGACCCAAACTGGAGATCAACGCTATTACGAAAGGACACTTTTTCCCCATATCTTGTAGTTTCATTTAGTCGAATTGCCGAGGTAGGTGGCTCGGTCTACGTGGAGGTTGCGGGGTAAGCCATTGAACTTGAATTGGCCATTTCGAGAACCCGCTCAACTCGAGGGGCTCACAATGGCGGAGTTGATGAGGATCAGGGCTGTCGCGCCTCCCGTGTCGGTATTTGCCTGGGTGATAGCAGTATTGGCTTGGGAGATACTGCCGTTGACGCCGGACTCGGCATCGGCGACGGCTTGGGTCACCGCGACGGTGGACATGCCCATGGCGTCGGCGACAGCCTGAACAATGGCTGCCGTGGAACCTGGGACCACGGCTTCCACCGCCGCAGTTATCGCACCGACGGACCCGGGAACGGCCGTGGCAACAGCGGCCGCGATCGCAGCGGCCGATTCCGGGGCCACTTGAGCAACCGCGGCGGCGATCACGGACGCAAATTGTGGTGCAGCGGCAGCGACGGCTCTTGCGATCGCGGCAGCATCTGCGGGATCGACCCGGGTCACCGCGGCGGCTACGGCGGCGGCTATCCTCGGATCAGCCGTGGCAACAGCGGCTGCGATCGCAGCGGCAGCCCGGGGATCAGATTTAGCGATTGCAGCCGCATCCGTGATCGCCGCGTTGGCGATTCTTTCGGCAAGATCGGGATTCGAACGCATAAGTGCCTGTATAGCACCGCTGTTTCGCTGTACGACAGCATTTTCCAATTCCTTGGCGAGCCCCGGAGGAAGCGGGCCTCTCTGAGCCGTTTGAGCTTGGGAAACCAAGGCAACGCTGCAGAACGTTAACCCTCCCATGAGTAAAGCTCTGAATGATTTCATGTTGTTTTCACATCACGTAGTAGCGCATTCCATAGTCAAATTTAAAAATTGGCCTCCTTGTTGGGAAATCGATATCCGTCTGCAGGATCGATCCTTCTCCAACGACCACGGCGCCAAGAATTCCGAATCAAAGCAAACCCTATGCCAAAATATTCTACTACTCAATATATCTGACGATTTTACAAACCCTGCGCCACCGTTGAGCGGATTCATCCTGCAAAGATAGTAACTTAGCGCTTAAGCAATCCTCGAGTAACAGGTAAACCGACGGGGAAAGCATCAGTTTTTCTGTTCGAGGCGCATATGGTGCCTTGCCATGCTGATTACCCTGTGAGTTCATTCGCGCACGTTCGCTCGGCGGTCCGGCCATCCTTGGTCGCTGTTAGGGGACACCCCACGGCTGTCTGATCAGAACCCATTGATTTCGAGCTGAATGGGAATATCAAACGGTTCATTCGTTGTATCATGTTTCGCAAACAGTTCAATCAGAG
>Ga0265320_10001622_pt1 | contig 16089 bp, 7 predicted proteins | sample 4827metaG_FD_202087 | JGI IMG/M metagenome (GOLD analysis project Ga0265320, IMG submission 202087) | Rhizosphere microbial communities from Carex aquatilis grown in University of Washington, Seatle, WA, United States - 4-8-27 metaG | ecosystem: Host-associated > Plants > Roots > Rhizosphere >...
ACACGCCCGCCCCTTCCGTGCCGACCCACAACGCACCGTCCGGCGTCGGCAGCACGGAGAGCACGGGACAGCTTTTCCAGTTGTCCGGGGGCGAAATGGTTTCAAGATTGTTCGGGCGGATCACCACAAGTCCCGCGCCGGTGCCGCACCAAAGATTGTTTTCGCGGTCTTCCCACAACGAAATCACCCAGTTCGAAGGCAGGCCGTTCGCGCGGTCAAAGTGCAGAAAAGCGGTGTTGGTCTGGCCGGGAAACACCAGGAAGATGCCATCACCGGAACTACCTCCCACCAGGGTTCCATTTTGGGCTTCCATCAGCCGGGTAAGGGCCTGTTCCCCCCACGGGGCCGCCCCCAAGTCGGCGACCCATTGACCGTCCCCCCACTTTTTTATGCTGCCATCGCAGGCCACCCAAAGCCCGCCATCGCGGCTGGCGGCAATTCCCTGGACATACAGATTGGTTTCGAGGGCAGGCACTGGAAATTCCACGGGCAGCAACCGGCCTTGCTTGAGCAGCGACACCCGTCCCTCGCGATTCACCCAAATCTGACCGCTCGCCGACCGCGTCAGGGCGACCACCCTGGCGATGATCCCTGCCGTTGGGATCAGCACCTGACCGTCCCGCACGCGCGCCAGTTCGCCAGTTTCATTCATCAACCAGACATCTCCCGCTTCGTCTGATGAGATGTCGTAAATTCTTCCACCGCTCCAATTCGCACGCAGCGGCACGGCGGCGAAATGCCCGTCCTTGTATTGCGAAACGTCGCCGCCTTCCGTGCCGATCCACAGCGTCCCATTGGTGGTTTCAAACAGGCTCGTGATGCGGCGGCTGTGGAGCTCCGGCGTGTTGTTGTCGTCGAAAACCGTGAAGCGGACGCCGTCAAACCGTGCCAATCCATTGTAAGTGCCGACCCACAAATACCCGTCACGCGTTTGCACCACGGCCGCGACCTTGTTTTGCGGCATCCCTTGTTCCACCTGCCAGTTACGCGTGAAATAATTCGGAGCGGCCGCCGCGGAAAAAGCAGCGGAGGCGATCATTGCGAAGACCAGCGCGAACCGGCAAAGATCTTTTTTTTCGGCGCCGCGAGGGAACATCGCCTTATTTTGCCCGCTGCGCGTCAAAAGTCGCAAGCTAATTCGGGCTTTCTGCGGCTCATGCCTTTTACCGACAAGACGGAAAACCCGCTTCGGCCTCACTGATCGACACCACCGCCGCCAAAACCACATTTGCATTTATACTGACACGATCGTCTTGAACAAAATCGCCTCCGCCGGTCGGCTTTGCCTTGCCGCCGCCGCACAACGATACCGTGGACATGAGCGGCGATTTTCGCGCGCTGAAAAATTCCTAAACAGTTATTGAGAAGTGCGAAAGCACTGTTGGCCCGTTGCCTGGGCGTTGGTTGCCGCGATGGTATAAGGCGATATCGGAACAATATAGCGTGGATCCGGGCTGGCCACAGGGATCCATGATGATGACAAATCACTTGCCTGTTCCAGTGTCGCACCGGTTGGCCAAGTCAGAGTAACGTTTCCAGCATTATCCACCCCGGCGTTCAAAACGGTTGTGACCGGCGCGCCAGCAGCTGCGTAAATGTTGGTGATGGCCGTTCCAGAGAGCGAGTTGTAGAACACAGACACGGAACTGAAGTCGGCATAACATCCAGACCAGGCGTTGCCCGGTTGAGCCCACCCGTAATCAATTCGACCGATGGCGGTTCCTTCGTTCTGGTCGATCGCGACGGTGTTACCACCGTTCGCGCCGGACTGTTCCACAACGTTGAGGGCTTCCGGAGGATGACCCATGTAGATCGTGGTGTCCGTTGGGGTGATTACCAGGGCGACAAAGGTCCAATCATAATCGGGCACCACCAATCCGGAGTTAATCGCGGTAGCTGGCCCACCCCACCGGGATGCAAGTGTGTTGGCCGACGGGAAGTATAATCCAAAATACCCAAATCCGTCGCCGGTGACGGGGTCCATCCCATAAGCTCCTGCCTGGTTGCCAAGCACGAGGCCATTACCCATGGCTTGCCCGCGCACCCAGGCGCAGACAGTCATATTGCTGGTATAGCTGGTGATCGGAATGTCAATACGACTGATGTTTGGTGCATTGCGCGCGGAGCCAATGCCTGAATGCATTGATCCGAAACCAGTGAGAGCGGGTCCCGGAACACCGAGCACCACGTTCGTATCTTTGGCCATGCCATCATGGCCGCCAGCGAGGTCCAGCAAGGGTGTATTGGGTCCTGGTGTGATTTCGCTCAAGTCGTAGTGCGCATAGGGTTGCTGGGCCATTATGGCAGCGACATAACTTCCAGGAGCAATTACGGTCAAAATGTTAGTGGCGTAAACCTCTCCATACGCATTGGAAATATGGAGGATATAGGTGCCGGCGTCGGTCAATTGAATATTGGTGAACGTCAGAATCAAATTCGTCTGATAAAATGTTCCATTCTTCGTCCAAGTGTTGGTAACTGGTGGAGTGACGGTGACCTGTGGTGTAAGGGTAAGATAACCTCCGGCATAACGGGATTCCGCTGGAGGAATTTGGGGAGGAACAATGCATGTTGGGCATGGAACATCCAATAGAATCGAGGGGTTGTTGGTGGACAGCCCATAGGCGTTGCTGACAACCAGCGTGTAAGCCGCGATGGCCGTGAGATAAGCATTGGTGTAATTTGCGTTCGTCTCGTTGAGGATCGGCACGCTGTTCGACAACCATTGAAGGGTTGGGGTTCCCCCAACGGAATTTGCGTGACTGCTGAACACGACGGTCTGCCCCGGAAAAAACGTGTTCGTGGGGCTGACAGAGATTATAGATTCGATTCCCACGACCTCACCCCAGGTGTCGGCCACGCGAATCCCATCAACGTAATTGTTCCATTGGGAGGCGGTGATCCAAATCAGCACATGCGTCATAGTGGTCGTTTCCGAGAAGTTATATGTGGTGTCCCAGATCACAGTGTTCGGATCTGTAGGCATGGTGCCGGAGGCGAACCACGAAACTTGAAGGGTCGCATTGCCTCCCGCCGTCGTGGTCAGCTTTCCAACCAGCAATCCGCTGACATCGGGAGCGATACTGCCGACGGCGTTAGTGGCGTAAGCCATCACCATTGCCGGACCCTCAACTGGATACGTCCCATGATAAGTGCCATCGCCCGGATCGCCGACCTGCCCCAGCGCGCCTGATGAAGCATACAGCGTGTTGCCCAAATCCACCGGGAAGCGCGAACTGGAATAACTGGCACGCGTGATGCCCGCGCCGACAAAGCGGGCCGAGTCGTTTGTGCCGTTGGCGAAACCAATGCCTTGGATGCCGTCATTGCCATGCTCAATCTGAACGCTGAAGTAATAAGTGCCGTTGGCGTTGAAATGGATTTGTGCATTGGTGCTCAGTTGTCGGACTGCCCAGGAACGCGGATCCTGATAATCCTGCAGGCCTCCCGGAGGCGGCGTGCCTGCATAGACATCGCTCCAGATGTTACCGACGCCTCCTCCCAGGTCGGGAGGGAGGCCCGGCGCGTGGACGGCGCCATTATTGTTAACACTGAAAATTGGGGAATTCGAGTTGACAATCCATTTGACGTTCGGCTCGAAGCCGACGGCAGTTTTACTGCCGGTGAGTTGTCCGAGCGGGGTGTCCCCGGGGACGAAGCTGTCCCAAAGCTCGCGCACGGTCTGGGTTGCATGGATTTGCGCCGCCCCAAGCAGCAGCGTCAGCGCGAAAACTGACAGTGGCGTTCGCACGATGCAGATGAGGGGTCTTGGTTTCATAGAATTGACGTCTCGATTGGTCGAACTTCTATAATCAATAAGTTCATCAGCAGACAAGCGACCTGGGTTTGTTGGCTAGGAAAGCACTCTATCAAAACCTGGGCATTCGTCACGTCATATCTCACCGCTCGCCGACCACGTCCAGGGTCTTTTGTTTTGTCAGGGGAACCTGTTGGTGTTCAGCCTTTAGGCTGTTTTGGGCCGAAAACATGCTAAAGCATGAACTCCAACAACTCACGCTCACAAAACAAAAGACCTTGGGCTCATACCTTTTACCGACAAGACGGAAAACCCGCTTCGGCCACACTGATCGATACCACTGCCGCCAAAACCACATTTATACTGACATGATCGTCTTGAAGAAAACCGCCACTGCCGGTCTGATCTGCCTTGCGGCGGCCGCCGCCATCGCCGCCACATCGCCGTTCACTCTGCTCAACGAACCTGTGGACGTGAGCGGCGATTTTCGCGCGCTGGAAAATTTTTATTATCTCGCCGACAGGGTTTCCGAATTTGATCCCGCGACCCATGCCGGGAAAATTGTTTACCAGCGGTCGCAATTTTCCGTGAGCCACGCCTTTGACAACGACCTGGCCGTCGTCGCGTCCGCCAAGCCGAACGAATTTCCCGCCAACCAATACGCCACCAATCCCGAACAGCCGTTTTCCGTGGAGTTCATCTCGCCCCGCGCGTTGCGCCTCAAGCTGACCAGCGGACCGCAGGTGCATCCGCCGCAGCCGGAACTCATGCTCGCCGGTCCCGTGCCGCGCGATGACTCGTGGAAATATGGGAAGGTCGCCGGCGGCTGGCGTTACACCAGCGCGTATGGCTCCGTGACCATTCAAGAACATCCTTTTCACATCGAAATTCGTGACGCCAGCGGCAGGTTGTTGACGGAAACCGACCACGCCAGCGACAACACCACGTCGTTCACGCCCATCCTGCCATTTGGCTACGTCCGCCGCGGGGCGGATTTTTCGCGCAGCTACAATGCCGCGTTCACGCTGGCGCCCGGCGAAAAAATCTTTGGCTGCGGCGAATCGTTCACCAGCCTCGACAAGCGAGGTCAGAAAATCGTGCTCTGGACGGACGACGCCAACGGCATTCAAAATCAAGGCGAATACAAACCGATTCCGTTTTTTATGAGCAACCGCGGTTACGGCATGTTCCTCCACACGACGACGCCGATCACGCTGGATTTCGGTCACGATTTCAGCGGCGTGAATTCAATGATGGTCGGCGACGACGAGCTGGATTTATTTGTCTTCCTCGGCACACCCAAGGAAATCCTGGACGAATACACCCAGGTCACCGGCAAATCGCCGCTGCCGCCGCTTTGGTCGTTCGGCCTGTGGATGAGCCGCTGCACCTACAACGCGGAGCAACAGGTGCGTGACATCGCGGGCAAGCTGCGCGTGAACAAAATTCCCTGCGACGTGCTGCACCTGGACACCGGCTGGTTTGAAACCGACTGGCAGTGCGACTACGAATTTTCCACGACGCGCTTCACCGATCCCAAGAAAATGCTCGCGGATTTGAAGGCCGACGGCTTCCGCATTTCCTGCTGGCAACTGCCGTATTTTGTGCCGAAAAACAAACTGTTCCCCGAACTGGTGGAACAAAACCTCGTCGTCCGCGATGCGAAGGGAAATTTGCCCTACGAAGACGCCGTGCTGGATTTTTCCAATCCCAAAACCGTCGAGTGGTATCAAGGCAAACTCGCCAACCTGTTGAACGAAGGCGTCAGCGCCATCAAGGTGGATTTCGGGGAAGCCGCGCCGAACGATGGAATTTGGGCCAATGGCCGCACCGGATTTTACGAGCATAATTTATTTCCGCTGCGCTACAACAAGGCCGTCGCCGACATCACCAAGAAAGTCAACGGCGACAACATCATCTGGGCGCGCAGCGCGTGGGCCGGCAGCCAGCGTTATCCCATCCACTGGGGCGGCGACGCCGAGAGTACCGACGACGGCATGGCGGCCGAACTGCGCGGCGGCCTTTCCTTTGGCTTGAGCGGCTTTTCGTTCTGGAGCCACGACGTCGGCGGTTTCACGGCCACGGCGGTGGACAACATGGACAAGGATTTGTTCGCGCGCTGGCTGGCCTTCGGCATGTTGAGTTCGCACAGCCGCTGTCACGGCATCGCCCCGAAGGAACCGTGGCTCTATGGCCAGGAGTTCATGGACAAGTTCCGCGCGATTGACGAACTCAAATACAAGCTCATGCCCTACGTTTATGCGCAGGCGAAGGATTCTTCCGATCACGGCCTGCCAATGGTGCGCGCGCTGTTCGTGGAATTCCCCAACGACCCCGGCTCGTGGAACGTGGACGACGAATATCTCTACGGTTCGCAAATGCTCGTCGCTCCGCTGCTGCGCGCGGGCGAAACCAGCCGAAACGTCTATCTGCCGCCGGGCGCGTGGATTGATTACCAAAACGGCAAGGCGTATCCCGGCGGCTGGCAGAAAATTGAAGCCGGCGAAATCCCGGAAATCATCCTCGTGCGCGACGGCTCGGTCATTCCGCACATCGCGCTGGCGCAATCCACCGCGCAAATGGACTGGTCGAAAATTGAGCTGAAAGTTTTCGCCAAGGACGCGACCACGGCAAAAGGATTGATTTTCCTGCCCGGCGAAACGGAAGCCCATGAACTCACACTGGCCAAGTCCGGCAAGAATTTCAAACTGGATGCCGATCCGTTGGCTGGAAAAGTGAAATGGACAATCAAAGAATCCTCGCAACCTTAATTGAATGAAAATGGGGAACATCCAACATCCAGCATCCAACATCGAACCACCAGTGCGGCGACGCAGGCCGTTCTTTGGATGTTGGATTTTGGATGCTGGATGTTGGATGTTTTTCCTCCTTTTCGCCTGCGCCTGCGCAGCAGGTCAATACACCAACTTCACCGTCGCGGTTTACATCCCGGTCAGCGTGGTCGAGAGCTTCGACCAGCCGCAAAAACTCCAGGCGGACTGGGACTGCATCCGCCGCCAGTTGAAAGTGGACAAAGTCTATATCGAAGTACAGCGCGACCGGCGGTTGCTCACCGACGAACAGGCCGAGCGCGCGAAGAAGTTTTTCCTCGACCACGGCGTACAGGTGGCTGGCGGCATGGCGTTGTCGGAGGGAAATATCGGCGGACAATTCCAATCGTTTTGCTACACCGACCCGCAGGACCGCGCGTTCGTCAAAAGCGCCGTGGAGTTTGCCGCTCGGCATTTCGATGAGGTGATCCAGGATGATTTCTTTTTCGTTTCCACGAAAAAGGATTCCGACATTGCCGCGAAAGGTAACAAAACCTGGACGCAATTCCGTCTGGAATTGATGGACGACGCAGCGGAAAACTTGATCGTCAAGCCGGCAAAAGCCGTGAATCCAAAGGTGAAAATGGTCATCAAGTTCCCGAACTGGTACGAGCATTTCCAAGGTTCCGGTTTCGACCTTGAACGCGAGCCGAAAATTTTTGACGGCATTTACGCCGGTACCGAAACGCGTGATCCGGTCATGACCGACCAGCATTTGCAGCAATACGAAAGCTACGAAATCATCCGTTACTTCGAGAACATCTCCCCGGGCCGCATTGGCGGCGGCTGGGTGGACACTTACAGCCTCAATTATATCGACCGTTATGCCGAACAGTTATGGGACACGATGTTCGCCAAGGCACAGGAGATGATGCTCTTCGAGTGGTCGGCGATGACACGGCCATTTGAAACCGGCGACCGCGCCGCGTGGGAAAATCTGCCAACCAGCTTTAATGTTGCCGAGATGACCAACGGCGTTTCCGCGCCGACGTGGGCGCGCGCCGCCGGCTATTCGTTGGAACAGGCGGATAAATTCCTCGGACGACTCGGCAATCCTGTCGGCATCGCCAGCTACAAGCCGTATCAATCCGGCGGCGAGGATTTTCTGCACAATTATCTCGGCTTGAGCGGCATTCCCATTGACCTGCGTCCGGAATTTCCGACGAACGCCAGCCTCATTTTGCTGACCGAGTGCGCCAAATTTGATTCCAACCTCGTGGCAAAAATCAAAGGCCAGTTGCGCGCGGGCAAATCCGTTGTCATCACGTCCGGACTGCTGCGCGCGTTGCAGGGCAGGGGTATCGAGGACATCGCGGAAGTCCGCTGGACGGACCGGAAATTTTCGGCGCACACCTACGCCGGCGGTTTCGGCGCGGGGAACTTTTCCGCGCTCGCCGGCGGGACGAACGCCGACGTGCTGTTCCCGCAAATTGATTTTCTTACGAATGATTCTTGGTCGCTCGTGCGCGCCGAGGCCAACGGCAACGGCTTCCCGCTGTTGTTGATGAACCGTTATTCGCGCGGCATCCTTTACGTCTGGACGATACCGGATAATTTCAACGCCCTTTACGTTTTGCCGCCGGAAGTGACCGGCGCGATAAGGAATTTCGTCATGCGCGGATTTCCCGTGCGGCTGGACGGCCCGGCGCAGGTGGCGCTCTTCGCATATGACAACAGCGCGTTCATTGCGCAAAATTTTTCGGCCACGGCGGCGGACGTGAAAATTTCCACGCTGGGAAATTCAACCAAATTGAAAAATCTCGTCACCGGCGAAACGCTTGAAGGCACATTGCCGCCGCCTCACGGCTGGAACCGGCGGAATGAAAACCTCGAGGACCGCGTCTCGTTCAGCGCGCATCTGCCGCCGCACAGCTATGCGGTGTTCGCGCCGGAAGCTGTTCGCGAAAACGCAAGCGCGTCATCCAAATCAATTTTACCATGAAACTAACCTGTTTATTTTGTCTTTCATTGGCAGTCATTCCCGCACTCGGGCAGTCGCCGGCCACTCCTGCACCGCTTGAGCCCGCGAAGAGTGCCGGAGCAACCACGTGGGCCCGGGGGATCGAAGGACAGCGCAAGGCCGACCTGGGCGACGGCCGTTATTTGAATCCGATCCTTTCGGGCGACCAGCCCGACCCCTCGGTTCTGAAGGATGGCAAGGATTACTACATGGTGCATTCCTGTTTTGATTACACTCCCGGGCTGCTGATCTGGCATTCGCGCGATTTGGTAAACTGGGAGCCCGTTGGGCCGGCACTGCGGAAACATGTCGGCACGATCTGGGCGCCGGACCTCACCAAGTATCACGGACGTTACTACATCTATCTTCCGGCACTCACGGCCAAAGGCGTGGAGAACATGGTGGTTTACGCCGACGACATCCACGGCCCCTGGAGCGATCCTGTCAACCTGCACGTCGGCAACATTGATCCCGGTCACGCCGTCTCCGAGGATGGCAAACGGTATTTGTTCCTGGGTGGTGGTTTCATGGTGGGGCTGGCGGACGACGGGCTGAGCGTGACCGGTTCGGTTCGCAAGGTCTATGATGGCTGGAAGTATCCTGAGGATTGGGATGTCGAGACGTTTGCCCAGGAAGGACCCAAGATCCTGCGTCACGGCGACTATTTTTACATGGTGCTCGCCGAAGGCGGCACGGCCGGCCCGCCAACGAGCCACATGGTCGTTATGGCGAGGTCCAAATCGCTGCAGGGTCCCTGGGAGAACTCGCCCTACAACCCGGTGGTCCACACGCGTTCGGCGGATGAGAAATGGTGGTCCCGCGGCCATGCGACACTGGTGGAAGGCCCGGATGGCAAACAGTGGTATCTGGTCTATCACGCTTACGAAAACGGATATTACAACCTCGGCCGGCAGACCCTGCTCGAACCCGTGATGTGGACCCAGGATGGCTGGGTGAAGTCGGCGGATGCCGATGTGGCCCAACCCATTCCGCTGCCGCCCGGCGGCACTCCGGTGCCTCATGGCATGGCGTTGTCCGACGATTTTTCCACGGACAAGATGGGGATTCAGTGGCAGTTCTTCCGTGCGGACACGAGTGCGCCTGCCCGTTACCGTTACGAGGATCATTCGTTGATCGTGAAGGCGATTGGGAATTCACCCAAAGATTGTTCGCCGCTGACTTTCGGCTGCGGTGATCAGGCCTACGAGATGCAGGTTGAGGTTGACTGCGACAAAGGCGCTTCAGCCGGACTGCTCGTGTTCTACAGCGACCGGTTATTCGCCGGTCTCGGCTTTTCCGGCGAAAAGATGCTGGAGTATGGCAAAGGCGATATTGCTGCGTTCCCCAAACCCGCCGGGATCGGCAGCCACTTTTTCCTGCGACTGCGCAATAATCACCACATCGTCACCCTCTGGCACAGCCCGGATGGGCAGCACTGGACGAGGTATTGGATGCAATTCGAAGTCTCCGGATATAACCATAACGTCGCGGGCGGATTCCTGAGCCTGCGTCCGGCCCTCTTTGCCGCGGGCACGGGCGAGGTTCGGTTTCGCGATTTCAAATATCGAGCGCTTCCTTGACGATCAAGGCAGGTCCGGTAAGCTGCCGCCTCAGAAACCAAAAAGAGAAACCAGCCATGCGCCCGATTTCCTTCTTCGTGATTCTGATCGCCTCGACGTTCTGTCTGGCGGCCAGTCCATCGTTCACCATTGATGCGTCCCACCCTGCCGGTCAAGTCAGCCCGAAGCTTTACGGATTGATGACCGAGGAGATCAACCACTCTTACGACGGCGGCCTTTACGCGGAGCTGATCTGCAACCGCGCTTTCCTGGACGACACCAATGCGCCGGTGAACTGGTCTGTGGTAACGAATGCGGCGGCGGCCGCGACCATTGCACTCGACCGGACAAATCCCGTGAATGACAAACTCCTGTCGAGCTTGCGCCTCACGGTGACGCAGGCGACGAAGGATCAGCCGGCGGGCGTCGCGAATAGCGGCTATTGGGGAATCCCGGTGCATCCCAAGACCCAGTATCGCGCTTCGCTGTGGGCGCGGGCTGAATCAGGTTTCTCCGGCCCGCTGACGGTTTCCATCGTGAGCGAGGATGGCCGCACAATTTACGCCTCGGGAAAAATGCCAGGGATCGCGCCCGAGTGGAAGAAGTTCGAAGTGACGCTCAAAACCGGCGACGTCGCTCCAACCGCGCAAGCGCGTTTCGTGGTGACGCTGGAGCAGCCGGGAACAGTCTGGCTCGGTCTGGTTTCGCTGTTTCCGCCAACCTGGAACGACCGCCCGAATGGTTTGCGCAAGGACATCATGCAGATGCTGGTGGACTTGAATCCGAAATTCCTGCGCTTCCCGGGCGGCAATTATGTTGAAGGCAACAAAATTGAAGACCGCTTTCCGTGGCAGCAGACGCTTGGCCCGATTGAAGATCGCCCCGGCCATGCGTGTTGCTGGGGCTATCGTTCGAGCGACGGCCTGGGACTGCTGGAGTTCCTGGAATGGTGCGAAGACATGAAAGCCGAACCGGTCCTGGCGGTTTATGCCGGTTATTCGCTCCAGGGCGATCACATCAATGCCGGCCCCGAGCTTGAACCGTTCGTGCAGGAAGCGTTGGAAGAGATTGAATATGTGACCGGCGACACCAATACCGTCTGGGGCGCGCGCCGGGCCAGGGACGGCCATCCCGCGCCGTTCAAGCTGAACTACGTTGAAATCGGCAACGAGGACGGCTTCGACAAGTCGCGCAGTTACGGCGGACGCTTTGCGCAATTTTACGACGCCATCAAAACCAAGTATCCACAACTCAAGCTGATTTCGAGCGATCCGGCGTCACAACTGGATGGCCGCAAGCCCGACATGGTGGACCGGCATGATTACAGTGCCACGGACGAGTTCATCAAAAAGTCGCGTGACTACGGCTCCGGCATGAACCGCCACGGGCCGGAAATTTTTGTCGGCGAATGGGCGGCGCATGAAGATGCGGCGGCCAAGCCCTGGGAAGCGGCGTCCAAAAAACTGCCGCCCACGCCCACGATGAAGGCGGCGATTGGCGACGGCGTGTTCCTGGCGGCCATGGAACGAAATGCAGACATCATCAAAATGCACTGCTACGCGCCGCTGTTGGTGAATGTGAATCCCGGCGCACGCCAGTGGCGGCCGAACCTGATCGGCTACGAAGCGCTCTCGGCTTACGGTTCGCCAAGCTACTACGCCATTCAGATGTTCAGCCGGAATCTTGGCAATGATATCCTGCCGGTCAGCTCAACGGGATCCCCCGTCCAAGGCTGCGCCACGCGCGACAGCAAGACCGGCGAGATCTTTGTCAAACTGGTGAACCCGGAGTTGACGCCGCAAGCGCTGCCCATCGTGATCCAAGGCGTCGCTTCGCTCGAATCGAAGGCCACGGTGATCACGCTCGCGGGAAATCCGGAGGACACCAATTCCATCACCCACCCAAGAAATGTCGTGCCCGTCACCACGACGCTGCGCGGCGTCAAACCCGGTTTCACCTACACGCTGCCGCCCACCAGCATCGTGGTCATCAAGCTAAAGGTGCGCTGATAAAATCTAACACCGCCAAAATTTATCCAAACATGACAGGAAACATTAACATGAAACGGATTTGCAGTATCGCTCTCGGCCTGGCGGCGTTCATCGCCACCACGGCTCTTTCCAACGCCGCCGCCAACGAAACCCCGAGGCTCATCTCGGCCGACCTCCAGCAAACGAACGGCCCGCTCGACACCATGTTCAAATTCTGCGTCGGCGCCGGCCGCGCAAATGAAGCCTTGCGCGCTGACTGGCAGCGGCAACTGACCATTGCGCATCGCGAATGCGGCTTCCAATACATCCGTATGCACGGCCTGTTCGACGATGACATGGGCGTCTATCGCGATTGGGGCAAATCCGAATACAACTGGCAATACATTGACGAAGTTTACGACTTCCTCCATCGCATCGGCATGAAGCCGTTTGTGGAATTGAGTTTCATGCCGTCCGGACTGTCCAGCGGCACCAACACCGTTTTCTGGTATCACGGCAACATCACTCCGCCGCGGGACATGACCAAGTGGGGAAATTTCATTCGCGCCTTTGTCGAGCACTTGAAAGAGCGTTACGGCGACGCCGAAGTGCGCACCTGGTATTTCGAGGTCTGGAACGAGCCAAATCTGAAGGGTTTCTTTTTTACCGGCGACCAGCAGGATTATTTCAATCTTTATGCCGCGACGGCCAGCGCCATCAAGAGCGTTTCCTCCGATTACAAAGTCGGCGGCCCGGCCACGGCGGGTTGCAGCTGGGTGCCGGAGTTCATCCAATTCTGCGACACGAACCATGCGCCGGTGGATTTTATTGCCACCCACACTTACGGCACCGATTTCGGATATTTGGATGTTGACGGCGGCACCGGCACAACCTTGTCACGGAACCCCAACTCCATTTTCGACGACGTAAAACGGGTGCGCCAGCAGATCGCCGGTTCCGCGATGCCCAAGCTGGACCTGCACTTCACCGAATGGAGTTCTTCCTTCACTTCGACGGATCCGATTCACGACAGCTACCACAGCGCGGCCTACATTTTGGACAAGCTCAAGAACTGTGGCGACGCGCCGAATTCCATGTCCTACTGGACGTTCACGGATATTTTTGAGGAAATCGGTCCGCGCTGGACGCCGTTTCACGGCGGCTTCGGCCTGCTGAATTATCAGGACATCAAAAAGCCGGCGTTCTATGCGTATCAATTTTTGAACCGGCTCGGCCCGACAGAATTGAAGAGCAGCGATCCGTCGTCGTGGATTTGCGCCGACGATTCCGGCGGCGTGCAGGCGCTGGTTTGGGATTTCACCAACACGCATCCCGGCACCAACATCCTCGACCAGGTCTTTTACAAGCGCGATTTGCCCGCGCAGCCCAAAAACAATGTCACGTTCAACCTGTCGCACTTGAAGAAAGGTAATTACACCGTGGAGACGTACAAGGTCGGCTACCGCGTCAACGATCCTTACATGACCTACCTGGATTTGGGATCACCCGCCCAACTGACCAGGGCGCAGGTTGCTGAAATCAAAGCAAAAAACAGCGGCGCGCCGTTGGAAACCAAGACCGTAAGAATTGGTAGCGACGGGAGATTCGAGCAGCAATTCGACCTCCGTGAAAACGAGGTGGTGTTCGTCACGCTCAAGCCGCAACGCTGAAACGAATAATTGATATGAAACGAAAAACAAGTTGTCTCGCCCTCGGCCTCGCGGCGTTCTTCGCCGCGATGGATTTGTCCAACGCCGCCACCACCAACGAAACGCCCCGTCTGGTCTCGGCGGACCTGCAGCAGACCAACGGTCCGCTCGACACCATGTTCAAGTTCTGCGTCGGCGCCGGGCGCGCGAACGAAGGCTTGCGCGCCGACTGGCAGCGGCAACTGACTTACGCGCACCGCGAATGCGGCTTCACCTACATCCGCATGCACGGTTTGTTTGACGACGACATGGGCGTTTACCGCGAGGACAAGAACGGCAACCCGGAATACAACTGGCAATACATTGACGAGCTTTACGATTTTCTCCAGAGCATCGGCATGAAGCCGTTTGCGGAATTGGGCTTCATGCCCAATGCGCTGGCCAGCGGTTCCAAAACCATTTTCTGGTATCGCGGCAACGTGACTCCGCCCAAAGACATGACCAAGTGGGCCAATTTCATTGGCGCTTTTGTCACGCACTTGAAGGAACGCTACGGTGATGCCGAAGTGCGCACGTGGTATTTCGAGGTCTGGAATGAACCGAACCTCATGGGCGGGTTCTGGGACGGCACGCAACAACAGTATTTCGATCTCTACGCCGCGACGGCCCGCGCCATCAAGAGCGTTTCCGCCGATTACAAGGTCGGCGGCCCGGCGACGGCGGGCGCCGGCTGGGTGCCGGAGTTCATTCATTTCTGCGACACAAACCACGCGCCGGTTGATTTTATTGCCACCCACACTTATGGCGTGGAAAGCGGCTTCCTGGACGAACATGGCGACACCGGCACGGTCCTTTCCAAGAATCCCAACTCGGTTATTGGTGACGTCAGACGGGTGCGCCAGCAGATCGCCAAATCGGCGATGCCCAAGCTGGAACTCCACTTCACCGAATGGAGTGCCTCCTACACGCCGACCGATCCGGTTCACGACAGCTATCACAGCGCGGCTTACATTTTGGACAAGCTCAAAAAATGCGGCGCCGCCGCGCAATCCATGTCCTACTGGACGTTCACGGACATTTTCGAGGAGGCCGGCCCGCGCTGGGAAGCCTTTCACGGCGGCTTTGGCCTGATCAATTACGAGGACATCAAGAAGCCGGCGTTTTACGCGTATCAATTCTTGAACCGGCTCGGCCCGACGGAATTGAAGGACAGCGACCCGGCCTCATGGGTTTGCGCCGACAACTCCGGCGGCGTGCAGGCGCTGGTTTGGGATTTCACCAACACGCATCCCGGCAAACAAGTCCACAACCAGGAGTTTTACAAACGCGATTTGCCGTCGCAGCCCAAAAACAAAATCACGCTCGACTTGTCGCACCTGCCCAAGGGCAAATACAATGTCGAGACTTACAAAGTCGGGTACCGGGTCAATGACGCCTACGACACCTATCGCGATCTAGGCTCGCCCGCGCAATTGACCCAGTCGCAGGTCGCTGAAATCAAATCCAAAAACAGCGGTGCGCCGCTGGAGGTCCGCACCGTGAAGATCGGCCGTGACGGAAAGTTCGAGCAGCAGTTCGACCTCCGTGAAAATGACGTCCTGCTGGTCACGCTTAAGCCGCAACGGTAAAAACCGGCGGCGCGCGGCGTTTAATGCTATTGTGTCTCGTCCTATGAAAAAATGATTCATTCTGTCAAATGGTCCTTCCGCCGGGCAGGTGTCATGGTTGGCGCGGTCGTGCTGGCCGCCGGCATTCAGAGGGTGACGGCGCAATCCATCGGCTGCAATTTCGTCAACAGCAGTGCTGGCGGCATAGACAACGCAAATGCTGGTTCGCTGCAGCCAACAGACGTGGCGGGCTTGCCTGCTTATGCGCAAGCGCACTGGAACAACTTGTCCCAATCTGGTTCTGGCGTCACTTTGACCAACAGCGCGGGCGCAGCCACGGCACTCACCATCCAATGGAATGGTCCCGCTACCGCCTCATCGGGAACCGCCGCCGGCTTGGGCACGCCGGATGGGAAATTGATGGATGGATTTCTTAAGAATACTTACCCCAATGCGACCATCTTGAACGTGAGCGGGTATACCAACGTCCTTAGTATCCCGCCGTCTGCCGGGGCACAGATGGCGTATGTCGGCGGCCTCAAGACATGGTTTCTCTCTCAGGGTGTCGTAAGCTATAAAGTTATTATTTATCAGAATGCTGCTACTTCTTATGACACAGCCCAAATGTGGGTGGAATCGGTTGCCGGCAGCCCGTTTAATGGCACCATGGTCGCCGGGCCTGATTTGACGCCACATTTGTATAACGTGCTCAGTACGATTTTTTCCGGCACCTATCTCCAGATTCTTGGAAGCGCC
>Ga0265320_10001624_pt1 | contig 16085 bp, 14 predicted proteins | sample 4827metaG_FD_202087 | JGI IMG/M metagenome (GOLD analysis project Ga0265320, IMG submission 202087) | Rhizosphere microbial communities from Carex aquatilis grown in University of Washington, Seatle, WA, United States - 4-8-27 metaG | ecosystem: Host-associated > Plants > Roots > Rhizosphere >...
GTGGTCGCCGATACGGCCGACCAGCTCGAGGACGCCGTCGCCGGTCGCCGCGACGGTCTTCACGACGGGTGGCGTCCATTCGCCGGCCCGCTCGCCACTCGATCGGTCGAGTCGCACCGCGGAATGGCCGTGCCCCGGCGTCGCCGGCGCAGAACCGGTGAGCGCGCCGAGCGCGAGCATATTTTCCAGATCGCGCACGGTATTGTCGGCGCCCGGGCGATCGGCCTTGTTCACCGCGAAGACATCGGCGCATTCGAGCAGGCCGGCCTTGACGGCCTGGATGTCGTCGCCTTGCCCGGGCGACACGACGACGACCGTCGTGTCCGCGACGAGCGTGACGTCGAGCTCGTCTTGCCCCACGCCGACCGTCTCCAAGAGCACGATCTTGGCGCCCCAAGCGACCAGCACGGCGGTCACGTGCCGAGCGGAACGCGACAAGCCGCCGAGCGCGCCTCGAGTCGCGAGCGAGCGAATGAACACCTCGGGGTCTTCGAAGTGGCGCTGCATGCGCACGCGATCGCCGAGGATCGCGCCGCCGGTGTACGGGCTGGTCGGATCGACGGCGACCACGCCGACGCGCTTTCCGACGGCGCGGTAAGCGCCGATGAGTCGGTCGACCAGGGTGCTCTTACCGGCACCGGGGCTTCCGGTGATCCCGATCACCGGCGCCGGCGCGCCGTCACGCGACAGCTGGGCGAGGAACGCCCGATAACCGGGAACTCGATCGTCGACGAGGCGACAGAGCCGCGCCGCGGCCCGCGTGTCTCCGGCGTGCACTCGCTCGATCAGGTCCGTCACGTGCGAACCTTTTCTCGCGGGCAGAGTGCCGTCAACGCCCCGGGGCGCGCTTTCGAGGCGTCGCGACGCGCGGCACGGCTTTCTGGGGCGCGGCCTTCGCGCGCTTCGGGGCCGCGTCGAGCAGCGCGAGGAGCCCGTCGAGGGCGAGCTCGTAGCTCTTCGGACCGAACCCCGCGACGCGACCTTTGACGACGGGGGCGATGGTCGACACGTGACGAAAGGACTCGCGCGCGTCGGGGTTCGAGATGTGAAGCTCGATCGCCGGGAGGGGCGATCCCTTCAGCGCGTCGTAGAGCGCGAACGACGTGTGCGTGTAGGAACCGGCGTTCAACAAGATGCCGTCGAAGCCGTCGTCGGACGCCGCGCCGATCCAGTCGACGAGCGAGCCCTCGTGATTCGATTGCCGGCACTCGACGTCGACTCCGCGGGCGCTCGCGAACACGCTGAGGTCGCCGTAGATCTCCGCGAGCGTTTTTCGTCCGTAGATCTCGGGCTCGCGCTTGCCGAGCCGGTCGAGGTTCGGGCCGCTGAGGACGAGGACGCGCACCCGGGCCGCGGCGCTCCGCTTCGAAGCCGCCATGCGCGCCGACTCTAGACCAGCTGCTCGAGAAACTTCGGAGCCGAGGTACGGAGCAGGTACCGGCCCTTGCCGAAGTTGCCCTCGGGCGAGAGCGCGAGCGCCAAAAAGTAATTTTGATCGAGTACGCGGATAAGCGTAATCATCTTCTCGCTCTTGAACGCGACCTCGTGGGTCGACCCCGCATCGAGCATCTCGGTAGCCCGCTGAATGGCCTTCACGACCACGCTGATCTCCGCCCCGACGGCTTCGATGTCAAAAGGCGTCCCGTCCTTCGAGTAGACCTCGAGCGGAATGCCTTCGAAGTCCATCAGGAGCCCGGCGAGGCCCCCGTCGGTTCCTTCCACGACGCCCTTCAGGGCCTCCTTGAACATGGCCTTCAGAGTACCTGCTTTCCCAGGGCGAGTGAATGTTTCGCCGGGGTTAGGGCCGTTTGACCCCGATAAAACGACCGATCCAAGCCGAAAACCTGGCTCGCCCACCTTGACCCCCCTGTCACCGAGCGGCTACCTTCGCCGCGCCTGTGGGGACCAAGCGTTTTGGTACCCCTCGGAACACGAGTAAGTCCATGCGAGCGAAAGCGGGCGATCCGCCTCGCACGATGCCCCAAAAAATCCTCGCGGGACGCGCCGACGACCCGCTCTTGGGCGGTGATCTAGTCCAGCTCAAAGTGGACCAGGTCATCCTCGCTCGGGAGCCCCATCGCGCGATCTTCGAGGCCGAACGCCTTGGCATGAAGCGGGCGGTCGTGGAGCTCGCACTCGCCTACGACACGGAATGCGTCACCATCGCGGACGCGCCCGAGCCGCCGCCCCTCAGGAACGCACTTCAGTACGGCGTGCTCGTCGCGAGGCCCGGCATCGGATTCCCTGCCGCGGTTCATCTCGAGCGCTTTGCCGCCCCGGCGCGGCTCGCGGTCACCGACGACCCCCGCATGGCCGCCGTCGGCGGCGCGGGAATGCTCACTCTGGTCGTCGCCCCTTCGCAGATCGGCGAAGTGCTGGTGCGCGGCTCGATCTGGCTTCGCCCGCCGCGCAGCGTGCAGGTGCTCCTGTCCGGCCGCGTGCGGCCCTTCGTGTGCGTGCGCGACGTCGCGCTCGAGTTGCTCCGGCGCGGCCTCGGCGACGTCATTCAGCGCATCGATCGCGAACACTCCGCGCCCGTCGTCCTCGAGTTCGCCGGGCCGAGCGCTCGCCTGCTGTCGGTTCCCGAGCGAGCCGTCTTGTGCGGGCTCGCGCCGCAGCTCGGCGCGGCCGGCGCGGTCTTCGTCAGCGACGAAAAGACGGAAGTGTACCTTCGCGATCAACGTCGCTCGAAGGCGCACCGCGCGCTCGTTCCGGATCCGGGCGCGCCCTGCGACGACGTCATTACGATCGATCTCTCCGCCGTCGATCCGCTCGTCATGGACGAAGCGGGCGTGGTGCGTCCGGTTCGCGAGCTCGACGGCAAACCGGTGCACCAGGTCATCCTCGGTGGAGACTCGGGCGCGTCGCTCCGCGATTTGCTGGCCGCCGCGGCGCTCTTGAAGAGCAAGAAGGTGCCGCCGAGACTCGACTTCCTGATCGCGCCGCCGTCGCGGCAGGTGCTCGAAGTGCTCGCGAAATCGGGGGCACTGGTCGATCTCATCGCGACGGGAGCGCGGCTCATCGAGCCCGATCACCGCGTCCTCAGCTCGGAGCTGTATCCGCCACCGAGCACCGGCCTGTCGCTCCGCACGTTCGACCTCGACCCCGGGATGCCGAAAAATCGACGCTTCGTCGTCGCGTCGGCGGAGACCATCGCGTACGCGATTGCAACCGGGCAGGTCGGCGATCCGCGGAGCTTCAAGCGGCCGGTCCGCGTCACCGTGCCGCGCGCGCTGCCGACCGACGACGTGCTCGTCGTTCGTAAGTCGAAGGGCAAGGGCAAGGCCGATTCGCAAGAGCGCCAGGAAGACCCTTCCTCGGGCGCGTCGCGCCGAGCGTGGCACGGAGCGGCGACGCTCGAGTTGCTCGCGGAGTTGAAGACCCCCGAACGTCCGAGCGCGCTCTTGCTCGCGACGCTCGACGACGTGCGCTGGGCGGCCGACCGCGCAGCGACGCTCGCACCGAACCTGCGCGTCGTGATCGCGCCGTACATTCCGAGCGGCACCGTGCCGATCTTCGCAGGCCTCGGCATCATCGCGCTCACCGGCGACGGCACCGCCATCAAGGCGCTCGCCAAGACGACGAGCCTCGACGTCCCCGATCCCGAGTCGTGGAACGGCGCCGAGACGATCAAAATCTCGGCCGGCGATCAAACCGTCGATTTGAAGTGGCTCGCGGTCGGTGTCGAACGCAAGTGGACCACGACGGGCACCGCGAGCGAGCCCGAAGCGAAAGCCTGAGCGCCCGTCGCCCGGCCAGCGTCTTGACGGCGCGCGCCGGATCGTCGAAGTCGATTCGCCATGTCGGATCGACCTTTTCGCATTCTCGGTGTCCAACAAATCGCCGTCGGCGCGCTCGACAAGTCGGAGCTCGCCCGCTTCTGGATCGACGTGATGGGGCTCACGCGAACCGGGAATTATCGCAGCGAAAAAGAAAACGTCGACGAGGACATCGCGCGCATCGGCGTGGGCCCGCTGTCGGTCGAAGTCGACTTGATGCAGCCGATCGACGCGGAAAAAAGCCCCAAGGTGCACGTTCCCGCGCTGAACCATTTCGGTCTCTGGGTCGACGACCTCGCGAAGGCCGTCGAGTGGCTCGGCAAACAGGGCGTTCGCTTCACGCCGGGGGGCATCCGCAAAGGCGCCTCGGGTTACGACGTCTGCTTCATTCACCCGAAGGGCAACGACGAGTCCCCCATCGGTGCCGGGGGAACGCTGGTGGAGCTGGTGCAAGCGCCGCCGGACGTGATCAAAGCCCTCGGCGGCTGACGACCGCGTCCCCCCCTTGCCATCGTGCACGAGGCGGCGCGATATGTGCGCCCATGAAGAAAGCGCTCGTCGCCGTCAGCTCGGTCTCGCTCCTCGGAATTCTCTCCGTCGCCTGTGGCGGAACGTCCCCCGAGGCCGCGCCACCGCCGGCCCCGAGCGCGGTGCAACAGCTCCCGAACATCGAGCCGCCGACGCCACCACCGAGCGCCGACGCCGGGCTTCCCGCGCAAGCAGCCGCCGCCCGGACGGCGACGGCCGCGACCGGTGAAGACGCGGCGCCGACGGCGCAAGATTGGGCGGACCTCGACAAGTCGGCATCGGCCGAAGACGCGCGGTTCACGCCGGAGCTCCACGCCGAGGCGAAGAAGGCCGCGTCCGCGTCGTATCCGAGCACGAAGGCCGCGCTCGCGGCGCTCCTCAAGAGCCCCGTTCGAAAGCCAGGAAATCCCGAGCGCGACAAGTATCGTCACCCGCTCGAGACCCTCACGTTCATCGGGCTCACGCCGAAGATGACCGTGCTCGAGTACGGCCCCGGCGAGGGCTGGTACACCGAGCTCCTCGCGCCGATGCTCGCCACGAAGGGCAAGCTCATCGTGACGACGTCGGATCCGAACGGACCGAAGACCGAACGCGGTACTCTGGGCGGCGTCCGTTTCCAGCGCTTTCTCGGCAAATCGCCGGAGCTCTTCGGCAAGGTGCAGAGCGACGTCGTCGACGGCAAAAAGCCGGGCCTCGCCGAGGACGGCACCCTCGACGCGGTGCTCGTCTTTCGCGGCCTGCACGGGATGGAGCAACAAGGCAAAGTCGCCGACTGGCTCGCCGCGATCCATCACGCCCTCAAACCGAACGGCATCCTCGGCATCGAGCAACACCGCGCGCCCCTCGGCGCCGACCCGGTCGCGAGCGCCAAGAACGGCTACTTGCCCGAAGCGTGGGTCATTCAGCAAGTCGAAGCCGCGGGCTTCAAGCTCGCCGGCAAGAGCGAGATCAACGCGAACCCGAAGGACACCAAAGACTACGCCGCCGGCGTGTGGACCTTGCCGCCCACGTTGCGATTGAAGGACAAGGATCGCGACAAGTACCTCGCCATCGGCGAGAGCGATCGCATGACGCTCAAATTCGTCAAAGTCGGAAAATAGCGCTCGTGGCCCTCGAGCTCGTCGCACTCGTCTACTCGCCGTATTCGGAACGCGCGCGATGGGCGCTCGACCACCAGGGCGTCGAGTATCGCTTGCTCTCGTACGTGCCCATCGTAGGAGAGCCCGCGCTCCGCCTTCGGCTGCGGCGTTTTTCCGGGCGCGTGACGGTGCCCGTCCTCTTCGGGGCGGGCGAGCCCATAGTCGATTCGACGGAGATCGCGCGCTTTGCCGATCGACGGGGTGTTGGTGCGAATTTGATCCCGGCGGACTCCACGCCGGAGATCATGCGCTGGGTACGCGACGCGGATCGCGCGCTCTCCGCGGGGCGAAATCTCGTCACCCTGCGCACCGGACGAAGTCGCGAGGCGCTGGTCGAGAGCTTGCCGCCGCCCCTGCGTCGCACCGGACCCGTGGGCCTCGCCATTGCGCGCTCCGGTGTGGAGCTTTTCACGCGAAAATACGGGCTCGCGACTCACGACGTCGCCGAGGACGTCGACGACATTTCGCGATTTCTCGAGTCGTGGCGCAAGGCCATCGCCGGCAACGAGGTCCTTCTCGGTTCGTTCTCGTACGCCGACATCGTCGCGACGTCGGTGCTGCAGCTCGTCGAGCCCGTCGACGACCGATTCATACCGCTCGGCCCCGCCACGCGCGACACGTGGCGCATCCCCGAGCTCCGCACGCGCTTCGACGATCTGGTCGCCTGGCGCGACGACATTTACGCCAAGTACCGCAAGACGCCGGCGAGCGACGCGAACCGCGATTGAGCGGCGCCGCCCGCGCGGGAAGTGAGCGCAAGGGCCGCTGGCGGACAACTTCCGTCACGGCAGCGGCGGTAGCGCGAGCACGACGAACCGCGGCGCCCACCGGTCCGGATCGGCGGCGCGACGGGAAGCGGCGTCCGTGGAGAGCGACGTCGCTGAATACGAGAGTGCGATCGTCCCGGGCGGCGCAGCGAGGGCGGGATGAAGATGCACCGCGCAGAACATGTCCGGGTCGGCCAGATCGCAGGTCGCGATCGGGATCGGGGCCGACCAAGGGCCCTCGGGTGACAGGCCGCTTCGGAGCTCTATCGTGCGCGCGAACGGCGCAACATAAGCCATGAGCCAGCGTTGCTCGCCGGCAAGCCACGCGAGATCGACGGAGCTTGGACCCGTGGTCATGGGCCACGCATCGTCGACTCGCGGGGACCAGCGGCCGCCACCGACGTAATAGGCGTAGGCGCTTTCGTCGCCGGCCGCTCCCAGCGCAGCGCGCGCAACGAAGCAATCGGCGTCGAGATACCGCGCCGCCCGGCAGCCGAGCGCATAGACGTCGCCGTCGAGCATCGCCGCGGCGCTCCCATATGCGGGGCGGTCGCTCGTCCAGAGCAGGCTCGGGCTCGGACGGAACGGGCCACCGGCCATGGTCTCGGTGGCAACGCCGATGCTTCCCCTCGGATCGAGGTAATAAAGCAGCGACGCCCCTTCCGCCGTTACGCCGGAAAGGGGAGCGAGCGTCGGAGGAGCGAGTGCGGAAGTTGGACTTGCGTCTCGGAGGTGGACGCCGGCGAGGCAGTCGTCGAGCGACGCCGGAGCTGGTGCAACGAACGCGAGCGAAGCGACGTCCATGCCGTCCGCGACGGCGTCATCGACGATGAGGAGCACGTTTCCGTCTGCCTGCGGTAGCGAACGCACGGCGCCGGTCACGGCGGCGACGCCGGCTACGCTCCGGAACGGGTTGCACCCGACGACCACCGGAGGCGCGGGGGCGCTCGAGGCAGGTGCCGCCGGAGTCTCGCCGAGGTCGCCGCCCGCGAGCTCGGTGGAACACGCGCAAAGCGACGCGATGGCGATGACTGCCATGCACGCCTCAGAAGAGTGCATAGCGCACCCCCGTCGACAGGCGGAGTTCCCGCTCTTGCACGAGCAGGCCCTTGCCGTTGCCTCCGTCGAACGACGCGAACGGAGTCAGCTCGCCGACGCGGCCAGCGCACGCGACGCCGAGCATGGCGCGGAAGAACTGGCCGTCCTCGACGAAGGGGTCGTGCGGAAACAGATGCTCGCCGAAAAGGGCGAGCTGCGGCGCAACCCGGCGCGCCAGTTGCCAGCGCACGATGAGCTCGGCGCCCGGCGCATTGACCAACCCCTCGTGGAGCGTGTCCGCGACGGTATCGGAGGCTACCTGGGCGCCGAAGATCAACGGAAGCTCGTTGAAGTAGATCCGATCCTGCCAGCGCATCGTGATCGTGACGGCTCGCCCGAGCGGCAGGCGCTCGGCGACGTCGATCGCGACGAAATTGCCACCGCCTCCGAACGGGATGGCAAGAGGCCCGGGCGGAGCGAGCGTCGACGCCGAACCGTTGGTCCGATGATCACTCTCGTGTCCGACGACGAGCGAAAGCTCGAGGTCGCTGCCCGGAACGAGCCACGCTCTCGCGGCTTCGGGAAGTTCCAGCGCGAACGACACGCCAATCAGTCCGCGCCACAGCTCGGCCGGCGGAAAAAACCGGTGGCTCGTTGCGTTCTCCAACGCGACGAGCGCGTACATGCCGAGGCGAAACGTCGCCTTCGGTCGGCGGATCTCCAGAAGACCGGGCTCGGCGCCGATCGATCCTTGAGCTCGCGGACCGTAAGCGTACTCGAAGACGGCGGCGTCGCGAGACGCGGAGGTCGAGCGCGGAATGGCTCGGGCTTGCCCGGGAAGCCAGGTCGCGCCCGGCGTCGCGTCGTCCGCCGACGCTTCACCGACACGGACGATCCACGCAACGCCGAGGAGTGCCCCGACAATCCGGCAGGTCATCGGATATTCACCCGCACGAAGCGCGGATAGTAGAGATCGGCCGCGACGTAAGTTGCCACGAGGTCCGCTCCGCCGAGCCCCGGGTGTCCCTTGCCCGCGTAGACGTTGGTCTCGCCGTCGCGAGATTCCGGAGGGCGGAAGAAGGATTCGGGATCGCTCCAGGGTCCTTCGAGGGCAGGCGCCGTGCGCAACGCCAGGGTCGTCGCGCCGTAGCCTTCGCTCTCCACGGCGATGTACGGAGCCAACGTTCCCCCACCTTGCACCGACAACTCCGAAGCGGCTTCGGGCATCACGACGGCGGGGCCATCGGCGCACGACGTGCTCCACTCGCCGCCGCACCACCACTCCGGCGACGAGAGATCGCCCGCAGCGGCGTTCGTGGTCGTCCAGCGCGAGACATACACGTCATGCGTCGAATCGCCCGTCTCGGCGTAGCCGTACAGATGGTCGTCGGCGACGAGCACGGCAGCGCCCGGCCGAATGTCGCCTCGATGCGGCGGTAGCTTGGCGTCGTGCACGACCCAATCGCTCGGGTCGTCGTCGGGATCGTCGACGACGAGGGCGCGCCAATCGACGGCCTCGAAACCGCTCGGATCGCCCGACGGCGTCTGGATGCGCGCATAGAAAATCACGAGCGCTTCGCCCACGCGAGCGCCGCCGCCGGGCCAAAACCAATCCTCGCCGTCCTCGGGGACGAAGGACCGAGGAGCGCCGTTCTCGTCGACGCCCCAGCTGAATTCCATGAACGCGCGGCTCGGATCGGGGCCCGTTTGGACGGCCAGGGTATTGCGCAAGAACAGCGCATCGCTCGAGGTCCCTCCGGGTTCTCGCGCGAGAAACGTGTCGCCGAAGAGCCACAAGAAGCGCCCTCGGCCCAAGTCGACGGAGTAAGCGCCGTCGGCGCCGAGCCATCGCGGATCGGAATGAAACAGAGCGTCGGCTTCGGGCCAATTCTCGGCGGTCACGCGGGGTGCCGGACCCGTACACGACGCAACGAGAGATGCGGCGAGAACGACTCGGCTCGCGAGGCAGGCACTCAGCGCCTTCGGCTCGAACACGGCGCGCTCATCCTGAAGCCGGTGCCCGAATGAAGCGAGCGACTTTTCGCGTCGCGGCGCAGGCGTCGACGGTCGTCGAGAAGATCGGCCCTATCGTTCGCAGTGAACGTCTTTACCCCTTCCCGATCAAATCCAAGATCCGCCGCGCCGCCGCAGTGGGCGTGAGCGTCTTTTCGACGATGCCTCGCTCCGACTCGACGACCGCCCGCGCGACGTCGGGGCGCGCCAAAAAACGCGTTTTCAGCCCGTGCTCGAGGAGCGACTGGAACCAGCGATGCTGCTGATGCCCGCGCTTCTTTTCTAGCTCGCCGGACTCGGTCGTCTGGTTCCGATGGCGCACGACGGCGTCCCAGATTTCGGCGATCCCCGACCCCTCCTGGGCGCTCACCGTGAGCACGGGCGGTTCCCACGACGCGCCGGCTCGCATGAGGTGGAACGCGGCCTGGTATTCGGCGCGCGCGCGCGTCGCGGGCCCGACGTTGTCTCCGTCCGCCTTGTTGATGGCGAGCGCATCGGCGAGCTCGAGGATCCCCCGCTTGATGCCCTGAAGCTCGTCGCCCGCGCCGGCGAGCATGAGCACGAGAAAAAAATCGACCATCGACGCGACCGCATACTCCGATTGCCCCACGCCGACGGTCTCGACGAGGACGACGTCGTAGCCCGCCGCTTCGCAGAGCAACATGGCTTCGCGAGTTCGGCTCGTCACGCCGCCGAGCGTTCGCCCCGCCGGGCTCGGACGGATGAACGACGCTTCGGCTGCAGAGAGCCGCGGCATCCGCGTCTTGTCGCCGAGGATGCTGCCGCCGGAGAGGCTGCTCGACGGATCGACGGCGAGCACCGCGACCCGGTGCCCTCGCTCGATGAGAAAGAGTCCGAAGGCTTCGATGAAGGTGCTCTTGCCCACGCCGGGAACGCCGGTGATGCCGACGCGTGACGCGCCGCCGGTGCGCGGCAAGAGTCGCTCGAGCAAGAGCTGCGCGGCGTTCTGGTGGTCGTCGCGCGAGCTCTCCGCGAGCGTGATGGCCTTGGCGAGGCTCCGGCGATCTCCGGACACGAGGCCGCGCTCGAGGAGGTCGAGCTCTGCCGACGTCATGGTCTCCTCGTCACCCGGCCGCGGAGTGATGCTGCATCAGCAGATTGAGCACGCGCCGCGCGGCCACGGGAACGGGCGTCCCGGGACCGAAAATGTCGGCCACGCCGGCTCGCTTCAAAGCCTCGTAGTCCTGCTGCGGAATGACGCCACCACAGGTGACGAGAATGTCGGACCCGCCGAGCCGCTGCAGCGCGCCGATGAGCTCCGGCACGAGCGTCGTGTGGCCCGCGGCCTGGCTCGAGACGCCGATGACGTGGACGTCGTTTTCGACGGCCTGGCGCGCGGCTTCTTCCGGCGTCTGAAACAGCGGCCCGACGTCGACGTCGAACCCGAGATCGGCGAACGCCGTCGCGATGACCTTCGCGCCACGATCGTGGCCGTCCTGGCCCATCTTCACGACGAGCATGCGGGGCCGCCGTCCGTCTTGGGCCTCGAACGCAGCGATGTCGCTGCGGAGGGCCTGCCACTCGCGGTCGTCGGTGTAATGACCGCCGTAGACGCCGGAGATGCTCTTGGTCTCGGCTTGATGACGGCCCCACACCTTCTCGAGCGCGTACGAGATCTCGCCGACGGAGGCCCGCGCGCGCGCCGCGGTGATCGCGAGCTCCAGCAAGTTGCCCTGCCCCGACTCGGCGGCGCGAGTCAGCGCGGCGAGCGACTCTTCGACGGCCCGCGGTTCGCGGGTCTTCCGGATGTGCTCGAGCCGCGCGACCTGTCCGTCGCGGACCTTGCTGTTGTCGACGACGAGGATGTCGACTTTCTCCACCTGGTCGGCGGGCACCACGTACTTGTTCACGCCGACCACGACGTCTTCGGCGCGATCGACCCGAGCCTGGCGCTTGGCCGCCGCTTCTTCGATGCGAAGCTTCGGCATGCCGGTCTCGACGGCGCGAGTCATGCCGCCCATGGCCTCGACCTCGTCGATGATCGACTGCGCTTTTTCGGCGAGCGCGTTGGTGAGCGACTCCATGAAATACGAACCGCCCCAGGGGTCCACCGTCTTCGTGATGCCCGCTTCGTGTTGGAGCACGAGCTGCGTGTTGCGCGCGATACGCGCCGACGTGTCGGTCGGGAGCGCGATGGCCTCGTCGAAGGCGTTGGTGTGCAGGCTCTGGGTGCCGCCGAGCACCGCGGCCATCGCTTCGATCGTCGTGCGGATGACGTTGTTGTAAGGGTCCTGCTCGGTGAGGCTCACCCCCGACGTCTGACAGTGCGTCCGCAGCATCATCGAATCCGCTTTTTTCGGATCGAAGTGCTTCTTCATCAACGTCGACCACAAGAGACGCGCCGCCCGGAGCTTGGCGATCTCCATGTAGAAGTTCATGCCGATGGAAAAGAAGAACGAGAGGCGCGGCGCGAACTCGTCGACCTTGAGTCCCTTCGACATCGCCGCTCGGACGTATTCGAGGCCGTCGGCGATCGTGAACGCGAGCTCGAGCTCGCACGTCGCGCCGGCTTCCTGCATGTGATAGCCGGAAATCGAGATCGAGTTGAACCGCTGCATGTGGCGGCTCGTGTGCTCGATGATGTCCGCGACGATCCGCATCGAGGGCTTCGGCGGATAGATGTACGTATTTCGGACCATGAACTCCTTCAGAATGTCGTTCTGAATCGTCCCGGTCAGCTCTTCTTGTTTGGCGCCTTGCTCTTCGCCGGCGACGATGAACATGGCGAGCACCGGCAAGACGGCGCCGTTCATCGTCATCGACACGCTCATGTCTTTGAGCGGAATGCCGTCGAAGAGGATCTTCATGTCTTCGACGGAGTCGATCGCCACGCCGGCCTTGCCGACGTCGCCGGTCACGCGCGGATGGTCGCTGTCGTAGCCGCGGTGCGTGGCCAGATCGAACGCGACGCTGAGCCCCTTTTGCCCCGCGGCGAGGTTACGTCGGTAAAACGCGTTCGACTCTTCGGCGGTCGAGAAGCCCGCGTACTGGCGAATCGTCCAGGGCCGTTCGGTGTACATGGTGGCCTTCGGGCCGCGCAGAAACGGGTACGCCCCCGGGATCGTGTCCGCGAAGGGCAGCGCGTCGACGTCCGCGTGCGTGTAGAGCGGTTTGACGTCGATGCCCTCGGGCGTGTGCCACACGAGCTCATCGGGCGAGGCGCCCTTTCTGTCCTTCTCGGCCAAGCGGCGCCAAGCGTCGACGTCTGCGGTTTTCTTCGAGTCAGAACTCATGAACGATTTGCTCCGAGCGCGGGGAATCCAGGCGAGTGACTACCGCGACCGTGAGCCGCAATCAAAGCAGCTTATTTTTTCCGCTCACGCGATACGGCGCGTCGCGTCGCGGGGAACGTCGCGAAGGAATGCGAGGCAGGGCTTCGCAGATTCGCTTCGCTACCGCTTCCGCTCGCGGACCATGCGCTCGAGGGCGCGGCCGGCGGCCTGACCGAGCTCGGTGGCTCGGCGAGTCGTGAGGTACGCGGTGCGGAAACCGGCAAGGACGTACAGAAGCGCGGCGCGACCGGACACGGTGACGGTCCCGACGGCAATCTCTTCCTTCGGGTTCCCGAGGAGCGCGGCGAGCTCGGCGTGGACCGGCGTCTCCGGCAACGGACCCAGGTATTGCCCGGTCTTCACGGCGGTCGAAAGGACGCTGGCGCTGTCCGTCGGCACGATCAGGGCGCGCACTTTCGAGCGCGACGCAGCGTCGTTCGACTCGCGACCCTCGAAGACGCGGCCTCGCACGGCGAAGGCGACCACGCGGGTTGCCACACGAGTGAGCGCGTTGACGAGCATCCGGGTGAGCTCGTCGGGGGACGAAGCGTCGTCGAAATCGACGGGCTCGGCGCGAGTCGAGCTCGGTGGCGAGCTTCCGACGGCCTTCGGGGTGCCGAACGCCGCTGTGCTGCGAAGCGCGCCGCCCGGCGCCCCTTCTCGAACGGCCGATGTCGGAGTGCCGAACGTCGCGGTGGCGTGGCGCTCCGCGACGGACGACGCGGGGGTGCCGAGAATTTCCGTCTTGGGCTGCGCCGCGAACGGCGTTCCCTGGGGCACGGTGATCGGCGGCGTGGTGATCGGTGCCGCGCCGACCGGCGGCACGCTGCTTGGCGCCGTGATCGGGATCCGGAGCGGCCCGGGGACCGGCACCGAGGGCGGCGACACGCTCGCCGGCGAGCTCGGCACCGTCGCTCGGATGCTCGCCGGCGCTGGCGCGAGCGACCGCGGGCGCGTGAGCGTGATCACCGGTTCGGCGACGATGGGCCCGGGCACGCGCGACGGCTCGATGCTCAGGCGCACCAGAGGGATCGGCGGCTCGCTCGCGGGCGACGACGGCGCGAGCGGCGCCAGCGACCCGCGGGGTCGATCGTGCGTGCGGATCGCGTCGAGGACGGCGGCGAGCGGCGCGCCGAGAATCTCGACCTTGCCGCCGAGGTGAAACCCGAACTCGCTCGCGACGTGGGTGTCCGACGGATCGGCGGACACCACGCGAAAATCTCCGGTCTCCGGATTCTGGCCGATCGGCACCGCGGCGAGCGCGGCGCAGAGACCGCGCGGCAGGTCCTTCATCAGCTCGAGATCGACGGTGAAGCTCGCGACCGATCCGAAGGAAGTGCCGTGCGCGAGCTCGGCACCGAGCCGCGTCTCGAGCTCCGCGTGCCCCTCGATCAACGCTTCGAGAAAGGCGAGACGCCGCGTCACGTGGGCGAGGAGCGCGCGGTTCGCTTCGTCGGCGGCGATGGCCCCTTCCCAAACCAGTCGGCGGGCAAGGGCTACCGTCATCGAACCCGATACTAACTGGATTTACCAGCCGAGGTCGAGCGCCGGTACGCCCGCGGGCTCAGGCCGGTCCAGCGCCGGAACGCGCGGGTGAAGTTCGCGGCATCCGAGTACCCGACCCGCCGCGCGACCTCTTCTACGGAGAGATCGACGGACCGCATGAGGAGCAGCGCCTCTTCACGGCGCTGGGCGTCGATGAGCTCCGAAAACGACGTACCGAGCGCACTCAGGCGTCGCTTCAAGGTCCGTTCGGACAGGTGCAACCGCTTCGCCATTTCCTCGAGGGTCAGTTCGAGCCCGCCCGCGGCGATCGACGCTTGCACGCGCTGGACGAGCTGAGCCTCCTGCCCGAGCGCGTCGAGGGCGCGCTCGCACTGCTCGCGAGCGACGCGTTGGGTCGCCCGGTCGGCCATGACGAGGGGGAGCTCGAGAATGGCTCGATCGAAGACGACCTGATTCGTCGGCTGGCCGAACCTCACGCGCCCGGGGGAGAAACCGGAAAAACGGGAATAGTACGCCGGCTCGTCGAACGCGAAATCGGCGTCGCCCTGCAGCTCTTTACCGGTGAGCGCGTTGCCGATCTGCCAGATGCCGACCAACAGCGAGACCAGGAGCACGTCGCGCGCCGAACCGAGCGACGCGCGTTCGTCGACGACGAGCGCGGCCTTGTCGCCGAGCTCACGAAGCGAGAGCGAGAGCGCGTTCGTCCGCGTGGGAGCGAACCGCGTCGCGACTTCGAGCGCCTCTCGGATCGTCGAAGCCGTCATCGCCGCGACGCCGAGGTCGCCATGCACCGCGATGCGCATTTGAAGGCCGAGGTGAAAGCCGATGCCGGGCTCGCCCGACAGATCGCGCGCCCGCGCGACGACGCGCTCCATCAGCGGGAGCGCGATGCTCGCGCCGGGTTCCGAGAGCGATTGCACCGACAAGCCGAGTCCGTCGAGCGCCTCTTCGGGCGGCACGCTCCATCGCGCCAGCAACTCGACGAGCTGCAACGCGTGAACCGCGGGAAAGGTCGGCTCCATGACGAGGAAGGCCCAAAAATCCCGGCGCCCATGAGGAATGGCCCCAAAGGACAGGAACTTGGCACACGCTAACCTGTCGAGATCGGACCCGCCAGCGCACGTTGAAAACCATGACGTCCCACGCGAGCCTGCCTCAAGTCCGAAACGTACGGTTCGAGATCGGCCCCGAGGTGCCGCGGTACTGGCACGGCGGTCGCCGGTCGGTCACGGCGTTCTTCAACAATCTGTCCGTGTTCTTCCCCGAAGGAGAGCGCTTCTTCATCGCGAGCGTGAAGGCGCATCGCGACTTCATTGTCGACGAGCGCCTCAAGGCCGAAGCGAAAGCGTTTTACGCCCAGGAAGGCATCCACAGCCGGGAACACGTTCGTTACAACACGCTCCTTCGCGAGCAGGGCTATCCGGTCGAAGCCATGGAAGGCCGCATCGGCCGACTCCTCGGCCGCGTCTCTCGCCGGGTGCCGTTACGAAAGCAGCTCGCGGTTACCGCCGCGCTCGAGCACTTCACGGCGCTGATGGCACACCTTCTGCTCCGTGATCCGACCATCCTCGCGGGTGCGCATCCGGTGATGGCGAATCTCTGGCGCTGGCACGCCGCCGAGGAAAACGAGCACAAGGCCGTCGCGTTCGACGTGTACGTCGCGGCTGGTGGTACGTATTCCGAGCGCGCGGTCGTGATGGTGTTCGCGACCCTGATTTTCTGGGTGAAGGTGGTCGAGCAACAGCTCCGGTTGATGGCCGCCGACGGCATGCTGTTCTCGGCGAAAGAGTGGCTCGCGCTCGGCAAATTCTTGTTCGTGTCTCCGGGCGCGCTCCGCGGGCTCGCCCCGCTCTACTTCGCGTACTTCCGTCGCGACTTTCACCCGTGGCACCTCGACAATCACGCGCTCCTCGACGATTGGAAGCGCGACTTCGACAAAGCCGGCGCGAGCGCCTACGGAACCTGAGACTGACTCACGCGGTCGACCCCCACGGTTGACGGGTGCGGAGCTCCGCGACGCTC
>Ga0265320_10001625_pt1 | contig 16077 bp, 13 predicted proteins | sample 4827metaG_FD_202087 | JGI IMG/M metagenome (GOLD analysis project Ga0265320, IMG submission 202087) | Rhizosphere microbial communities from Carex aquatilis grown in University of Washington, Seatle, WA, United States - 4-8-27 metaG | ecosystem: Host-associated > Plants > Roots > Rhizosphere >...
CGCCGAGGCGACGCGCCGGCTCACGCCCTATCGTTTCGCGCCGGCCGCGGCGGGCGACCCGGTCGTGCGCTTCGCCGTCGCCGGCGGCGCGCGCGCGGTGACGCCGATCGAGGTTTCGAGCGAGATTCTGAAAGTGCTGCGCGCGCGCGCCGAGCAGGAGCTGGGCGGCGAGCTCGGCGGCGCGGTGATCACCGTGCCAGCCTACTTCGACGACGGCCAGCGCCAGGCGACGCGCGACGCGGGCCGTCTCGCCGGGCTGGAGGTCCTACGCCTCATCAACGAGCCGACCGCAGCGGCGCTGGCCTACGGGCTGGACAAGGGCGCCGAGGGGACGTTCGCGGTCTTCGATCTGGGCGGCGGCACGTTCGACGTCTCGATCCTCAAGCTCGAGGGCGGCGTGTTCGAGGTGAAGTCGACCGGCGGCGACTCCGCGCTGGGCGGCGACGATTTCGATCGCGCGATCGCGCATCACCTGCTGCAGAAGCTGGGGTTACCCGACGATGCCGGCGGCGACGCGCGCCTCGCGCGGCGTGCGCTCGATGCCGCGCGCGCCGTGAAGGAGGCGCTGACGACGGCGGAACGCGCGGACGCCACGCTGGTGACCGGAACCAACGGCTCCCCGCACACCTCGACGGTGACGCTGACGCGCGCCGAGATGGAAGCGCTGGTGCAGCCGGTGCTCGATCGCTGCGCTACGCCGGTGCGGCGCGCGCTCAAGGACGCCGGCCTCGAGGCCGCGGCGCTGTCGGGCGTGATTCTCGTCGGCGGCGCCACGCGCATGCCGCTGGTGCAGCGCTTCGTCGGGGGGCTCTTCGGCCGCGCGCCGCTCGCCGACATCGATCCCGACCAGGTGGTCGCGCTCGGCGCGGCGGTGCAAGCCGACATCCTCGCCGGCGACGGCGTGCGCGATGACGTGCTGTTGCTCGACGTGGTGCCGCTGTCGCTGGGGCTCGAGACCATGGGCGGCGTCGTCGAGAAGCTGGTGCCGCGCAACTCGACGATCCCCTGCGGCGCGACGCAGACGTTCACGACCTACGCCGACAAGCAGACCGGCTTCGATCTGCACGTCGTGCAAGGCGAGCGCGAGATGGTCGCCGAATGTCGCTCGCTCGCCCGCTTCAAGCTGACCGGTGTCCCGCCGATGCCGGCGGGCATGGCGCGGCTGGAGGTGACGTTCCTGGTCGACGCCGACGGCCTGCTGCACGTCAGCGCGCGCGAAGACACCACCGGCAAGGAGACCTCGATCCAGGTCAAGCCGAGCTACGGCCTTACCGACGAAGAGGTCGAGCGCATGTTGCTTGATTCGTTCGCGCATGCCGAGGACGACGTGAAGGCGCGCCTGCTCACCGAGCAGCGGGTCGAGGCGGAGCGCATTGCCTCGGCCGCGCGCGCGGCGATGGCCGACAGCCCTGAATTGCTGACCGACGCCGACAAGAGCGCGATCGCGGCGGCGATGGCCAAGCTGGATCAGGTCAAGGTCGGGACCGACCACGGGGCGATCCGCGCGGCGATCGCAGAGCTCGACGTCGCTTCGAAGGATTTCGCGGGCCGCCGCATGAATCGCGCGCTGGAGTCCGGCTTACGCGGTCGCGGCCTCGCGGAGGTCGAGGCCAAGGTCTCGGAGACCGAGTCCAAGCAGGACCTCGAGACCCGGATGAGCGGCGCGGGCCACGGCCATCCCCACTCGGGGCACACGCACAGATGAGCTTGGTGAATTCATGCCCAAGGTGAGGTTCGAACCCGACGGTCTCGAGGTCGAGGTCCCGGTCGGAACCTCGATTCTCGAGGCGTCGAGCCGCGCTCACGCGCAGGTGGGCTCGGCGTGTGGGGGCGTCTGCGCCTGCTCCACCTGCCACGTGTACGTGAAACAGGGCCTTTCGGACCTGGCGGCGGCCAGCGACCGCGAGGAGGACATCATGGACAAGGCCTTCGACGTCCGGTCCAACTCTCGGCTGGGCTGCCAGTCCCGGATCCTGCGCGACACCACGATCGTGGTCGAGATCAGCCGTGAGAGCCGCAAGGCGTTCCTGGACGAGCATCCCGAGCTGCGCGCCGCGGCGGCTGCGACGGCTGCCGAAAAAGCTGTGTAATCCCGGCTACCGCGCGTTTTTTCACGTCGCGGTGTAATTCCGGCCGCGCTCGAGACCTCTTTCCGTGACGGGGAAACCCGCCGGAAGTGGAGAGCATCTCATGAGCGAGGAACTGGTGAGCACCACCGACGACGATACCGGCATCGCCGACGTCGAGCGCTGCCTGCCCTGCGAGGCCGCGCGCGAGAACGGAGCCACCGACGAGTTCACGCAGTGGCTGACGCCGCTGGTGCACGACCACCGCGCGACGCTGGCGCGTCTCGCGCGCGCCGAGGGCCTGCTGGCGGAGGACGCGTTCGATGCGGTTCAGGAGGCGTTCCGCGCGTTCGTCGTGCGCGACGACGCGCGCGAGCTGGTGACCCGGCCCGACGAGGCGCGCAAGGTGCTGATCGTGCTGACGCGCAACCTGGCGCGCAACCGGCGGCGGCTGCACGCCGGCGCGCGACCGCACGTCTCCGACGCGAGCGTGGTCGAGAGCCTGCCCGACGACGCGCCGACGTCGGAAGAGGTCCTCGAATCGCTCGAAGAGCGCGAGCAGCTCGCGCGCTGCGTGGGCGAGCTCGGCGAGGTTCAGCGCGCGGTGGTCACGCTGCGCATGCTCGACGAGGTTCCCGGCGAGGACGTCGCCCGCGCGCTCGACATCGCGCCCGGGCACGTCGCGGTTCTCCTGCATCGCGCGAAGGCCAACCTGGCGACCTGCATGGCCGCCGAACCGAAAGAGACCATCAAAGAAGGAACGAAAGGAAAACGATCATGAGCCTCAACACCATCGAGATCACCGACGCCAACTTCGAGGCCGAGGTAGCGAAGTCGCCGCTGCCGGTCCTCGTCGATTTCTGGGCGGTCTGGTGCGGCCCGTGCCGCGCGGTCGCGCCGCACTTCGAGTCGCTGGCGCAGGAATATGCGGGCCGCGTGCGCTTCGGCAAGTGCGACGTCGACGTGAACCAGGAGATTGCCGCTCGCTTCGACGTGCGCGGCGTGCCGATGTTCCTGGCGTTCCGCGACGGCAAGGTCGTCGCGCAACAGCTGGGCGCGGCGCCACGCGCGAAGCTGGAAGAGCTGGCGAAGAAGGCGCTGGCCGCACCCGCAGCGGCTACGGCCCCTTCAGCACAATCGTCTCCAGCAGCATGAGCGCGATACCGGCGATCGAGCCGCCGGCGATGATGCCGGCGCACAGCGTCTCCTGATTGTCGACGAAGACCCTGTGGGTGACCGAGTCGGCGCGCCGGCTGCGGCGCGCCGCCAGCCAGAAGACGCTGGCGCCGATCGCCATCGCCAGCACGTCGCTGAAGCGCAGCACGAAGCCCAGCCCCAGCGCCACGCCCGACAGCGGAAACCGGCCGCGCGAGCGCTGGCTGACGATTTCGACGACCAGGCCCAGCACCGCGCCGATCGCCATCGCGATGCGCGAGGTGACGTGCAGCGTGCTGAAGCCGTGGGTCAAGAGCTCGGCGACGCTTCTCAAGATTTGCGCCGAAGGCATCGGCATCCGCTCGCTGGTGAAGATGCCGATGTTGCCGTGAAAGAGCGCGTAGAAGATTGGTACGGCGACCAGCGCGCCCGCGAAGACGCCCAGCACGTGCCCGACCGCCTGCTGGCGCGGTTTGGCGCCCAGCATGTAGCCGGGCTTGATGTCCATCAGGAGGTTGCTCGCGCTCAGTGTGACATCGGTGGTGATTCCCGCGGTCATGATGTTGGTGGCGGTGTTCCCGTGCGCCACCACGCTGAACGTCAGCTGCGTCATCTTGGCGATCGCGCTGCCGGGCGTGATCGACGTGAGGCCCGTCGAGTTCACCGCGATGAGCGTGAAGACGAAGACCAGCGGGAGCGCCGCCAGCCCGAGCGCGATGCGAACGCCGAAGAAGACGTGCGCAGCGGCGATGACCGCCGCGCCGACGACCGGGATGCCGATGACGAAGACCCTCATCGGCAGCTCGACGTCGGCCAGGGGGTCGGCGGCGCCGCGGGCGCGCCCGAAGATGCCGGTGAACGACTGCAGGATGATCTGCGGCTTGCTCAGGAACGCCCACAGCGACGACGTGGTCATCATCGCCGCTCCGCCCCACATCGACCAGGTGGTGATCGCCTTGTACGACACCGTGTGGATCACGCCGTTGTGGATCATGATCGGCGCGAGCACGAAGTAGTTGAGCGTCGCGGTGATCAGCAGCGACGCCGCCGTTCGCAAGCCCATCAGGCCGCCCGTGCCCATCATCAGGATCGATGAATCGAAGCGGATCGTCAGGTCGCGCAGGGGCGTCCCCAGCAACTTCGGCGTCGCGAAGCGGTAGATGAAGTCGTCCCAGGCATCGGGCAAGGCCAGCCACTTGAGGTGGATCGCGCGCATCACGCGCTCGCTGCGCAGGACCTCGATGATGCCGGAGAGCGCGCCGCCCACACCCAGGATCTTCGCTTTGAACAGGCCCTCGCGGCCGTGCTCGCTGTGCAGGCTGTCCATGACCACGCCGGCGGCGTAGCCCTCGGGGAACGGCAGCTGTTCGTCGTTGATGAAGCGCTTCTTCAGCGGGAACGCGAACAGCACGCCCAGCACGGCGACCAGCACGATCCAGACGCCGGTGTGCAACGGCGGCACGACCTGGCCGGTCACCAGCATGTACGCCGGGATCGACGACACCAGGGGCACAGTCATGTAGCCGGCGCTGGTGGCGATCGACTGCATGGCGTTGTTCTCGAGGATCGTCATCTCGCGGCCGATGCCGGCCCCCGACAGGAGCTTGAACGCGGCGTAGGTGATGATGACCGAGGTGATCCCCACACCGAGCGTCCAGCCCGTCTTGATGCCGACGTAGATGTTGGTCAGCGAGAGGATTCCACCCAGGATCATGCCGGTCAGCGCGGAGCGGATCGTCAGCTGCGGGAGGTCGCCTTTGAAGACCTCGGCGCGCCACCAGCGGTCCTTCTCCGCCAGCGTCATGCTGCGGACCTGCTCGGGCGTCAGCTCGTGAATCGCCATGGTCAGCGTCCCGCCAGGAAGGGAATCCGTCGCAACGCCGGCTCCGGCAGGGACCGCACCACCGCCATGATTGGCCTCCAGAACCAGGGTAAGTACGCTTCACCGCGGCCGCGATCGATCGTCGCCAGGATGCCGGCGGCCACGTCGCGCGCGCGCGCGAACACCAGCGTCTTGCGGTGGTCGACGGTCATCGGCGTATCGACGGGACCGAGCTTGAAGGTGTGCACCCCGACGCCGCTGCCGCCGAGGCGCGTGCGCAGGCCTTGCAGATAGACATTGAGCGCGCCCTTGGCCGCGCCATAGGTGAAGTTGCGCGGGCGCCCGCGCTCGCCCGCCACCGATGACATCACGCCGATCGCGCCGCGCGCCTGCGCCTCGAGGTGGTTCGCGAGGGGGATGAGCAGCGCGACCACGGAGAGGAAGTTCGTGCGGATCACCGGCTCGGCCTCGGCGTAGGTGCGCTCCGTCGCGAGCTGATCGCCGAGCAACCCCTGCGCGATGATCGCGATGTCCAGGCCGCCGAGCGCGGCGATGCCGCCCCTGACCAGATCGGCCGCCGCCCCGGTGTCGTCGAGATCGGCGGCGCGCGTACCGGCGAGCGCGGGCGCGACCTCGGGCTCGGCGGCGAGCCGTGCGAGCTTGTCGGGATTGCGCCCGACCAGGTAGAGCCGAGCGCCCCGGCCGGCGTAGAGCCGCGTGACCTCGGCGGCGATGGCGGACGTGGCGCCGAAGATCAGGACCCGCGGAGACTGCATGCGCATCTGGCGCGAGCGTACCTCTAGACCGTCGAGAGATCGACGGTGACATGCGCGCCTGGAGCGAGGTCCACCGGCAACGCAAGGCGGCCGAACGCCGTCCGGCAGAGCGCGAGCACGTGGCTGCCGAGCGCGGCGAAGATGCGGCGTACTTCGTGATAGGCACCGCCGACGACGGTGATCTGCGCCCAGACGGCGGGCTCGGCGGGCGTCGCCAGCGACGGGTGCAGCGCGCTCTCCTCGATGACGGTCAGCGCCGTGATCGTCGGTCGATGGCCGTCTTCGAGCGCGAAGTCAGCGGGGATCTTTCCAAACGGCCGCGCGAGCGCGGCCTGGTACGTGCGCGGGATCTGACGCTTCGGATGAGTCAACCGCTGGACCCACTGCCCGTCGGTCGTCCAGAGAAGCAGGCCCGCCGTATCGAGATCCAGCCGCCCGACGGCACGCAGCTCGCTGGCGAGCGGTGCGTGCTGGACCAGCGCAAACGCCGTGGGGTGGCGTTCGTCGCGCAACGCGGTGATCACGCCGAGCGGCTTGTTGAGCATGAGGTGGACCGCGTCGTGCAACGCCAGTCGGCGCTCGTCGTCGATGACCACCGTCGCCGGCAGCGCACCGAGCGCGATCTCGGCGCGCCGCTCCTCGAGGATCCGGCCGGCGTCGTCGCGCACGCGCCCGTCCTGGATCAGGCGCGCGGCCGCGGTGCGCGAGCAGGCGAGGTTGCGGGCCAGCAGGACATCGAGGCGTGGCACGGCGAGCAGCCCATTGAGTACACTGCCCGGGCACCCCGCGCCATGTCTTCGTCACTCCCGCAACCCCAGCCGTCGTTGTTGCCATCTCGGTTGCCATCTCGGTTGCCACCTCGGTCGCCGTCCCGGTCGCTGCACGTGGTGCTGGTGGCGCCCGAGATCCCCTGGAACACCGGCAATGCCGGGCGGAGCTGTCTGGCGGTGGGGGCGCAGCTGCACCTGGTCGAGCCGCTCGGGTTCTCGCTCGACGAGCGCGCCGTCCGTCGCGCCGGGCTCGACTACTGGGCGCGCGTCGTGCCCAACCTGCACGTCTGGCCGAGCTGGGCCGCGCTCGAGGCGCGCCTGCCCGAGCTCGGCGCGCCGTTCTTCTTCGCGCCCCGCGCCGCGTGCGACTTTCAACAGGCACGCTACCCCGCGCGCACCGTTCTGGTCTTCGGTTGCGAGAGCGTCGGCCTGCCGGCGGAGATCCTCACCCGCTACGCGGCGGACACCGTCTCGATCCCGATGCGCGATCCGGAGCTGCGCTCGCTGAATCTGTCGACGACGGTCGCGGTGGCCGCGTACGAGGTCTGCCGGCAATGGGGCTCAGAACAGCGGCGGTGAGGCCTGGTTCTGGCTCTCGGCGAGGCGGTCGTTCAGGCGCTCGCGCCGTCTCTGGCGGGCGGCGTCCAGCAGCATGCGGCCCGCCCACCGATAGACGTTCAGCTCCGAGACCAGAGCGCGCATCGCGTGCATGCGCTCGGCCTGCTCGTCGGGGCTCATGTTCAGCGCCGCCGCCAGGGCCGAGCTGGCCTGGCGGACGTCGTAGGGGTTCACGATCAACGCCTCCGTCAGCTCGCGCGCCGCGCCGGTGAAGTCGCTGAGCACCAGCACGCCGCGCTCGTCGTCGCGCGCCGACACGAACTCCTTGGCGACCAGGTTCATGCCGTCGTGCAGGCTGCTCACGTAGCAGAGATCCGCGGCGCGGAAGTAGCGGAACACCGTCAGCGGCTGGTGCTGCGCGCGCAGCAGGATGATCGGTCGATACCCGCTGCCACCGTTCGCCGGCCGGCCGAAGCGTTCGTTGATGCGTGTGACCTGTGCCTCGATCTCGCGATCCAGCTCGTGATAGCGCGGGATCTCCGTGCGGCTCGGCGCGCCCAGCTCCACGAACGTGAAGCGCCCGCGCAGCTCCGGGTGGTGCTCCAGCATCGCCTCGACCGCCAGGAACCGCTCCTCGATCCCTTTCGTGTAGTCGAGCCGATCGACGCCGACGCCGATCAGCGCATCGTCGTGCAGGCCCAGCTCCGCGAGCACGCTGCGCCGGCACTCGGCCACCGGCGGCAGCATGGGCAGCCAGCGGCAGGGCCACTCGATCGAGATCGGATACGCACGCACCGCGGTCATCTGCCCCTCGTGAAACACCGCCAGGTCTTCCCGGTCGATGCGCGCCTCGATGTAGCGATCGATCGCGTCGATGAAGTTGTTGCAGTGCAGGCGCGTGTGAAAGCCGAGGATGCTGCTGCCGAGCAGCCCTTGCAGGATCTGGTTGCGCCAGGGGCAGATGCCGAAGCTCTCCGCGTTCGGCCAGGGGATGTGCCAGAAGGTCAGGATCGTCGCGCGCGGCAGGCGGCGCCGCACCAGCTGGGGCACGAGCGCGAAGTGATAGTCCTGCACGAGCACGATCGGATCCTCGCTGTCGGCCTCGTCGCAGACGGCGTCGGCGAACTTCTGGTTGACCTCCTGGTAGTACGCCCAGTCCTCGGCACGAAAGATCGGCCGGGCGTGCGCGTAGTGACAGAGCGGCCAGAGCCCCTCGTTGGAGAAGCCGAAGTAGTAGCCGCGTTCTTCCTCGCGCGACAGCCAGACCCGGCGCAGCGTGTACGCCTCCTCGCCGGGCGGGACGCGCAGGCGGCCGTCTGCATCGGCGGTCTCACGGTCGGCCGAGCCGCTGCCGTGAGCGATCCAGACACCGGAGCAGGCACGCATGACCGGCTCGAGCGCCGACACCAGGCCGCTGGCGGGGAAGCGCACCACGATGTCGCTGTTGGCGGCTCCGCCGGCTCCGGCGTCGTCTGTCGTCGCGCGCGTCCCGGGCGCCACGTGCTCGTGGATGTACGGTTCGCGGTTGGCGACGATGATGACCTTCTCGCCGACCAGCTCGCGCCGCAGGATCTCGCGCAGCCGGTCGGGCGTCCAGGCGCCGCGCGGTCCGGAACGTTCGTCCTCGCCGATACGCGCGATCAGGTCGCGCACATCCTGGGCGATCGGCGAAAACTCGGGGCGCTCGGTCGCCTCCTCGGCGGCGCGCTTGTCGCCACGCAGCAGCCGGCGCACGTAGCGCAGCCAGTTGTGCCACGAGAGCCGCGCGACGATCGCCATCAGCAGCGATGCCACCGCCGTGAGCGTCGCGAACGCGAACAGCAGGATGCGCTGCATCGTCGTGCGGCGCTGCTCCTCGAAGCGCAGATCGTGCACGAGCGCCACGAAGCCCAGCGGCTCGCCCGCGTCGTCGAAGAGCGGAACGACGCTGACGTGGACCTCTTGACCATAGATCGGCACCGCGCCGAACCAGCTGCGCGTCGCGCTCGGCGTCGCGGCGACGCCCTGGCGCCACAGGTCGCGTCCCAGACGCTCACATGTCAGCGGGGCGGGAAACTTTGGCGTCGCCGCCAGCGAACGTTCCTTGCTGTCGCACGCCACCGCGCCCACGATGCGCTCGTCGTGCAGCAGGCCGTTCAAGAAGCGCTGAACGTGCGAGCGATCCGACGATTGCCAGGCCGGCACCAGCGAGTCGCGCGCGCTCGACACCGCCAGCTCGGCCCGGGTAGAGAGATCCCGCTCGACCCAGCCATCGGTGATGCGCTCGATGGCCCGTGAGCTCACGACGGTCAGGATCGCCAGCACGACCAGCAACGGCAGGACGAACCGCGCTGCCACCGACATCTTACTGAACCATAATCATTCCACCTTGCATGCCAAGCCGTTGGAACTACGGTTTCGGCAATGCGTCTCGAGAACCTCGCCCTCATAGGAAATTGCCAGTACGCCGCGCTGGTCGGCGCCGACGGCGCCGTTTCGTGGTGTTGCTTGCCGCGTTTCGACTCCCCGCCGGTCTTCGCCTCGTTGCTCGACCGCGAAAATGGCGGCGAGTTTTCCATCCGCCCCGACGGCGAACAAATGGGGACCCAGCGTTACCTCGCCAATACGAACGTCCTGGAAACGGTCTTTCGCACGCCCGAAGGGTCGTTCCGTGTGGTCGATTTCGCACCCCGTTTCTTCATGTCGGACCGCAGCTTTCGCCCGACGATGCTGGTCCGCATCATCGAGCCCCTCGAGGGCATGCCGCGCGTACGCGTGCGTTGCGATCCGCGGCTCGGCTGGTCGAAGAAAGACCCGCCGCGCATCGAGGGATCCCACCACATCAACTACGAGGGCTTTGCCAGGCCCTTGCGCCTCACCACCGACGTGCCGCTCGCATACCTGAATGGCCGGCCGTTCTCGTTGAGCCAGCCGTACCACATGGTTCTGGCGTGGGGTCAACCGGTCGAGGAAGCGCTGCCGCAGCTCTGCGATCGCTTCTTGAAGGAGACCGTTCTTTACTGGCGCACCTGGGTCAAGCACTGCGACGTCCCCGCGCTGTTTCAGCAAGAGGTGATTCGATCGGCGCTGGCGCTCAAGCTGCATTGCTACGAGGACACCGGCGCGATCGTCGCCGCTACCACCATGGCGATCCCTGAATCGCCGGGCAGCGGGCGCACCTGGGACTATCGCTACTGCTGGCTGCGCGACTCGTACTACGTGCTGAACGCGTTTCGGCGCCTCGGTCATTTCGAAGAGCGCGAGCGGTTCATTTCATTCCTGCTCGACATCGCGGGCGGCAATCCGAACCTGGATCTCGCGCCTCTCTATCGCGTCGACGGGTCCAGCGATCTCGAGGAGACCATCCTGAGCGAATGGCCGGGCATGGGCGGCGAAGGCCCGGTGCGCCTGGGCAACGCGGCGGCGCTGCACCAGCAGCACGACGTCTTCGGCGAGATGGTGCTGGCGCTGGCGCCGATCTTCATGGATGACCGCTTCAGCGAAGAGCGCACGCGGTCGGCGCTGGATCTGGTCGAGCGGCTCGCGCGCAAGGCGATCTCTGTCGTCGGTAAGCCCGACGCCGGTATCTGGGAGTACCGCACCGAGTGGAAGCCGCAGACGTTCTCGAGCCTGATGTGCTGGGCGGCGGCCGATCGGATGTCGGCGGTCGCCGCGCGCCATCGCCCGGAGCTGCGCGCCGAGTTCGCCAGCGCAGCCGAGAAGATCCGCGGCGAGATCGTCACCAACGCCTGGAGCTCGACGCACAACACGTTCGTCGCTTCGTATGGCGGCCAATCGCTGGACGCGTCGCTGCTGGAGATGGCGGCCCTGCGCTTCCTTCCGCGCGGAGACGAGCGGCTGCGTTCGACCGTCGACGCGATCGGCCGCTCGCTGCTGAAGGACGGCTGGCTGCGGCGCTACGAGGTCGACGACGGTTTCGGCTCGCCGCAGGTCGCGTTCATGATCTGCACGTTCTGGCTGGCGCAGGCGCTGTCGATCGTGGGCCGCGCCGACGAGGCGCGCGCGGTGTTCGAAAAGGTGCGCACCGTGATGTCGCCCCTCGGGCTGCTGTCGGAGGATTTCGATCCGCTCGAGGGCCGCATGTGGGGCAACTTTCCGCAGGCCTACTCGCACGTCGGCCTCATCAATGCCGCCTTTTGCGTCTCGCCCCGCTGGAGCGAGGTCGTCTAGGCGGCCGCGTCGAGCGAGCGGCTGAGGTCGGGCCGCCGCACGTCGGTGGCCAGGCCCATCTTCTCGAGCAGCAGGATCGTGTACCAGCCGACGTCGAGCTGCGCAGGCTTGAGGCCGAGGCGCGCCGAGCCGGGGCGGTCGTGGTGGTTCTGGTGCCAGTTCTCGCCCTGAAAGCAGTGCATCAGCGCCAGCCAGCGCACGTTCTTCGCGGTCGGGTCGTCGGGGCCGACGTCGGGACGCATGTGGCAAACGCTGTTGACGAAGCACTGCGCGTGCAGCGCCCACACCAGACGCATCGGTCCGATCCAGAAGAACGCCGCCCATCCGAACGGCAGCGCGCCGAAGACCGAGAGCGCGAGGATCGGAATTTGAAAGCGCGCCCAGGCGCTGTAGGCGGGGCGGTCGATCTCCTTGCAGTACTTCTGGATCGGCGGTCCGCCCGCTTGCCAGAGCCAGCGCAGGTGCGACCACCAGAAACCGCCGACGCGCGGGCTGGAGATGTCCTCGGGCGTGTCGGACTTTGCGTGGTGCAGGCGGTGGTACGCGGCCCAGCTGAGCGGCGAGCCCGAGCCGTTGAACATCGCAAAGAACGTCAAGATGTTGCGCACCACCGGGTGCAGCTTGACCGACTTGTGCGCGATCGCGCGGTGGTACGCGACGGTGGTGCCGAGCCCACCGAGAAAGTGCAGCAGGTACGCGACCGCGAACACGCGCCAGCCCGGCAGCGGCGTCAGGATCAAGCCGACCACGGCGAGCACGTGGATCAGCACCATGTAAAAGAACACCGGCCCGTCGCCCGGCGTCGCGCGCCACCAGGGCGCGAGCCATGGGCGCAGCGGCGCCATGTCGGCGGCGTCCAGCCGTGGCCGCTTCCCGGCGCGCGGTGGCGGCACCGGGTTGGCGTCGGCCACGCCGGCGCTCAAACCGGCTCCTGCGACGACGGCGCCGGTGCGGCGTGCATGCCGGTGTCGCGCAGCAGCGCGCGGTCGGCTTCGACGTCGGGGTTGCCCGTGGTCAGCAGCTTCTCGCCGAAGAAGACCGAGTTGGCGCCGGCAAGAAAACAGAGCATCTGCGCCTCGCGCGTCAGCGCGTCGCGCCCCGCCGACAGCCGCACGCGCGCCCTGGGCATCAGGATGCGCGCGGTGGCGATCATGCGCACCAGCTCCAGCGGATCGATGCGCGGCCGATCCGACAGCGCCGTGCGAACGCCCTCGGGCATGGTCGCCAGCGCGTTGACCGGTACGCTCTCGGGCTGCGGATCCAGGTTCGCCAGCGTCATCAGCATCCCACAGCGATCGTCGAGCGACTCGCCCATGCCGATGATGCCGCCCGAGCAGACGGTGATGCCGGCCTTGCGCACGTTGGCGATCGTGCGCAGGCGGTCGTCATACGTTCGCGTGGTGATGATCGACTTGTAGAACGATCGCGACGTGTCGAGGTTGTGGTTGTACGCGCTCAGCCCCGCCTCGGCGAGGCGCTGCGCTTGCGACTCGGTCAGCATACCCAGCGTGCAGCACGCCTCCATGCCCAGCGCCTTGACTCCGCGAACCATGGCCAGGACATCGTCGAATGCCGGGCCCTCCTTGACCTCGCGCCAGGCGGCGCCCATGCAAAAGCGGGTCGCGCCGGCTTCCCGCGCGCGGGCAGCGGCGCCCAGCACCTCGGCCGACGTCATCATCCGCTCTTTGGGGAGGCCGGTGTCATAGCGCGACGACTGCGTGCAATAGGAGCAATCCTCGGGGCAGCCACCGGTCTTCACCGAGAGCAGCGAGCAGAGCTGCACTTCACCGGCGGGGTGGTGCTCGCGGTGAATCTGCTGCGCGCGCCAGATCAGCTCCGGGATCGGCAGGTCGTGGATCGCGCGAATCTCGGGGAGCGTGAATTCGTGGCGTGTCACTGGTTCCTGCATCTTCAGCGGAATGGGGACACCTTGTAGCACGTTTCGCCCGCGCCCGGGGACCAACCCGGGCGGCCCGGCCTGCCCGCCCCCGAGCGTCAGTTGACCCGGCGGAGGACCACCAGCACACGCGCCGTCAGCCAGCGCGCAGCTTCGCGCTCCTTGTCCGAATCCTTGTCGGCTTTGTCGGCCTTGTCGCGATCCTTGGCCGCAGGCGCGGGCTTTTCGGCGCCGTCGCCGCGCACCGGTGCTCCAGGATACCAGAGCCCGTCGGGCTGCTGCCGCCCGCGCAGGTAAGCCTCGGCGGTCCGCACGCCCGAGTTCTCCTTGCCCAGGCCGACCGCGGTCGCCGAATCCAGCGCATCGAGCACGTCGGTGTAGAGGCGCGGCTCGGACAGCTGCTCCCAGAAAGTGGCCGCGCGCCGATCGGGATAGCGATCGGGTTGGAGAAAACGGGTCGCCAGCAGCTCGGCGGCGCGGCGGGCCTCGCGCGACGTGCGGCGCGCCGCCGACGCTGCGAACGCCCGCAGCGCCATGCCGGTGATCAGGTGGCTCGACGGGCGCGCCGCGGTATCGGTGCGCACGCCGCGCCAGGCCCATCCGCCGTCGGCCTGACGGTTAGCGAGCAGGAAGGTGAACCCGCGCTCGATCCGATCGTCCGTATCCAGCCCGGCGCGGCAGAGCACCGCCAGCGCCCAGCCGTGGAAATGCAGCGCCACCATCTTGCCGCGCGAATCCTTGGTCTCGCCCAGGGTGAGGTCGGCGATGCCGCCGTCTTTGGCCTGCGACGAGAGCAGGAACTCCGCGGCCGCTTTCACTCCGGGCAGTGAAACGTCCAGTCCCAGCTCAGTGAGCCGGTCGAGCGCGCGCACGTTTGCCAGCGCCTGCGCAAACTTTTCCGTCCCCAGCGCCTTCTCGGCCGCTTTGACCGGAAAGCCGCCTTTCTTTTCCTGCTTGCGCAAGAAGGACTTGACTTCCGGATACGCTGCGATTTCGGCGGCGCCCGGCGCCTCTTCATCATCAATCAGCGAGCGACGCACCCGCGCCACCAGCGCCGGAGAGCCCTCGCGAAGCAAGATCGGAATCGGATCCCGCCCGAGGCGCGCACGCCAGCCCGACGGAAAACGGGTGGGCCCGCCGGCGGGTGGAGCAAAGGGCGAACGGCTCATCGGTGTGGGCAAGGGTAACGCAAAATCCCCTTGGCGACGGGAACGACTTTGACGTGCAGGGCCGATTTGAGACGGAAGCCTGGGCAGGAGGGTGCCCAAACCCCGTCAACCTGGGAGTAGCTCACCGGTCAATGCAAGCTCGAAATCGACGTTGAGACAATTTTATGCGCTGACGGAATCCGCCATTTGCAATGGGTCAGTCATCTAGTAAAACTTACTCGCAGTTTCCCCCTGCTGCGTGCATGCGGTCTCCAGAACGCCCTTCAAAACACGAGGCCTTCCTAGCGCTTCTTCAGGAGGGGTGGACGTCGCTACACCTGGATGCCCGGCGTCCAGGCGTGATCGTCCCCCCCCACCTGCGCGCCGAACCCCACCTGGTGCTGCAATACGGGCACGATCTGCCGATCCCCATCCCCGATCTCGAGGTTGACGAGCACGGCGTGCACGCGACGCTGTCGTTCTCGAAGAACCCTCAGCGCACCTTCGTCCCCTGGTCGTCGGTCTACGTCGTCACCTGCAACGACGGCCGCGGCGTGCTGTATCACGAGGACGTTCCCGAGGACGTCTCGATCATCGCCACCCACCCGCACGGCGATCGCATGCCCGACGAGACCGTGACGGTCGGCGGCGGCAGCGATGGCGTGAGCGATCTCTTGCCCGAAGGTGGCTACCCCGAAGGCGGCTATGAAGACGGCGAGGACGAGGGTGAGGAGGCGTTCGAGAGCCCCGCGCAGGAACACGCCGTCGGCGCGAGCGGCCCGAGCGGCCGCATCAGCCGCCGCCTGCTACGGCTCGTGCCGCACGACGGTGCCGGCGCCGCCGCCGCGTTCGAGCGTCCCGTCGCGGGCCGCCGGCGCCGCAGGCCGCAGCTGCGCCTGGTCAAGTAACCGCGGAGCCTCGACGGTCGCGAAGACCCGACCTAATCGGGTATGACCGAGTCGGCCAGGAACCGAGCGAGCTCGGTGTGGTGCGCGCGCGCGTCTTCGTAGCCGAGGCGCGTGACCTCGGCGGCGTAGAGCCCGTCGAAGAGGATGTACGAGAGCAGGTCGGCCTCATCGGCGCCGCGCGCGGTCGCCAGGCGCCGCAGCAGCTGGATGCCCGAGCCGCCGCCGCTGCCCTTGAAGCGGCCCGCGCGCGCGATGCGCCCCGCGATCTCGCCCAGGTCCGCCGAGGGGCGGATCATGAACTCCTCGACGACCCGGTAGGGCGCGCCGCGCATCGACGTCACCACCTCGTCGAAGCGCTTCTGGTGCTCGGCGCTGCTCGACGCGCGCACCGCCTGAATCAGCGCGTTGAAGCGCCGCAGGCGATCCAGGTCGTAGTCGATGTGATCGAGCAGGAACGCGTCGAGCACCTTGCCGACGAGAAAGGCGGCGCCCGGGAACGGCATCGACTCTTCGGGCAGCGCCTCGGTGTTGACGGGCGGCTTGTGGCGCAGGCCGATCACCAGCACCTTGTCGGCGCCCAGGCGCAGCGCCGGCGACAGCGGCGTGTTCTGGCGCAAGCCGCCGTCGCAGAAGAAGCGTTCGCCGACCGCGACCGCGGGGAAAAGAATCGGCAGCGCGGCCGACGCCAGCGCGTGCTCGGGCCCGATGGTCACGGCTTGCGCGCGCACGAACGGGTCCTTGCTCCACTCCGGGATGCCACCCCCGGCACGCTGAACGTACACCACGGTTTTGCCAGAGCCGATGTCG
>Ga0265320_10001628_pt1 | contig 16067 bp, 7 predicted proteins | sample 4827metaG_FD_202087 | JGI IMG/M metagenome (GOLD analysis project Ga0265320, IMG submission 202087) | Rhizosphere microbial communities from Carex aquatilis grown in University of Washington, Seatle, WA, United States - 4-8-27 metaG | ecosystem: Host-associated > Plants > Roots > Rhizosphere >...
GAGTAGAGCTCCTCGCCCATCGAGCAACCCGCCACCCAGATTCCAGTGAACGGATAGGTACGCAGCAAGGGGACGACCTCGCGTCGAAAGGCGAGATACATCTCCGGATTGCTGAACATCGGTGCCCGCCGGAGCGCAACGATCGCCACGAATCGGTTCAAAGCTGCCTCATCGCGCAGCACCCGCTCCTGCAGCGTGGACGCCGAAGCGACCCCTTCCTGCAGCACCGCCTGTCGCACGCGCCCGCGCATCGCCGCGCGCGCGTAACCTCGAAAATCGTAGCCGGAGTGCCGCGCGACCCCAGCCAGCAGGAGGTCGATTTCCAGCGCCTCGGTCGCCTCCTCCGGACTGGCCCCGCTAGCCCGCGCGCGTAATCGGGATGACATCGTACAGCCAGACGCGCATCAAGGAGACCAGCTGATCCGCGTCGATGGGCTTGGTGATGTAGTCCGACGCGCCCGCACTCAGGCACTTTTCGCGGTCGCCTTTCATGGCCTTGGCCGTGAGGGCGATGATCGGCAACCGGGCGTACTTGGGCTGGGCGCGGATTCGGCGCGTGGCCTCGTAGCCGTCCATCTCGGGCATCATGATGTCCATGAGGACGATCTCGACCCCATCGTCGCTGACCAGCTTGTCCAGGGCCTGCTGCCCGTTCTCGGCGTAGATCACCCTCATCTCGTGTTGTTCCAGGATGGTGGTGATCGCGAACAGATTGCGCGCGTCATCGTCGACCAGCAGAACCCTCTTGCCGACCAGAGCCGGGTCGACCTCCGTGAGGTGACGAAGCATGTCGCGCTTGGACGGCGGCAAGTTGGACTGCACCCGGTGCAGGAAGAGCGCGGTCTCGTCCAGCAGTCGTTCAGGCGAGCGAACGTCCTTGACGATGACGGTTTCCGCCAGCCGGCGCAGCTCGCTTTCCTCCGTTCGAGTGAGCTCCTTGCCGGTATAGACGATCATCGGCATACGGCGCGAGGCCGGACGATCCCGGATCGCCTTCATCAGCTCGAAGCCCGACATCCCCGGCAATTTGAGATCCAACACGAGGCAGTCGAACGACTGCGTCTCGATCGCCGCCAGCGCCGCCTCCGCGCTCTCGACGGCGGTGGTGACCACGTCGTCCTCGCCAATCAGCTCGACGATGCTCTTGCGCTGGATGGCATCGTCCTCGACGACCAGCAGGTGCTTCAGCCGGCGGTCCAGGAAGCTCTGAATGCGTCCCAGCGCTTCCTCCAGAGCAGTCCCTTCCGCCGGCTTTCGCAGATAGGCGATCGCGCCGCAGTCCAGGCCGCGGCGTTCGTCATCCATCGCGGATATCAAATGCACCGGGATGTGGCGGGTGTTGGCGTCGTGTTTCAAACGATCCAGCACGACCCACCCGTCCATGTCGGGCAAGCGCAGATCCAGAGTGATCGCGTCCGGACTCAACCTGCGAGCCAGCTCTAGCCCCTGCGCGCCGCCGACGGCGACCACGCCGCGAAAGCCGCGATCGCGGGCAAAGCCGAGCAGGATGCGACCGAACGACTCGTCGTCCTCGATGATCAGCAAGACTCGGTCGCCCGGGTGGATGGCGTGCCGATCGTCCGAGAGGCCTTGCGGCATCAGCATGGCGCCGCTCCCGTTGCCGGCGAGGAGTTTGGTGGCCTCGGGCTCGCTGCGCGACGGAATCGCCGGCGCTTGCGCCGACGGCAGGGCGAACGGTCGGACACGCGCGGCGTACTGCGCCGGCAAGTAAAGCGTCAGCGTGCTGCCGACGCCGACCTCACTTTGCAAGTGAAGCTCCCCGCCCAGCAGCCCGGCGATCTCGCGGCTGATCGCCAGGCCCAGGCCGGTCCCGCCATATTTGCGGCTGGTGCCGCCGTCAGCCTGCTGGAAGGCTTCGAAGACAATCTTCTGCTTTTCACGCGGGATGCCGATGCCGGTATCGATGACCGAGAAGCCGACCACCGCCGCGGCGGTGTTGAGAGTTTCGTTGTCGACGCTCCACCCTGCGTGTTCCGGTTTGAACACCCGCAGGGTCACGCTTCCCCGCTCGGTGAACTTGAGGGCGTTCGACAGCAGGTTCCGCAGGACCTGCTGCAAGCGCATCTCGTCGGTGTTCATGACGTCCGGTACGTCGGGACCGATCTCGATCTGGAAGCCCAGCTTCTTCTCCTCGGCGACGTGACGGAAAGAGCGCTCGACGAACTCCTCGAGATCGTGGAACGACACCGCGGAGACGTCGACGGTCATCGTGCCCGACTCGATCTTGGCCAGATCGAGGATTTCATTGATCAGGGCGAGCAAGTCCGCGCCCGACTGATGGATCGTGCTGGCGTACTCGATCTGCTTGGGCGCCAGGTTCCCCTCGCGGTTTTCCTCCAGCTGTCGCGACAGGATGAGGAGGCTGTTGAGAGGCGTCCTCAGCTCGTGCGACATGTTGGCCAAAAACTGTGACTTGTAACGCGAGGTCAGCGCGAGCTGCTCGGCCTTCTCCTCCAGCTCCTGCTTGGCCACCTCGACGTCGCGGTTCTTGCGCTCGACCTCCGCCTTCTGGCTGGTGAGTTGGCGCGCCTTCTCCTCCAGTTCCTCGTTGGTCTTCTGCAGCTCTTGCTGCTGGGTTTGCAGCTCGACCGCCATGCTCTGTGACTTGCGTAGCAGCTCGTCGGTCCGCATGGTCGCCTCGATGGTGGCGACGACGATCCCCAGGCTCTCGACCAGCTGCTCGAGAAAGGCGATCTGGATATCGGTGAAGCGCTGGAAGGAAGCCAACTCAAGGACGCCCTTGATCTCGCCCTCGAAGGAGATCGGCACCACCACGATGTTGAGCGGCGTTGCGTCTCCCAGCGACGAGTTGATGCGCACGTAATCCGACGGAACGTCGGTGATGAGGATCCTCTTCTTTTCGCGCGCCGCCTGTCCCACCAGGCCCTCGCCCAGCAAGAAGATGTTGGCAACCGTCTTGCGCTCCTTGTAGGCATAGGAGGCGAAGAGCTTGAGCGACACCTTGCCTTCGTGGGCGTCAGCCATGAAGAACGATCCGTGCTGCGCGCTGACCACGCCCGCCAGCTCGGTCAGGACGTGATCCGCGACGGTGAGAAGGTCGCGCTGTCCCTGCAGCATGCGCGTGAAGCGCGCCAGGTTGGTCTTGAGCCAGTCCTGCTCCTTGTTGACCAGCGTTGTCTCCGCCAAAGTGCGGATCATCTGGTTCATATTGTCCTTGAGCAGCGCGACCTCGCCGCGCGCGTCGACGGTGATCGACTGGGTGAGGTCGCCCTTGGTCACCGCGGTCGCGACGTCGCCGATTGCGCGCACCTGCCGGGTCAGGTTGCCCGCCAGCTCGTTGACGTTGTTGGTCAGGTCGCGCCAGACGCCGGCGGCGCCCGGAACGTCCGCCTGACCACCCAGCTTGCCTTCGACGCCGACGTCGCGGGCCACCCCGATGACCTGATCGGCGAACGTGGACAGCGTCACAATCATCCCGTTGATGGTCTCCACGAGCGTGGCGATCTCTCCCTTGGCGTCCAGGGTCAGCTTCTGGTCCAGATCGCCGTTGGCGACCGCGGTCACCACCCGAGCGATGCCGCGCACTTGCTCCGTGAGATTGCGGGCCATCAGGTTCACGTTGTCGGTCAGGCCGCGCCAGACACCGGACACCCCGAGCACGTCGGCCTGACCACCGAGCACGCCCTCGGTGCCGACCTCACGGGCTACGCGGGTGACCTCGGCCGCGAACGCGTTCAGCTGATCGACCATGGTATTGACGGTATTTTTCAGCTCCAGCAGCTCGCCGCGCACCTCGACGGTGATCTTGCGAGTCAGATCGCCATTGGCGACCGCGGTGGTGACGTTGGCGATGTCCCTGACCTGGCCGGTCAGGTTGCTGGCCATGAGATTGACGTTGTCCGTGAGCTCTTTCCAAACGCCCGAGACGCCGCGCACCTCGGCCTGTCCGCCCAGCCGACCCTCGACGCCCACGTCGCGGGCGACGCGCGTGACCTGGTCGGCGAAGGCGCTCAGCTGATCAACCATGGTGTTGACGGTGTTTTTCAGCTCCAGCAGCTCGCCGCGAACATCGACCGTAATCTTCTTGGAGAGATCGCCCTTGGCCACAGCGGTGGTGACCTCGGCGATGTTGCGGACCTGAGCGGTCAGATTCGACGCCATCGAGTTGACGTTGTCGGTGAGATCCTTCCAGGTGCCGCGCACGCCCTCGATCGAGGCCTGGCCTCCCAGCTTACCCTCGGTCCCGACCTCGCGGGCGACGCGCGTGACCTGGTCGGCGAAGGCACTCAGCTGATCAACCATGGTGTTGATGGTGTTCTTGAGCTCGAGGATCTCGCCCTTGGCATCGACGACGATCTTCTTCTGCAGATCGCCTTGCGCGATGGCGGTCGCGACCTGAGAGATGTTGCGCACCTGCTCGGTGAGGTTGTTGGCCATCGAGTTGACGGCGTCGGTCAGGTGTCGCCAGGTGCCGGCCACGCCGCGGACGTCGGCCTGCCCGCCCAGCTTCCCCTCGGTGCCCACCTCGGTCGCGAGACGCGTGACCTGGTCGGCGAAGGCGCTCAGCTGATCGACCATGGTGTTGATGGTGTTCTTGAGCTCGAGGATCTCGCCCTTGGCGTCGACGGCGATCTTGCGCGTCAGGTCTCCCTTGGCCACCGCGGTCGTGACCATGGCGATGTCGCGCACCTGGTTGGTCAGGTTGCTGCCCATGAGGTTGACGTTGTCGGTCAGCTCCTTCCAGACGCCGCGCACACCCGGCACGTCGGCCTGGCCACCCAGTCGTCCCTCTACGCCGACCTCGCGCGACACGCGCGTGACCTCGGCCGAGAACGCGTTCAGCTGATCGACCATCGCGTTGAGCACGGTCTTGAGCTCCAGCACCTCGCCCCGGGCGCTGACGGTGATCTTCTTCGAGAGATCGCCGCTGGCGACCGCACGCGCCACCTCGGCGATGTTGCGCACCTGGTTGGTGAGGTTGCTGGCCATCGAGTTGACGTTCTGGGTCAGCTCGAGCCAGATCCCGGCTACGTCGCGCACCACGGCCTGCCCGCCCAAGACGCCGTCGGTACCCACCTCGCGCGCCATTCGCGTCACCTCCGAGGCGAACGAGCCCAGCGAATCGACCATGGCGTTCATCGTGTTCTTCAGCTGCAGCAGCTCGCCCCTGACTTCGACCGTGATCTTCTTCGAGAGATCGCCGTTAGCCACCGCGGTGGTGACGTCGGCGATGTCACGCACCTGATCGGTCAGGTTGCGGCCCATGATGTTGACGTTGTCGGTCAGCTCCTTCCAAACGCCGGAGACGTCCTTGACGTCCGCCTGCACCCCCAACGTCCCCTCGGTGCCCACGAGCCGCGCCACCCGGTTGACCTCCGCGGCGAACCGATTGAGCTTGTCGACGGTGGCGTTGATCGTGTTCTTGAGCGTGAGGATCTCGCCGCGCGCGTCGACCGCGATCTTGTGTCCCAGGTCGCCCTGCGCGATGGCCGTGATCACCTCGGCGATGTTGCGGACCTGGCTGGTCAGGTTGCTCGCCATGCCGTTGACGTTCTCCGTCAGCTCGCGCCACACGCCCGACACGGCGACAACCTTTGCCTGTCCACCCAACACACCCTCGGTACCGACCTCGCGCGCCACGCGGGTGACCTCGGCGGCGAACGCGCCCAGCTGATCGACCATTGTGTTGATGGTCCGCTTGACCTCGAGCACCTCGCCGCGCACGTCGACGGTGATTTTGCGCGATAGATCGCCGGCCGCGATGGCGGTCGCAACCTCGGCGATGTTGCGCACCTGGGTGGTCAAGTTGTTGGCCATCGAGTTGACGTTCTGCGTGAGCTCGCGCCAGACGCCGGAGACGCCTCGCACCTGGGCCTGTCCACCCAGGATGCCCTCGGTGCCGACCTCGCGGGCCACGCGCGTGACCTCCGACGCGAAGGATCCGAGCTGGTCGACCATGGTGTTGATCGTGTTCTTGAGCTGGAGGATCTCGCCCTTCGCTTCGATGTTGACGATCTTGGTCAGATCGCCCTGGGCCACCGCGGTGGTGACCTGCGCGATCTCGCGCACCTGGTTGGTCAGGTTGCTGGCCATCAAGTTCACGCTATCGGTGAGCTCCTTCCACACGCCGGAGACGCCGCGGATGCGGGCCTGCGCGCCAAGCTTGCCCTCAACGCCGACCTCCTGCGCGACGCGCGTGACCTCCGAGGAGAACGCGGCGAGCTGCGAGACCATTCCGTTGACCAGTCGGGCGTGGCGCAGGAAGTCGCCGCGCAGAGGACTGTCCTTGCCCTCGACGTCGATGGCCTGGCCGAGGTCCCCCTTGGCCACGGCAGTGAGAACGCGCGCGACGTCCGCGGTGTGAGCAGTCACGTCCTCGAGCAGTTCGTTGACGCCGACGACGTAGTCGGCCCAGCCGCCCTGAGCGCCCCCGCGCCCGAGGCGGCGGTGGGTTCTTCCCTCGAGACCGACGCTTTGGCGCAGCTCGACGACCTCGACGCGCAACGCCCCGGCAAACTGAGCCAGCTCGTTGAAGGTGTCGCAGATCTGGCCGTCCACGCCCGCGAGATCGTCAGGCAGCCGAGCCTCGAACTGGCCCCGCCGAAGCGCGCGCAGCGCGGCCAGCAGGTGGCGGTTGTTGAGCGAGTGGGTCTTGTTCTTCTCGGTTCTGGTCTCGGCGGTCGTCGACATCGCTACTCCTGGTTCTTCGAAAGCGCATTCATGAGTGTCGCCAGGTCGCAAGGCTTGACGAGGTGGTCGTTGAATCCGGCCTCGCGGGACAGCTTGCGATCGGACTCCGTGCCGTAGCCGCTCATGGCCACCAGCCGTATCCGTTCTCCGCCCGGCGACGAGCGCACCCGGTTGGCGACGCCGTGGCCATTGACGATCGGCATTCCGATGTCGACCAGGGCGACATCGGGCTTGAGGCTGAGGATCAACGCCGCCCCCGCGTCTCCGTCCCCCGCGACCTCGACGGTGTGACCCAGCTCTTCCAGCAGGGCCTTCATCATTAGGCGTATGTCATCGTTGTCATCGACGAGGGCGATGACCAGCGGTCGCGGGGCAGCGGTGATGCTCCCGGCGGGCGTGGGAGCCGGATGCGCCGCCGTCGGAACGTCATTCGCAGGCGGTGCCGCGACGGGAAGGGTGACCACGAAGTCTGATCCCTGCGATGGACCGCTGCTGTGCGCCGAGACGGCGCCGCCGTGCATCTCAGTGAGGCGTCGAACGATGGTGAGCCCGAGCCCCAGCCCCTGGCTCGGTCGGGCCTGGGCGAACATCTCGAACAGCCGAGGAGCCAGATCCGGATCGATGCCGCGGCCGTTGTCCACCACATGGACCTCGACCGTCGAGCCCAGGTGAACGCATTTCACCCCGAGGGCGCCGCCCTCGTCAGTGTACTGGGCCGCGTTGTTGAGCAGGTTAGCGAACACCTGCGTCAGGCGCACGGGATCCGCGAACAACCAGATCGGGTCGGCAGCCAGATCGACCGACACGGTGTGACGCCGCGTCTGGATGAGGGGCATGCTGGTGGCGACGGCCTGGCCGATGATCTCCTGCAGGGGAAGGGTCGTCCTCCGCAGCTCGACCTTTCCCGAGCTGATCCGCGCGACATCCAGGAGGTCGTCGACGAGACGACGCAAGTGCGCGACTTGGCGCTCGATTGACTGGCGCGCCCGCGCGACGACCTCGTTGTTGCGAGGTGTATCGCCGCCGGCATCCAGCTGGCGGCGCATGATCTCCAACCCGGCCACGATGGGTGCCAGAGGGTTCCGCAGCTCGTGCGCGAGGATGGCCAGAAACTCGTCCTTGTGACGGTTCGTTTCGGCCAGCTCCTCGATCCGCCGGCGGACGGCCTCGTCGTTCCAGCGCCGGCGCTCTTCCTCGAGGTTGCGGGCGTGCTCGTGCCTCTCGATGAGGCGAGCCTGCCGTTCGAGCTCGGTTGCCCGGCGCTGCAGCTCGACGAACACCGCGGTCTTGGCGCGCAGGACCTCGGCCGCCACCGGCTTGAAAAGGAAGTCGACGGCGCCCAGCTTGTAGGCCGCGAGCACGTCGTGATCGTCGCGGCTGTGCGCGGTGATGAAGATGATGGGCGTGTGGCGCGAGCGCTTGCGCTCGCGAATCAACCGCGCGGTTTCGATCCCGCTCAGCGACGGCATTTGCACATCGAGCAGCACCACTGCGAAGTCCCGATCCAGCAAAAGGCGCAGGGCTTCCTGTCCGGAGTGGGCCTGGACCACATCGCCGTGCAGATCGAGCAAGGCCGCCTCGATGGCGACGAGGTTGGCGCTGCTGTCATCGACCACCAAGATCGCGGGTCCAGTGCGATCGGTTAACTCGGGCATCGGCGCTGTAACCGGCAAAGCCAAGATCGGGTGCACGATAACAAAAACCGCGGCCAAGCGCGGAGTCAAATCCTCTCGCACGGATGAACCGATCTCGGCACGAGGAAGATCGCCTAAGTGACCTGAAATAACGGGGCGCGTCGCCGCACCTCAACCATGGTGAGGTCCGTTCATTTTCAAAGGACGATCACGCAGGGATGTCGAAAACCTCGGTGGCCGTGTCCAGAGTAGTCGATAGCTTCTCTAGTAGATCACTCTCAGCAGCGTCAGACCCTGCGGCGGCGCGGTGATGCCGCCGGCTTCGCGGTCGCCGGTGGCGAGCATGCGCGCGACCGCGTCGCCGGGGAGCTGGCCGCGGCCGAGGTCGACCAGCGTGCCGACGAGGATGCGCACCATGTTCTTCAGGAACGCGGTCGCCTCGATCTCGACGGTGAGCAGCGCGCCCTGGCGCTCGACCTCCAGGCGCCGGACCACGCGCACCGTGGTGCGCCGCTCGCAGTCCGAGGCGCGGAACGCGCGGAAATCGTGCTCGCCGCACAGCGCCTGCGCGGCCTCGCGCATCGTCGCCAGGTTCAGCACCGACCGCACGTGCCAGCTGCCGCGCGCGTGCAGCGGCGAGCGCACCAGGTGGTTCCAGACCCGGTAGCGGTAGACCTTGCCGCGCGCCGAGAAGCGCGCATCGAACTCCGCCGGCACCTCGCGCACGTCCAGGATCGCAATGTCGTGCGGCAAGAACGAGTTGAGCCCGCGCAGCAAGCCGGCCTCGGGGATGCGCGCCTCGAGCGTGAACGTCGCCACCTGGCCGTCGGCGTGCACGCCGGCGTCGGTGCGCCCCGCGCCCCGGATCGAGACCGCCTCACCGGTCATGGTGCGCACCGCTTCTTCCAGGCAGCCCTGCACCGTGCGCAGCCCCGGCTGCTGCTGCCAGCCGTGAAAGTCGGTGCCGTCATATTCGACGACGAGGCGCAGGTTTCTCATGCGACCGCCGTCGCGCCCGTCTCGAGGTTCAGAATTCGAACCAGAGGCCCAGCGTCCAGGTGTTGTCGCCGACGTGCAGCCGGTCCGACTCGCCCAGCCCCGAGACGTCGTAGTGCCCGTACTCGAACACGAGCGCGCTGTGGTTCACGCCCATCTCCGTATCGAAGTCCTTCGCCGCGTCCGGATCCAGCTTGTCGATGACCACCGCCAGCCCGACCGCGGCGTGCCAGCCGAACGTGCCGCCGCGCCCGCGTCCACCCATCGAATCGATCGCGATCTGGCCGTTGCCGTCGGTGATCTGCCAGTAGTCCCAGTCGAGCCCGAGCTTGGCGTGCGGCACCAGCGGGAAGTCGTCGCGCACCAGGTAGTAGTCGAAGCGATAGATCGCGGACAGCGACACGGGAACCACCATCAGCGTCGACTTGTCGGCCGACAATATGGCGCTGTGGTCGGCAATGGGCGACGGTCCAGAGACGGTGAAGTAGCCGACGTTCAGGCCGAGCGAGACCGTGCCGATCTTTTGATAGATCTCGTACGCGACCTCGACCTGGGTCATGAGGTGCCGGTCGTTGCCGAAGTAGTCGGCGTACGGCGTGCGGCCCGTCGAGAACTCCGAATCGACATCGGGGCGATAGGGTCCGAACGTCAGCTGCACGGTGAAGTGCTTCGGTGAGTGGTAATGGCCCGTCGGCTCGGCGTTGATCTCCGCGCCGAAGTCGTCGGTCATCGAGAACTGAGCGCGGGCGCAGGGGGCCAGCAAGAGACCGGCGGCCAGCACGGCACCGGCGGCGATGCACCGCGCGGCGCTCACGGCCGCGGCCTCCGCCGGCGGCGGGCGCCGAACGCCAGTGCGGCGGCGAGCCCGATCGCGCCGAGGCCGGCGGCGCCCGCGGTGCGGCTGGTGTGGCCCGACACGTCGCACAGGCCGCCCGACGCGCGCCCGGGGTCGGGCTGCGCACCCGGCATGGTGTTGGTCTCGTCGCCGTTTCGGTAGACGTCGTAGAAGCTGAGCGTCTTCACCGGCGCCTGGTAGAAGACGTCGGGCGCGCTGGCGTTGCCGTTGTTATCGATCGCGACCACGCTGACGCCGTAGGTGATGTCGTTCTGCAGAATCTTCACGCGGAACGAGTTGGTGGTCGGATTCAGCAGCGGCGAACAGACGAACCGGGTGTCGAGCCCGTTGACGTTGGAGTCGAGCCCCGGCGGCAGCGCCGTGGTCGCGCAGGACTTGAACCCCGCGCCGAAGGTGCCGTCCTTGAAGACCTGCAGCGCGCCCGCGCGATCACACAGGATCTGATAGCCGAGCAGATCGATGGTCACCGACGTGTCGAGGCCGGTCCAGTTGACGATCAGCGCCTCGTTACCGGGATTGACGGTGACGCCCGTCGGCTGCGGCGGTGGCGCCATGTCGACGTTGATCGCCAGGGTGGCGCTGACGTCGTAGGGCGCGTCGCCGGTGAACGTGACCAGCGCCCACAGCGTCTGGCTGAACGCGACGTTGCTGGCACACGCGCCGGAGCCGCTCGGGCCGGCGTCGCTGATGAGCACGCCGCCGTCGCCGATCCCCGTCGTGCCGGTCACGGCCGGCTGGCCGAAGTTCTGGCTCAGCGTCTGGGTGTCGGTGGGGACGACCACGCCGCTCTGGTTGGCGAACGTCGTGAGCGTCAGCGTGTCGCCCAGCTTCACGCAGTTGCGGACGGTGACGTTGTTGCAGTTGAGGCCGGCGTAAAACTCGATGCTCCCCTGGGGCAGCGTCGGCTTCTTGGCGAAGCCGCTCTGGGTGAACGTGAAGTACACGTAGACCGGCGTGTTGCAGTTGCAGTTGGCGACGTTGAAGAAGCGCTGCAGGTCGAAGTCGGGCAGGGCGACGCCGGGGGTCTGCTGCACGACGACCAGCAGATCGTCGGCGGTGAGCGCGGTCGTCCCGGTCGCCCCACCGAGGCCGGTCTGAGCCGACGCCATGAGGGGCAAGCCCGAGGCCAGCAGGAAAATCCCCAGCGCGAGACGGGCGGGTGTGATGCGCTTGATCAAGCGGTCATAGGCTAGCTGCAAAGGTGGTGCCTCAGGTGAAACCAGCGGAGACGGGCGATGCGGGCGGGGATTTGACCGCCTGGCGATGGGGCAGGCGGCGCAGTGCCATTTTGGCAGCTGACGCGAGCATTCTGGTCCCCAGCGCGCGGGTGATCAAGATCGTGTCGATGGGGAGGCGGTCGCGGGCGATGGCCGCCCGAGCTCGGGCAGACGCGCCGCCAGCTCGCGCAGCGATTCGTCACCGACCGCACGCCGGCCGAAGCGCGCGCCGGTGTAGAGGTTGGTCAATCGATCGAGCACGTCGCTCCCGCCGACGCCGCTGGCGGCGACGCGGGCCGCGAACTCGCCCGGCGTCTCCGACGCGCGCCGGGCGAGGCCGCGCCGGGCCAGGTGGCGAAGCGCTCTCTCGTAGAGGCGCTCGATGGGCGGGCCTCCGCGGCGGGTGGCGGCGGCTCGGCGTCCCTGGTCCTGCGCCTCGCCGCGCCGGAAGAAGGAGCGCCGGGCGAGCGCCCACAGCGCCGCCGTGCCGGCCACCAGCGCGAGCGACTTCTTCCACGGGAACTTCCACGGCCGCGAGTCGGCGTCGTCGGAAGCGCCGCCCAGCCGGTGGCCCAGGCGCCGCGCCAGCTCGATCTGGCGGCCCAGGTCGTAGCCGACGACCCAGCGGCCCCAGAAGAAATCGATCGAATCGAAGATCTGGCGCAGCCGCCCCATGCGGAACAAGCCGCGGTTGGGCGGCGTGGCGTCGACGCGCATCCAGCCGAGCTCGCCCATGTACGCCTCGGCCCACGAGTGCGCGCGGTTCTCGCGCACGGCGACGTAGTGGCCGATCTCGTTCCACTCGCCGCCGAGGAAGCCGTTGACGTAGCGGCTGGGCACGCCGGCCGCGCGCAGCAGCACGGCGGTCGCCGACGCGAAGTACTCGCAGTGGCCGGCCTTCTGCTCGAACAGGAAATCCTCGAGCGGATCGGCGATCGCGGGATTGCGCTGCAGATTGGTCGTGTACTCGTGCGTCGTGCGCAGCCAGTCGATGATCGCCAGCAGCTTGGCGGGCGCGTTGGTGCGGCCCGCGGTGATCTTCTTCGCGAGCTCGCGCACGCGCGGCGACAGCGACGGCGGCAGCGCCAGGAACGGCGCCACCACCGCGGGATCGAGCTCGGACAGCGGCTTGCCGGCGCCCGGGCGCACCATGGTCATCGCGTCGCGCGAGTAGGCGATGTAGTGCGTGCCGGCGTAGGCGTGCACGTCGTCGCCGTCGGCGCCCATGTCGAGCGGCGAGATGCGCAGCGCGACCTCGCCCGACCAGCGCGGCGCCAGGCGCAGCTCGGTGAGCGTGCCGATCTTCGCCGACGGCAGCTCGAAGCCGATGGGGTGATCCAGCGCGAAGGCGACCGGCACCGACAGGCCGACGACGTCGATCTCCTGGCGCAGCACCCCGTGCGGGCCGCGGCCCACGCCGGCCGCGTCGCCGTGAGCCGCGCCGGCGGACGGCGCTCCCACGGTCGCGTGCGCCTCTGCGGCGCCGTCGGCGGGCGGCGCGAGATGGGACGCCCCGGGCGGCGAAGCGGCGTCCGACGGCGCGGCGTGCGGATTCGCGCCGGCGATCGCCTCGTGCGCCTCGTGCGGGTTCTGCGCCGACTCGAAGCGCGGCTCGCGGATCAGATAGCGCGTGCCCCGCTGCTCCAGGTGCGTGCGCAGGATCGGCTGCCGCGACCGGACCCAGTGGCCGCTGTCGTAGGTGTCGTAGACCGTGCCGCGCCAGTAGAGCCGCTCGATCTCCCGATCGCGGTGGTCGCTCGGCAGGGCGGCGATCGCCGGAATCGTCGCGCGCAACGCCACCACCTGATTGTCGGTCGACAGGAGCCCGTACTGGCCGAGGGCGACCTCGTCGGAGAACCCGACCATGTTGCGCGTCGTGCGCGGCGTGCCGAGCACGAAGCCAGCGCCGATGCGCGGCACCAGCGCGAACGTCGCCACCGAGCCCGCGAACACGAACAGCGCGACCACGCCCGTCGCCGCCAGGAACGATCCGCCCACCACGCGCCGCGAGTTGAGGATGCGGTTGACGCCGACCTTCTGGCTCGGCGCCTGGCTCGAGTGCTTGATCAGGTAGTTCTCTTCCATCTCGCGGCGCAGGTGAAAGAGGATCAGCGTCCAGGTCGCGAGCACCACGTAGAGCGCGAACGCCACCGCGAACAGAAAGCTCTGCGCCATCGCCGCCGCCGCCAGCACGATGAGGAACGACAGGATGTAGACGTGCAGGAAGTCGCGGTTGACGCGCCGGTGAAACAGCTTGTACGCGAGCAGAAACATCACGAGATTCAGCACCGGCGTCAGATCGGGATCGGGCAGGCGGCGCCACACTTGCCACGCCGACAGCAGGAAGATCCCGAGCACCGCCGCGCGCAGCGGCAGCGCCAGCCGATCGACGACGCGCGCGGTGGCGCTGCCGGCGTCGCTGAACCAGGACAGCGCCCCGACGGCGAGAAAAGCCAGCGCCGGGAGCGCCGACAGCGCGTCGGAGCTGGCCAGCGTGGCGAGCGCGCTCAGCACCAGCAGATACGACATCAGCTTGTGCGTCGCCTGGAACCTCATGCGCTCCTCTTGCGTGTCGGCGCGGTGGTGGCGCTGACGTGGCGGCCGGATCCGGTCTCGATCACCGGCGTCAACCCGGCGCGGATCTGGATGTGCGCGCCCCGGCGGCCTCCACCCTGCATCGTCGCGCCCGCCTTGGCCGGCTCGACCAGCGCCAGAAACCCGAGGATGCGGCTGCGCTGCGCCGGCCCGCCGCCGGAGGGGATCTCGCGATCGCGCGCGCCGAGCGCGACGCGATAGCCGCGCTGGAGCAGCACCGTCGCCACCGACGCCGCCAGCGACACCGCCTCCTCGAACGCCTCGACAGAGGTGCCCTCGGCGAGCGCGTTGTCGAACAGGATCGTCGCTTCCAGCCCCTCGTCGTCCTCGCTCTCACGCACCAGCGTCACGCCTCGCCGCGCGCTCGAACGCCAGTGGATGTCGCGCGGGTCGTCGCCGGGGCGAAAGTCGCGCAGCCCCGCGAACTCGCCGCTGCGCGATCGCCACTTGTGGCGGCCGAGGCCGTAGATCGCCGGGAACCCGCGCAGCAGCGCCTCGGGCACGCGCACCAGCGCCGGGTAGATCAGCAGCTCGCGCGCGTCGGCGACGTCACGCGACTTCTGGATGAGCCCGAACGGAAACTTCGTCGACAGCCGGAAGCCGGTCAGTTGATGGCGCCCGCGCCGCGACAGCTGGTGGCGATACGCGGTCTCCTGCGTGCGCCCCGCGGGCAGCTTCAGGAAGTAGCAGCGCTTGTCGAGCGGCTTGCCGGCCACCAGGTCCTCGACCTCGACCGAGAACGACGGCAGCCGCAGCTTGCGGTTCGACAGCGAGATCCCCATCAGGTAGGGGCTGCCCGCGTAGATCGCCGACGGCACCTTGCGCGAGACGGCGAGGTGGCGCAGGCAGAGCTCCGACAGGACGCCGCTCGCCAGCACCAGGAACAGCATCATTCCCCACACGAGAAAGAGCAGGTTGAGCCCGGCGTTGATCGCCGCCAGCCCGAGGAGCAAGGTCGCGATGAGGAACCACCAGCCCTCGCGCGTCGGGGGAAACCTCCGGCGCGGCGCCAGCCACCGGAGGACACGCTTGGCGGCCGCGGCGAAGGTCACACGCTACCCCGGCGAAGGAACGCGTTCGAGGACGTCGAGGAGGACCCGCTCCGCGTCCTGGCGCGCGCGCGCCAGCGATTCGGTCTCGCCGGCCACCACCAGCCGGTGCGCGAGCGCCGGCAGCGCCAGCGACTTGAGATCGTCGGGGAGCACGTAGTCGCGCCCCTCGCAGAGCGCGGCGGCGCGGGCGGCGTTGCGCCAGGCCAGCTGCCCGCGCGGCGACACGCCCAGCGTCAGGTGCGGCGACTTGCGGGTCTCGCGCGCGACCGCCACCACGTAGTCGGCCAGCTCGGGCTCGAAATGCACGCGATCGGCCGCCTCCTGCAGCGCGCGCACGTCGACCACGCGCAGCACCGCCGAGATCGCGGCCAGCGTGTCGGCCGCGCGCCCCGGCGACTCGAGCAGGATGCGCCGCTCGTCCTCGGGCGACGGGTATTCCATGCGGATGCGCAGCAGGAAGCGGTCCATCTGCGACTCCGGAAGCGGGTAGGTGCCGTAGTGCTCCTCGGGGTTCTGGGTCGCGACCACCATGAACGGGCTGTCGAGCGCGTGCGTGCGCCCGTCGACCGAGACCTGGGCGTCGTTCATCGCTTCGAGCAGCGCGCTCTGCGTGCGCGGCGTCGTGCGGTTGATCTCGTCCGCAAGGACGAGGTTCGCGAAGATCGCGCCCGGATGGAACTCGAAGCGGCCGGTCTTGGCGTCGAGCACGGATACGCCGACGATGTCGGACGGCAGGAGATCGCTCGTGAACTGGATACGGTGGAACGTGCCGCCGATGGACGTCGCCAGGGCGCGCGCCAGCGTGGTCTTACCCACACCCGGCACGTCCTCGATCAGCAGGTGCCCGCGAGCGATGAGCGCGACGACCGCGTGCCGGATCGCCTTCGGTTTTCCACGAATCACGCGCGCGACGTTCGCTTCGAGCGCCGCTATCGGGCCCGCCGCCAGCCTGTCAACCACGACGTCGCCTCTCTCCCGCGGCATGGCCGTACTCATCTGGCTCAAATATATCACCCGGCCGTCGATGACGATACGCGCGCCAGGC
>Ga0265320_10001629_pt1 | contig 16066 bp, 13 predicted proteins | sample 4827metaG_FD_202087 | JGI IMG/M metagenome (GOLD analysis project Ga0265320, IMG submission 202087) | Rhizosphere microbial communities from Carex aquatilis grown in University of Washington, Seatle, WA, United States - 4-8-27 metaG | ecosystem: Host-associated > Plants > Roots > Rhizosphere >...
CTACCGGGTGCTGGAGGAGAGGGGGCTCGGGATCGTCCGCGGCACGGGCCCGTGGGCGTTCTTCGCCGGGACGGCGGTCCTGCCCGCGGTCGGGGCCCCCCTGAGCGTGTTCACGCTGACGGCCGGGGAGCTCTTCGCGCCCCTGATGACCATGGGCGGCGTGATCGCGGCGACGCTCCTCGCGATCGGCGTGAACCTGGCTCTCACCTACTGGCTCGCGCGCTACGCGCTCAGGCCGGTGCTCTCGCGGGTGCTGGAGCACTATGGCTACAGGGTGCCGCGGGTCACGGCCACGAACGCGCTCTCGGTCGCCCTCACGCTGCGCCTCACGCCCGGCCCCCCGTTCTGCGTGCAGTCGTACATCCTGGGCCTGGCCGAGGTGCCGTTCCGGCTCTACATGATCGTCTCCTGGATCTGCATCCTGCCGTGGGCGGTCGGGGCCATCGTCCTCGGGAAGGGCATCTTCAACGGGAACTTCAAGCTGGTGCTGTACGGGATCGGGTTGATCGTGGTCGCGGTCGTCGTCGTGAAGGCGATCCGCAAACGCTATGTCCCCCGCGTCGGCTAGCCCGGGAGGCGCGGATCCGGGTTCCCGGCCCCTGACGGTCTCGGAATTCACGCACCAGGTTAAGGCTCTGCTCGAGGGCGGCATCGAGCCCTGCTGGGTCAGGGGGGAGGTCTCCAACCTGCGGATCCAGCCGAGCGGGCACGTCTACTTCTCGCTGAAGGACGCCGGGGCCCAGCTCTCGGCCGTCATGTTCCGGGCGCAGGCGGCGCGCCAGAGCGTCAGACTCAGGGACGGGCTCCAGGTGGTGGCCTACGGCAGCGTGGGCGTCTACGAGCCCCGCGGCCAGTACCAGCTCAACGTGAAGACCCTCGTCGACGACGGGGTGGGGGCGCTCCAGCGGGAATACGAGGCCCTGAAGCTGCGGCTGTCGGAGGAGGGCCTCTTTGACGCCGCCAGGAAGAAGCCGATCCCCCAGATGCCCGCGACCGTGGGCCTGGTCACCTCCCCGACCGGCGCGGCGGCCCAGGATTTCATGAGGATACTCATCCGCCGAGGATGGCGGGGCAGGGTCGTCGTGCTCCCCTCAAAGGTCCAGGGCGAGGGGGCCGCCGCCGAGATGGTCGAGATGCTCCAGCTCGCCGAGACGCTCGGTTTGTTCGACCTGATCGTGATCGGGCGCGGCGGCGGCAGCATCGAGGACCTCTGGGCCTTCAACGAGGAGCCCCTGGTGCGCGCCGTGGCGGCCTGCCGGATCCCGACGATCTCCGCGGTGGGCCACGAGATCGACTTCACGCTGTGCGACTTCGCGGCCGACCTGCGCGCCGAGACCCCGAGCGGCGCCGCCGAGCTCATCTCCAGCGAATACGTGCGCTTTGCCGAGCGGACCGAGTCCGCGGGCCGGGCGATCTCGTCGGCGCTCGGCGAGGCCGTGAGCCGGGCGCGCGAGCGCGTCGCCCATGGGCGCTCCCGCCTGCGCCTGCTCTCGCCGGCTGCGCTCGTGGAGCGCGGCTACCTCCGGCTCGACGACATGTCGAACCGCCTGGGCTCGGCGCTCCGCTCCTCGGTGCACCTGCGCCGCCAGAGGCTCTCGGGCGCTGCCTCGAGGCTCGACCGGTCCTCGCCGGAGACCCGGGTGCAGATCGCGTCCCACCGGCTCCTCTCGCTTTGGAAGCGGCTCCAGGGGGCGAGCCCCGGCTCCGTGCTCAACCGGGGCTTTGCGATCATGAGGGACGAGAAGGGCAAGCCCGTCACGCGGCGGGCCGCGATCGTGCCGGGCCAGAGGCTCGAGGCGGAGTTCGCCGACGGCAGGACCCCCCTCCGTGCGGAACGAGGTTGAGTTTTCCGCGATGACGGGGGAGCGTGTCCGTTCCATGTCACCGCGCGCGTCCCTACTGGCCACCGTGGCGGCCGCGCTTCTCATGGCGGCGTGCGGCGAGGAGAAGGCGGCAACCTACCGCGTTCCCAAGGAGAAGGACCCGGAGCCGCCGGCGGCCGCCGCCGCGGATTCCGGGACGCAGCCGGCGGCCCCCGGGGCCGCCATGGCCGACGCCGCGGTCCCGACCGCCGAGGGCGCCGGACTGGTCTGGCAGGCGCCTCCGCAATGGGCCCCGAAGCCCGCCTCCGCCATGCGCAGGGGCAGCTACGACGTCCCGGGGGACGGGGGACAGTCCGACCTGTCGATCACGGCCTTTCCCGGCGACGTGGGAGGCGAGCTCATGAACGTCAACCGCTGGCGGGGCCAGGTGGGGCTGCCCCCGATACGCCAGGAGGAGCTAGAGGCCTCGGTCAGCCGGCTGGAGGCAAACGGGCTCAGGTTCACGCTCGTTGAGCTGGCCCCCGGGGCGGACCAGGGAGGCAAGAGCATGATGGGCGCCATTGTCCCGTTCGGCGGATCGACCTGGTTCTTCAAGCTGATGGGTCCCGGATCCTCCGTAAGGGCGGCAAAGCCGGCATTCGTCGAGTTCCTGCGCACCGTGCGCGCTCCCTGACCGATGTTTGCCGAATACCTCAGGCAGGTTCGAAGCGTGCTCGTGTCGCTCCGGCTGACGGTGGTGCTGATCGCGCTGTCGATCGTCCTCGTCTTCTGGGCGACCCTTGACCAGGTGCACCTCGGCGTCTGGGGGGTGCAGCAGAAGTTCTTCCATTCGTTCTTCGTGTACGAGGGGCTGGGCGAGCTCCGGATCCCCGTGTTCCCGGGCGGGTACATGATCGGGGGCCTCCTGCTCGTGAACCTCCTGTCGGCGCACACCTACCGGTTCAGGGTGGGATGGCGGAAGGCCGGCATCTGGATCGCCCACGCGGGGCTCATTCTCCTGCTCCTGGGCGAGCTGGCCTCGGGGCTCCTGCAGAGGGACTACCAGATGCGCCTGGATGAGGGGGAGACCAGGAACTACTCGGAGAGCAACCGGCGCAACGAGCTCGCGATCACCGACGTGACCGACCCGAAGTTTGACGACGTGGTGGCGATACCGGAGTCCATCCTCGCCAGGGGGACCGTGCTCCAGAACCCGAAGCTCCCCTTCCGCGTGGTGCCGAAGGGCTATGTCCCGAATTCCGAGATCCGGATGCGCTCGGAGGTCCCGAACGCGCCGCCGTCGCCCGCGACGGCGGGCATGGGCCCCATGGTCGCCGTGATCCCCGTCGAGGTCACCTACAAGGAGGACGAGCGCAACCTCCCGGCGGCCTTCGTGGAGCTCGTCGGCCCGGACGGCTCGCTGGGGACCTGGGTCGTCTCGACCGGTCTCGGCAATCCCCAGAGGTTCGAGTTCGCGGGCAGGTCCTGGAAGCTGGTCATGCGGCCGGAGCGGCACTACCAGCCCTTCTCCCTCACCCTCGAGAAATTCAGCCACGACATCTACCCCGGCACCGACATCCCGAAGAACTTCTCGAGCAGGGTCCGCATCAACCCCCCGGAGGGTGGGGGGGGGCGCGAGGTCCTGATCTACATGAACAACCCGCTGCGGTACGCCGGGCTCACCTTCTACCAGGCGAGCTTCGAGGGCGACCGCACGACCATCCTGCAGGTCGTGCGCAACCCGAGCTGGCTTGTGCCCTATGTCTCGTGCGCCGCGATCGCGCTCGGGCTTGTCATCCAGTTCCTGATGCACCTCGCGGGATTCGCAAGGGGGAGGCGCCCATGACACGCAGGACGCCGCTCTATGTCCTCCTGATCGCGGTCGTGTGCGCGTTCTCGGGGCTCCTCCACCGGCCGGGCGGACCCCCGCCGGCCGTGACCGCGTTCGGGAGGCTGCCCGTCCTGTCCGAGGGCCGGATGAAGCCGCTCGACTCGGTGGCGCGCAGCACGCTCCTGGTGATCCAGGGAAGGCAGAGGGTCATGACGCCCGACGACAGGGAGATCACACCGGACGAGTGGCTCCTTGACGTCGTGTTCCTCCCCGAGAAGGCGGACACCTACCGGGTGTTCGTCGTCGACAACACGGACCTCCTCTCGCTGATCGGAAAGAACGACGAGAACCTCAGGATCCACTACGAGAAGACGTCCGACCAGATCGCGGCCCTGGTGGGGATAATCTCGAGCAGCCAGCGGAGGATGTCCTTCAACGAGATCGCGCCTTACCTTTCACAGATCGAGGCCCAGGAGAAGCTCGCGGATCCGGTCCTGCCCCAGTCGCGGACGCGCTTCCAGGCGGCCGTCGTCCAGCTCTACGGGAACCTCTCCCACTACCTGAGGCTCAGGCGCGCCCTCCTGCCCGAGGGAAGCAAGGACTTCCTTGGGGAGCTGCTGCGCCTTCGGGACAGCCTCTCCGACGGGGTCGCCGCGGTCAGGGCGAAGGAGGCGGGCAAGCCCTACGACGAGGCGAAGGCCGCCGCCCTGATCGCGGAGGGCCAGAAGTTCGTGGGAATGGCCGAAAGCACCGACCTTCTCGCGATCCCGCCCGACGATGACGAGGCGGACCCCAGCGCATGGCATAGCGCGGGCCACGCGCTCCTGGAGACGTTCGGGAAGGGCGACGTCAACCCCTCGGTCCTCGCCTATGCCGGCATGGGCTACGCCTGGCGGCAGAACCAGCCGGCGAGCTTTGAGCACATCGTCCGGCTGTACGGAACCAGCCTCGAGAGGCGCTTCGAGAAGCAGGTGCGCAAGACGCGCATCGAGACGGTCTTCAACGCCGCGGAGCCCTTCTACGCCTGCATGATGGTCTACCTGGCGGCCTTCCTCTTTGCCGCCCTCTCGTGGCTCAAGTGGCCCGAGCCCGCGAGGCTGTCGGCGCTCGGGCTGGTCGGTCTCGGCTGGGTGCTCGCCACCGCGGGCATCGCCACCCGCATGTGGCTCGAGGGCAGGCCTCCCGTGACGAACCTCTATTCCTCCGCGCTCTTCATAGGATGGGGATCCGTGGCCCTGTGCCTGGTCCTGGAGGCCACCCACAGGAACGCGATCGGGAGCGCCGCAGCCGGCATGATAGGCTTTGCCACGCTCCTGATCGCCCATCACCTGGCCCTCGCGGGCGACACGCTCGAGATGATGCGCGCCGTCCTCGACTCCAACTTCTGGCTCGCGACCCACGTCGTCGTCGTCGTCACCGGCTATGCGTCCACGTTCCTCGCGGGCATCCTGGCCGTGATCTACATCCTGCGGGGCGTCTTCACCCGGACCCTCGACAAGGCCACCGCGGACGCGCTTGCGCGGATGGTCTACGGGATCGTCTGCTTCGCGACGCTTTTCAGCTTCGTGGGCACCGCGCTCGGCGGCATCTGGGCCGACCAGTCGTGGGGCCGGTTCTGGGGATGGGACCCGAAGGAGAACGGCGCCCTGATCATCGTCCTATGGAACGCGCTCATCCTGCACGCCCGCTGGGGGGGCCTCGTCAGGCAGCGCGGGCTCATCTGCCTGGCGATATTCGGCAACATCGTGACCAGCTGGAGCTGGTTCGGCACCAACATGCTCGGCATCGGGCTCCACAGCTACGGGTTCACGGAGGCGGCGTTCTGGTGGCTGGCCGCGTTCATCGTGAGCCAGCTGGCGCTCATCGGCATCGCGAACATGCCCCTGGAGAGGTGGCGGAGCTTCAGGGCCTGAGGGGCCGTCATCCGCCGCCGGTCAGCCCTTCCTGCCGACGTCCCCTCCCTCGGGCTGCCAGATCGCGACCGGGTTGCCCTCGGGATCCTTGAGGCGGGCGAACCGCCCGTTCGGGTACTTCTCGGGATCCACCTCGACCTCTATCCCGGCGGAGCGGAGCTGGGCCACCATCAGGTCCAGGTCCCGGACCCTGAAGTTAATCATCCACAGCTTAGCCAGGTCGTGGAAATAGTCGGTCTCCTCGGGAAACGGCTCGAACACCGTCGGCCCCTCCTCCTGGCGCCAGCACGGGGACTCGTAGTCGCCCGGCGTCATGGTGACGCCGAGATTGCCCTCGTACCATTTCTTGAGCGCCACCGGGTCCCTGGCCCGGAAGAACATGCCGCCAATTCCCGTGACTCGCTCCATGGTGGGCCCTACGCCAGCGGCTTCTTCGGCGTGTCCGAATCCTCCTCGAGGCTCTTCATGTGGACGTCCCTGGCATGCTGGAGGAGCTTTCCGTCGGCCTGCATCCTCGAGAGGGAGTCTATCGAGGGGCTGCGGAACTCATCCCTGGAGCGGAGCCGGCGGTAGGTGTTGATCACGAATACCCAGCCCGAATAGGTGTCGTCCTCCGCCTTGTCGTTCTTGATCTGCGACTTGACGTTCCCGGCGACGAACGCGGCCATCAGCATGGACTGGCAGGCGTTCTCACGGTCCCTGTCCAGGCCCCAGCTCTCGCCGATCCAGGGGAGCTGCTCGGGCCCGATGTCGACCATCACGTCGTCGCTCACCTGGGCGTAGACCACGATGAGCTTCGCCGCCTCGACCGCCTCCGGGCTTGAGACGCTCTTCTCCATCACCGAGATTGCCCGGAGAACCTCGTGCTTCGTGGGAACCGCGCCGAATCCGCAGCTTGCGCAGGCCAGGAACACGGCCGCGGTGAGCGTTCGCCTCATCATGGACATGGGATGGTTCAATTCCTCGGCAACCTCGCCTCTATTTGCATTCCGCGCAACAAGATTGGATCGTGTTGTCCGCCCATTCGGGCCATTCTGACAAGCCTCCCCCATGTCCCAAGCCCCCGACGCGCTGTTTGACCAGACCGTACTTGATTTGATCGAGCACAGCCCTACGGGCGCGGTGCCGAGCACGCCGTCCTACCAGGACGCCTTGGGCCGCCTCTACGCGTCGCACCAGGTCTACGCCAACGCGGACCACAAGGACGGGCACGTGACGGTGCGGTCCCTCGCGAGGCTGCCGAGCTTCCACGCCGGAAACCTTGCGGCGCTCGTGGCCGGCGAGATCGGGACCGGGGCGCTGGAGGCCAATTCCAGCGTCTACGACCGCTACCTCCAATCGCTGCCAACGGCCCGCCGCGAGCGGGCCGGGGCGTTCCGGACCAGGGTTGTCGGCCGGCCCGTCCTCCACAGGGCCAAGCATTCCGGTGGGGAGAAGCTGCAGGCGGCCCACGATCTCGCTCACATTCTCTTCCTGGTCCCCGGGGCGGGGCCGCATCCCGGCCTGCCCGGCAACTACCTATACGGATCCGCGCTTCAGGTCGGCGCCGTCGACGCGGGCGGATCCTGGGCGGTGCAGGTCCACGACAGCGACGACGGGGCCGCCTCGGTCGGCGCCGCCTCCATGGCGGAGGCCCTTGCCAAGCTCCAGGAGGTCCTCGACTCCGCACCCTTCAACATGAACGAGCTGGAGGCACTGGGCTTCAGGATCATATAGGGCCGGGTCGCGGCCCCTGTTTCGCACGGTGAATCGGCGATGGATCCTTCGCGCCGGGCAGCGGGGCCCATCGCCGGGGATGTCGTCGGGTCCGCCGGCGCACAATCCGCAGACTTTCGCCTTGGACGACCGGCGAAACTTCGCCGACACTGCAACGCCCCATGCATCATTTCAGCACGGTTCTCTTCGACCTCGACGGCACGCTGGTGGACGCGTTCACGACCCTGCACCGCGCATACTGCCACACGCTTCCGCAGTTTGGCCTGCCCGCACCGTCGGCGGAGGAGGTCCGGCGGGCGGTGGGCGGGGGGCTGGAGAAGGCCATGAGCCACTTTGTTCCGCCGCAGCTCGTCGCCGAGGCGTGCCGGATCCACGTGGCCTACACCGACGAGATCCTCCTCGATGACGCCGTGCTCTATGAGGGCGCAGCGGAGCTGGTCGGCGCGCTGAGCGCGCAGGGAGTCAGGACGGGCGTCCTGACCAACAAGATCGGCGACCACGCGCGGTCTGTGCTCGCGCATCTGGGGATAGCCGGGAAGCTCGACCTCATCCTGGGCGCCCGCGACTGCCCATGGCGCAAGCCCGCGCCTGAATTCACGGCCGAGGCCCTGCGCCGTATCTGCGGCGACGCCGCCCATTGCTGCCTCGTGGGCGATTCGCCCTTTGACATAACGACGGCGCGAAACGCCGGCTTCCCCTGTTTCTGCGTGACGACCGGTACGCACGACGAGTCCGCGCTGCGCGCCGCCGGCGCTTCCTCGGTCTACCCCGACCTGCGGGCCCTGGCGGCCGTGGAGTTCGGACTGGCGATCTAGCGGCCGGCCATCCAGCCTCCGCGCCATTACCGTATGAAGGCGAGCCGCCTGATATTTGTGGCCATCGCGGCCTCGGCGATCGTATGCCCTTCGGACGCGGCCGGTCCAGGGCGGCCGCCCGCGCTGTCCGTCGCGGCCGCGTCGAACCTCGTACATGCGCTTGATGCTCTCAACGCCGAATTCGAGAAGACGCATCCGGACGTCGCGGTCACGACCGCGACAGGCGCCTCCGGCAGCCTGGTCGCACAGATAGCCCACGGCGCGCCCTACGACATCCTTCTTTCGGCGGACCGCAGCTCTCCGCAGGCCCTGATCAAGGCCGGGCAGGCCGAGGCGAGAAGCCTGAGCGTCTTCGCGGTCGGCCGGCTCGTGCTATGGACCACAAAGGAGGGGGTCGATGTCTCGGACATCGCGGCGGCCGTCCGAAGCCCGCGGGTCGGAAAGCTGGCCATGGCGAATCCTGAAACAGCACCCTACGGCAGGGCTGCCGAGCAGGCCCTGAAGGCCCTCGGCGTCTGGGAGGACGCCAAACCGAAGATCGTGGTGGGCGAGAACATCTCCCAGGCGGCGCAGTTCGTCGAGACCGGGAACGCCGATGCCGGCTTCGTGGCGCTTTCGATCGTCGTCTCGCCGACCCTGAGGGGAAGGGGCCGCTGGGCCGCGGTGCCCGCGAATCTCCACGAGGCCCTTGAGCAATGCGCGGTCATCACGGCACGCGGCGCGGAAAACCCGGAAGCCGAGCGCTACGCCGCCTTCCTGCACGGCGCAGCCGCCCGAACGATCCTCGAGGCATTCGGCTACGGAATCCCCTCCGCCGACTGACCGAAACACCCGGATTCCGTCCCAGGAATTCGGCGAGGCCCAGCGGATTGCCGCTCTCCAGCCGCACCCTGGTCTCAGTCCATTTGCGGGCCCGTGCACGGCAAGAGCCTATTGCAATGACGGCGCCTGAGGAGCCAGGATGTCCCGACACTTGAGATGAAGACACAACGTGGATGTCACCCTTTGCGAGGGATGACTCTCCTTTGGCCGCTGGCTGCGCTCCCGTGCGCCCTTGGCGCCGCGGCGGAGGGCAAGGTCACCCTGCTGGACCCGGTGTTCGTCGAGGCTTCCCCTGTAGCCTCCGGAGCCGCCGGTATTCCATGGCAGTATTTCTCCGTGCCGGGCTTCGAGATCATTTCGCGCTGCCCAAACTCCTTCAACGAGTCGTACGCTGCCGCCCTGGAGAAGGCGACGGCCGCGCGGCTTGCCCTGCTTCCCCGGGAGTTCTGGGGGGAACTGCCGACGCCTATCAAGATTGTGATCTACAACCGGCCGCCTGATCCGCGCAGGGGATATGTCTCGCTCAATCCGATCGACCTGAGCTGGTCCTCCGAGAGCAGCGCAATTCTGGGCTCGGACTCGGTCCAGCTCTCGCATCCGGTCACCCTTGGGGACGGGGACACGTTCATCAACTGCGGGAACTATTGGGAAATCCAGCCCGGCCTGGGCGACTTCAGCGTCGACGTGGACAGCGCCGTCCTCATCGAGACCCGGGCGCCCCGGTTTCCGGGCTGGTTCGTGGCGGGCGTCGAAGGCCCGCGCGGCCTCTATTCCCATCGTGGCATCCGATCCTCCGCGCAGGGGGACCTCATGGTGCTGCCAAACGCGGTCTGGACAACGGTGGCCGAGACGGTCGCGATCCAGGACGAGGCCAGGAAGAAGCCCAAGGATGGCGAGAAGCCCCGTGCCAGGGACCTGCTGCCGCTCGGGGACCTGTTCAGCGGCGCGGTGAGCGCGGAACAGAGGGACCTCTGGAACGCCGAGGCCGCGCTGTTTGTCAGATGGGGCCTCTTCAGGAGCGGCGAAAGGCAGGCCTTCCTGGATCTTGTGAGCCAGGCCGCGAGCGAGCCGGTCACCGAGGCGTTGTTCAGGAAGTACCTCGGGCTGGGCTATGCCGAGGTGCAGCAGCGGCTGGGCGAGTACCTTCCCGAGGCGGCGAGCGGGCCCATAACGGTTCCGATCTCCGTTCCGCCCCACGAGCCCTTGTACATCCGCGATGCCACCTCGACCGAGGTGGCTCGGATTGTCGGCGACTGGGGGCGCCTCGAGGGGAGGGCGGCGGGTTCCCTGCAGTTCGAGTTCCAGCGCGAATGCCTCGACCAGGCCGACAGGCTGTTCGAGCGTATTGTCGCGAGGAAGGAGAAGGATCCCCAGTTTCTCGCCGCATTCGGGCTGTATGCGCTCCAGGTCGCCGACAACGGCCGGGCCCGCGACGCGCTGGAGGCGGCCACGGCAGCCGGCGTGGTGCGTCCCCTTGCCTATGTGGAGCTGGCCAGGCTGAGGCTCCAGAACGCACTTCCGGGCATTCCGGCGGGGATCGGGGACCTGAACGCGGCCGACTTCGCGGAGATCACCGGTCTTCTGACGACGGCCCGGACGCAGATGCGGTCCCTGCTAAGCTGCTACACCATGCTCGCGCGCGCCCTGGAGCATGCGCCGACAACGCCGACGCGCGAGGAACTCTGGCCTCTCGGCGAGGGGGTGCGCCTCTTTCCCCGGAATGCCGCCCTGGCCTACAAGGTGGCGACCCTCTACAGGAAGTTCGGCTACATCGACGAAGCGGCCGCGATCGTCAATCGGGCAAAGGGACTTGTGGCATCCGGCAAGGACCGCTCGTTGTTGGACTCATTCTCGGCCGCTAAGGCCAAATAGGCCGCGCTTTACCTTCCCTATTGGGATCTCCATAGAACCTGGCGAGCCCATGACCCATTCCCTTCGCCAACTGGCCAAGAACCCAGGGTTCACGGTCGTGGCGCTGGCAACTCTCGCCTTGGGGATCGGGGTCAACACCACGGCGTTCACGGCGCTCAACAGGCTGCTGCTTCAGGCACTCCCCTTCCGCGACCCAGGCAGGCTGGTGCAGATCTGGGCCACCACGCCGCAGCAGGGCTTTGTGCCCCAGGCGCCGGGCGACTACGTCGACGAATGCGACCAGAACACGGTCTTTGACAACGTCGCCGCGTATGTGCCCGGCGCGCGCGCGAGCCTGGCCGAGCCGGGCCAGCCCCCTGTCCAATACGTGACTGTCCATGTCACGGCGAATTTCTTCCCCCTGTTCGGGATGCAGGCTGAGCTGGGCAGGACTTTCACGGAAGCCGAGGACAGGCACTTCGACCGCCTCGCGATGGTTAGCAACTCATTCTGGCGCGAACACTACGGGTCGGACACGAACATCCTGGGCCGCACGGCCAAGGTGAACAGCACGGTTTACACGATCATCGGGGTGACGCAGCCCGCCTTGGACGATCCGACCCTCTTCCAGGGCAAGCCCGCCTTCTTCATCTTGAACGGGACGCGTGTGAACACGAACCTCCGGGGAGGAGGATGGTATCGAGTGGCCGCGCGCCTGAAGCCGGGGGTCACGATTAGCCACGCCCAGGCGAACATGGATGCCCTCGCGGCCAGGCTTGCGCACGACTTTCCGAAGACGAACGCCGCCCGCGGATTCAGGGTGGTGCCATTCCCATTGAACGAGATGGGGGAAATCGGGGCTGAGCTCACGTGGCTCGTCATGGCGCTTTCCAGCGTGGTCCTGCTGATCGCCTGCGTGAACCTGGCCAACCTCCAGCTTGTCCGAACCACGCGCCGCGCGCCGGAGATCGCCATCCGCCTCGCGCTCGGCTGCTCCCGCCTTCGCATGATCGGGCTCCTCCTCACCGAGAGCCTCATCGTCTCGGTGACCGGCGGCGCCATCGGGCTTCTGCTGGCAAAGTGGAGCAATGGATTCGTCGCCCGGTTCTTCGAGGTCGAGATGCCGCTGGACCTGCGGGTGATAGGCTTCACGTTCGGGGTTGCCCTCCTTACCGCATGCGTTTTTGGGACCGTGCCCGCGTGGCTTGCCTCGCGCACGGACGTCAACACCGCGCTTAAGACCGGCGGGCGCGGATCGACCTCTGACAGGTCGCGACACTGGCTCCGGCAGGGCCTGGTCGTCGTCGAGCTGGCGCTTGCCCTTACCCTCCTTGCCGGCGCGGGCTTCTTTGTAAGCGGAATCTACAGGGTGACGCACAGGGAGCTTGGCTGGCGCGCCGACAACGTCGTGATCGGGTTCATCGAGCTGGATCATGACCACTTTGGGGAGCAGAAGGACCCCCGCTCGCTGGCTTGGGGCGAAAGGATGCTTGCCGCGCTCAGGGCGCTGCCGGGTGCGGAGGCCGCCGCGCTTTCGATCGATTCGCCGGCCTGGGGGCTTCGTGGCACACCCTTCAGGATCGAGGGGCAACCGGCGCCCGAGCCGGGCAAAGAGGCCTATGTCGGATCGACATCTGCGAGCCCCGGATACCTGAATGTCTACGGAATACGCCTGGTCAAGGGCAGGGACTTCAATGATTCCGACCGCCCGGGCGCGCCGGCCGTGGCCATTGTCAATGAGGCCATGGCCAGGAAATTCTGGCCGGGCGAGAACCCAATCGGGAAGAGGATCGGCGGCACGGACCCTGCTAATCCGGGTTGGACCGAGGTGGTCGGAGTGATGGCCGATTTCAAGGGCGCTGCTGACTTCTACAACCCAGACCTGGACAACTCGAAGTTCCTGCTGCCTTGGGCCCAGAACAACCACCGGTTCATCTCCTTCAATGTGCGCACCGCTGGGGACCCCGGTCCCTTTAAGGAGACGGTGCGCAAGGCCATTGGACTCCTGGCTCCGGAGGTGGCGCTCAGCATGCTGCAGACCGTGCCGGAGGTCTTGGACGACGAGGTGTCCTATTTCACGTTCCTAAGGAGGATGCTGCTTCAGACCTCCGTGCTTGGACTCCTGCTTGCCGCCGTGGGCATCTACGGCGTCGTTGCGAACCTGGCCTCCGAGCGCACGAAGGAGATTGGGATCCGGATGGCGTTAGGGGCGCAGCCGGCCAGCCTTGTGTGGCTCTTCCTGAAGAACGGAATCCAGCTCGCCTTGGTCGGATCGGCTATTGGGCTAACAGCCTCCTTCTTCCTCCTGAGATTCCTGACCAAGATGCTTCCCAACCTCCCGGGAAGCGATCCGTGGGTCGTAACCTTTGTGGCTGTTCTCCTGTTCGCGATTGCCGTCGTCGCGTGTTGGCTGCCCGCCCGGCGGACTACGAGGGTAAGCCCGGTGGCTGCGCTGAGGGCTGAATAGTCGGATTCTTTGCGGAAGAATGCCGGGCAAGGTACCGCCCAACATTCGACAGCGACCTCAATCGATATCTGTCCGTGTCGGGAAGCCGGCCGTTCATTTTTCAGGTACCGCAACTTCACCGATAGACTTTGGCTCGCCTATTAAGACTTTACCTTCGGGGACCTTTGTTCTCAACAACCCATGGCTATCCTGCCCGAAATACCTTGAGGCATATTGCACCATGACCGGCAGGGCTTTGTCGAAGCGGTTGTTAGGTTCATTGATGCTGAAGCGTGTTTCCCAAAGCGCCTTGAGTTTCTTCTGTTTCAAATACACCTGAAAGTCGTAGGCCACCAACACCACAAAATACCGGTTCTCCTCAATCTCGTTGATCAAGTCCTCCCGATGTGCCGCGAGCATCCCGGTATTCCCGATCGTACTTCCGTAATATGTGCCGATCAGATCCTCGGAGTCGTAGCCAAGCATCCTGGCGTTCATAAAATCGACATGGTCGCGCTCGACGTTCTCTGCGAGAATATCCCTTTTCGCCAGATCACGTGTCGGCCCGTTCCGGGCGCTCTCATACCCCCGGTATCCATCCGACATGGAAAACGACTCCGACACGTTGGTCGTTCCCCAGTAAACCATGATGAGGAGCTTTTCCGATTTTACGTCCTTGGCGGACCTATAATTCTGAGCAGCGAGCGGAGCCGCGATGATACGCGCAATGTCCAGGAAATTGAGCGCTTCGATTGAGGCGTCGCGGAAAGGACCGTCCAGGCGCCCGCCTTTCCCAAAGGCGTATTCCTCAGGTTGAAACGAACCGTCAGGCAGCTTCACTCGGAGGTAATCCCTGCTCACCCTTGAGGACACAGCGGTGATACCCACTGCACCATCCACGGATGTGGCCGCGACCGGTTGCGCCTCGAGCATCGGGCCGCACCCCGCGAATAGGCACACTGTTACTTGAAGCATTCGGCTAAAGATCATTTTGGCTTGGGGGCTCCCTCAAACATGCCGTCCATATGCGACGAGTTTATTGTTCGGAGTTCACAGTAGCAAGACGAGGTGGAGCCGAAAACGGACCGCAAGCGGAGATCCGCGAAGCATGAGAACCATCGCAGTTGGCTACGTTTCTCGAAAAGGACCCTTTAAGACGCAATTCAGCTGGTTTTCTCAATTACGTCTCGTTTTTCGTGTCCGCTTTGCAATATGACGGCAGCCTTAGGGGTGAGACCCAGATGAAAAGCGACACTGACCTACTCCGAAGCTATGTTAGCCAGAATTCGGGGGAGGCGTTCACTGAAATCGTGCGCCGTAACGTCTGTTTCCTGCATTCGTGCATTTTGCGCCGGGTCGGAGGGGACTCTCATCTAGCAGAAGACATAACTCAGAAGGTCTTCAGCGACTTGGCTCGGAAGGCGCCAGCTCTCACGAAACTGGCATCGGTATCGGGATGGCTTTATGTGAGTGCTAACGTGGCCTCGGCTGAGGTTGTCCGGAAGGAGCGCAGGCGAAAGGCCCGGGAATCGGAGGTATCGCGCATGAGTGGGATGCTAGCCCAAGAAGGAGCTCAGACATGGGAGGAGTGGAGCCGAGTCCGCGATCTTCTTGATGACCTCATCTGCGGGTTGAATCAAATCGATCGGGACGTAGTGGTGCTGCGATTCTTTTCCAAGAAAACCTATGTGGAGATCGCGGAGGACCAGAGCATCACAGAGGAGGGAGCCCGCAAGCGGGTTGAGAGGGCGATCGAAAAGCTGCGTGCCAAGCTGTCAGGGTCCGGCGTCACCTCCTCTATGGAGGCTCTAGAGACCGTGCTGAAGAAACAACCGGATAACGAGATCCCCCAAAGGCTCGCGGACCGGGTTGCCGGAGTCGCCCTTGTGGAGTTTGGCGCCACCGGTGCCGCGACTTCATGGCTGCTTTCGCTGGTGAGGGTATCGACTTCAAAAGCCGCGACCATGGGCATGGTTTTTGTGGCAGCTGCACTTTTGGTGGCCTGGCAGCACTACAAGAATATCCTCTTGGAGGCCCAGATCGATCGATTGAACTGCCAGGCTGAACAGGTCCGAGGACTGGAGCACGAAAACCGCCGGCTTTCGCATTCAATTTTAGAGGCCGAAGACCTACGTAGGACGCTCGCAGACATTCCCGTCCCGGCCGCTCACTCAAATAGTGGCTCGCCGAGCAGCGGCCCTGCCGGGGCCCCGCTAAATGTTAACGTTACGGCTGAAGGGACGATCCGTTGGGGGAACGACCCCGTAACGCTGGAGGGATTCCTCGATAGGTTGGTCGCATCTCGCGTGCAGAGTCCTTCATCCGAGTCTCAATTCATCGTCCACGGGGAGCCCGGCGCGGCATTCTCAGCCACAGCCTATGTGGTCGAACAGGCCAGCAAAGCGGGATTCCACGACATTGTTGTTAACAGCCAGTCACTGCCCAGCACAACGGATAACTGGATAACCGCGCCATCAGCGCCGATTCCTGCAGGAGACAAAAGACCACCGATGATACCCGATGTGACTACAACACCTTAAAGTGAAACTGACCCCCGTACTTGCTTTTATTGTAAGCGCAGCCTTTGGGATCTACTGGGGGGTGGAAAGGCATACCACAGCCCTCCTTCAGACCCGTCTCGATGGGGTTAGGGACCGGCAGGACGAGATCAATCGATTGAGTCAGGAGCATGGCAGGCTGCTTCGCCTCCAACCATCCGAAGGCAAACTGGTGCATCTCCGCGCCGAAGTCCGGAAGGCCCGCCAAGACGGCCACGGTGCCGATGAGCAGGCGAAACTCGGGGCAGATTTCCTAAGGCCGGGCATTTGGGCCCCGGCATCAGCTTGGAAAAACCAAGGTCGGGTTACGCC